>Ga0209066_10004192_pt1 | contig 15898 bp, 14 predicted proteins | sample All_14_2_FD_187198 | JGI IMG/M metagenome (GOLD analysis project Ga0209066, IMG submission 187198) | Freshwater microbial communities in response to fracking from Pennsylvania, USA - Allegheny Zone_MetaG_DW_15 (SPAdes) (version 2) ...
GTGGTGGCGGAATTGTGCCAGGAAGCGGGTCCCTTTTCCGTAGGTTAACTTCCGGGTTAGGGAATGGGTGGAAAGCACGATGCCGCGCTTTTTCTTGCGGGCCGCGGTCAGGATGTCCCGCACCAGGGGGATGTTCTGCAATTCCAGGTCGATCGCGTCGACGTCGTCCAGCAGGGCTTCAAACAGGAGCACGCGTTCGCGGGATTTCCAGGGGTAACTGCCGCCCTCCCGGGTGGTGCGCAGGGTGAGAAGGACGGGATTTTTGCGTTTTTGCAGGTGGGCCCGCAGCTCGTCGGCATCGATGCCTGCTATGCGGAGGGCGTCGTAGCGGATCTCGACGAGATCGGCCTGGGGGATGGGTTTGGTGATTTTTTTCAACCCGGCGAGGGTTGAAACGGTGCCGACGCGAAGACAGGCTTTGCGCCATGGGATTTCTTTGGCTCTGGACATGGTTACGCTCAAGATGGACCAATATGCATGTCACTGCAACCCAGATTTGTCGCGGGTTCGGACAAACGCGTGTGACTCGGATCAGGAATTGTCCTGTTGCTCATGCAGGCAGGTGGCGAGCAAGTGAAGGCGGAGCCGTCGCTCTTCGGTCTCGAGGATGCGCTGCTTGCGCTGCGGACATTCCAAAAAATTTCCGGCCACGATGTCGACCAGCATGTCAAAGTCCTGCAGTTCGTGGAGGAACTTGGCGACATCCTTTTTGGTTTGTCCTCCCGCGCAGGGCAATTCGCAGGCCAACTCCACAATTTTTTCGGCGAGGGTTTCTTCCTCGACCGTCGGGATTTCGCGGTCACCCTCGATGGCGACGGGGATGCCGACGTAGTAAGGATGGCACTGGGTGAAGCTGACGAAACGGACCCGGGCGATGCCCTGAAGGATGAGATTGGAGGTGCCGTCGGTATTTTGAACACAGGCCCGGATGAGGCCGACTCCGCCGACTTCGAGGGGTTCGGGATTGCACGAACCGGGCCTGGCCTGGCTGAGGGCGAACATCCGGTCCGAAGCCAGGGCCTTTTCGAGCATCTGGCGGTAGCGGGGTTCAAAGATATGGAGGGGTGCAAGATTGTGCGGGAAGAACACCAATTCGGGCAGAACCATGATCCCGACTTCTTCCGGTAATTCCATGCTTCATCTTAACCCGGGGCATCAAACATGCAAAGCGTGTGTTTTTATGCTGTACAGCGTAAAATCGGGGGTTTAGGATTGACGCTATCCGGGCTCCGGCCTAGACCCAATATTCTATAACACCATGATTAATAGATTTTTAGGACTGTTTTCCAACGACATCGGAATCGATCTCGGAACTGCAAACACACTGGTCTATGTCAAAGACCGCGGAATCGTTCTTCGCGAGCCTTCCGTGGTGGCCATGCAGGCCGATACCCGCAAGGTTTTGGCGGTCGGTGACGAAGCCAAACGCATGCTGGGACGCACCCCCGGCAATATCATCGCCGTCCGTCCGCTCAAGGATGGCGTCATCTCGGATTTCGAGGTTACCGAGGAAATGTTGAAGCAATTCATCAAAAAGGTCCACAAGGGCCGCAGTTTCTTCACGCCGCGCCCCCGCGTCGTCATCGCCGTCCCCTCCGGCATCACCGAGGTGGAGAAGCGCGCGGTGCGCGAATCCGCCTATCATGCCGGTGCGCGTCTTGTTACGCTCATCGAGGAGCCCATGGCCGCGGCCATCGGTGTGGGCCTTCCGGTCCAGGAAGCCGCGGGCAACATGATCGTTGATATCGGCGGCGGCACCACCGAGGTGGCGATCATCTCCCTGGCGGGCATTGTCTTCAGCCGCAGCATCCGGGTGGCGGGCGACGAACTGGACGAGGCCGTGATCAATTACATGAAACGGGCCTACAATCTGGTCATCGGCGAGCGCACGGCCGAGGAAATCAAGATCAAGATCGGCTCGGCCTATCCGCTGGAGAAGGAAACGAGCATCGAGGTCAAGGGCCGCGACCTGGTTGCCGGCCTGCCCAAGACCCTGACGGTGACCTCGCAGGAAGTGCGCGAGGCCCTGCTGGATCCGGTTTCGACGATTGTGGAGTCGGTGCGCATCACGCTGGAGCGCTGCCCTCCCGAGCTTTCTGCGGACCTGGTGGAACGCGGCATTGTGCTGGCCGGCGGCGGGGCGTTGCTGCGCGGTCTGGACCGGCTGGTTGCCGAGGAAACGGGCCTGCCGGTTTACGTGGCCGAGGATCCGCTCAGCGCCGTGGCCGAAGGCACGGGCAAAGTGCTCCAGGAACTTGAATTTCTCACCAAGCTGACATCCAGCGACTTGCGGAGCTAGCCGCCGGTCTCCCCGGAGGAAACGGGTTCCATGAGAGGACCAGTGCTATATTTTGGTGTCCTGGCCGTGGCGGGACTCGCCCTCTCGGGGTTTTTCCTGAGTGAGGCCGGGCGTGCCAAAGTCCACCAGGTTTCCCACGATATTCTCTCGCCGGTTTACCGGTTGGTGGGCTGGGGCCGGGAACAAGCGACGGGGTTGCAGGACCGGGTCCATTCCGGCGAGGAAGCCCTGGCGGAACTCAAGGCCCTGCGTGAAGAGCGCGCCAAGTTGGCCACGGAGAACAGCCTCCTGCGCGGCCGGGAGGAGGAAATCGCCCGCCTCCGCGAGATGATGGCCTTCAAGAAGGATTCGTCCTACCGGTTGCTGGCGGCCCGGGTGGTCGAGCGTGATCCCTCGAATTGGTGGAATGCCGTCATCATCGACCGGGGTTATGACGATGATCCGGCGCTCAAGGCGGGTGACCAACCTGTGGTTAGTCCAAGGGGTGTGGTGGGCAAGACCACCACGGTGGGGCGATTTACAACCCGGGTTATTTTGCTGGTCGACGAAAACTGCAAAATCTCCGCGGTGAGCGAATCCTCCCGGTCGCGGGGGATCGTGCAGGGTTCGACGGCCATCAATGGGGGCAAGCCGCAGTGCAGATTCAGTTTCATTGCCCGCGAGTTCGAACTTTCCGTCGGTGAACGGGTGTTCACCACGGGGCTGGGGGGGACGTTCCCGGCCAACCTGCTTATTGGAACCGTCGTGGACGCGCCGCCGCTGTCCACGGAACGCAACTTTGGACTCTACCGTGACGGCACCGTCCAGCCCACGGTGGATATGAACGACCTGCAGGATGTCTTTGTCATCCTGGGGTTGAAATAGGATCCATGCGTTACGCCCTTGTTCTGGTGTTGTTATACGGCGCCATGGTCATCCTGCAGCCGTTGGCCCCTCCCGTGCTCGGCCAGACCACCTGGCTCATCGGCCTGTCCCCGCTCCTGCTGGTTTACGGTGCGCTCCGCGCGGGGAATTTGTCCCTGGTTCTTTTTGTGCTCGCTGGCGGAACCCTGCACGATCTCATCCTGCTGCACTACATCGGCATGGGGCCGCTGCTTTGGTTGCTGACGGTATTGCTGGTTCACAGCCAGCGCGACTGGCTGCGCAACGCCCACTGGACCAGTGCCATGGTGGTCACCTTCGCCGGGGCCTTTTTCTACCTTGCCATGGACCGGGTGTTTTTCCTGGTCTACAACGGCCTCTGGTCCTGGAGCTTCGACCTCAGCTACAGCCTCATGATCATTTCCGCCTTCAACGCCCTCGCCAGCCCGTTGCTTTTCAGGATCTTCGACTTCGTGCTTCGCGGCGGTGGCCCCTACCAGGGCGGGCGGAGCTTCCGCCACGCCGGATAAACCCATGCTGATCACCAGTCCATCCACCTATTCGGGCAGCCGGCTCAAAGTGCTTGGCGGGGGGGTGGTGTGCGCCATGGGGGTTCTCATTTTCCAGCTCCACCAGGTGCAGGTCAAGGAGGGGGAACGCTACGCCGAGGAACTCCGCAGCCAGACCACCGTGCCGGTTCTGCTCTCGCCGGCCCGCGGGAGCATCCTCGACCGCAACGGCGTCGGCCTGGCGGAAAACCGGGCCAGTTACGACATTGATGTCTACCTGCGCGAGTTGGTGGGGAGTTTTGCGCGGGCCAACAAGGGGCATGTTCCCAAAACCCAGCTGCCTTGGAACAAGCGCAATGTGGTCGATGTGGATCAGATTCTCCGCCAGAGCACGAACGACATCCTCCAGGGGATCGGGCTGACCGCCGGATACACCCGGCGGGAGCTTCTCCGCCATTTCGACCAACAACCCAACATCCCGTTCCGTATGGCCAGCGGTCTGGATTTCGAGGCCCTGTCCCGCTTCGCCGAACACAGCGTCAACGTCCCCGGAGTCCAGGAAACCGCCCGTCCGGTCCGCCATTACAATTTCGGGGCCATGGCGCCCCACCTCCTCGGCTACATCGGCCAGGTGGAGGAGGCGACCGACGAGGATTTTGTTCCCGAATCGGTCGGAAAGGATGGCATCGAGAAAACCATGGATGAATACCTCCAGGGGAAACCCGGCGGGAAGATTCTCCGCAAAAACAACCTCGGTTACATCCTCGGGGTTGAGGCCATCCAACAACCCACGATTGGCGCCAATGTCTACCTTTCCATCGATGCCCGGGTGCAGCACATTGCGGAGCAGGCGATGCGCCGGGTGGGCCGGGGTGCCTGCGTGATCCTGGATCCTGGCACGGGGGACATCCTGGCAATGGTTTCCGTGCCCAACTACGATCCCAATATTTTTGTGCCCAAGGTCAGCGCGGACAACTGGAAAAAGCTCACCCAGGATCCGACCCGGCCGATGCTCAACCGTGCGCTCAGCGGTTACGCCGCGGGGTCGACCTTCAAGACCATCGTCGGCATGGCCGCCTTGAAGAACGACAAGATCCAGTTCACCCCCAACACCATCATCAATGCGGGTTCCGCGTTCTGGTGGGTCAACCGCTGGTGGCCCGACTGGCCGGGCAATCCCGGGGAGGGGGCCATCAATATCAAGACCGCCCTGCAGTGGTCGACCAACACATTCTTCTACCAACTGGCCCTCAAGACCAAGGCGGATTCCATCAGCGAGATGGCCAAGACCGCCGGATTGGGTCGGCGCCTGTTGGTGGACGAGGAAGACCGTCCGGTCATCCCGGGTGAGAGCGCCGGGGTCATCCCCGGGCCCCGATGGATGGATGAGCGCGAGGACCGCAAAATCGCGTCGTGGAAGGAACAGAAAAAGAAGGATCCCACTTTCAAGATACCGCGCACCTACCGGGAAAAGTGGAGTGACGGGCATACCCTGAACATGTCCATCGGCCAGGGTTTTGTGGAAGCCACTCCGCTCCAGATGGCCACGATGATCAGTGCGGTCGCCAACGGCGGCCAGGTCTACCAGCCCAGACTGGTCAGGGCCGTCACCCGGAACACGGCCAATGGGGTCGAGGTGATCAAGGAGTATCCCGTGCACAAGCTGTCCGAGCTGGGTCTCAGGCCGGATTACCTGGCGGGACTCAAGGAGGGCCTGAAAGCCTGCGGCCTTGAGGGCACGGGCAAGAAGGCCAATGTGGGCCCCGAATTCCAGGTGGCCGGGAAAACCGGAACCGCCCAATTCTCCACCACCATCCACGGCAGTTACGTGAAGGACAACCGGGCCTGGTTCACCGGATATGTGCCCTACGACAAACCCCGTTACGCCATCGCCATCGTGGTTGAAGGGGGCACCAGCGGCGGCGGCACAGCCGGCCCGATCGTGAACGAAATATTTTACCGCATTCATGCGATGGAAAAGGGTGAAAGCCAGGACCTGGTCTACCTCACGCCGGCCATCGGCCATTATGCCGGGGTCACCGGGGATGCCTTTGTTCCGCCGCCGCCCGGCAGCTCCGGCGCGGGCGGTCCCGTGGATGTCCCGCCGCCGATGGATTTCAGCGCGCCGACGGAAGCCGTGGATGAACTGGCCGAACCGAGCGGGGCCAGCCGCCACCTGCAGGACATGATGAACCGGAGGCGGAGATGAGACGCCTGACCCTTTGGAACAAGCTGACCCGTTTCCACTGGCCGCTCCTGACGCTCATGATCTTCCTGGCCGTGGCCGGGGTGTTCTTTATTTTCAGCGCCACCCACAATGCCGACAACCCGGTGCTGCTCCGTGCGGCACAGCAGCAGGTCACCTGGTTTGCCATCGGGCTCGGGGTTTTCCTTTTCTGTTCCCTGGTCGAATACGAGACCGTGGTCCGCTACGGCTGGGTCATTTTCGGTGCGATGCTGTTGGTGCTTGTTTATGTGTTGCTGTTCGGCCATGTGGTCAACAACTCGCGCAGTTGGATCGGGGTCGGTGGATTCGGGGTTCAGCCCGGGGAGTTCGCCAAAATATCCCTGATCTGCGGACTGTCCTGGTTCATGGTCCGCCAGCAGGAGCACGTGGGCAAGTTGTGGATGATCTTCGCCGTGGGGGGCATCGCCCTGATACCCTTCGGGCTGATTTCGTTCCAGCCCGATTTCGGCACCGCCGCCGTCCTGGCGCCGATCACATTTTTCATCCTGTGGGCTTCCGGGGCGCGCAGGCGCTACCTGATGATCCCGGTGGCGTGTGTGGTCATCGGCATTCTCGGCTGCTATTGGGTGGTCTACCGTGCCAACTGGGACGGCAGTCTCCAGGATGTCCCCCGTGCCACATCCGACGGCGTCCTCATGGCCGTCCACTTGAAGGGCAAGCCCCAGGAGACCGAATCCACCGCCGTGGCCCCCACCAGCATTCCCAAGCGGTCCGGGGGCGGGCAGTCCGGCACGGGTGAAGCGGGCAAGCCGACGATCATCCTCAAGACCTATCAAATCAACCGTATCCGCACCTTTTTCAAGCCCGATCTCGACCCCCTGGGGGCCGGCTGGACCATCCGGCAGTCCCTCATTGCCGTCGGATCCGGCGGACTGAAGGGCAAGGGATACCTCAAGGGGGACCAGAACATCTATGGCTTCATCCCCAAGGACATCGCCTACAATGACTTCATTTTCTCGGTCATCGCCGAGGAGTGGGGATTTGCCGGCGGCGCACTCCTCATCACCTGCCAGGGACTGATGGTTCTTTTCATTCTCGGTGTCGGCTCCCGCTCCAAGGACCTGGCGGGCGTCGTGATCTGTGCCGGTTTCGCCGGACTTTGGTTCACCCATTTTTTCATCAACACCGGCATGACCATCAAGGTCGTGCCCATCACCGGCATTCCCCTTCCCCTGACCAGCTATGGCGGCACCTTCTTGGTGTCCTGCATGGCCGGCCTCGGTCTCGTCCAGAGCATCTGGATCCACCGGAGGGATTATTGAAATTTCAACCGCCAAGGGCGCGATGAACGCGAAGCAAAAACAAACCCCGTCAACTTCCCACGAAACCCTTGGCGCGCTTCGCGTTCTTCGTGGTGAAAGAAAGTCTTTATGATCATCCAAAAAATAAAAGAATTCCTCGGCATTGCCCGCAAAGGCACCGCCAAAGAAATTATCATCAACGTCGAACCCCTCGAGGACCGCGTCGCCCTGTTGGAGGGCGGAGTCCTGGAGGAGTTCTCCATCGAGCGTGACAGCGACCGCAATATCTCCGGCAATATTTACAAGGGCCGGGTGCACAACATTGAGCCCGCCCTGAAGGCCCTCTTCATCGACATCGGGGTGGAGAAAAACGCCTTCCTGCATTACTGGGACGCCATGCCCGCGGCCCTCGACAACGGCGTCGAGCAGATCGAGCGGGGCGGCAAGAAAAAAGCCAAAAAAATCACCCAGAACGATATTCCCAAGCTCTACCCCCCGGGCTCGGATATCATTGTCCAGGTGACCAAGGGCCCCATCGGCACCAAGGGTGCCCGCATCACCACCAACGTCAGCCTGGCCGGGCGCTTCCTCGTCCTCACCCCCTTCACCGACACCTTCGGAATTTCCCGGAAGATCGAGGATCCCCAGGAGCGCCAGCGCCTGCGCAAAATCCTCAATGAACTCGATGTCCCGGACGGCATGGGCGTCATCATGCGCACTGCGGGCGAGGACATGAAGGCCCGCTACTTCGTGCGCGACCTGGCGATCCTGCTCAAGCAGTGGGAGGCCATCGAGCAGGAGATGAACAAGGGCGCGGCACCGCGGATCCTTCTCGAGGAGCCCGATCTCGTCGAACGCACCGTGCGCGACTTCCTCACCGACGAAATCGACCGCGTGGTCATCGACGATCTGGAAACCTGCGACCGGGTCAAGGGCCTGGTGCGGGAGATTTCCAAACGTTCGGAAAAGCTCATCACCTGGCACAGCGATCCCGTGCCGGTGTTCGAGAAATACAATGTCAACAAACAGATCGACTCCGCCTTCCGCCGCCAGGTCTGGTTGAAATCGGGTGCCTATCTGGTCATTGATGAGACCGAGGCCCTGGTGGCCATCGACGTCAACACCGGACGGAACAAGGGCGGGAGTGACACCGATAACACCATCTTCAATACCAACCTCGAGGCGGCGGAAGAAGCCGCCCGCCAGCTCCGCCTGCGCAACATGGGTGGGATCATCATCATCGATTTCATCGACATGAAATCGCGCAAGGACCAGCAGCAGGTGTTGAAGCACTTCAAGGACAACCTGAAACGGGACAAGGCGAAGACCCACGTCCTGCCCATCTCACCGCTCGGGTTGTTGGAAATGACCCGCCAGCGCGTCCAGGAGAGCATCAGCCGTGCGCTTTACATGGAATGCCCGCATTGCAAGGGCCGGGGCACGGTCAAGAGCCCGGAGTCGATGTCGGTCGAAGTCCAGCGTGAGATCAACCGGATCATGGCCAAGCACCCCGATGTCCATGAGTTGCGGGTGATTGTCCATCCGACGGTGCTCGACCGTCTGCGCAAAGAAGACGAACAATTGCTGGTCGATTTGGAACGCCGCCACCAGGGCAAGATGGCCTTCCGGAGCGATGCGAGTTTCCATTACGAGGAATTCAAGGTGCTCAACTCCCAGACCGAGCAGGAATTGACCTGATCGCTTCTTATTCCGATGGCCCCTGTAGCCGCGACCACCGGTTGCGGCTACAGGGGGAAGGGTCCTTTAAAAAGGCTTTTCAAGGGGAGCCCGAGCCGTTACCTTTTCCATTCCTTTGACGGGCTGTAGCACAGCTTGGTAGGCGTCCCGAACTCGGAGTTCGGGAAGGTCCCAAGCGCTCAATGGCCGGTCAAGTTTGGTGTTTCGGGCTGTAGCACAGCTTGGTAGTGCGCTTGAATGGGGTTCAAGAGGTCCCGGGTTCAAATCCCGGCAGCCCGACCAGATTTCCCCGCCATGTTCTTCGTATATATACTGAGGAGCACTTCATCCGGCCGGTATTATATCGGACACACGGACCATCTACTGCGGAGATATTGGCAGCATGCCGCCTCAACGAATGTTTCCACCCGGAACAGAGGTCCTTGGATCATGGAATATTTTGAGATTTGCCACAGTCGAAGTGAAGCGATGAAGCGGGAACTTGCGATCAAAAGCAAGAAATCCAAGGTCTACATTCTGAAGTTGATCGGGGGATCAAACATGTCTTAGTGCGTCCCGAAGGTGCTTTAGGATGCCACCTTCGGGAAGGTCCCGGGTTCAAATCCCGGCAGCCCGACCAGACCTGCGGAAGCAGGTTATCTCCCATAGATTTGAACCCTCGGGTTCCGCGCCAGCCGCGTGAGCGGCCGTTGTCCCATCGCGAAGCGCATTTCGCACCATCCCGCCTGCGGGATAAATCCCGGCAGCCCGACCAGACCTGCGGAAGCAGGTTTCTCCCGAATGGGATTTAATACTGTGGGGCGGTTCTGTGCACCGCCGTGGCGTCTCGCAGAGACGCCCTACAAAAACTTAAACTTTCAACCGCGCAAAGAACTTCTTCCCGCTTTGCAGGATCATGCCCGCTTCCACCGTGATCTGGGCCTTGTCGTCGGTGACTTTTTCTCCGTTCAGTTTGACCCCCCCCTGGGCGATGAGCCGCCGGGCTTCCCCGCCGCTGGTGACTGCGCCGGATTCCTGCAGAAGCTTCACAATCCAGATGGGCGAGGCGCTGACGGTCCAATCGGGCATGTCGGCGTTGGCCAGATCCTTCTTGGAGAATTTCTGTTCGAAACCGGCGCGGGCCGCCGTGCCGGCTTCGGCGCCGTGGTAACGCGCGACAATTGATGCGGCGAGGTGCTTTTTCGCCTCCATGGGGTGGGCGGCGGGATCGAGTTTGTGGCCGAGAAGCACGGGGTACCACCGGGCCATGAGTTCGTCGCTGATGCTCATGGCCTTGCCGAACATCTCCGCGGGCGGCTCGGCGATGCCGATGTAATTCCCGAGGGATTTGCTCATTTTCTCCACCCCGTCGGTGCCCTCGAGGATCGGCAGGACCATGACAACCTGGGGTTCCTGCCCGGCATCCTTCTGGAGGTCGCGGCCGACGAGGTTGTTGAACAACTGGTCGTTTCCCCCCAGTTCGACATCGGCCTTCACTTCCACCGAGTCGTGGCCCTGCATGAGGGGGTACTGGAACTCGGTCAGGCTGATGGCCTGGTCGGTCTCGAAGCGTTTGCGGAAATCCTCCCGGGCGAGCAGTTGGGCCACGGTGACGTGGCTGTTGAGCTTGAGCACATCGGCGTAGGAGAACTTGTCGAACCATTCGCTGTTGCGGCGGATTTCGGTTTGTGCCGGGTTGAGGATTTTGAAAACCTGGTCGGTGTAGGTGCGGGCGTTCTCGTCGATTTTGGCGGGGTCGAGGGGGACACGGGTTTTGGAGCGGCCGGTGGGATCACCGATGCGTGCGGTGTAATCGCCGACGAGAATGACCGCGGTGTGGCCGAGGTCCTGGAACTGGCGGATTTTGTTCAGGACGACCGCGTGGCCGAGATGGAGGTCGGGGGAGGTGGGGTCGAAGCCGAGTTTGATGCGGAGGGGGCGTCCGGTCTGGAGTTTTTTGAGCAACTCGGGTTTGGAGTGGATGGTTTCCACACCCTGGCAGAGAAGATCGAGCTGTTGTTCGGCGGTCATGCGAAGGGAGATTTAACCGGGAAGGGCGCAAAGGGAAAAGGAGATTTGTGGGGGATTGCGCTCCGTGTTCCGTGTTTGGGAGGGGGAGTTGGATTCGATTTGGGTTCAGTTTTTATTGAATTTTGTAGGGGACGCGCTCCGCGTCCCGGGTTTGTGGTTGGGGAAAGACAGGGACGCGGAGCGCGTCCCCTACAAGGAAAAGCCCCACGAATAGGGCCATTTCTCCCAATGGCTGACCAAGCCTGCCCGCACGGGATTTTCCCGCAGATAGGCCCATTTGGCCTGCGCAGTCTCATTGTTTCTCAGGAGACGGTCGAAACAGCCTTTCTGCCATTTCCAATCCGCTTTCAATTCCTGTCTTGTCCAGCGTTTGATGGCGGCGGAGTAGAGTCCTATGGATAAAGACCGATTTTTGGGGGCCACCAGGGCATGGAAATGATCAGGCATCAGAACTGCGGACAAGGTCATCCATCTATCAGCTTTTTCGATGGCATGTTGAAAGGCTGTGCATGCCAGAGGGTTTGCCAAAACGGGGAGTCTGTTTTCTACACACAGTGTTACGAAATAGATGACTTCCTTGTGGTCCGGAATCAGGACCGGAATGCGCGGCGGCTGTGCCATGAGCCATTGTATCCTATCCCATTACAGGGGACAAGATTTGTAGGGGACGCGCTCCGCGTCCCGGGTTGAGGGGGAGAAGGCCGGGACGCGGAGCGCGTCCCCTACAAACAATCCAGAGGCATGAAAAACACAAAAAAACCCCGGCCGTTGCGGGCCGGGGTTTTTGAGGTTGGATCGGGTTATTCCTTGGAACCTTCGCCGGGGCGGAATTCTTCTTCCGCACGGCTGAACGCATCGCCCATGGAGCCGAGTTGTTCGCCGCTGCGCAGGTTGTCGTAGGTGGCCGATTCCTTGGCCAGCTGTTCGTCGGAGTAGTCCGCCGCCTTGATGGAGAGGCCGATGCGGCGTTCCGCCTTGTCGACCTTGATCACGCGGGCCGTGACTTCGTCGCCGATCTTGAGCACGTCCTTGACCTTGTTGACGCGGTCTTCGCTGATCTGCGAGATATGCACCAGGCCGTCGATTTCGTCGGCCAGTTCGATGAAGGCACCGAAGGACGCGATCTTGCTGACCTTGCCCTTGACGACTTCGCCGACCTTGTAGCGCGATTCGATGGCGGTCCAGGGATCGTCCTCGATTTGTTTGATACCGAGGCTGATGCGCTGGTTCTGCCGGTCGATGCCGAGCACCAGGGCCTCGACTTCGTCGCCCTTCTTGAGCATTTCCGAAGGGTGGTTGACCTTGCGGGTCCAGGAGAGGTCGGACACGTGGATCATGCCGTCGATGCCTTCTTCCAGTTCGACAAACGCACCGTAAGCGGTGAGGTTGCGGACGATGCCCTTGACGCGGCTCTTCTCGGGGTATTTCTCGCCGATGGAGTCCCACGGATTGGCTTCGAGCTGGCGGAGCGACAGGGAGAGTTTCTGCTCTTCCTTGTTGATGTCGGTGACGAGGGCGTCCACTTCCTGGCCGACGGCGAGCACGTCCGACGGGCGGGCGATGCGCTTGGTCCAGGAAATTTCCGAGACGTGGATGAGGCCTTCGATGCCGGGCTCGAGTTCGACGAACGCGCCGTAGGGGACGAGATTCGTGATCTTGCCGTGGATCTTGGCGTTGAGGGGGTACTTGTCGACCAGCTTCTCCCACGGGTTGTCCGTGCGCTGCTTGAGGCCGAGGCTGACGCGTTCCTTCTCGCGGTCGATGTCGAGCACGACCACCTCGAGTTCCTGCCCGATCTTGAGCATTTCCGAGGGGTGGCTGATGCGGCTCCACGAGATGTCGGTGATGTGGAGGAGGCCGTCGAGGCCGTCGAGGTCGATGAACGCACCGAAGTCGGTGAGGTTCTTGATGACGCCCTTGACGACGCTGCCCTTGTCGATCTGGCCGAGGAGCTTGGAGCGTTTCTCCGCGCGTTCGGCTTCGATGAGTTCGCGGCGGGAGAGGACGACGTTTTTGCGTTCCTCATTGAGTTTGACGATTTTGCACTCAATGATGGTGTCTTCGAAGTCGCGCAGGTTTTTCGGCGGGATGATGTCGATCTGGGAGGCGGGGATGAAGGCTTCGACGCCGACATTGACCATGAGGCCGCCCTTGACGATTTTCCGGACGCGGCCGGAGATTTTGCCGCCTTCGTTGTAGATCTTGACGATTTTTTCCCAGTTCTTTTTCTGGGCGGCTTTTTGGTGGGAGAGGACCACGTTGCCGTAGTCGTCTTCGAGGCGTTCGAGGAGGACTTCGATCTGTTGGCCGACTTCCAACTCATCGGGGTTTTCAAATTCGTCGGTGTCGATGACGCCTTCTGATTTGTAGCCGATGTCCAGGGTGATTTCCTTGGAGCGTTTGTCGACGATGGTGCCTTTGATGATGGTGCCTTCCTTGAAGTTTTGGAGGGAAGCATCCAGCAGGGCTGCGATATCTTTCATGGGATGGATGGGAAGCTGAGGGGAACACGGACTTCAACCCAGAAGCCGGGGCGGCCACACAAAGGGGCCGGTGAAAACCTGAGCTAAAATGAAACATCCGCCGTAACCTCGGCGGATAAGGGTTGAGGTTGTCCTGCCGTCCCGATACATACGGAACTGCTTGGCAGGGTCGGAAATCATGGCGACAAGACCCTATTCTGGCAAGGGAATTTCAGGAGTGGGGGCTTCCTGCCGCAGGAAATGAGCGGACTACAGGGGCGCCGCCTCCCTATGGATGGGGATTCTGTGTCAATTTTGTTTCGCAACCCATTATTTATCAACTACTTGGAATGCTTCTCGGCCAGACGGATTTGAGTGATGAAGCGGGTGGCGTTGGGTTTCAGGGAGGGGGCCGTATAGGTTACCCGTGAAGCGGGATCGAGCCGGATCCTCTTCCAAGGGGAGGTTTCCAAGGTGGCTCCCTCGAAGTTCTTGAAAAGGGTGCGGCACTCCAACTCCAGCCATTCGAAGGTCCGGTTGGTGATCTGGGTTTGGGCCAAGAAGGCGCGGGTGGCCGGATCGTGGTGTCCGGTTTGCTCCTTGAGCAGGATTTTGGCGGCCAAGGGTTCATCCAGAAGGATGGCAGTGGCGGACTCGGAGGTTTCCTCGACCATGGCCACGGGAGTGTTGGCGCAGGAGATCCCCACCACGGCCAGGATCGCCAGGAACCCAATGGAAATGCCCCGTTGCACGGTGCCAGTCTGTCGGCAAACGGCGCACCCCGCAACGGCATTCTATGGAGAGGAGGTCGGATTTCTCTTTGCCAAGGCATTTTGATTCGACTACTTTGTTTCCATGCTCTTGGCATTCCTCAATCTGGGCGGACCGGAAATATTCCTGATTTTCCTGGCCATCATTCTTCTCTTCGGGGCCAGGAAACTTCCCGAACTGGCCCGCGGGCTGGGTCGCAGCCTTGGGGAATTCCGCAAGGCGAAGGATGAGTTCGACCGGGAAATACACCGTGCAGCGGATGATTTGGATGAGGAAAAAAAGAAGAAGCTGGAAACGGATTCTTCTTCCAAGTCACCCACGGACAAGGCCTGAGGCCGCTCCTTTCCTTCCCCACCCCGTTTGCTTAGCGCATTTTGGGAATCAGGAAGCGTACTATCGTTAATATTGCGGTGCCCATGAGGGCAAAAAGGCTTAGCCACAATCCCCAGCCCAGTTCGATCTGGGATAGCAGCCGCTCGGTATAGGACAGGTTCAATTTCCAGCGCAGGAAGGCGTAGGTTCCTATCTGCGCGAGGGCCAGGGCCAGCAACCAAAATTGCGAAGGCTGGACCGAGGTGAGGGCGAGCGCACCCAGAAACGCCAGCACCGGCACCAGAATGATGACCTTGACCTTCATGGCAGCAACTTTGGTTGTCGCTTCTTTTTCCCCCCAGAGCATCGACAGCCAGGCTTTTGCTACCTTGGAGGACAGGGTGTCTTCGTCCGAGAGCAGGATGATCTGGTAGGCCGAGAGACCGTCGGCGGGATGGTTGAGCAGGGCCTGCGCCTCGGATTTGCGCATCCAAACGTAGGAGGTCACAAAATCATCCTCCCCCTGCAGCAGGGTGTTGGCGACGGCCAGGGAATTGGACCCCGCGGATTCGGGGGCGATGCGCGCCCAGGGCATGAAGAAGCCCAGGGCGCATATGGCGGCGAAGATCCAGGCCAGGAGGAGGGAGGTGCGGGTTTTCATGGGATTATTCCTTGGGTTTCTTGGGTTGTCCGCCAAACAGCCGGTAGATCGCGGCCGCCGGGAAATTCCGGCCCGGACAGTCGGTGGAAATAATGTTGATGTCGCGGTGCAGGAACAGGAGCGGTTTCGGGTCGCCCACCTTGCCCTGGAGATAACCGATCAGTTCGATGAGCGCCGAAACCTGCCTCCGGGTGGGCCGGTCGGCCTGGAAGTCGCCCACCAGGCAGATGCCGATGGCGATTTCGTTCTGGGCGTCGCTCCGCACGTGTCCGCCCTGGAGTTGCTTGTACCAACGGTCACCCACCTCGATCTCGCCATCGCCGGAGTCGGTGCCGTTCCCGATGACAAAGTGGTAGGCGAGGCCGTTTTCCATGCCCCGCACGTGGCGGTGGTAGTAGTCGAAGATTTTGGCGTTGCCCGTGCGGGTGCCGCTGTGGTGGACGACGATGTAGCGCCAGTCACGTGTGGTGATTTTGGGTTTGTCGATGTTGGCCTTGGTTTTCCCGGTGATGAAGACGTACTGGGGCGGGGTTTCCGGTTTTTTGTTTCCGGCATCCGGTTTCTTGGGGGGAGGGGTGTCGGTTGTTTTGTTGTTCGGGCTTGGGGCTTTGTCGTTGGACTCGTGGGCCGGTCCTGCGTCGATGATCTGGGTGGTGGGGCCGGCCCTGCGGATGCGCAGTTTTTGTCCGACGCTGATGATGTCGGAGGCGGCTGGATTAAGCTGGCGGAATTCCGCCATGGGCAGGGCGTATTGCCTGGCGATGCTGAAGAGCGTGTCGCCCTTGGCCACGGTATGGAACTCTGCCGGGGGTGGGGGCAGGGTTTC
>Ga0209066_10004193_pt1 | contig 15892 bp, 10 predicted proteins | sample All_14_2_FD_187198 | JGI IMG/M metagenome (GOLD analysis project Ga0209066, IMG submission 187198) | Freshwater microbial communities in response to fracking from Pennsylvania, USA - Allegheny Zone_MetaG_DW_15 (SPAdes) (version 2) ...
ATATTTCTCCGTGCGCATGTCCTTGAAATTTGGTGACGTGCCTTTTTCGCAGGCCCTGCAAGGCTTGGAGAATACAACGCCAGTTTATGATTCGCAAAAAGATGTGTTCGTCGCTGCGCTCAATTTGCTCGACGAGGCCAACGACCTGATGGCCGCTTCCATCGCCAAAAACGACAACTCGCTGCAAGGCGACATCTACCTTGGCAACGACCTCGTGAAATGGCAAAAGGTTATCAACACCTACAAGCTGCGGCTGCTCATCCACCTGAGCAAGCATGCCGATGACAGCGACCTGAACGTGAAGGGCCGTTTTGCAGAGGTGCTGAACAACCCGTCGAAGTACCCAGTGATGGAAAGCCTCGACGACAACATGTCTTACGTTTACAACAGCTCGACGAACACCTATCCGACCAACCCGGGCAACAGTGGCTTCGATGCAGGCCGCTACAACCACAGCGACACCTACCTCGGCACGCTCGTGCGCTTGGAGGACCCCCGCACTTTCGTGGTGGCCGACCCTGCCCCTGCAAAGCTGGCACAGGGTTTAACCGAAACTGATTTTGAGGCATACGTGGGCGCTCCCGCTGGCGAGGGCCTTGACGACATGACCTTCAAGATGGGCAACGGCGAGTACAGCGCCATTGACCAAGAACGCTACTACAGCACTTTCAGCGGGCCAGAGCCTTGTGTACAAATTGGCTATGCCGAGCTTTGCTTCAACATCGCCGAGGCCATCAACCGGGGCTGGGTGAGTGGCGATGCTGGCGACTGGTACGACAAAGGCATCACCGCCAGCATGAACTTCTACGGCATCAACGACGTAGCTGCTTATTTGGCGAAGCCAGCCGTTGCCTACAAAGGCGACAACGCCGATGGCTTGGAGCAAATACTGACGCAAAAATACCTTGCCTTTTTCCAGAACAGCGGTTGGGAAGCCTTCTACAACCAGCGCCGCACGGGCGTTCCTGTGTTCCATGTCGGCCCAGGCACTGGTAACGGCGAGCGCATCCCGAAGCGCTTTCAGTACCCAGCTTCCGAGCGCACCACGAACACTACAAACTACGATGCCGCCGTCTCCAGCCAGTATGGCGACGACGACATCAATGCGGAGATGTGGTTGTTGAAATAAGCTTTTAAAGCTATTTCAAAAGCCTGTCTGGAACCTACCGGACAGGCTTTTTTTATCGCCTTGAGACAAACTTAACCCCTCCTTCATATTCAGTTTATACCCCATTTCGACCTTGGCCTCCGTAAAAAAAACGAATGATTCGTCAACCATTGCAACGCAAACCGCAGACCGCCCCGATGCTCATGTTGCTTCGGCGGAATGCCCGACAAAACACAACCGTCATGCCGATTCAAAAAAGCCCAGCACAAGCAACACAGGAAATCTTCGATATTTTGGTACGGCGTGGACAAGAGGACTACATCGGCGAGCCGGTGAGCCAGATCGAGCATGCCTGTCAGTCTGCCCAACTGGCAGAGGCAGAAGGTTTCGACGAGGAGGTAATCCTGGCGGCACTGCTGCACGACATCGGCCACCTGTGCGCCTTGCCCAACGAGGAGGAAATGCCCGGCCTCGGCATCCTGCGGCACGAGCAGGTCGGCGGCAACTACCTCAGCAAGCTTGGTTTCTCCGAAAAAATATGCCGCCTCGTGGAAGGGCACGTGCAAGCGAAGCGCTACCTTACCTTCAAGAACCAGCAGTACTTTGACAAGCTCTCCGAGGCCAGCCGCCAAACCCTTGCTTGGCAGGGGGGCCGCATGGATGCGGAAGAGGCCGAGGCTTTCGAGTCGAACTTTTTATTCGAACTGATGATAAAAATGCGGCAGTGGGACGAAGCCGCCAAGGAAATGCACAAGCCACTCCCAGACCTAGAGCGCTACAAGGAAATGTGCCTGCGCCACCTGCGGCGGCACGCTGGCATGTTCCAACTGCATGCCGCTGCTTGATTTTTTCCAAAAACAAACTATGAAAAACAAACTTACTTTCCTGTTTCTACTGGCGGGCCTGAGCGCTGCATTTTCCCAAAAAACCGAAAACCTAATCATCGTCACCTATGACGGGCTGCGCTGGCAGGAGGTGTACACGGGCGTGGACTCGGCGCTGATGAACAGCAAGGACTACACCAAGGAAAAAGACCGGATGGCCAAGGAGTTTTGGGCGGAAACGCCCGAACAGCGCAGGGAGAAGCTGCTTCCTTTTTTCTGGAAAACAGTGGCGAAACAGGGCCAACTCCACGGCAACCGCAACGCAAGCAGTTTCGTCAACAACGCCAACCCGCACTGGTTCAGCTACCCCGGCTACAACGAAATCTTCACGGGCTTCCCCGATTCCCTCGTCAATTCCAACGACAAAATCGAGAACCGCCACGAGAACGTGCTGGAGTTCATTGCGAAGCAAAAAGGCTTCGGCGGCAAAGTGGCGGCCTTCAGCTCTTGGGACGTTTTTCCCTATATCTTGAATGAAAAACGGAGCGGCCTGCTCGTCAACGCCGCCAACGAAGACCTGAAAGAAGGCGCCATGAACGACAATATCCGGCTGCTGAACGAAATCCAGCACGAAGCGCCGAACATCATTGACGGCATCCGCTGGGACTTCCTCACCTACCAGATGGCCTTCGAATACCTAAAGGCGAACCACCCACGAGTGCTTTACATCGCCTTCGACGAAACGGACGACTTCGCCCACGAGGGCCAGTACGATTACTACATCAACTCCGCACACAGCACCGACCACCGTCTGGGCGAGCTTTGGAAATACTTGCAGTCCGACCCATTTTACGCGGGCAAAACCACCATGTTCCTTACCACCGACCACGGGCGCGGTGACGCTGACAAAAAGACTTGGCGCGACCACGGCAGCAAAATCCCCGATTGCAGCGGCATCTGGTTTGCTGCCATCGGGCCGGGTGTAGCAGCCACTGGCGAAGCAAAAACATCGGAGCAGCTTTGGCAAAAACAGTTTGCACAGACCTTCGCCAAGTTGCTAGGCTTCGATTTCAAGACCAACCACCCCGTTGCGGAAGCCGTTTTATTGAAAAAATGACGACGAAAATGCAACTTCAACTCATGGTCTTCGACATGGCGGGCACGACCGTTGACGAAGACAATTTGGTTTACAAAACCGTCCGCAATGCTGTGCAGCGCGCTGGCCACGAAGTTTCCTTGGAAACAGTGTTGGAACACGCCGCCGGAAAGGAAAAATTGCAGGCCATCCGCGATGTGCTAGCAGTGGCCACCAACGGCTCGGCAACCGAGGAAACAGCCCGCACGGTTTACTTGGATTTTGTGAAACTGCTCGATACGGCTTACGCCGAAAATATGGCCAAGCCAATGCCTGGTGCAGAACTGGCCTTTCAGGAACTGAAAGCGCATGGCGTCAACGTTGTACTGAACACGGGCTACAGCCGCGCCGTTGCCCAGCAGTTGCTCGAACAACTCGGCTGGATTGACCACCCGTGGATTGACCTCATCGTCACTGCCGACGATGTGCAGCGCAGCCGCCCACACCCCGACATGATTCTTTTCGCCATGCAAAAACTGGGCATCTCCGATGCAAATTCCGTGGGCAAAATCGGCGATTCCATCGTGGACATCGAGGAGGGTCTGAACGCTGGCTGCGGTCTGGTGGCAGGCATCACGACTGGGGCACAGACGGCAGCACAACTTCGCTCGGCCAATCCCACGCACGTGTTCGACTCCTTGGAGGAACTGCTGGAAACGGCATATTTCTCCCAAACTTAACCGCCGATTAACCCACAGTTTGCCGCCCGAAACGTGCTTTGCCGAAAACAAAACGATGGCCTCATCCTTGTCCGGCACAGCAATTTTTCCAAAGCAAAAAACCACGCACGAAGCGCAAATTGGCACACGGCCTTCTGCCGTCATTTTGGCCGCACTGGCTGCCGCCGCTACCTACACCTGCATGTATGCCTTCCGCAAACCGTTCACTGCTGCCACTTTCGAGGGGTTGGTTTTCGCAGGCGTCACCTACAAGGTATGGCTTGTGGTAGCGCAGGTGCTGGGCTACATGGCCAGCAAGTTTTACGGCATCCGCTTCATTTCGGAGCTGAAAATGGAGGGGCGCTACCGCTCCATCGTCGGGTTGATTGGCTTTGCTTGGCTGTCGCTACTGGGTTTTGCGCTTGTGCCGCCACCTTGGAACATCGTTTTCATGTTCCTCAACGGCATTCCGCTGGGCCTGATTTGGGGCATCGTTTTCAGCTATCTCGAAGGCCGCCGCAGTACTGAATTGCTCGGCGTGGCGCTGTCCAGCACTTTCATTTTTGCTTCCGGTTTTGTGAAAAGCATTGGAACTTGGGTGATGGTGGATTGCGGGCAAAGCGCTTTTTGGATGCCGTTTGTGACAGGGGCAGTGTTCATCGTACCGCTGGCTGGGGCAGCTTGGCTCCTCGACCGCACTCCCCCACCCGACCGCCTCGACCTCGAAGCCCGCAGCGAGCGCCGCCCGATGACGGGCGAGGAGCGCAGGGCTTTTTTGCAAAAATTCCTACTGGGCATCGTGCTGTTGGTGGCAGCTTACCTCCTGCTGACGGTGCTGCGTGACCTTCGGGACAATTTCGCAGCGGAAATGTGGAAGGAGCTGGGTTACGGTGGCCAGCCGGCCATTTTCACCAAAACAGAACTGCCGGCAACGGTGGTTATCCTCGTGGGCCTTAGCCTATTGATTTTTGTGAAAAACAATCACAAAGCGTTGCTTTTCAATCACTTATCTATCTTGCTGGGCATGGTGTTGGTCTTTGCCAGCACTTTGCTTTTTTCCAAAAACCTGCTCAGCGCCCCGCTCTGGGCGATGCTCAATGGCGTGGGCCTGTACCTTGCCTACGTGCCGTTCAACTGCCTGATTTTCGAACGGCTGATAGCGGCCTACCGCCAACCCGGCAATATCGGCTTCATCATGTACGTGGCTGACGCCATCGGCTACCTCGGCAGCGTGGCGGTGCTGCTGGTGAAGGAGTTTTGGGAGGTACAAGTTACTTGGAGCCGATTTTTGGTGGGGGCAAACCTATGGGCGAGTGTGCTGGGGATTGTGCTCGTGGGAGTTTCGGTGGGGTATTTTTTCAAAAAAAGCAAAATAACACAGGAAAGGTTGGCGTAACTTTGCATAAACGTATGCGATGAACGCCATTTTAAAAAAGAAGGAAAAGGAGCTAAAAGCGCTTTGCCAAAAGTACCAGGTGGAGCGGCTCTATGCTTTCGGTTCTGTGACGGGCGATCATTTTGACCCGGATTGCAGCGACCTTGATTTCATCGTAGCTTTTCGGCAAGGGCTTGACCCTATCACTATGGGCGGCTACCTCTGGGATATGAAGCAAGACCTTGTGGCAATTTTCGACAGAAAGGTAGATTTATTGCGCGAGCGCCCGTTCAGAAATCCCTATTTTGCAAAAGCAGTAGAGGAAAGCAAAAGGTTGTTGTATGCAGCATAGAGCCTTCAAATACCTGATGGACATCCTCGGCTCTATTGAAATGGTAGAGGAATTCAGCAGCGACCTGGCGGATGTTGAGGCATACCTCGCAGACAACAAAACCCGCCTTGCTATTGAGCGTTGCCTGGAAATAGTTGGAGAAGCTACCACTCAACTTTTGAAAATAGAGCCTGAAATTGAAATCAGCAATATTCGAAAAATCGTGGGCTTACGCAACCAAATTTCGCATGGGTACGATGACGTTGACGAAGTTGTAATCTGGGAAATCATCAAAGTCCACCTGCCAATCTTAAAGTCAGAAGTGCAAGCCTTGCTTTCCTAATTCCATTTCCAGTTTTTCCTTTCCGCATTTTTCCAAAATCATGAATTCAACAAAAAAAGCCATCGTCATCGGCGCGGGCATCGTCGGTTTGGCCACGGCCAGGGCGCTCGCCGTCAAGGGTTTTAAAGTGAAAGTTTTCGAGCGCAGCCAGCGGGCCGTCGGGGCCAGTGTGCGCAATTTCGGGATGGTCTGGCCCATCGGACAGCCTACGGGGGAACTGTACGAAATTGCATTGCGCAGCCGCTCCATCTGGAAGGAAAGCTGCACGGAGGCGGGCATTTGGCACAACGAAAACGGCTCGCTCCACCTCGCCTACCATGACGACGAGTGGGCCGTGCTGGAAGCGTTTATGGCTGAAAATCGGTCGGTGAGGCCATCAGTTTCTTTGCTATTGAAAAAACAGGTGCGGGAGAAATCCGCCGTGGCCGTGCTGAAGGGTCTGAAGGGGGCGCTCTGGAGCAGCGACGAGGTCATCGTTGATCCACGGGAGGCCATTGGCAAGCTGCCGGGTTATTTCTCCGAAAAATATGGCGTGGAGTTTCATTTCGGCGTAGCCGCAACGGAGGTGCAAACGGGCAAAGTGTGCACGGGCGATGGCCATTGGCACGAAGCCGACCAAGTGTTCATCTGCTCCGGGCAGGATTTCGAGACACTTTACCCCAAGCTTTTCGAGCAAAACATCACCCGCTGCAAGCTCCAGATGATGCGTACTGCGGCGCAGCCCGTTCGGTTGGGTGCCTCACTCTGCGCTGGCCTCACCCTGACGCACTACAAGGCGTTCGACAAGCTGCCTTCGTTGCCTACCTTGCGAAGCCGTTTTGAGGCAGAAATGCCGGAATACGTGAAATGGGGCATCCACGTGCTCGTCTCCCAGAATGGATTGGGCGAAGTGACCCTCGGCGACACGCACGAGTACGGTCTGCACCACGACCCCTTTGAACGGGCAGCGCTTAACGACTTGGTTATCAAATATTTGGAAACATTTTGCAGACTGCCGAAGCCGGAAGTGGCGGAGACATGGCACGGCATTTACCCAAAAATGACGGATGGCAGGACTTGGTTCGTACAACAGCCGGAGGCTGGTGTAACCGTGCTCAACGGTCTTGGCGGGGCAGGCATGACGCTGTCATTTGGGGTAGCCGAAATGGTCGTGGGAGGAAATCTGTCCATTCCTGGTTAGGTCAAAATGGCAACCAGTAACAAGTCCCTATTTTAAGCAATCAAAAATCACCTTTTCGTCCAATAAAAAGCGACAACACAGTTTCAAGTCTCCTCTGCGAATCAACAAAATCCATAAGCCATAGAAGGCATTGCCCTATTTTAATTCCCTCCGCATTGCAGTTGGGCGAATAGAATTTTTTTTACAAAATCTTTTGGTGTAAAAGAAACAATATTACCTTAGCCGCCGCATTTAGCATGAAAACCTACCCAGAACGTACCACTACCTGACCAAAAGGGCTTAACCAACAGCAGAGTAAATTACGCCAGCAACAAATTTCTTTAGACTACGACATCGCGGGGAAACCTGAGAGAGCAGGTTTCAAATGAAAAGGCATTTTTCACCAACTTAAACATTATATGGTAATTATGAAACGATTTTCTTTACTCTCGCTTCTTACCTTGCTATTTGCATTAAGCGCAACGGTCGCTTTCGCGCAACGGTCGGTAAGCGGCACGGTGACGTCGGCCTCCGACAATTCACCGCTGATTGGTGCCACCATCCTTGTAAAAGGGACGGATTCTGGTACCATTACCGATGTGGACGGATCCTACTCCGTCCGCGTAACTGGAAATGATGCCATCCTTGTCATTTCCTACACTGGCTACGAGTCTCAGGAGATTTCTGTGGGAACTCAAGCCACGGTCAATGCTCAATTGACTGAGTCTGCCACCAGCCTTTCCGAGGTTGTAGTCACGGGCTATTCTGCCCAACAGAAAAAAGACCTCACAGGTGCTGTGGGTGTCGTGAACACAGATGACCTGAAACAGATACCCAGCAGCAACATCAACAGCCAGTTGCAGGGTCGCGTTTCGGGCGTTACCGTTTCTGGTGATGGCCGCCCAGGCAGCGTCGCCAAAGTACGTATCCGTGGTTTTGCTTCTTTAACGGGTGAAAATGATCCACTTTACGTCGTTGACGGTGTACCAACCACCGACATCTCGACTTTGAACCCGAACGACGTGGAAAACATCTCCATCCTGAAGGATGCGGGTGCTGCTTCCATTTACGGTGCCCGTGCTGCCAACGGCGTGGTACTCATCACCACAAAGAAAGGCCAGAACAAAGGCGTGAAGGTCAGCTACGACATGTATGTTGGTACGCAGAACCCAAGTGTGGGCAACCTCCAACTCCTGAACACAAAGGAGTATGCAGACCTACAATGGTTGGTTTACAAGAACGACCAATTGAACGGCACTATTGACGCCAACAACGACGGTGTGCTCGATTCTGAGACCCACCCAATTTATGGCTCATCCGCCAATGCTTCTCCAACTATTCCAGCTTGGGCAGGTGACACGGACTGGTTCAAGGAAATCACCCGCAATGCGATGATCCAGAACCACGACGTTTCCCTTTCTGGGGGCAACGACTATGCCCGGTTCTATGCTGGTTTGAACTACTTCGACCAAGACGGTATCGTGGTTACGAATTTTGCGAAGCGCTATTCTGCTCGCTTGAACTCGGAGTATAAAGTTGGAAAAGGCCACCTCACTTTCGGTGAAAACCTCACTGTGACTGGCCGTACTGCCAATGGTGTAGTTGGCAATGGTGATGAAGGAAGTCCTATTTCAAGGGTTTATATGTCACAGCCTATTATTCCTGTCATCATTGAAACGCCAGTTCAGGGTATTTCCCACAATTTTGTGGCAGGTGAATACGGTGGCACAGGCATCGCTTCCCGTACCGGTAACACACCAAACATCTACGCCGACCTACAGCGCAACGCCGAAGACCGTCAGAAGGACATCCGCTTGCTCGGCTCCATCTACGGAGACATTAAACTCATGGATGGCTTGAATTTCCGCTCTACATTCGGTGGTACCTACATCAATGGTTACAACACCGACTGGACTGGTGCCACTTACGAGCGTGCCGAGAACCAAGCTACTTCTTCCTACAATGAAAACGCTTATTTCGGTGCTGATTGGATTTGGACGAACACACTTACATTTGATAAAACATTTGGCCTGAACAGATTGCTTGCTGTTGCAGGTTATGAGGCCAACGAGTACAGTATCGGCAGAAGCTTGACAGCAACAAAAGCTGGCTACTTCTCCACTGAGCCTGCCTTCCGTACCGTTACCAACGGTGCCTCCATCACTGGTGCAGGGTCTGGGTTCAATACACCTATCCGTTTGCTTTCCAGTTTCCTGCGTGCCGACTATTCTTTCAACAACCGTTACTACTTGAGCGCTACGGTACGCCGTGACGGTGCTTCCAACTTCGGTGAAGACTACCGCTATGGTGTGTTCCCATCTGTTTCTGCAGCCGTTCGTGTGAGCGATATGATTCAAGCGGACTTCCTCACAGACATGAAAATCCGTGGTGGCTACGGTACAATGGGTAACCAGCGTGCTGTGAGTGCTTTCAACCAGTACAACACCTTCGGTGGCGACCCTGGTACCTCCTACTATGCACTTGGTGGCTCCACTTCTTCTTCTGACCAAGGTTTCCGTCCTACCTTCATCGGCAACCCAGACAGTAAGTGGGAAACTCAGATTACAACGAACGTGGGCTTCGATGCTACTTTAATGGATGGAAAGCTTCAGATGACATTTGACTGGTATAAGAAAGAATCAAAAGACCTGCTCTATCCACGTCAAGTGGATGCTACTTGGGGTGGTGCTAGTCAAGCCTACATCAACATTGCAAGTATGAAGAACACAGGGGTTGACCTCCAATTGGAATACCGTACTGATATCACTAACGACCTCAGCTTGGATGCATCATTGACCTTCACTACCTACAAGAACGAGATTACCAAAATCACAGACAACATCGACTATTTTGGTGCTGGTGGTTCCAGGATTGGTGGTTTCAACCGCAACGCAGTGGGCCACTCTATGTCTGAGTTCTTCGGCTATCAAGTCCTTGGCCTGTTCCAAAGCCAAGCTGAAGTGGACGGCGCTCCAACACAGGATGGCGCAGAAGCAGGATTCTTCCGCTACCTCGACGCAACCGGTCCTGGCCCTGATGGGGAAATCGGTACTGCCGATGACACAGCAGACGGTGTCATCAATGGCGATGACAGGGTGTTCTTTGGCAACCCGAACCCTGATTTTACTTATGGCTTGAACTTGGGTCTGACTTGGAAGAACATTGACCTGAGCACCTTTTTCTTTGGCTCACAGGGCAACGAAATCTTCAACTACAACAAGTGGTGGATTGACTTCTGGCCTTCTTTCCAAAACCAGAAGAGCCATGACCTCCTGTACAACAGTTGGACACCTTCGAACACCAACACAAATGTTCCCAAGGCTTCCAACAAGTCAAACTTCTCCAATAACACTCAGTCGGTCAGCTACTACGTTGAAGACGGTTCGTTTTTCCGCATGAAGAACATACAGCTTGGCTACACATTCCCAACCGACGCCATTGGTCGGATTGGCTTGAGCAAAGCCCGCATCTATGTGCAAGGCGTTAACCTCTTCACAGCTACTAAGTACTCCGGCATTGACCCAGACGTCAATAACGGTGGCGACACAGCGTTTGGTGTTGACTTTGGCAACTACCCACTCGTGAAGCAGTTCATCTTTGGCTTGAATGTTTCGTTCTAAACCATCACAAAAATTCAAATTGACATAAAATGAAGCGATTCAATATTAAATTATTCATTCTTTTGGGCTTAGTGCTAGCCCTTCCTTTTTCCTGCAAGAATGACTTCTTGGATGTGACGCCAAACGGCTCACTCGATGCGAACATCCTTGCCACCAAGGACGGCGTCAACAGCCTTTTGATTGGCGCTTATGGCATGGTGGACGGCGTTTCCTCCCAAGGATTCGGCTGGGAAGCCGCCTCTTCCAACTGGGTGTATGGCAGTATCCGTGGCTTGGAGGCCAACAAAGGCACTGACTCTGGCGACCAGCCGGACATCAACCCAATCCAGACCTACTCTGAGTCATCCACCAATCCGTATCTCAACGTGAAGTGGGGTTCCATTTACGAAGGCATTTCCCGTTGCAACCAAGCACTCACTGTGCTCAAGGCAGCTGAGGAACGTGGTACAATAACAACTGACGACGCCACTTCTTTCCGCCTTCAGGCACAAACCCTTCGTGGCTACTACCACTTTGAGGCTTGGCGCACTTGGCAGAAGATACCTTATGTGGATGAAACTACCGACCTGACCGTCATCACAAACAACGATGATGTAACGGGTAAGATTCTTGCCGACCTGCAAGCTGGCACTGCACTGCCTAACAACATGGTTCAAATAGGCCGTTTCAATGGCACTGTGGCACGTGTGCTGTATGCCAAGGCATTGATGCAGATGAACCACGACTACGCCAAGGCACAGGTTGAACTCCAGTGGGTAGTTGACAATGGCACTGCTCCAGATGGCCATGCCATCGGCCTTGATGCTAAATACGGTGACATCTTTGACGCAGCCAACCGCAACGGCAAAGAGGCCATCTACACTGTTCAGTACTCCGTAAACGACGGTTCTGGCGGCTGGAACGGCGGCTGGGGTGAGGTGCTCAACTTCCCGTACAAAGGCAACAACGGCTCACCTGGCGGCTGCTGTGGTTTCTTCCAGCCTAGCTACGATCTCGTGAACTCGTTCAAAACTGCCAACGGGCTTCCATTGCTGGACAATTCCTACACGAACGACCCGCTTGCTGACGACAAAGGCTTGACCATTGACCAGCCATTTACACCAGACAGCCGCCCAGTGGATCCACGTCTCGACTGGACTGTTGGCCGCCGTAGCATTCCTTACCTCGATTGGGGCCCACACACTGGCCAAGACTGGGTGCGTGATCAGTCCTACGCTGGCCCATACAGCCCAAAGAAGCAGGTTTACAAAAAGGCACAGGCTGGCCAACTCACCGAGGTGGGCAACTGGACTTCTGGTTGGACTGCCAACGGCTACCGCCTCATCCGCTACGCCGACGTGCTGCTGCTCTTGGCTGAATGCCAAATCCAAACTGGTGACCTTGAGGGCGCTCGCGCCAACATCAACCTCATCCGTGCCCGTGCTGCTAATCCAGACGGTTTCGTGAAAAACGATGATGGAACCAACGCTGCCAACTACCAGATTTCCGAATACCCTGCTGGCGCACCTTTCGACAACAAAGACAACGCCATGAAGGCACTCATGATGGAGCGCAAGCTGGAGCTTGGCATGGAAGGCCACCGCTACTTCGACCTACAGCGCTGGGGCAAAGTTCAGGAGGAACTGAACAGGGCTTTGGCATTCGAAAAAACGAAGCTGAACGTACTCTACGGCAGCGCTACAGTTGGCGCTGAAGATGTGAACTTCCCAGTTCCGCAAGCACAGATTGACCTTACTCAAGGTCGTATCTCGCAAAACAGGTAATGACAACCGTTTCATAGATAGGAGAGACTGCCCAAAGTGGGCAGTCTCTTTTTTTTTACCTTCGCAAAACCAAACCTACCCCCGACCAAGCTTGGATTTTACAAAAAACAACCTAACAAACATAGCCATGAGATTACTTGCGCTTTTTGCCGCTTGCGCAATATTTGCCTCCTGTTCAAAATCCACCCCTCCCCGCTTCGAACGGCTGGATGCCACCGTGACAGGCATTGATTTCAACAATGAGGTGCTGGAAAAGGACACCTTCAACATCCTCCACAACGAGTACATGTACAATGGTGGCGGCGTTGCTGTGGCCGACCTCAACAACGATGGCTATCCTGAACTCATCTTTACCGGGAACAAAGTCAAGTGCCGCATTTATCTCAACCAAGGAAACTTCAAGTTCAAGGACATTACCGACAAATTCCTAGGGCTGAACGATAAGCAGTGGATCAGCGGCGTCTCGATTGTTGATATCAACAACGACGGTTTGACCGACCTATACTTCACTTCCACCATGAGCAACGACAGTTTGCTCCGCAAAAATCAACTCTGGGTAAACGGCGGCAATGGCCCCGACTTTAAGGACCATACGCCCTATTTTATTGAAATGGCAGACACGTTCGGCATTGCCGACATGGGCCATTCCATGAACGCTACCTTCTTGGATTATGACCTTGATGGCGATCTCGACCTGTACGTACTGAACAACAAAGTCGGTACCGAAGTCCCCACCAACTACCACCCAAAAATGACCGATGGCAGTTCCATCAACAACGATGCATTTTACAGAAATGAGGGAAATGGGCACTTCACCAACGTTACAAAAGAAGCAGGCATCACCATCGAAGGCTTCGGCCTCGGCCTCGCCGTCGGCGACATCAACAAGGACGGCTACCCCGACCTCTACATCTCCAACGACTACATTTCCAACGACATACTCTACATCAACCAGCGCAACGGCACCTTCAAAAACGAAATCAGGGGCTACTTTTCCTACCAGTCCCGCTTCTCGATGGGCAACGACATGGCCGACATTAACAACGACGGCAACCTCGACATGATGACGATGGACATGATGCCGGAGCAGTATTTCCGAAAGAAACAAACCATCAACGGCAACAGCTACAACATCTACGACAACAACCGCAAGTACGACTATGAGCCACAGTATGTGCGCAACATGCTCCACCTCCACAACGGTTTTCAGGATGGGAAAATGTTGCCGTTCAGCGAGGTGGGCCAGATGGCAGGCGTTTACCAGACCGAGTGGAGCTGGTCGCCGCTCTTCGCCGACTACGACAACGACGGCGACCGTGACCTGCTCGTGACCAACGGATTCCCGAAAGACCTAACGGATAAGGATTTCACCAACTACAAGGCCCAAGTGTACGGCTACCTCGCCGGTGATTACGACATCATCCCGAAAATCCCTATCGTAAAAGTGCCCAACTACGCCTTCGAAAACATGGGCAACTACCAGTTTGCCAACCACACCAAGGAATGGGGCATGGACATCCCGTCCTTTTCCAATGGCGCTGCCTTCGCCGACCTCGACAACGACGGCGACCTTGATTACGTGACCAACAACATCAACGACCCGGCCTTCATTTATCGGAACAACACGATTGATCAAAGCATTAAGGGCAAGGAACAGCCAAATTTCCTGCGAATTGAGTTGAATGGAGATGAACCCAACAGGTTAGCCATTGGCGCAAAAGTGGAGCTTTGGAGCGGCGGCCAGCTACAGTACATCGAACATTACATGACCCGTGGCTACCTCTCGTCCGTTGATCCAGTCATCCATTTTGGCCTGGGTAAAAACGATAAAGTTGATTCGCTCAAGGTCATTTGGCCACTGGGCAAAACAGTTACCGTCATCAAGAACGCGCCAATCAACCATTTACTCAAATTGCATGAGGTGGAGGCTAAACCGTACAGCGGCAGCCCTACCCCGCCCTCTTTTGCCAATGCCATTTTCGAGCGGTTTCGAAACGCGCTCAGTTATGCTCACGTGCAAGCCGATTACGCCGATTTTTTTCAAAACCAGCGCATCATTCAGCATAAATTTTCACAGGTTGGCCCATGCATGGCCCAAGGCGATATTGACGGCGACGGCAAGGACGACCTCGTTATTGGTGGCGCTGCCGATGCGGCGGCAGGCGTTTTCCTGAACAAGGGCGACCATTTTGAGAAAAAAGACGTGCCTGGATTGAGCGGCAACCGAAAATGCACAGAGTCGGAGCTGCTGGTACTTGACGTGGACGGCGACAAGGACAACGATGTAATCGCCCTCGCAGGTGGCTATTCCAACGAAAATAATGCTGATTATCAGCACGTTATCTACTTCAACAATGGCGGCAGCTTCACTGCTCAGCCATTGCCCGTGCCACCGTTCGTCGCCTCGGTGGTGCGCCCCAACGATTTCGACAAGGACGGCGACATGGACCTTTTCATCGGCGCAAGGGTGAAGCGGAACAGCTTTCCGCTGGCTCCTGAATCTTATCTTTTGGTAAACGATGCTGGCAAATTCACCCCACAAAAACTCGACGTCGGCATGGTGACGGACGCCGCCTGGAGTGATGTGGACGGTGATGGCTTTGCCGACCTGCTCCTGGCCAGGGAATGGAACAGTGTCGCATTTTTGAAAAATGAAAAAGGAAAAAAACTGACGCCGACCGAGTATGGTGACCTCTCCAAAATGCACGGCCTCTGGTACAGCATCGCCGCTGCCGACCTCGACAAAGACGGCGACGACGACTACGTCGTGGGCAATATCGGCGAGAACAACCGCTTCACCATCGGTGACGAAACCCCGTTGAAACTCTACGCCGTTGACCTTGACAATAACGGCCAAATTGACCCGCTGACTACCTCGTACTGGAAGGACAAAAACGGTAAAATGCAGGAATATCCAGTGAATTACCTTGATGAATTGGCCTCACAGTCGCCGTTTTTCCGCAAGCGTTTCACCAGCTACACCAGTTTCAGCCAATGCACGGCAGATAGCATCGTGGGGCACATTAGCCCGAAAAAAGAGGAAATCTACTTCGCAAACACTTCAAGCAGCTACATCCTCTGGAACGACAAGGGCAAACTTACCTGGGAGCGGCTGCCTGCCGCTGCACAAGTGGCGCCCATCAAGAAAATCCTCGTTCGGGACTTCAATGTCGACGGCCAAGCAGACATCTTGCTCGCTGGAAACGACCACAGTTTCGATGTCTCAACGGGCTACTATGACGCTAACAAGGGCATCTTGCTGCTTGGCAAAGGCGGACGAAAATTTGACCTGCTCCCAGCATGGCAAAGTGGCTTGGCATTCAATGGCCAGATTGATGCACTGCTCTACTTCGAAGGTGCGCCTTCCTCCATGCTGGTGGTAGGAGCAAACCGCGACAGCGTGCAGGTTTTTAGGAACAAAATTGCGAAGCAAAATCTGTAGCGAAATAAAAGGTAATGAGTCAAAAAATAGTTGGTGGATAAGTTGGCAAAGCCACTTATTTTCCCGGCGCAAACTCGAAGGGGAAGCAGGCTCTGCTGGAGAGCAACCTGCCAGCAATAAGGTTTGTGGATAT
>Ga0209066_10004194_pt1 | contig 15891 bp, 12 predicted proteins | sample All_14_2_FD_187198 | JGI IMG/M metagenome (GOLD analysis project Ga0209066, IMG submission 187198) | Freshwater microbial communities in response to fracking from Pennsylvania, USA - Allegheny Zone_MetaG_DW_15 (SPAdes) (version 2) ...
CAATGGCTTGAACGGTCAGGCCATCGCCGGCCGCGCCGTCGTCGTCAACGAAGCACGCCCCCGTGAAGAGCGTCCCAGCGGTTTCCGCAGCCCCTACGGTGCCGGTCCCCGTCGCGAAGGCGGTGGTGGTGGTGGCTACGGTGGCGGCGGCGGTGGTGGTGGTTACGGCGGTGCCGGTGGCGGTGGTGGCCGTGGTGGTGACCGCGGCGGCTACGGTGGTGGTGGCAATGGCGGTGGTGGCGGCGGTGGCGGTTTCCGCAGCCCCTACGGCAACCGTCGCGGCGGCAACGACCAAGGCGGCGGCGGCTACTGAGCCGAGCCCAACCCGTAGCAAGAAGCGCCCTGCATGGGCGCTTTTTTCATGGCCTCGACAGATCGTTCAGTCGCGAGCGAGAGCCGGCAGCCCGCGCAGGCGAACGTTCGTCAGTCAAACTTGATGTAGCGAAGCCGCGGATCATCCACCGGTGTGCCTTCCAGCGCACTGCCTGGCGCCAACCCCGGCTGCCAGAAAACCACCTCTTCAATCTTGTGGGCCAGTTGAAAATCCTTCTCGGTGATACCCCGAGCCGAATGGGTCGTAAGCTTGATCACCACGAAGGCGTAGGAGACTGTCACGTCAGGGTGGTGCCAGGCGGCCTCTGCCAAGTGGCCCACCACGTTGACCACCATCATGGTGGCCTTCCAGCCGCTGGTTCTCACGCGCCGGCGCAGCGTGCCCTCTTCAAACGTCCACTGAGGTAACTCGTCGGCCAAACGCCGTGCGACTTCAGAGGCCTCGATCACCGTGTCCTTGCTCATCGCCTGGCTCCTGTGAGTCACTGACACCAACCGATGCGTCGGTTGACGTCCGATCAGGGCTTAGCGGCGTTGCAACTGCACCTTGCCGTGTACGCCGCCGCGCAATTCGAGTTCTCCGGCACGATGGTCATACCACGCACCACCACCTTCGAACTGGTGCTCGCCGTATCGCACCACCACCCGGCGCTCGGAACGCAACGTCTGCGCCCGGGTATCGAAGACCAGATGATCCCCCCAAAGCTCAAGCCCCTGGTCGACGCCCGGTTGTACCGGCCGATTCAGGTGCCCCTGCTCCAGCAGCACCACCTCGTTGCGCGCCGGGTCCAACGTCGCACGCCGCGCCGTGACCCGGGTGACCCGGCCTTCGAGATCGATCCAACGCAGACGAACACCGTCGATATCGAAGGTGTCGGTATCCGGGTAATGCCGCACCTGATCGCCCTCGATCACGCTGGGCGCGGTGCCGGCCACGCCATGCTGCTGGATCGCAAAGCCCTTCATCTCATAGTCTGGCGCATGCGTCGGTGCCGCCTGGGGCTTCTCGACGGCCACTGGCCCGGTCTGCCGCACCAGCCAGAAGGTGAACAGCGCGAGCGCCGCCATGAGCAGAATCGGCAGCCAACGCGCAAAACCCTGGACGATGCGCGCGGGCCAAGGCTCCGCGGGATAGGTGACTCGCGGGCCCGCGGCCAGCAACGGCGCCAGCGGGAGCGGCTCGGTATCGTTGTCCAGCACGTCAGGAATCCGTCACCGTCGCCACCGCGCCTGCAAACAACGGAACAAGTGCGAGAAGCCTCTTCACGACGCTGCGGACTCGGCGCCGTCCAGGGTCACGAGATGACTCTGCAGCAGATCGGCATAGCGGCCGCGGGCGGTCAGCAGCAGATCGCAGCATTCGCGCGCGGCCCCGTGCCCGCCCTGGTAGCCACTCACATGGTGAGCCACCGCCTTGACTTCGGGGTGTGCATTGGCTGGTGCCACGGCAAAGGCTACCCGCGTGAGCAGCGGCAGGTCAGGCCAATCGTCTCCGATGGCCGCCATCTCGTGCCAGCCCAGTTGCAGGCGCTGGCGCAGCGCCTCGGCCGCGGCCAACTTGTCATGCACACCAAAATGAGCCTCGGTGATCCCAAGGTCCTGGCAACGCCGACGCACCGCGGGTGAATCCCGGCCCGTGATGATGACGGGCACCACCCCACCGGCGGCAAGCAACTTCAGGCCGTGGCCGTCCAGCGTGCTGAACGCCTTAACCGACTCGCCGTGCTCACCGATGTAGATGCGGCCATCGGTGAGGCAGCCATCCACATCGAAGATGGCCGCACGCACATCCTGCGCCAACAGCAGCAGCGTGGGATCGAACACCAGCGCCGGAGCGCGACGAACTGCCTCGCCCATGTTCAGATCACCTTCGCGCTCAGCAAGTCGTTGTAGTTGAGGGCCCCGATCAGGCGGCCCTGCTCGTCGACCACCAACACGCTGTGGATCTTGGCCTTCTCCATCAGATCGGCCGCCTCCACCGCCAGCGCCCCGGCCGACACGGTCTTGGGTCGCGGATGCATCATGTCGCGGGCACACTGGTGACGCAACTCGACGCCACGCTCGATCAGCCGACGCAAATCACCATCAGTGAACACGCCCACCGGCGCGCCGGCCTCGTCGACCACGCCGGTACAGCCAATGCCCTTGGCGCTCATCTCGCGCATCACATCCGAGAAGCCGGCATCCAGGCCCACCTTCGGCACCGCATCGCCGCCGCGCATGATGTCGCGCACATGGGTGAGCAGCTTGCGGCCGAGCGAGCCCCCGGGGTGCGAGCGGGCGAAGTCTTCCTCGCGGAACCCACGTGCATCGAGTAGCGCGACGGCCAAGGCATCGCCCAGCGCCAGCTGCGCCGTGGTGCTGGCGGTGGGCGCCAGGTTGAGCGGACACGCCTCCTGCTCCACCTCGTTGGACAGCACATGATCTGCATGGGCGGCCAACGTCGAGCTGGTGCGCCCGGTCAACGCGATCAGCACCACCCCGAGCCGCTTCAGGGCCGGCAACACCGCCACGAGCTCCTCAGTCTCGCCCGAGTTGGACAGCGCCAGCACCACATCCTGCGGCCGCACCATGCCCAGGTCGCCATGGCTGGCCTCGCCCGGATGCACAAAGAAGGCCGGCGTCCCGGTAGACGCCAGGGTGGCCGCGATCTTGCGCCCCACATGCCCGCTCTTGCCCATGCCCATCACGATGACGCGGCCACTGCACCGCAGCACCGCCTCGACCGCGCGGGCAAAACCGGCGTCCTGACGCTCGCACAGACGCTGCAAGGCCTGCGCCTCGATTTCCAGGGTGCGACGTGCCATGCGCACGGCACGTTCGGCATCGAAGGTCGCAGGCAGGGCAGAAGACATCGGTGGGCAAGGGGCTCGATTACGATCGCCGGATTCTAGGCGTGCGCCCTGCCCACGCCGCTCGCGCTGACCCGATTCCATGGCCTCCACGTTCGACCTGACCTTGCTGTACCTCTTCGCCGCCGTGGCAGGGGTGGTCGGTTGCCGGCTGCTGCGGCTGCCGGCGATCCTGGGCTACCTGGCCGTGGGTATCGTCATCGGCCCCAATGCCCTGGCGCTCGCGCACGACTCCGCCGGCATCGGCTACCTGGCCGAGTTCGGGGTGGTCTTCCTGATGTTCGTCATCGGGCTGGAATTCAACCTGCCGCGCCTGCACAGCATGCGCCGGCTCGTCTTCGGCCTGGGGATGGGGCAGGTGGTGTTCACCATCCTCGGTGCGGCCTTGGGCAACGTGTTGCTGACCTGGCTGTTTGCACTGGCCGGCCGGGCATGGGAGCTGCAATGGCCCGGCGCCATTGCGCTGGGGGCCGCACTGGCGATGTCCAGCACGGCCATCGTGGCCAAGATGATGGCCGAGCGGCTGGAGCTTGAATCCGAACACGGCCGGCGCGTGATGGGCGTGCTGCTGTTCCAGGATCTGGCGGTGGTGCCGCTGCTGGTGCTGATCCCCGCGCTGGCCGATGGCGGTGGTGCCGAGCTGTGGCGCACGCTGGGCGTCGCCCTGTTCAAGGCCGCCGCGCTGCTGGGGGTGCTGCTGTGGGGCGGCCAACGGGTGATGCGTTGGTGGCTCACGCTGGTGGCACGGCGCAAGAGCGAGGAGCTCTTCATCCTGAACCTGCTGCTGGTCACGCTGGGGCTGGCCTGGCTGACCGAACACGCCGGCCTGTCGCTCGCGCTGGGTGCCTTTGTCGCCGGCATGCTGATCGCCGAAACCGAATTCAAGCACCAGGTGGAGACCGACATCCGGCCCTTCCACGACGTGCTGCTGGGCCTGTTCTTCATCACCATCGGCATGAAGCTCGACTGGCGTCCGCTGATCGAGCACTGGTGGCTCATCCTGTGCCTGAGCCTGGTGCCCGTCGTTGCCAAGGCCGGCCTCGTGACCCTGCTGGCACGGGCCTTCGGCGCGCCGGCCGGTGTGTCCATCCGCACCGGTCTGTACCTCGCCCAGGCGGGCGAGTTCGGCTTCGTGCTGCTCACACTGGCCGCCGAGCACGATCTTGTGGGCGCGCGCTGGCTCAGCCCCGTGCTGGCCTCGATGGTGCTGTCCATGCTGGCCACGCCGTTCATCATCCAGCACAGCGACCGCATCGTGCTCAAGCTGGCGGCCAGCGACTGGCTGCTGCAATCGGTGCAGCTCACCACCATCGCCAAACGCGCCATCCGCAGCGAAGGCCACGTGATCATTTGCGGCTACGGCCGCAGCGGCCAGACCCTGGCCAAGCTGCTCGACAAGGAGCACATCACCTACATGGCACTCGACCTCGACCCCGACCGCGTGCGCCAGGCCGCAGCGGCCGGGCAAAGCGTGGTGTTCGGTGATGCGGCGCGGCTGCCCAGCCTGATGGCGGCCGGCCTGGCCCGCGCCTCAGCCGTGGTGATCAGCTACCCAGACACGGCTTCGGCCATCAAGCTGCTGGGCCACGTGCGCGAACATGCGCCGCATGTGCCGGTGATCGTGCGCACCACCGATGACGGTGACCTGGAGCGCCTGCGCGCCGCCGGCGCCACCGAAGTGGTGCCCGAAGCCCTGGAAGGCGCGCTGATGCTGGCCAGCCATGCGCTGGCCCTCGTGGGCGTGCCGATGCGCCGCGTGATCCGGCACGCCCGCGATGCACGCGACCTGCGCTATGGCCTCTTGCGCGGCTACTTCCACGGTGCAGACGACACGACTGCGGAAGAACTGCAGCAAGCCCGCCTGCACTCCGTGAGCATTCCCCCCGAAGCGGCCTGCGTGGAACGCACGCTGGGCGACTTGGCACTGGCCAGCTTGGCGGTATCGGTGGTTTCAGTGCGACGCGCCAACGGTCATGTGCAAGCCCCGCAGGACGACCTGCCGCTGCACGCCGGTGATGTGCTCATCCTCTCGGGTCTGCCCGAGCCGCTGTCGCAGGCCGAGGCGCGCCTGATCAAGACCTGAAGGCGACGACGAACAACCCCGTCGATCAGGCCATCGCGGCCTGCTTGGTGAGATGCGCCCGCACCCGGGCGGCCATCACCCCGCCCGCGCCACGCAGCACTTCCAGCGCCAGCGGCGGCATGCGCGAGCACAGTTCCTCGAAGCGCGGCAGGCGCAACGCCCACACCGTAGACGCCGTCATCACCTCGACCGATGCCGTGTGCGGCGCAGCGCTGAACAGGCCGCTCTCGCCCACCATGGCGCCCGGTCGCAGCATCACCACCCGGGCCGCGCCCGGCGCCGCATCGCGCCGAAACACCTGCAGCGAACCCTGCCCCAGCAAGTAGACACTGCGATCGACCTCGCCTTCGCGGATCAACTCAGCCCCGCGCGGCAGCTCGTGCCGCGTGAGATAGCTCGACAACGTGCGCCACTGCTGCGCATCCAGCCGAGCGCGAAAAGCATCGTCCGCAGTAAGCGACTGAACAGCCTGGACCAGCTCTTCGAATTCCATGCGCCTCTCCACCAACCGCGTGCCGGGCAGGAACTTCGGCAACGCCATCCCCCAAACGGAGGGTGCTTTGATCATAGGCGCGGGGCGTGCCGGGCTCAATGCCTTTACGTTCACTTCGGGACCAGGCGATCGATGAAACTGGGGTGGGAAACCCGGCCAATTCACTTGCCGATGCAAAAACGCGAAAAAATCTCCCCGAGCAGATCATCGGCACTGAACTGGCCGGTGATCTCGGCCAGCGCGTCGTGAGACAACCGCAGCTCCTCGGCCAGCAGGTCCAGCACGGCATCGCCATGCGCTGCCTGCGCAATGGCCAGCACCAGATGCTCGCGTGCCCGCTGCAAGGCCTGCACATGGCGGGCACGGGCGATGAACACGCCCTCGGGCGCGGCCTGCCAGCCCGCCATCGTCAACAGCAGCTTGCGCAGCTCAGCCAGGCCGTCGCCGCTGCGGGCGCACAGGCTCACCGCATGAGCCTGCGGCGGCCAGGCGGCGCGCGCCTGCGCCACGCGCTCGGGCGCCACCAGATCCACCTTGTTGAAGACATGAGCCAGGTGAGCGCCCGCGGGCAGCTGCTCGGCAATGCGTGCATCGGCTTCGCGGTAGGCCGCGTCATCCAGCCGGCTCAGGTCGTGCAGAAACAGCACCGCGTCGGCCTGCGCAATGGCTTCCCAGCTGCGTGCGATGCCGATGCGCTCGACCTCGTCGCTGGCTTGCTCGTCGCTGCGCAGGCCGGCCGTGTCGATCACATGCACCGGCACGCCTTCGATCTGCAGCGTCTCGCTGACACGGTCGCGCGTGGTGCCGGGGATCGGCGTCACGATCGCCAGCTCGGCCCCCGCCAACGCGTTGAGCAGCGAGCTCTTGCCGGCATTGGGCTGGCCAGCAATCACCACGCGCATGCCTTCGCGCAGCAGGGCGCCTTGCCGCGCCGTCGCCAACACGCGGTCGAGTTGCGCCAGGCAACGGTCGAGCCGGCCGCGTAGATCGGCGCGTTCGAGGAAATCGATCTCCTCTTCAGGGAAGTCCAGCGTGGCCTCCACCAGCATGCGCAGCTCCACCAACCGGCTGCGCAGGCCCTCCACCTCACCCGAGAACTCACCAGCCAGTGAGCGCGCAGCACTGCGCGCCGCCGCCTCGGTGCTGGCATCGATCAGGTCAGCCACGGCTTCGGCCTGGGCCAGGTCGAGCTTGTCATTCAGGAAAGCCCGGCGGGTGAACTCACCCGGCTCGGCCAGGCGCAAACCGGGCAGGCAGGGCCGGCCTTCCGCTGCGCTGGCGGCAGCCGACAGGCAGCGCGCCAACAGCAGCTGCAACACCACCGGCCCGCCATGGGCCTGCAGCTCCAGCACGTCTTCGCCGGTGTAGCTGTGGGGCGCCGGAAAGTACAGCGCCAGCCCCTGGTCGATGGCCTGGCCGTGGTCATCGAGGAAAGGGCCGTAGTGCACCACGCGCGGGCGTAGCAGCCGGCCGGTCAAGGCCTGCGCCAGCGGCGCGATCCCGCGGCCCGAAACGCGCACGATGCCGACGGCACCCCGCCCTGGTGCGGTGGCCACGGCCACGATCGGATCCTGATGTCGTTGCAGCATGCCGGGATTCTCGCGTGTGCCCGAGGAGCCCTTACCTGCTCCACCTGACAGCAACCTGTGTACCGCTTCGCTACACCCGCCCATTGACACGCCCGCAACATGGGGACTTGCCCCGCCTAGGCAGGCCATTGCCCTGATTTGACAATCTGCCATGGCCCGGCCGGCTCAACTCCTGGAGTTCTCCATGATCCTCTCCCTGCGCAAAGGCGTGTTCGGCCGGCGTCGGCCTGCCGAGGGGCGCCCACCCGCCGCACCGCAACCTGGCGACGACCACGTGGAGATGCAGGCCCTGGTGCAACGCCTGGCCAACCAGGCCTCGCACCTGGGCCGTGACGCGGCGCAAACCCGCGGCGCCCTCGAAGACACCCAGCATGTGGTGCAGACCCAGGTCGAGGCCATGCAGGCACTGATGCAGCAGTTGGATGACGTGGCCCAGGCCCAGCAGGCCATCAGCCAGGCCACCGGCGCCAGCCTGGACGCCGTGGCCAGCGCACGCGGCTCGGTGGTGCGTGTGAGCAGCGAGGTGCAAGGCATCGTGCAGGTGCTCCAGGAAGTGTCGGAAGCAGCCGAAGGCATCGGCCAGATCGCGCTGCAAACGCGGCTGGTGGCCTTCAACGCCACCGTCGAGGCGCATCGCGCGGGCGCAGCCGGCCAAGGCTTCGGGGTCGTGGCCAATGCGGTGAAAGACTTAGCCACCCGCGTCGAATCGGCCTCGCGCGCCATCCAGGGCACGCTGGCCCAGCTCAACGAACGCATCGACGCCTTTGCCAACGACACCCTGCGCGATGCCCCGCAAGGCACGCAAAGCACCGGCCTGCACGGCGCCTTCGCTGCCGTGGAAAGCGCGGTGCGCCACATCGACGAAGTCTCGCAGACCAGCCGGCAAACCTGCGACGAAGGCCACGCCCGCGGCGCCCAGCTCTCGGCCGAGATGCAACGCGCCATGACCGGCCTGGACGGCGCCACCGCCTGCAGCGAGCGCTTCCTGAGCCTGTCCGAACACATGATCCAGGACCTGGCCCGCTGCGGCTGCGTCACCGAAGACACGCCCTACATCGAGGCCGCCCAGGCCGCCGCGCGAGACATCAGCGAGCGGCTTGAACACGCCATCCGACACAGCCAGATCGAACTCGACGCCCTCTTCGACGAACGCTACCAACCCATCCCCAGCAGCCAGCCAGCCCAGTTCACCGCCCGCTACAACGCCCTGGCCGACAAGCTCTTCCCCGACCTCCAGGAAGCCATGCTCACCCGCCTGCCCGGCGTGGTGTTTTGCATCGCCGTCGACCGCAACGGCTACGTCTCCACCCACAATCGCGCCTACTGCCAACCCCAACGCAGCGACCCGATCTGGAACGCCGCCCACAGCCGCTGGCGCCGCATCTTCAACGACCGCACCGGCCTCGCCTCCGCCCGCAGCCAGGATCCCTTCCTGCTGCAAACCTACCGGCGCGACATGGGCGGCGGCCAGTTCCTGCTGCTCAAGGAGGCCAGCGCACCGATCCACGTGCAGGGCCGCCATTGGGGCGGGCTGCGGCTGGCCTACAAGTTCGTCTGAGGCGCAAGCCTCACTCCGGCAACATGCGGCTGGCCAGCGCGGCCGCCGCTGCGCGCGTCTCCACCCCGAGCTTCTCGAAGATGTGTTCGAGGTGCTTGTTGACCGTGCGCGGGCTCATGCCCAGGATCTCGGCGATGTCGCGGTTGGTCTTGCCCTTGGCCAGCCACGACAGCACTTCGGTTTCACGCGGGGTGAGCGCGGCGCTGGCCAGACGCTCGCTCTGGCTGCGGCTGGCGGCATCGCCGGCCTCGCGTTGCAGCAGCAGCATGGTTTCGCCGAGGCCCAGCTGACCCACCTGACGAGCCTGCAGCCGCGCTCCACCCGGCAGCGGGTGTACTTCGATGCCACTGTGCACGGCGCTGCTCAGCCACTGGCCGGCCTGCGCCTCGTCCACCGCGCCCACAAAGGCTTCGCCCAGCCAGCGCTGCGCCTGCGGTGAGCGCCAGGCCACGCGGCCCTGCGCATCGAGCAGCACCACGCCCAGGCCGCCCACGTCTACCGCCTCACGGGCCAGCCGGCTCACCCGGGCGTTGCGCACATGCGTGGCCAAACGGGCCAGCACCTCGGGGATGCGCAGCGGCTTCACCACGTAGTCGACCCCGCCGCTGGCGAAGCCTTCCACGATCTGCTCGGTCTCAGCCAGGCCGGTCATGAAGATCACCGGCACATGCGCCCACGCAGGCTCGGCCTTGAGGCGGCGGCAGGTCTCGAAGCCGCTCCAGCCGGGCATCACGCCGTCCAGCAGCACGGCATCGGGCACGGCCATCTCGAAGCGGGCCAGGGCTTCTTCACCATCGCGCGCCACCAGCACGGTATAGCCCTCGCCGGCCAGGGCGTCGCAGAGCATGCGCAGCGTGTCGGGTGCGTCGTCAACGACGAGGATGACCGCTGACGGAGAAGGGGGCAATTCGGGGTTCACGGCAGCATGCGGCTCAGGCCAGCGCATCACGGGGTTCCTGCAAGGCCGAGATCACGGCGTTGAAATCGAATTCGCTCACGCGCAACTGCAGGGTGGTGCACGCAGCGGCCAGGCCAGGCTGCTCGTGGGCAATGGCTTGCAGCAGCGCTCGCAGGCCCTGGGCATGGCCCAGGCGTGCCATGCGCAGCAGGTCACTGCGCAGGTCAGCCGGCCAGTCAGGTGGTGTACCGGCGCTCGCCTCGGGCGGCTTGCCAGCAGGCGCGTCCACACTCTGATGCAACCACTCCAACTGCAGCGCCCGCGCCAGCACGGCCAGCAGCTCCGATTCAATCACCGGCTTGCCCACGAAGCCCTGGCAGTTCAGCGCCGCCAGCTGCTCGGGCTTGTTTTCGAACACGCTGGCCGAGACGAAGATGATGGGCAGTTGGTCGCCACCACGGGCCGTGTCAGCGCGGATCAGCTCGGCGGTCTGCCAGCCATCCAGGTAATCCATGCTGACATCGAGCAGCACCGCATCGGGCGGGCCGCCATGCGCCTGGCGCAAGATGTCCAGCGCTTCGCGGCCGCTGGCGGCTTCATCGATGGCAAAGCCCAGCGGCACCAGCAGCCCGGCCAGCAACTGGCGTTGGATCGGTTGATCATCCACCACCAACAAGCGCCGGCGCGGGCCGAGGTAGCCGATCACCGGCCGCAGATCAGCGGCGCGCGGCAGGCTCAGCGCCGGCTCGGGCGCGATCTCGCGCAGGTACAGCCGCACGGTGAAGGTGCTGCCCTCACCTTGCAGGCTGCGCACGGTGAGCTCACCACCCATCAGCTCGGTGAGCAGGTGGGTGATGGTCAGGCCCAAGCCGGTGCCGGGCTCGGCCATGCGGCGCCCGGCGCTGCCGCGCTCAAACGGCAGGAAGATGCGCTCCTGGTCTTGCGGCGCGATGCCGATGCCGGTGTCGATCACCTCGAAGCGCACCACGTCATGACGGCAATCCACCCGCAGCGTGATGCTGCCCCGCTCGGTGAAGCGCACCGCGTTGCCCAGCAGGTTGATCAGGATCTGGCGCAGCCGCTTGGCATCGGCGCGCACCCAATGTGGCAGGCGGCCGCTGGTCTCGAGCCGCAGCAACAGGCCCTTGGCATCGGCTTGTGGCTGCACCATGCGCAGCACGTCATCCAGAAACTCGGGCAGCGGCAGCGGCGCCACATCCAGCCGCACGCGGCCGGCTTCGATGCGGGCCAAGTCCAGCAGGCCGTCGATCAGCGCATGCATGTGCTGGCCACTGTGCTGCATGGTCTGGATGGTTTCGCGCAGCACGCTGCTCAGCTTGCTGTCCTTCAACAGGATCTGCGTGTAGCCCAGGATGCTGTTCAGCGGCGTACGCAGCTCATGCGTCATGCCGGCCACGTAGCGGGTCTTGGCCTGGTTGGCGGCTTCGGCCAGCTCTTTGGCGCCTTGCAGCGCGGCATCGGTGCGGCGGTGGGCGTCGATTTCACGTTGCAGCAACTCGGTCTGGCGCGAGGAATCGTCATGCGCCATGCGTCGGCTTTCGCTGGCCAGCACGATCCACCAGGCACACACGGCCGCCACCAACGCCAACAACGCAAAGACCTTGATGAAGGGCAGCTCCAGCGTGCCGGCCGGCATGGCCAGGCTTTCCTGCACATAGACCACCCCCACCACAAAGGCCAGCAAAGCGCACAGCGCGATGAACACCACCAGGTAGTGCGCCACGCGAAAGTTCACCCGCTTCGACAACCCCTGCGGCAACAAGAAGCCCAGCCCGGCGCCGATCTGCTCGGCCGCCCGCGAACGTGGCTTGCAGCGGTCATGGCAACGCGACTCCAGCGTGCAACACAGCGAGCAGATCGGTGCGCCGTAGGCCGGGCACATGGCCATGTCTTCGGCTTCAAACGGGTTCTCGCACACTGAGCAGGTCACGGTCTCGCCCGGCGCCCACGGATGCTCATGCGGCCGGGCCAGGTAGTAGCGCCCCTGCGTGGCCCAGGCCAGCAGCGGCGATACCAACAACGCCGTGCCCAGCGCGATGAACGGCGCAAAGGCCTCGGCCCAATCGCCCAGCAGCCCGGCATAAGCCACGCAGGCCAGGATGGCCGCGCTGAGCATGGCACCCAGGCCCACCGGGTTCAGGTCATACAGATACGCGCGGCGGAACTCGATGCCCGGCGGGCTCAACCCCAGCGGCTTGTTGATCACCAGATCAGCCACCAGCGCGCCCACCCAGGCGATGGCCACGTTGCTGTACAGGCCCAGCACCCGCTCCAGCGCGCCGAAGACGCCCAGCGTCATCAACAGCACCGCGATCACCACGTTGAACACCAGCCACACCACCCGCCCCGGGTGGCTGTGCGTGAGCCGCGCAAAGAAGTTGCTCCAGGCCAGCGAGCCGGCATAGGCGTTGGTGACGTTGATCTTCACCTGCGAGATGACCACGAAGATCACCGTGGCCGCCAGCGCCAGGCCGGGCTGCCCCAGCGTGCCCAGCGCATGGCTGAAGCCGGCCAGGTACATCTGCGTGGGCTCGATGGCGCGCTCGGGCGACACCTCACGCTGCAGCGCCACAAAGGCGAGAAACGCGCCTGCGCCCATCTTCAGCATGCCCGGCAGCACCCAGCCGGGGCCGGCCACCAGCACCGCTGTCCACCAGCGGCGGCGGTTGGCATGCGTCTTCTCCGGCAGGAAGCGCAGGTAATCGACCTGCTCGCCGATCTGCACCACCAAGGAAAACGCCACCGTGGCCGCCGCGCCAAACATCAGCGGCTGGAAGCTGCTGCTGCCCGAGCTGCGGCCGGTGAGGCCCATGAAGTCGTGGTACAGCTGCGGCTCCGCGATGGCGATCCACACAAAGGGCCAGAGGAACAGCACCAGCCAGATCGGCTGCGTCCACGCCTGCAGGCGCGAGATGAAGGTGATGCCGTACAGCACCATCGGCAGGATCACCAGCGACGACAGGATGTAGCACCACACCAGCGGCCAGCCGAACGCCATCTCGATGGCCAGCGCCATGATGGCCGCCTCCAGCGCAAAGAAGATGAACGTGAAGCTGGCGTAAATCAGCGAGGTGAGCGTGGAGCCCAGGTAGCCAAAGCCGGCGCCGCGGGTGAGCAAGTCCATGTCCACGCCGTGCTTGGCGGCGTAGTAGGCAATGGGCAGGCTGGTCAACCACGTGAGCAAGCCCACCACGACGATGGCCCACAGCGCATTGCTGAAGCCGTAGTTCAGTGCAATGGCACCGCCGATGGCTTCCAGCGCCAGGAACGACACCGCGCCAAACGCCGTGTTGGCCACGCGGAACTCGCTCCATTTGCGAAAGCTGCGCGGCGTGTAGCGCAACGCGTAGTCCTCCAGCGTTTCGTTGGAGACCCAGGTGTTGTAGTCGCGCCGGATGCGGAAGATCTTCTGGGTGGCGGCGGTCATGAACAGGTGAGAGCAGGCAGGGCAGCCGCGTTGACCGATCGCAAGAAGCAAGCCCAAGCGGTGCAGGGCACGTACGTCATTCGACGTAGCCCGGCGCGCCACCACCGACGCTGCAAGCCTTGCGCAGGTGCACTACGTTGAACGACGTATTCAGGGCACCGAGGGGGAACCCTAGTCTTCGGACATCGCCACGCCCCAGTTCCGTGCCTGTGCATGGGCCGCATGAGCCGGGGCGATCGATTCACCTCTTTTTTGTGCACGCATCTGCCCAGGAGTGCTTCCATGACCCAAGACCGCTCGCGCCCCCACAGCCAGGACACTGAACTGGCTGCCGAACAAGCCAACCTCAAGCGCCGCCGCCTGCTGCAAGGCCTGGGCGCGCTGCCCATGGCGGGCCTGCCCGCCCTCGGCCATGCCGCCGCCCCCGCCACCTCAGCCATCAACACCACCAAGCTGGCGGTGACGGACACCGAAGTGATCGTGGGCCAACTGCACTCGGCCACCGGCACGATGGCGATCTCGGAGACCGGCTCGATCCAGGCCGAGCAACTGGCCATCGACCAGATCAACGCGATGGGCGGCATCCTCGGCCGCAAGATCAAGGTCATCAAGGAAGACGGCGCCTCCGACTGGCCCACCTTCGCCGAGAAGAGCAAGAAGCTGCTGGTCAACGACCACGTGGCCGCCGTCTTCGGCTGCTGGACCAGCGCCTCGCGCAAGGCCGTGCTGCCCATCTTCGAGAAGGAAAACGGCCTGCTCTACTACCCCACCTTCTACGAAGGCCTGGAGCAGAGCAAGAACGTGATCTACACCGGCCAGGAAGCCACCCAGCAGATCATCTGGGGCCTGGACTGGGGTGCCAAGGAGAAGAAGGCCAAGACCTTCTTCCTCGTGGGCTCCGACTACATTTGGCCGCGCACCTCGATGAAGATCGCGCGCAAGCACATCGAAACCGTGGGCAAGCTGGGCAGCGTGGTGGGCGAGGAGTACTACCCGCTGGGCAACACCAACTTCAACTCGCTGATCAACAAGATCAAGGTGGCCAAGCCCGACTGCATCTTCGCCGCCGTGGTGGGCGGCTCGAACGTGGCCTTCTACAAGCAGCTCAAGGCCGCGGGCATCACCGGCGCCAAGCAGTTCCTGCTGACGCTGTCGGTGACCGAAGACGAAATGCTCGGCGTGGGTGGCGACAACTTCGCCGGCTTCTACTCGTCGATGAAGTACTTCCAGTCGCTCGACAACGCCAACAACAAGAAGTTCGTCGAGGCCTTCAAGGCCAAGTACGGGCCGAAGTCGGTGATCGGCGACGTGACGCAGGCCGGCTACCTGGGCCCGTGGCTGTGGAAGGCCGCGGTCGAGAAGGCCGGCAGCTTCGACGTCGACAAGGTGGTGGCCGCCTCACCCGGCATTGAGCTGAAGACCGCGCCCGAAGGCTACGTGAAGCTGCATGAGAACCATCACCTCTACAGCAAGGCCCGCATCGCGCAGGGGATGCCGGATGGGACGTTCAAGGTGGTGGCGGAGTCGAAGGACTTGATCGAGCCCAACCCGTTCCCGAAGGGATATCAATAAGCCCACCCCCTACGGCCTGACGGCCGCCCCCTCAAGGGGGCAACACCGGCGGACCGGCAGAGCCGGATCCGCGGTGTTCGCTGGAAACGGTGCCGTTGGCACCGACGCCTGACGGCGGACTTTGCGTGATGTGCGGGAGAGCCCCATGGGACTGAGTGACATGATGAACATTGCCCTGATGCAGGGCTTCGCTGGGCTGTCGTTGTTCAGCGTGCTGCTGCTCATGGGGCTGGGACTGGCCATCATCTTTGGCCAGATGGGCGTGATCAACATGGCGCATGGCGAGTTCATGACCATTGGCGCCTACACCATCTACCTGGGCTCGACGCTCACTGAAAGCTTCGCGCCCAGCTTCCTGCCCTACTACTTCCCCATCGCCATCGGCGTGGCCTTCGTGCTGGCCTTCATCGTGGGCTGGGGCGTGGAATGGGCGTTGATACGCCACCTCTACAAGCGCCCGCTCGACACGCTGCTGGCCACCTGGGGCGTGAGCCTGGGGTTGCAGCAGGCGTTCCGCACCTTCATCGGCCCGAAGGAAGTGAGCCCCACGTTGCCCGATTGGCTGATGGGCTCTTGGGCACCGAGCGAAGGGCTCGACATCCCGATCAACGGGATGTTCGTGCTGGGCCTCACCGCGCTGGTGACCGGTGGCGTGCTGCTGGCCATGTACAAAAGCCGCTGGGGCCTGCGGGTGCGGGCCACGGTGAGCAACCGGGTGATGGCCAATGCGATCGGCATCAACACCAAGCAGACCGACCGGCTCACCTTTGCCATCGGCTGCGGCATCGCCGGTGTGGCCGGTGCGGCCTTCACCACCATCGGCTCCACCGGGCCCACCAGCGGCTCGCTCTACATCGTCGATGCCTTCCTGGTGGTCACCTTCGGTGGCGCGGCCAGCCTGCTGGGCACCGTGGCCTCGGCCTTCGGCATCGCGCAGACGCAGTCGATCAGCGAGTTCTTCATCACCGGCTCGATGGCCAAGGTGCTGACGCTGAGCCTGATCGTGCTGATCCTGATGATCCGCCCGCAAGGCCTGTTCGCCGTAAAAGTCCGACGCTGATGGCC
>Ga0209066_10004195_pt1 | contig 15887 bp, 15 predicted proteins | sample All_14_2_FD_187198 | JGI IMG/M metagenome (GOLD analysis project Ga0209066, IMG submission 187198) | Freshwater microbial communities in response to fracking from Pennsylvania, USA - Allegheny Zone_MetaG_DW_15 (SPAdes) (version 2) ...
GTCTTCCTCCAGGTCGGGCAGCAACGGCTCCAGTGTCATGCCGCACTTGGGGCAGTTGCCGGGATGGTCCTGTCTGATCTCGGGGTGCATCGGGCAGGTGTAGACCGTGCCTGAGGCTGCAGCGGTGACAGGGCCATTGGTCGATGCACTTGGCGCTGGTGCTGGCGCATGGTGGTGCGCGTGATCTTGCGTATGGTCTTGCGCAGCAATCGGCTTTGGCTCGATGTAGCGCTGGGGCTCTTTGCTGAATTTGCCCAGGCAGTTGCTACTGCAAAAGTAATACGGCCTGCCAGCGAATTCCTGCTTGTGCGGAGATGCCGTCGTGACGGGCATGCCGCACACCGGATCGGTCAGCGCTCGCTCTGCCTGCGATCCGTGCTGATGGTCCTCGTGGTCGTGACCCGCATCACCACCCTGGTGATGGTGTGCATGGGGATCCGAGGGCATTTTGCTGGCGGGTTGCTCTGAAGTCATCGTGTTTCCAGTTCTTCTTGTTGTCGATCAGATCGCAGGGCGACCGCGCAGACTGGGCAAGAAGCGCGGCGTCACCGCCGCATAGTCACGCCAAGTCGAGCCAAAAGCGCGCTCGGAGTCCTTCTCCTCCGTCAGAGACAGGCGCACATACATCACAGTGAGCACCGGGAACATCAACACTGTCAGTACGGTAGGCCACTGAAGCAGGAAGCCAAACAGGATCAGCTCGAAGGCAACGTACTGAGGGTGGCGGATGCGCGCGTAAGGGCCAGTGCTGGCCATCGACCCACGGCGTTGTGCGTGGTAGAGGACACGCCAAGCGGCCGACAACAACCAAAAACCGCCACCGATGAAGACCAGGCTCAACATGTGAACCCCGTCCGAGTGGGGATCCCCATGCTGGCCGGTGAGCGTCCACCACAGGTGGCCCGCGTCATGTGACAGCAAATTGACGTTGGGATAGCGAGCCTGCAACCACCCCGACAGCAGATAGATGGTCAAGGGAAAGCCATACATCTCGACAAACAAGGCCACGATGAAGGCTGAGAACGCGCTGAAGCTGCGCCAATCCCTCGTGGTTTGCGGCTTGAAGAAGCTGAAGGCGAAGGCGATGAAGATGGCCGAATTGAGGGCCACCAGCCCCCACAGGCCGTAAGCGGGCATGTTGTCATGCGTCATGGCCGATCTCCCGTCTTGGGCGCGTCGCCAACATTCTGCGCATCTGTGCTGCCATGCTGATGTGGGCCGTGTTGACCATGGCCGTGTCCGTGGTGCATGAACACATGCATCAGTGGGCAAGCCAACAGCAGCAAGAATGGCAATGCACCGGCCAGATGGGCGCGGTGTTCGGTCCACAAGAAGTAGCCCGCCACACTGCCCAGAACGATCAAGCCCACGCCATAGCGTGAACGCCAAAAGGAGGCTGGTTCGCAGTCGTGCTGGTGGTCTTGTTTGTGGTCCATGGGGCTCACCAACTTTTCTTGTTTGGATCAGACGGAGCGTTGCCCGCCTCGTGGTGGTGCCCACCATGCCCGCCATGGCCATGGAAGACGTGCATCAATGGGCATGCCAACAGCAGCAGATAGGGCCAACTACCGGCCACGTGTTGCCAGTGTTCACGCAGGACATAGAAAGCGGCGATCAAGGCCAGCATCGCGACAGCGACACCCACGGGGCTCTTGAAGAAAGATGTTGACGGGCCTTCAGGCCCCTTGCCGTGTTCATGCTGATGGTCCATATCGACTCCTGATGTTCAGATGGTTGACGGGCTCACAAGCCGAAGCGTTGCAGCGGGCGACCCACCACAACGCCCTGTCAGCCTTACTTGCTCGCAGCGTCCTGCATCGGCTTGGCACCCATCTTGGCGCCCATGCCCATGCCAGGCTTCATGTCGCCACCAGGGGCGGATGCGCCCATGCCTTGGCCACCCATCATTCCCATATTGTCGCTCTTGTCCATGCCGCCGTTCTTGTCCATGTGCTCATGCATCTCTTTCATGTGCTTGTCCATGAGCTTTTGACGCTTGGCGGGATCCTTGGTGCCGTGGATCTTCTTCATCTCCTTTTGATGCTTTTCGTGCATCTCGTGCATGCCATCCATGCCGCCCATTGCGGCGGGCTTGGAGGCCATGTCCGCGGCGGGTGCTGGTGCAGCGGCTGAGGCCGCAGCCTGAGGATGGTGGGCCTTGTGGTCTTCTTCCTTGGTCTGCGCCGATGCGCTGCCAACAGCAGCCAAAGCCAGCATCAGGGTGGAAATCAGTTTGGTGGGGGTGTGCATGTTCTGCTCCTTGTTCGTCAGCTTGAAAAAATGCGGATCCAGAGCGATCCGTGGGTTTCACCACGTGCTTTGGGTGGTTGATCACAGCTTAGGCCGCGGCGCCGTCCAGAGGATTACCGCCACATTACGATTTCGTCATGTGGCGATGCCTGAGCGCACATGAGGCTCAAACCTTGATCCATGTCAATGCTTGTGATCCTCATGGCCTGCGGCGTGAGCAGCCAAAGGTGTGAAGCGCGCCTGCTGTTCTTCCTGCCCGGCCAGCTTGACTTTCACCACGGCTTTCAGATCTGACTCCGACGCATAGACTGCGTGTCCCGTCAGCTTGTTGTCGCCATCAGGTGTCAACGCCGCATTGACCTTGGTTTTGCCTGACAGCAAGGTGACCGATCCGGTCGCACCAGCCGTCGGGATCTTGGTGCCCGCATGGTCTGTCACATAAACGACGATAGCGTTGTCCTTGGCGGCCTTGCTGTCCTTGACCACCACCAACTCGTAGTGGCTGCTGCCCGCCATGCGCAACTGGCCGCCGTGAGGCGCTGTCAGCGTGTCCAGGTAGGCGTCGTCGTGCGCGTGTGCTAACGGGGCCAGTGCAAGGCCCAAGGCCAGGCCCGCAGCCAGGGTCAAGGTTTTGATCGCTTTCATCATGAGTTTCCTTCTTCGCTTGGTCAAAAATGCGTTGCCCTCAACGCGGTCAGAAGCTTTCGCCCGAATGGGCGCTCAGCAGGTGCGCCAGGGGTTTGCGCCCCCAGAGCCAGAACATCAAAGGGGTGAGTACGGTGTCCAGCACGGTCGAGCTGATCAGCCCGCCAAAGATCACCACGGCCACGGGGTGCAGCACCTCTTTGCCGGGTGCGTTGGCCGACATCAGCAGCGGCACCAGCGCGAATGCCGCTACCAGGGCTGTCATCAGCACAGGCGTGAGCCGCTCCAGTGAGCCGCGCACGATCATGGGCTGGCCAAACTGCTCGCCCTCCAGCGCGCACAGGTTGATGTAGTGGCTGATCTTGAGGATGCCGTTGCGTGTGGCAATGCCTGTGAGCGTGATGAAACCCACCAGAGCCGCCACAGACAGGGCCTGGCCCGAGATCCACAACGCCACCACGCTGCCCACCAGGGCCAGCGGGATGTTGCCCATGATGATGGCTGTGAGCACCACCGAGCGGTAGCGGCTGTACAGCACCATGAAGATCAGCACCAGCGAGATTGCTGCCAGCAGCGACATGAGTTGGGCCGCTTGCTCCTGGGCCTGGAACTGTCCTTCCAGCGCCGTGAAGTAACCTTCAGGCAAGGGCTTGGACGCGATCTCCGCACGGATGGCTTTCACCACCTCGGCCAGATCTCGGCCATCGGTGTTGGCCGAGATGACGATGCGGCGGCGAGCGTTCTCGCGGCTGATCTGGTTGGGGCCGTCGGCATCCTCGATCTGAGCCAGTTGGGACAAGGGCACCCGGCCGGTGGGTGTCTCGATCAGCAAGTTGGCCAGGTCGGTCGCGCCGCGCTGGCTGTCCGGCAGGCGCACCAGCAGGTCAAAGCGCCGGTTGCCTTCCACGACCTGGGTGATGCGCTCGCCCTCGATCATCTCCTGCAAGGACCGCAGCAAGGTGCCCGGCGCCACCCCCAGGCGGGCGGCCTGGTCGTAATCGATGCGGATCTTGACTTGAGGGATCAGCACCTGCTTTTCGATCTGCAGGTCGGTGATGCCGGGGATGCGGCCGAGCCGGGACTGCATGTCACCCGCCAGGCCGCGCAGGGTGTCCAGGTCGTCACCATAGATCTTCAAGGCGATCTGGGCGCGCACGCCAGACAGGAGGTGGTCCAGCCGGTGCGAGATGGGCTGCCCTACGTTGCTGACGGCAGGCAACACGGCCAGACGGGTGCGCAGGTCCGCGATGATTTCTTCACGTGAGCGGGCCGAGGGCTTGAGGTCCACGTCCATCTCGGAGTAATGCACGCCTTCGGCATGTTCGTCCAGTTCAGCGCGGCCTGTGCGGCGCCCCACCTGGGTCACCTCCGGCACGCTGGCCATGATCTGCTCGGCCATGGTGCCGATGCGGCTGGACTCGGCCAGAGAGGTGCCCGGGTTGAGCAGCAGGTTGACCGTGAGCGTGCCCTCGTTGAACGGTGGCAGGAAGGCGCGCGGCATCCAGGCCATGGAAGTGGCAGCCACGGCAACCGCCATGCCCGCGATCAACAGCAGCACGCGGCTGTGCTGGAAGGACCAGTTCAGCAAACGCGTGTCACCTCGCTTGAGCCAGCGCACCAAAGGGCTGTCACCATGGCCCTCCAGCTTGAGCTTGGGTAACAGGTAGTAAGCCATCACGGGTGTGAGCGTGACCGACACGATCATGCTGGCCAGGATGGACACGATGTAGGCCATGCCCAGCGGCGTGAACAGCCTGCCCTCGATGCCCGGCAACACAAACAGCGGCACGAACACCAGCACGATGATCAGCGTGGCGTACACGATGGCCGAGCGCACTTCCAGCGTGGCATGTGCGATGACCTCAATCACCGGGCGCGGCGTGGGCAAGGCCTGGTTGAGCCTCAGGCGGCGAAGCACGTTCTCCACGCCCACCACCGCGTCGTCCACCAGCTCGCCAATCGCAATGGCCAGGCCACCCAGGGTCATGGTGTTGATCGACAGGCCCATGTAGTGAAACACCAGCGCGGTCACCAGCAGCGACAGCGGGATGGCCATCAGCGAGATCACCGTGGTGCGCACATTGAGCAAGAACATGAACAGCACAACGGCCACCAGAATGGCACCATCGCGCAAGGCCTCTTCCACGTTGTTCACCGAGTGCTCGATGAAGTCCGCCTGCTTGAACAGGAACTGCGGTGCAGCCAGCCCATGCGGGCGGGCCTTGGCCAGATCGCTGATGGCCTGCTCCACCGCTCGGGTGACGGTCACGCTGTCGGCGCTGGGCTGCTTCTGAACAGACAGGATGACGGCGGGTTTGCCGTTGTAGCTTGCATCGCCTCGCTTGGTGGCTGCAGCCACTTTGACGTCCGCCAACTGCTTGAGCAAGATGGGCTGGCCATTGCGTACCGTGACCACGAGGTTTTGCAAGTCCTCCAGGCGACTGGTTCGGCCAATTTGGCGGATCAGGTACTCGCGGCCATTGGCCTCCAGAAAGCCACCACTGGTGTTGGCGCCGAAGTCCTGCAAGGCCGTGGCCAGCTTTTCTCGCTCCACACCCAGGGCTTGCAATTGCTCGGGCTTGAGCTCAACCCGGTACTGACGCACCTCGCCGCCAATGGGGATGACCTGGGCCACGCCAGGGATGGTCAGCAGGCGGGGCCGCATCACCCAGTCGGCGTATTCGCGCACCTGCATCGGGCTCACTTGCGCCGGGTCGGCTGGCAAGGCGATCAGCATGATCTCGCCCATGATGGACGAGATCGGGCCCAGTTGCGGCACGACGCCTGACGGCAACTGGTCACGCACCAGGTTCAGCCGCTCGCTGACCTGTTGGCGATTGCGGTAGATGTCGGTGCCCCAGTCGAACTCCACGTTGACCACTGACAAGCCAATGCCCGAGACCGAACGCACCCGGGTCACCCCAGGCATGCCGTTCATGCTGGACTCAACCGGCAAGGTCACCAGCTGCTCGACCTCCTCGGGGGCCATGCCACCTGCTTCGGTCATCAGGGTGACGGTGGGTTTGTTCAGGTCCGGGAACACATCCACGGGCATCTGGCGAACGGTCAGCACCCCGTAGAGCACCAGCAGCATGGAGACGACCAGAACGATCAGGCGCTGCTTGAGGCTGCTGTGGATTAGGAAATCGAACACGATGCTTCCTCGCTCAGCGCACTTGGGCCAGCAAGCTGGCACCTTGGGTCACGATGCGATCGTGCTCACCCAAGCCGGAGGTCACCACCACGGTGCGGGCATCCAGCGGCTGGGTGCGCACGACCTTGGGGGCAAAGCGCTCAGGCCCCTGGTGCAGCCAGACCACTGTGTCGCCGGCCTGGTTGCGGCTCAGGGCAGATTGGGGCACGGCGACGCCTTGCACGGTTTGAGCAGTCATGGCTGTGACCTTGAGCGTCTGGCCGATGGCCACGGGCGTATTGGCCTGGGTCACGCGAAACAACAAAGGCATGGCCTGGTCGCGCAACTGGCGCCCGCCGCCCATGAACTGCAAGGCCAGCGTCCCGCCAGGGACGGCGGCACTGGCCTGGCTCAGCCCTTGGGTGAGCGCTGCGTCATAGGCCAAGGCCTCGACCACCAGGCGTGTGGGGTTGACCACCTCAAAGAGCACGTCCTTGGCGTCCACCACCTGGCCAATGACCACGCTGGATGACACCACCGTGCCACTGACGGGCGACAACAAAGCCTCCGGGGCGCTCACGCTGGCACCGATGGCGGTGCGGCGCTTCTTGAGGGCATCGCGCTCGTACCTGGCAGCCTCGATGTCCTTTTGCGGCACCGCTCCTTCCAGTTGTTCATAGCGGGCCAGCTTGCGCTCGGCCACGGCGTATTGCGCATCCAGCTCGGCCAGCGCGGACTGCTGATTACCCCGATCAAGACTGCTGGTGGCGGGACGCAGATAAGCGAGCACCTGGCCCTTGACCACCGATTGACCCAACACCGGCAAGCCCTGAGGACCAGGCTCGATGCGACCACCCTGTGTGGCCTGGACACGGCCGCCCGCATTCGGGTCAGCCAGCACGCGGCCGTTCAACTCCACAGCCACGGCATGGCTTTGGACCTGCGCCAGCAGCGTCTGGATGCCCAATCGATGCTGCACAGCCTTGGGCACCCACAGGCTCCCGTCAGGCTGGCGCTGAGGCGAGCTGACATCGGATGACGACACCACGCCAACGACGGCCACGGCCTTGGGCTTGGCATCCCCATGGTCTTCGTCGCCATGGGCGTGTGCGATCGGCGCAAGCAGTGCTGCAGCCATGATGGCCAGCGCTGCACGAGTGAATGACATCTTCATGTGCTCAGCTTTCAATCGATGAGGTGCCTGCGCGGCGACGGCGCCATGCCCATCCGGCGATGATCAACACAAGGGCCAAACCACCGATCCAACCACCTAACTTGCGCCAGTCAGGGGCAGATGCAGGCTCTGCAGTCTTCGGGGCCTCGTACTGCAACGAGGCTTCGAGCAAATCGGCCCCATCGTCGGTCTGCACCGAGACCGTCAGCGGGTAACGCCCTGGCTTGGCAAAGGTCTGTCCGGCCACGGTGTACACACCCGGCTCCACTTGTTTGGCCACGGCCTTGAATGCACCGCTTTCCACCTCGACGGTGGCGCCGCCGACGGGCGCGTTGGTGGCAAAGCGGTCCAGGTACAAGGTCAACACGGGCGGGACGGCAGGATGGTCGTGTTCGGGCTCGCCTGACACCTGAGCGCCCGTCAGCACCATCACCAGCTCGAAATCATCGGTCTGAGCCGCAGCGCGTGGCGCCTGCCCCACCTGAACCGGCGCAGCGGCAGTCTCGCCATGGTCTTCGCCGCCATGGGCACCCGCCGTCAGCGCGCCACATGCCAGCGCGCAGCCAATCAATGTTCTTTTCAAGGCAATACCCCTTGGGCTTGAAGAAGTCGAGACTGCGCCAAGGAGTGGGCCGTCTCTTGACGTTTGAACCAGGCCTGCGCTTCATGCGAGGCAGCGCGGGCGCGCATCAGGGTGGGCAGATCGGATTCACCCAACTCGAACGACCGTTGCGCCAGGTTCAGGTTGTCCGTGGTCAAGGCTTGACGCTCTTGCGCCATGGCCAACTGCTGCTGGGCGAGGTCCAACTCGCTTTGCGCCCTGAGCACCTCTTGTTGCGTGCGGGTTTGAGCCAGGGTCAACTCCGCTTCAGCCTGTGCCAGTTCGGCTCTCGCTGCAGCGCCATCCTGACGCACCCTGGCGCCAGACGACAGCGGGATGGTCAGCTTCACCCCCAAGGCCTGGTCATACGGCGTCATGCCGTCGCTGCGTTGATTGGTCCACCTCAGGGCCAGCTCGGGCGCATCGCGCTGGCTGGCATCCACCAGAGCCAAGCGGCCCTGCGCCACCTCGGTGATCGCCTGCAAGGCACGCAGTTGAGGATGCACCGTCTCCATGTTCTGCGTCTGTGCAGGCTCAGCAGGTAGCACGACTGGGGCGTCCACGCCTGTGAGAGTGCGATAAGCCTGCATCGCCTGCTGCAAACCGCTGTCGGCATCGAGCACGTCGGCCTGGGCGGCCAGGCGTTCCGCCTTGACCAGGTTCGCGTCCACACGGGCCAGGTCGCCGGTCTTGAACCGGCGCAACACGCTGCCCTCCAGCGCCTGCGCAGTGTCCAGTCGCTGATGCGCCAGTGCGGCGGCATCGCGTGCCGCAGCCACCCGCCACCAGGCTTCACGCACCTCGGCGGCCAGTTGCAGCTTCAGGCTGGCACTCCTCGCGTCCAGCTCGATTGAGGCCTTTTCTGCCAGGGATTCGCGCGCACTCCGTTGTCCCGGCAACCAAAGCGGCGTGGCCAACTCAACTTCCCATTCACGGCGGCCGGTGTTCTGATTGAGCCGGTCGTTCAAGTGGTTGAGCGACACGGAGGCGGGCCCTGGCGTCAAACCGCGCGCAAGGTCCAGGCCTGCCTGCGCTTCGGCTCGCCTGGCACTCAGAGCAACAGCCTGAGGCGCGCGCGCCCAAGCCGCATCCAGCGCCTGGGTCAAAGTCTGTGCCCCCACGCCGCGCCCTGAGGTCAGCCCCATCAATAAACCAACCATCCAGGCGGCTTGGGCATGTCTACGCTTGCTCAGCATGTCACGGTCTTTCACGGTTCCCGTTTTGGAATGCCGCGATCATGCGCAACCCCACCCAACAATCGAGTTACCAGAACATGACAATGTTGTAATGTTCAGCTCATCTTTCAGACAGCCGCCGTTCGCTACAGTGCGACTGTCGCCTCGGTGATCTGTGTGTTCTGAATGGGAGATCCCCTCGTGAAATTGCTCGTCGTCGAGGATGAAAGCAAAACCGCCGACTACCTCAGGCAAGGCCTGATGGAGGCCGGGTTCATGGTGGACCTGGCACGCACGGGGCTGGATGGCCACCACCTGGCCATGACCGAGTCTTACGATCTGATCGTGCTCGATGTGATGCTGCCCGATGTGGACGGCTGGCGCATCCTGCAATCCCTGCGCGAAGCGGACAAGCAGACGCCCGTACTTTTCCTGACCGCCAGAGACAGCGTGGAAGACCGCGTGAAGGGCCTGGAGTTGGGTGCCGACGACTACCTGGTCAAACCCTTTGCCTTTGCCGAGTTGCTGGCGCGTGTGCGCACCCTGATGCGCCGGGGCAGCACGCCCGTGCAGTCAGATCGCCTGCAGGTGGCAGATCTCGTGCTGGACCTGGCCAAACGCCGTGCCATGCGGGGCACGGTGCGCATCAACCTCACCGGCAAGGAGTTCTCGCTGCTGGAGCTGTTGGTTCGCCGTCAGGGTGAAGTCCTGCCGCGCTCTCTGATCGCCTCCCAGGTCTGGGACATGAACTTTGACAGCGACACCAATGTCATCGACGTGGCCATCCGCCGTTTGCGCGCCAAGATCGACGACGAGTTCGAACCCAAGCTGATCCACACCGTGCGTGGCATGGGCTACAGCCTGGAAGCACCCGATGATGTCTGATGTTGTGCAGCGTCGGCCCGCTTCGCTGGCCTTGCGCCTGACCGTGTCTATCGGCATCGCGATCACGCTGGTGTTTTGGGCCCTGGGCTGGGTCATCCAGAACTCGATCGAACAGCACTTCATGCAGCAGGATGTGGAAGAGCTGGAGGTGGTGGCGCATTCTGTTGAACGGGTGCTGACCAGCATGCCGGACGCTGCGCCTGAGAAGGACATCGCCCGTCGCCTGGCAGGTGCCGTCAGTGGCCACCATGGCATGTACTACCTCGTGGCCGATGGCACCGGTCGCACCCTGTTTGCCACACCCGGGCCCAAGATGGAAGCACTGGCACAAACGCAGTCTGCGGCCTCCGGCGTGGATGCGGACAAGCTTCACGTCTGGCAGGAGCAAGATCAGTCCTACCGTGGCACCGTGGTGCGTACGGATGCCGAGCAAGGCGCCGCGCCGCCTTACACCATCGTCGTGGCTACGGCCACCGGCTTTCATGACCATTTTCTGGTGAGCTTTCGGCGCACGGTCTGGGCTGCCATGGCAGCGGCCGGCCTGTTTGCCATCGCGGCAACCTGGCTGGCGGTGTACCGGGGGCATGCACCGCTGCGCGACATGAGTGACCGCATCCGTGGTATCTCTGCCGACCAGCTTCACCTCAGGCTGGACCCTAAAAAGGTGCCCATTGAATTGTCAGGTTTGGCCGCATCCTTCAACGACATGCTGGAACACATCGAGCAAGACTTCAGGCGCCTGAGCAATTTCTCTGCGGACATCGCGCACGAACTGCGTACCCCCGTGACCAACCTGACCACACAAACCCAGGTGTTGCTGTCACAAGCTCGGGGCGCGGATACCTACCGCGAAGTGCTCTACTCCAATCTGGAAGAGTATGAACGCATGGCCAAGATGATCAGCGACATGCTCTACCTGGCGCAGACAGACAACCAACTGATCAAGCCAGACTTGGTGGACGTTGACATGGCCGCCGAACTGGACACGCTGTTCGAGTATTTCGAGCCCTGGGCCGAGGAGCGTCACATTCAACTGAAGCGCACAGGCCAGATGCCTAGGGTAAGGGGTGACCGACTGATGATCCGGCGCGCGTTGAGCAACCTGCTCTCCAACGCCATCCGCCACACAAGCGGCGAACAGGCTGTGACCGTATCGCTTCGCCAGGACCAACAATCAGTAGTGATCACTGTATCCAATCCAGGTGACACTATCGCGCCCGAGCACCTGCCCCACCTCTTTGATCGCTTCTACCGTGTGGACCCGTCCCGGCAACGCAATGGTGATGGCGCGGGCTTGGGTCTGGCCATCGTCAAATGCATCGCGGAGGCCCATGGTGGTGAGATCGCCGCCCGCTCCAGCAACGGCAACACGGCCTTTGAGCTCCGCCTGCCCTGTGCGATGCACTGAGCTTGCTCAGTGACTTCTGAGCTTAACCGCCTCGGGCAACGCAGGCATCGCTTCAGTGCTCCACCACAGCCAGAGAGAGGCACCGGCCGTTCGTACAACACGCTCCTTTTCCGCACGCTCCTTGGGTGGCATGAAGGCGCTGATGACGTGCAAAGGCAGCGGCAATGGTCCCGCGTCCAATAACAAGGCGTTCGGAAATGCCGCGGCGCTCCTGGCGTCGTAACGCAGAGGTTTGACAAAGCGTCTGCCCTGATCCACCAGAGCATGCACCAGCGGCAACTCGTGCACACCTTCAACCGGAATCCAATGCTCACTGGTCAACATCAAGCTGGCCGCATCAATCTCATAGGTGTGCTCCCTGCGTGCCCGGATCAGCGCCGCCAACACCAGACGCACCTTGTGTCCGCTGTCGGCATCGCGCGCTTCGAACAACGGGGCGAACACACGCTCGATGCGCTCCCAAGTCTTGGTGCCCACCAACAAAGGGGCATCGGGCATATGCTTGACCCAGACGCGACGGCCCAAGGCGGTGGCCTCGCTGACCTTGTATTCACCGATGACCACGGCCAGCGGGCTTTGCCCTTCATGGGGTCGCAAGACGGCCAGCTTGTTTCGCCGACGTTGCGCTGCCTCGAATTTGCTGGCCTCGTTGAAGGCCTCGGGCACATAGAGCCGCTCACTCAGCCCCACGCCTTTGACCACCACGTCCTCGGCCGCATGCATCAGGTATTTGTGCAGCACACCCTGGTTGCGCTTGCCGGCCATGGCCGGGCTCCATCGGTTGAAGCCCGCTCGCTCGAACAGAAAGTGCATCAAGGCATGCAGGCTCATACGTCGCCTTGGCGCCTCCACCTCGGTCACCTCATGCGCTTCACCCCTCACCAGGCTCCGCCCCGCCGTGCGCACCCATGGAAAGTCCACGCGCAACTGGATCTGCCCGGGCACCAGCTCCAGGACGGCCTCGCCCACCAACTCGCCCAGGCCTGATTGCTGGCACTCCGGCTCAAACGAAGGACACGACGGGTGGTGCCGACACCCCGTGTCCGGCATGCGTTTGACGACAAACATACGGAGCCGCGCCACGTACATCTCCACCCCACCCGGGATGCACAGACACCTGGGGCGCTCTGGTGTTTCATAAACGTGGGCCAGCAGCTCCTGAATGTCCGAGGCATTCGCATCCACCACCCGCCCCTTGATGGAAAAGCGCTGACTGTCGCCCTCTGCGATCGGTTGGGTCACCATGATGTTCACACCAGTTCATCGAGCAGTTGCTCAATGGTCGGCTTGTGGCGTGCCAGCAGTTCGCGCACCGCGCTGCGTTCGCTGATGCCCAGGATCAAGCCGACATCATCCTCATCGGCGCCACGCTCGTACAAGCGCGCCACCACCGTGCGCCGCACCGACAGCGCCGTCACATCCTTCATCCCGCCATAGCGAAAAAGCTTGCGGTAAGTTTCCAGGATCGGTCGACACAGAAACCGACGCTGACCGGCTTCACCGTAAGGTGTGATCTTGAATCCCACCCCCGTGGGCGACAGGAACAAGCGGCTGAAAGGGTCAAGTCCCCGGTAGGCGTCTGGCTGCCCCACGCCCAACTTCTGCTGAAGACGCTCCTGCAGGTAGTGCGACAGGGCATCGTCCAAGCGAGAGCTGACGAAGTACAGCGGCCTGGCCTTTTGGGTGATTGCCACCTCGGCACGCATCTCCGAGCGTCGCCGCACGCTGCCGTCTGCGTTCAAGTAGTCACGCACTTCAAGCCTGGCGATCTCCAGGGGACGGGCACCTGTGGCGAACAGAAGGTAGAACAATGCGAGGTCGTGCCAAGGGTGGCCACTGCGCGCCTTGATGCGCTTGCCTGCCTGAATGATTTCATCGGCAGCAAGAATGCGGTTCGACCGATGATCGCCCGGCTGTTTTGGGTCGAAGCCCACCAAGGCCACAAGGATGGCGTCCTTGTGCTGGCGTAAGCGGCGCACAAAGGCGGCACCGTCTTCATTCAAGCCTTCGATACCGGCAACCTGGCTGAGCCTGACGGCAATCGCTTTGATTCTCCGCTCCACGGCAGTGCGGGTCACCCCGAAGCAGCCTGCCACCGTTTCGTATGTCCCGCCTTCGACCACCGCGATCAGCATCCTGATCGACTGGGCAACGGTATCCCCATCCTGTTCTGGCTCTGGTTCGCATGACATGACCCTCTCCCTCTTTCGTTCCCCTTCCCTCGTGCCTTGCTGCGTCTTGATGCTCGGCCCCTCAATGGGTTTCCACCAGTCAAATTGGCCAGTGAAGACGGGGGCTTTCGGCATCTGACGGGCCCCATAGGCCACTGCCAGTTCAGCACGAAGGTGGTTTTCACCAAGCAATTTCTGTGGCATCCGACGCGGCCTCAAGAATTGCGTGATGTGCAATGGCCGCTTGGGCACGATGACCTGTCGGTGCGGTGCCCCATGGTTGACAGAACGTATGCACCGAGACCGCGCAATCCTGGCACCAGCTTGTGATCGTCAAACCTGGTGACCTTGCGCGGCAATCCACTGCCTGATGTCCTCGACCCGCCAAGCCGTGACGCGTGGAGACAGCTTGACGGGCTCGGGGAAAGTGTGCGTTTGCACACGTCGCCACAGCGTTGACTTGGATATCGGGATGAATTGCAACACCTGCGCCTGCCTCAGAAAGCCCACTTGAGGAAGCGTGGGAGCATGGATGGGAGAAAGCGATGCTGCCGCAGGCCGGGCTATTGCCGCCTGGGTGGTTGGAGTGGTTCGGGGCATGATCTGGCCTCGTCATGGCGTGAGCCAATGCAAGACGTGACCTGCTCTGTAGCGGACGCGCTAGGTCAGATTTGCGCAAACCGGTAGGAACGCTGAACTCAGGTAGCACACCGTCGGCGTTCCGGTCGCACAGTGCAGCAATGTCAGGCAGGCAGGTATCGACTGCGACGCCGCCGCAATGCGGCGAGTGCACGCCCGAAACGAAGCATGCAGGGCCCACTGTTCAATGGGGCTTGGTCACGGTATCAGCGCGATTGAGATGGAGCAAGCCTCCAGCCAGGCCGCATTCCGCAACGCCCCTTGATGCCGTCCATTTGCGTGTGGCAAGTGCAAGATCGGTCTTTCTTGTTAAGCCCGTGGCTCAACCTGGATCGCTCACATCGGCTGTTGCAGCCACGGCCACCGGCCCAGGCTCGGCGACAGACCCACCCCTGTCTGGCAAGCCCTCTTGAGCGGCTGCGTCATGGCCCACGGAGGCATCCAGATCCTCTACCGGTACGGCCTGACCGCCGTCGCCAATGCCGCCCTGTCGCGAGCCCATGGCATTCATGCGGCGGCGCAGGCCAATCGCAAAGTTGCGGGCACCGTTGGCCACATCACGCACCTGCCGCTTCAACGCGGCGCGTTGGATGTCCACGGCCTGGGCCGTGATCACCTCGTGGATTTCGAGGGTCTGCAACAGGGGCATCAACTGATCCAGCTTGCTCAGCACTTCCAGGAAGCGTCGCCCCGATGACGACAACACCCCGACCTCCACGTCCAGAGCCACCGTGTCATAGGTTGCTACGCTGGTGATGCCATGAGCCTTGAACAAGGCTTCCGCCCCATCAATCGCACTGTTCAGGCTCTCGTTGACGGCATCGAGTTGCGCTCGAATGGTGGCCTCCACCTTGGCGATGTCATCGTGGTCCAGGCGAGTGCGTGCAATCACCGAAATGAAGTGCGTGTTGAGTTGCAGCGTATTGAAGAGGCGAACAAAGAACCGCTTGCCTTCGGCGCTGGTGAAGCGCGTGGGCATCTTCACGCTCGCAGCCTCGATGCGGCGGAAGTCAGCCTTGGTTTCTTTGGCCAGGATGCGGGCGTTGACCCCGCCTTGGTCCACCTTGACGATCTGTGTGTCGGCCATGTTGTGCTCCCATCGATGGCGTGCTCGCCACCATCTTGCGAATCGGCCCCGCGCATCACCACCGGGAATCATCGGCATTTGACGGCCCTTTCGGCATCAGCTTCCGATTTGAGCCCCAAGTGACTTGACCGTTCGCAAGGTGGGCACTACCTTGTCGCCATGCAGCAGCTGGCCCTGCATTCAAACAAGGCAAGCCCTGGAGTTCATGCATTCTCGTGATGGCCATGCCGTCACCCGAGGCATCACCACGACATTGAAGCGACCTTCGAGGTGAGGGCACGCCCGCACTGAGGCGGCACGCGCGCATTCACCTCGAAAGCTTTCTTCGATCGGTAGCTGGCACACCGATCTGAACGGGCTCATCACCCGATCAAGCCAGCCCTGGAGTCTTTTCTTCGCCGTCGGCAGGGTACCAAAGCTCATTGCCGACTGTTCATCACCCTGTGGGGCATCGCCCCCATCTGTGGTGCGCCGTGCCTCCCTATCTCACGTGGAGGCCACGATGCTGCAACCGAGCACATCCCTGGTTCACCCCCCAGCTGCCTTGAATGGCTTCATGGGGGCGACGCAGTCCGTTTTTCCGGATCAATCACCAGACCCACTGTCGCTGGACGATCCGACCGAAAGCATCGACTGGAGCGAGGAAGACATCGTCTTCCTGCACTGGCGCTTGCTGCAGGAGATCAACCAGTTGTCTGACCCGGCCACGCCGCTGGAAG
>Ga0209066_10004197_pt1 | contig 15880 bp, 16 predicted proteins | sample All_14_2_FD_187198 | JGI IMG/M metagenome (GOLD analysis project Ga0209066, IMG submission 187198) | Freshwater microbial communities in response to fracking from Pennsylvania, USA - Allegheny Zone_MetaG_DW_15 (SPAdes) (version 2) ...
ATCAGGTCGCCGAAGTCCATGGCGCCGGCTTCCACCAGCTTCTTCTGGTAGCGCGCGTAGATCTTGGCCGCCTTCAGGCGGGCTTCATCGTTGACCGCCTGCGCGTTGATCAGGTAGCTCTGCGCGTCCAGCAGGTCGTCCTTGGCGCGCGAGATGATGGAGAGGTACATCGAGGCCTTGTTCTTCTCCGCCTCGTAACCGAGTTCCTCCATCGCCAGGCCGATGAGCTTCTTCTGGTCGTCGTCGTCGTAGATGACGAAGTCCTGCTTGATGCCGATGAGCCGCCCGTGCTGCCGCAGGATGCGCGCGCCCAGCGCGTGAAAGGTGTGTATCCACATGCCGCCGGAATAAGGGACCAGCTTGCCCACGCGGTGCAGCATCTCCTGGGCGGCCTTGTTGGTGAAGGTGATAGCCAGCACGCGGGCGGGGGAAATGCCCGAGGCGATGAGCAGGGCTATCTTGGAGGTGAGCGTCTTGGTCTTGCCGGTGCCGGCGCCGGCCAGGATGAGCAGCGGGCCGGCGAAATACTGCACGGCCTCCGACTGTTTCGGGTTGAGTCCCAACTTGGGCAGCAGGGCGGGGTTAAGGTTCAGTTCAAGGCTCACAAGGTTAAGATTTTATAATTTTAGGAGCGCCTTGTGGGCCGGCATAAAAAGGCCCCTCGGCCCGGCCGCCCGGCCCGTCTTTTTAGTATCATGGCTTTAACGGCTATGACCAATGAAAAATTAGACGCCTTTTTCCTGACCGAGGAGCAGTCCGGCGAGCGCAAGATCAATTTGCTGCGCCTGGTCTTCCTGCTGGTGTTCCTGGCCAACGAGTTCTCTAACTACTACCTGCTGAAAGTGGTGGCCGGCTGGCTGCACGAGCGCGCGGTGGTGACCATGCTGGCCTGGATAGCCTACGCCGCCGGCGCCTGGTACCTGGTCAACCGCCGCCGCCTCTACGGCCGGGCGGTGAAATATGTCTCCGCCGCCGCCGACGCGCTGTTCCTGGCGCTGACCATTGTGCTGGTGGAGGGCAATAACGGCCCGCTGATACCCGTCTTCTATATCCTGATAGTCGGCTGCGCGCTGCGCTACAGCTACCGGGCGATCCTCGCCGCCTCGGCCTTTTCGGCGCTGGGCTACGCCGCGGTCTGGTACACCTCTTTCGGCAACCCGCGGCTGACCCCCATCCCGGCCTATTCGGCCGTCATCCACCTGCTGATCATGGTGATGATGGGCGCCTTCTCCGCTTACGCGGTCAAGAAAATGCGCGGCCTGGTGCTGAAATTCGCCGAGAACTTTGCCCGCCGCGAGATGGCCGAGGGCGCGTTGTCGCGCTACGTGTCGCGCCAGGTGGCCAAAAAGATCCTGGACTCCCCGGACGGCGGCTCGGCCATGGGCGTGGGCCGCCGAACGCAGGCCGCCGTGCTGATCAGCGACATACGCGGCTTCACGCCGCTGTCCGAGGGCATGGACCCGGGCGAGCTGGTGGCGCTGCTTAACTCCTATTTCAGCCGCATGGTGGACGTGGTGTTCCGCCACGACGGCACGCTGGACAAGTTCGTCGGCGACGCGTTGATCGTGGTGTTCAATGACCCGTTCGAGCAGACCGACGCCGAAAAGCGCGCGGTGGCCTGCGCGGCCGAGATGCAGCGCGAGATCGCCGTCTTCAACGGCGAGCAGCGCGCCGGCGGCCGGCATACGCTGGGCGTGGGCATAGGCGTGCACTGCGGGCCGGTAATCGCCGGCAACGTGGGCTCCGAGTCGCGCATGGACTACACGGTGATGGGCGACACGGTGAATTTCGCCTCGCGGCTGCAGGGCAAGGCCCCGGCCGGCGCGGTGTTCGTCTCGGGCGCGGTAAAGGCCAAGACCGAAGGGTCTTTCACCTATAAGAGCGCCGGGGTGATGGACTTCAAAGGCTACAAGGAGCCCGCCGAAGTCTTCGAGCTGCAAGCGGCTTGAGCCGGCAACGGGAGGAATCGGCATGAATGTGATGGGCCCGATGGATTATAAAGAGCACCGCGATTTTATCATGGTGGCCATGGCCGGAGTGGAGTTCTTCGGGGAAATCTCCCCGGAAGAATTGGAGCGGGCCTGCGGTTTCATCCAACTGGTGGAATTTGAGGCGGGGGAGACGGTTTTTCACAAGGATACGGAGGGCGACGCTTTTTATCTGGTTTATGCCGGCAAGGCCAGGGCGGTAAACCCGGGGGTTTTATGGACGTCCACCCTGGGCGAGATCGGCCCGGGGAATTTTTTCGGGGAGATAGCGCTGATCCTCAACCGGCCGCGAAACGCCACGGTAGAGTGCGTGGAGCCCACGCAATGTTTCAGGATAGACAAGGCCGCCTACGCGTCCCTGGTGGAGAATGACTTCAAGCTTGCGTCGCATATCAAGGACGTGGCGCTGCGCCGCTACAATAGTCGCCTGTAGGCGCGCCGCGTCCGGCAGGCAATAAAAAACCCGCCGTGCGGCGGGTTTTTTATTCTAACAGGGCTGGGCTACACGTTGAACTTGAAGAAGCAGATGTCGCCGTCCTTCATCACGTATTCCTTGCCTTCGGAGCGGATCAGGCCCTTTTCCTTCAGCACCTTCTCTTCCTTGTACTTCATGATGTCGTCGAAGGAGTAGACCTCGGCGCGGATGAAGCCCTTCTCGAAGTCGGTGTGGATGCGGCCGGCGGCCTGCGGGGCCTTGAGGCCGCGCTTGAGGTTCCAGGCGCGCACTTCGTCCTCGCTTCCGGCGGTGAAGAAGGAGATCTGGTCGAGCAGCTTGTAGCCGGCTATGGCCATCTTCTCGAGGCCGGTATAGTCCTCGCCCAGGTCCTTGAGGAACACGGCCTTCTCCTCTTCGGGCAGCTCTATGATCTCGGACTCTATCTTGGCGGAGATCTCCACCAAAATGGCGCCGCGGGCCTTGATGAAATCGCGCAGCTTCTCGAGCACGGCCTTGTCGGGCTGCTCCGAGGTGTTGGCCACGAAGAAAACGGGCTTTGTCGTGAGCAAGTTGAAATCGCGCACCTCTTCGAGGGTGTAGCCGGCCTCGCGGGCGGGCTTGCCGTCGGCCAGCAGCTTCTTGAGGTTGTCCAAGCGTACCTTCTTTTCCTCGGCGTCCTTGGTGCGGGCTTTGAGGTCGCGCTGGTTCTTCTCCAGCGCCTTGTCCACGGTCTCGATGTCGGCCAGCAGCAGCTCGGTCTCTATGACTTCGATATCGCGGATGGGGTCCACTTCGCCCAGCACGTGCACCACGTCGGGGTCCTTGAACACGCGCACCACCTGCACGATGGCGTCCACCTCGCGGATGTTGGCCAGGAACTTGTTGCCGAGGCCCTCGCCCTTGGAGGCGCCTTTCATCAGGCCGGCGATGTCGACGAACTTTATATAGGAGGCCACCTTCTTGGGCGGTTTGAACAGGTCGAACAGCGCGTCCAGGCGCTTGTCCGGCACCGGCACCACGCCGATGTTGGGGTCTATGGTGGTGAAAGGGTAGTTGGAGGAAGCCGCCCCCGCGCGCGTGAGCGCGTTGAACAGCGTGGATTTGCCTACGTTGGGAAGACCTACGATGCCGATTTCCATCAATGGATCCTTTTTGACTCTCTGGTTTCCGGCTTAATTATATCAATTATAGTCCGCCGGACGGGGCGGGGTTTAGCGCGCGGCGGCCGGCTGCGCGCTAAGATTTTTTATGTCCCGCAGCGGGGGCGCGCCGAACTGCCGGCTGTACTCGCGGCTGAACTGCGAGGGGCTCTCGTAGCCCACTTGCATCGCCGCGGTGGCCGCGTCGAATTTCTCCGTCAGCATCAGCCGCCGCGCCTCGTTGAGGCGCAGCCATTTCTGGTACTGCAGCGGGCTCATGGCGGTCAGCGCGCGGAAATGGTGATGGAAGGTGGACGGGCTCATATAGGCCCGCGCGGCCATATCCTCTACCCGCAGGGCCTTGCTGTAGTTGTCCTTCAGCCAGCCTATGGCCTGGGCCACCTGGCTGCCCTGGCTGCCGGCAGCGGCTATCTGCCGCAGGCGGGCGCCCTGGTCGCTGACGAGCAGGCGGTAGAGTATCTCCTGGCGGATGATGGGGGCCAGCACCGGGATGTCCCTCGGCTCGTCGAGCAATTCGGCCAGCCGCTGGAAAGCGGTCAGCAGCGGCAGGGTCATCTCGCCGGTGGCCATGGCCCTGCGCGTGCTGTGCTCGCGCGGCGGCGGCAGTTTGCTTTCTACCAGCAAGCGGGCCAGCTCCTGCGGGTCCAGGCGCAGTACCAGTCCCAGGCAGGGCTTGGCCGGACTGGCCTTTATCACTTGCGCCACCGTAGGCAGGTTGACCGAAGTGACCAGGAAGTGTTTGGGATCGTAAACATAGGCTTCGTCGCCCAGGATCACGCGTTTGGCGCCCTGGGTTATCACGCAGACGCAGGGGTCGTAAAGAACGGCGGAGGGCTCGCTCGGGGCGTTCCTGCGGAAGAAGCCCAGCCCCGGGATGGTGGTTTCGTACAGCTCCGTGCGCGCGGTGAATCGGGCAATAGTGCTGCCAAGGCCCTCCCGGGTGGCTTCCAGCGCGCAGGACTTGAAAACTTCGCCGTCTCTCTTCTTGGACATATGAGCATCCTCCGTGTTCCTTCCTTTATATCGTAGCACACGAAACCGGCTGCGGCAACCCTTTTCTGCCTAGTCTCACAGGATTAGGCAAGAAATAGGCAGGATCGCTCTACCGCCTGGCCCCTCCCGCGGGCTATGATATAGGTGAGGGAAAACACGGAGGAGCTATGAACAAGAACATTACTGCGGTTTTAGCGGCGGCTGTGGCGCTGGGCGGTTTGAGCGCGACGGCCTTTGCGGCGAAGGGCTGGGACAAGACTTTTGCCAAGAGCACTAAGGTGGACCACCAGAAGGTGAAGTTCAAGAACCGCTACGGCATCACCCTGGCGGGCGACCTGTACCTGCCCAAGGACCGCGGCAACCGGCGGCTGCCGGCACTGGCCGTGAGCGGGCCCTTCGGAGCCGTCAAGGAACAGTCCTCCGGCCTGTACGCGCAGACCATGGCCGAGCGCGGTTTCGCCGCGCTGGCTTTCGACCCGTCGTTCACCGGCGAAAGCGGCGGCGAGCCCCGCGGCGAGCCCCGCGGCAACGCCTCGCCCGACATCAACAGCGAAGACTTCAGCGCCGCGGTGGACTACCTCGGCACGCGCGCCTTCGTGGACCGCGAGCGCATCGGCCTGATAGGCGTCTGCGGCTTCGGCGGCATGGGCCTCAACGCGGCCGCGGCGGACAAGCGGATAAAAGCCGTGGTCACCACCAGCATGTACGACATGTCGCGCGCCCTGGCCAAAGGCGTAAACGACAGCCTGACGCCGGAGCAGCGCGCTCAGACGCTGGAAAAGCTGGGGCAGCAGCGCTGGGTTGATTTCGAGAAAGGCGCTCCCGCCTCCGGCCCGCGCATACTGCCGGTGGCCCTGGCGCCCGACGCCGACCCGGTCACCCGCGAGTTCTTCGATTACTACCGCACGCCGCGCGGCTTTCACAAGAACTCCGGCAACTCCAACGGTTCGTGGGCGGCCACCATGCCGCTGTCGTTCATGAACATGCCGCTGCTGACCTACGTCGCGGAGATCTCTCCCCGGCCCATCCTGCTGATAGCCGGCGAGACGGCGCACTCGCGCTATTTCAGCGAGGACATCTACAAGATGGCGGCCGAGCCGAAAGAACTGATGATCATTCCCGGGGCCAACCACGTGGACCTGTACGACAGGACTACCGTTATCCCCTTCGACAAGATCACGGCTTTCTTTGCGGAGCACCTTAAATAGTATGGCTATAAAAATATTGATACTCTCGGCGAGCCCCCGCAAGGGCGGCAACTCCGACCTGCTCTGTGACGAGTTCCTGCGCGGAGCGCGCGAGGCAGGCCACGGCGCGGAGAAGATATTCCTGCGCGAGAAGAAGACCGGCTACTGCGTGGCCTGCGACGTCTGCCGCAAGAACGGAGGTAAATGTTTCCAGAAGGATGACATGGGCGAAATCCTGGAAAAGATGATCACCGCGGACGCGATAGTGATGGCCACGCCGGTCTACTTTTATACCATGAACGCGCAGCTCAAGACCCTGATAGACCGGGTCTACCCGAAGTACACCGAGGTGAGCGACAAGGACTTCTACTTCATCATGACCGCAGCCGACGGCGCCAAGGGCGCCACGGAGGCCACGCTGCAGGGCTTCCGGGCTTTCACTTCCTGCCTCACCGGCGCCAAGGAAAAAGGCGTGTTGGCCGCCGGCGGCGTCTGGAATGCCGGCGACGTGAAGGGAACCGCAGCCATGGCGCAGGCTTACGAACTGGGGAAGAAGGCTTAAGGGGGAGATATGAAAACTGTAACTTTGAACAACGGCGTGGCGATGCCAATACTCGGCTTCGGGGTATTCCAGGTGGCCGACCTGGCTGAGTGCGAGCGGGCGGTTATCGACGCGCTCGAGGTCGGCTATCGCCTGATAGATACCGCCGCGTCGTACCAGAATGAGGAGGCGGTGGGCAAAGCGCTGAAGCGCGGCGGTGTGCCGCGCAAGGAGCTGTTCGTCACCACCAAGCTCTGGCTGCAGGACGCCGGCTATGAGAAGACCAAGGCGGCTTTTCAGCGGTCGCTCGACCGGCTGCAGCTGGACTACCTGGACCTTTACCTGATACACCAGCCCTACGGCGATATATACGGCGCCTGGCGGGCGATGGAGGAGTTGCACAAAGAGGGCAAGATCAGAGCCATCGGCGTCAGCAACTTCCAGCCGGACAGGGTGATGGACCTGATCCTGAACAATAAAGTGGCGCCCGCAGTGAACCAGGTGGAGACGCACCCTTTCTGCCAGCAGGTGGAAACCCAGAAGTTCCTGGCTGAGAATAAAGTGCAGATAGAAAGCTGGGGCCCTTTCGCCGAGGGGAAGAACGGTCTGTTCACCAACGAGGTGCTGCTCGCCATAGGGAAGAAATACAAAAAGAGCGTGGCGCAGGTAGTGCTGCGCTGGTTGACGCAGCGCGGCGTGGTGGCTATCCCCAAGTCGGTGCACAAGGCGCGGATGGCCGAGAACTTCGACGTGTTTGGTTTTGAGTTGGCGCCGGAGGACCTGGCCGCCATATCGACGCTGGATAAAAAGGTAAGCAGCTTCTTAGACCACCGCGACCCGGCAATAGTTAAGTGGCTTTGCGGCGTGAAACTGAACGTTTAAGGACGGTATTATATATGAAGAGTATACTGGCAGCGATCATTGGGCTCGTATCTGGAGCGGCCATGGCGGCGGACTATAAACTGAACCCGTTCACGCTGGTCTATGACGGCGCGATCACGGCGAATGCGAAGGGCAAGGTCAATATCCATACGGTAGTTTACAAGCTGAACGGCTTGGATATTTCCGCCAACGTCTATACCCCGGCGGGCTATGAGCTGGGCAAGAAATACCCCGCTGTAGTGGTGGCCCACCCCAACGGCGGCGTGAAAGAGCAGGTGGCCGGGCTGTTCGCGCAGCGCCTGGCGGAACAGGGCTACATTGCTATCGCCGCGGACGCGGCCTACCAGGGCGCCAGCGGCGGCTTGCCCCGTAATGTGGATAAGCCGGCCAACCGCATAGAGGACATACGCGGGATGGCCGACTATCTCACACAATATCCAGGCGCGGACTCCGGCCGCCTGGGGCTGCTAGGCGTCTGCGGCGGCGGCGGGTATTCGTTGAAAGCGGCCCAGACGGACAAACGCTTTAAAGCTGTGGCCACTTTGAGCATGTTCAATTCCGGTCTGGTGCGGCGTAACGGCTACATGGACTCTCAGCTTGCCACCATACAGCAGCGCCTGAAGCAGGCCTCGGACGCCCGCGCTCAGGAGGCGGCCGACGGCGAGGTCCTGTACACGGGCGACGCCAAATTGTCCGACGAAGAGATAGCCAAACTGCCCTTCGATCTTTACCGCGAGGGTTTTGAATATTACGGCAAGACCCACGCCCACCCCAACTCCACGTTCAGGTACACCACCAGCAGTCTGCTAGACCTGATGAGCTTCGACGCGGCCAGCAACATGGACCTGATCGACCAGCCGCTGCTGATGATGGCGGGCAGCAAGGCGGATTCCCTGTACATGACGCAGAGCGCCTTTAAGGCGGCGGTCAACGCGAAAAACAGGGAGTTGTTCCTTATCGACGGGGCGACGCATATCCAGACTTATTGGAAGGCGGAATATGTGGATAAAGCCATGGGTAAATTAACGCAGTTCTTCGGCACCTCGCTGAAGTAAGGAGACAGTCATGAACATCAGATACGAAAGCAGGATACTCGCGGCCGCCCTGGCCTTTGGCGTTCTGGCGCCCTCCGCCGCTTCGGCAGCCCCGGGCAAGCCGCTGGTCATCCAGGAACAGGGCAGCTTTGCCGTCGGGGGAACGGTAGTAAGTGAGCCGGGCACTTTTGACCCGATAAAGCAGGGCGCATACAGCCCGCAGGGCGTGAGCCCGGCGGGGCAGACGCTGCATGGCGACCACGCCTATGTCTTTTATCAGATACCCGCCAAGGCGCGCAAACTGCCTCTGGTGCTCTGGCACGGCCACGGCCAGACCGCTAAAACCTGGGAAACCACGCCCGACGGGCGCGAAGGCTTCCAGAATATCTTCCTGCGCAAAGGTTACGGGGTGTACCTGCTGGACCAGCCCCGGCGCGGTCGCGCAGCCCGCGCCACCGAGCCGGCGACGCTGGCCGTAGCGCCGGACGAGCAGTTGTGGTTCGGCATCTTCCGGCTGGGCGCCTGGCCCGACCTCTATAAGGGCGTGCAGTTTTCAAAAGAACCGGAAGCCCTGAACCAGTTCTTCAGGCAGATGGCGCCCAATACCGGTCCTTACAACGCCGAGGTGAATATAGCCGCGGTCTCGGAGCTCTTCAATAAGACCGGCAAGGGCGTTCTATTCACTCACTCGCAGAGCGGCGGCCCTGGTTGGCGCGCCGCGCTGAGGAACGGCAAGATCAGCGGCATCGTCTCCTTCGAGCCGGGCGGCGACTTCCTTTTCCCGGAAGGCGAGGCGCCCGGGGAGATAAAACTTGCCGGCCGCACCGTCACGCCGCCCACTGTGCCGCTGGCGGATTTCCTGCGGCTTACCAAGATCCCGATAGTCGTCTATTACGGGGATAATATCCCCGCGGCTCCGTCGGAAAATCCGGGGCAGGAGCAGTGGCGCGCCTTCCTGGAAGTGGCCAAGGCCTGGCGGGACGCGGTGAACCGCCACGGCGGGGATGTTACTCTGGTGCACTTGCCCGAGATTGGCGTTCGCGGTAATACCCATTTCCTGATGTCGGACCTGAACAACGGCGTGATAGCGGACCTGGTGGCCGACTGGCTGAAGAAAAAAGGACTGGATTGATATGGACACATTAAAGAAAATTCTCCCCGTCTCGCTGGCGGCACTATTCTGCCTGGGGACCGCCCACGGCGCGCCCGCGGCGGAGAGCGAAACCCTGACCGCGCGGCAACGGGTTATCGTCCCTATAGCGGCTTTCACGGCCGCCGGGAACATCCCCAGGCTGGAACCGGCCCTGGTAAAAGGGCTGGAAGCCGGCTTGACCGTGAACGAGGTCAAAGAAATCCTTGTGCAGGCCTACGCCTATGCCGGTTTCCCGCGCGCCTTGAACGCCATCGAGGCTTTTATGGGCGTCCTGGAGAAGCGCAAGGCGCAAGGGCTGGCCGACAAAGCCGGCAGAGACGCGGCGCCCATGCCCGCCGGCCTGGATAAAACGGCTTATGGCCACAAGGTCAGGAATTCGCTGGTGGGCAGCGATGTCTCCAAACGCGCGAGCGGCTACCCGGTCTTCGCGCCGGTCATAGACCGGTTTTTGGTGGAGCATCTTTTCGCCGACATCTTTTACCGCGACGTGCTCACCCACCAGGAGCGCGAACTGGCCACCATCAGTATATTGGCAGCGCTGCCGGGTACCGAGGCGCAGTTGAAGGGGCATCTCGCCATCTCGCTGAATGTGGGACTAAGCAAAGCGCAGCTGGGGGATTATGTGGCTGTGCTCGGCGGCGAGGTGGACGCGGAAAGCGCCCGCAGGGCGGCGGAAACGCTGGGCGCCCTGACCGGACTCAGCCCTGCCGCTAAAAAAGCGGAGCCGGTTAAGGTGATAAAAAAGAGCGAGCCGGCAAAAGCTCCGGCCGACCATTTCACCGGGCGGGTCACGGTAGGGTCGGGGTTCTCTACGGGCGGCCCCGGGGCCTATGGCGGCGCGGTGGTGAATTTCGAGGCCGGAGCGCGCACGGCCTGGCACAAGCATCCTTACGGCCAGACGCTGGTGGTAATATCCGGGCGCGGCCTAGTGCGGTCCGAAGGCGAGGCCGTTGCGGAGATCCTGCCCGGCGATGTGGTGTGGATCCCCGAGAATACGCGGCACTGGCATGGCGCCGCGCCGGACAGCCCCATGTCGCATGTGGCCATTTCGGCTCCCCGTAACGGCTCTACGGTGGAATGGCAGGAGCAGGTGAGCGACGCGGAATACGGAAAATAAAAGGTTACAGGTATGAAAAAAAGAATATTAGGCAAAAGCGGTCTGGAAGTTTCGGCCCTGGGGCTGGGCTGCATGGGGATGAGTTTCTCCTACGGCCCGGTGCCGGACAAGGCGGAAATGGTAAAGGTGCTGCGCGGCGCGGTGGACCGCGGCGTTACTTTCTTTGATACAGCGGAAGTTTACGGCCCGTTCACCAACGAGGAACTGCTGGGCGAAGCGCTGGCCCCGGTGCGCAGCTCGCTGGTGATAGCCACCAAGTTCGGCTTTAACCTGGACCCGACGGGGAAATTGCCCTGGACCGGCCTCAATAGCCGGCCAGAACATATTAAGGCGGCCGTGGAAGGTTCCCTCAAGCGGCTGAAGACGGATCATATAGACCTGCTTTACCAGCACCGCGTGGATACCACCGTGCCTATTGAGGATGTGGCCGGCGCGGTGAAAGACCTGATACAAGCCGGCAAGGTGAAACATTTCGGCCTGTCCGAAGCCGGGGCCAAGACCATACGCCGCGCTCACGCCGTGCAGCCGGTGGCCGCCCTGCAGAGCGAGTATTCGCTGTGGACGCGCGGCATAGAGGCCGAGGTGCTGGGAACCATAGAGGAACTTGGCATAGGCCTGGTGCCATACAGCCCACTCGGCAAAGGTTTCCTCACCGGCGCGATGAGCGCTAAGACCGAGTTCGCGGGCAACGACTTCAGGAAAACCCTGCCGCGCTTCACGCCCGAAGCCATGGCGAATAACCAGGCGCTGGTGGACCTGCTGGCCGCCATCGGCAAAAAGAAGAACGCCACGCCCGCGCAGATAGCGCTGGCCTGGCTGCTGGCGCAGAAACCCTGGATAGCGCCCATCCCCGGCACCACCAAGCTCTCGCGCCTGGAGGAGAACCTGGGCGCGGCCGAGGTGAATCTCACGGCGGAAGACCTGCGCGAAATAGAAAGCGCGGCCGCCAGGATAAAAGTGCGGGGCGAGCGCTACCCCGAAGCGCTGCAGAAACTGACCGGCCTGTAAAGTTGGAGTGAGGATAAAATATGAAAAAGACTTATATTCTGTTCGCGGTAATAGCGGCTTTATTGGCGGCCGGCCTGGGATCGGCTGCGGCAGCAGCGAAGAGCAAGAAGGAGACGAAACCTATGCAGGAGAAAAATACGACGGCAGGTAAAAAGAAGACACTGGTGGTTTATTTCTCCCACACAGGCAATACGCGCGCGCTGGCCCTGCAACTGCAGGCGCTGACCGGCGGGGATATCTTCGAGCTGAAGCCCGTGGATGCGTACCCGGCCGAGTACCGCGCTACGGTGGACCAGGCCAAGAAGGAGCTTCAGGCCGACTTCAAGCCGAAGCTTGCTGTTAAAATCCCGGACCTGAAGCAGTATGACACGGTGCTTATAGGCACGCCGAACTGGTGGAACAGCGTGGCTGGCCCGGTGCGCACTTTCCTGGCCGGTTCCGACCTGGCCGGCAAAACCGTGGCGCCTTTCGTCACCCACGCCGGCAGCGGCATGGGCGGCATACAGGCAGACGTGGAGAAACTCTGTCCCAAATCTAAAGTGCTGAGCGGCACGGCCATCTGGGGCAGCAGCGTTAATGACGCCGGCGACGACGCGGCAAAGTGGCTGCGCCGTATCGGCCTGCTGAAGTAAGGGGGAAACCATGAAAGAAACCATGCCTTATGTGATTTGCCACATGATACCGTCGGTTGACGGGCGTATAGTCACCGGCCGCTGGCCGCTGCCCGATGCGGCCTACGGCTGCTATGAACGGGCGGCGGCCTCTTTCAAGGCCGACGCCTGGCTGATAGGCCGCGTCTCCATGGCGCCCTACTCCGGGCGCGGGCGGGTGCCGCGCTCCGCGGCGCCGGTGCCGGCTGGCGATTTCATCGCCCCGCACAAGGCTAAAAGTTTCGCCATAGCGCTGGACCCGTCGGGCAAGCTCGCGTTCAAAAAGGCCGACATAGACGGCGAGCATGTGATAACGGTGCTCACCGGCCGCGCTTCGGAGGCGCACAAGGCCTACCTGCGGAGCACGGGCGTGTCGTATCTCATCGGCGGACGCGAGACCATAGACCTGCGCGGCGTGCTGCGCCGGATGCGCAGCAAGTTCGGCATAAAGAAAGTGCTGTTGGAAGGCGGGGGCAAGATAAACGGCGCCATGCTGAAGGCCGGGCTGATAGACGAACTCAGCCTGCTGATGGCTCCGGTGGCCGACGGCACTAACGGGGCGGCTACCTTGTTCGACTCGGGCGAGGAGCGGCACAAGGCGGCGCGGCTGAAGCTGCTCTCGTGCGAGACTCTCGCCGGCGGCGTGGTCTGGCTGCGCTACAAAGTACAGCGCTAAGAAGGTTATATGCTGCGTATGATGATAATTATCCTGTCGGTGATCGTCGTTCTGGCCGGGAGCGCCTGGCTTTACCTGGGCCACGCCAAGTTCGGGGCGCTGCCGTCTGGCGCGCGGCTGGAGCGGGTCAAAAAGTCGCCCAACTTCAGGGACGGGGAATTCCGCAACCAGCTGCCCACGCAGATGATGACCGGTGACAAGGGGTCGCTGGCGATGTGGCGGGAGTTTCTGTTCAACGGCAGCCGGCGGCTGAAACCCGCCGGCGCCATCCCGTCGGTAAAACAGGACCTGCTGAATCTGCCGCCCGAAAAGAATGTCGTGGCCTGGTTCGGCCATTCCTCCTATTTCATACAGGCCGGGGGCAAGCGCCTGCTGGTGGACCCGGTGTTGAGCGGCCGTGCCTCGCCGCTGCCCTTCACCACCAAGGCCTTCGACGGGACCGATGCCTATACCGCGGCCGACATCCCGGAGATAGACGTGCTGTTCATCACCCACGACCATTGGGACCACCTGGACTACGAGACCATGGTGAAGCTGCGGTCCAAAGTGAAGCGGGTGGTCTGCCCGCTCGGCGTGGGCGCTCACCTGGAGCGCTGGGGTTATGACCCCGCCGTCATTACCGAAGGCGACTGGGGGGACAGGGTGGACCTGGGCGGCGGTCTCCTGGCCACCGTGCTGCCGGCGCGGCATTTCTCCGGCAGGGCTTTCACCCGCAACCGGACGCTGTGGGCCTCCTTCGCCGTGGTTGCGCCCGGCGGCTACAAGATCTACATGGGCGGCGACGGCGGCTACGGCCCGCATTTCAAGGAGATAGGCCGCGAGTTCGGCGGCTTCGACCTGGCCATGCTGGAGAACGGCCAGTACGACAAGTCCTGGGCGCTGATCCACATGATGCCCGACGAGGTTCTGCGCGCGTCCGAAGACCTGCGGGCCGAGCGGATGGTGCCGGTGCATAATTCCAAGTTCTCCATCTCCAACCACGACTGGGACGCGCCGCTGCGCACCATCACGGCCATAGCCGGCAAGTCGCGCGGCCGGCTGCTGACGCCGGTGATAGGCAGCATCGTAGACCTTAAACAGCCCGTTGCGGAATTGGCTGACTGGTGGGCGACGGCTGAATAAGAGAGCCAGTGTAATATATGCGAAAACTGAATATTTCACTACTGCTATTGCTCGTACCGGCCGCGGCGCAGGCGGCCGGTTTCGGCGGGGAGGCGCGTTTTGTAGAATTATACGTGGGGCACATACTGGCCGCGCTGGCAGTGCTGACGGCGGCCTCCGAGCTGCTGACGCGGGCAAAGCCGGATGCAGCCAAAGTTGCCAGGCTTTTCTGGAACTGGCTGTTGCTGCTTAGTTTCCTCGCCTGCGCGGTTTCCGGCCTGCTGCTACTGACGCCGCTGGGGGGCAAGCTGCGGTTCTATGTTTTCCACCTGCATGTCTGGGGCGGCGCGGCGGCCGCCTGGGCGGGGATCTATCACACGCTCAAGCGTCTGCGCGGTATGGTTAATTAAAGTCCGGAGGAAGAAATGCACAAGGTTATAGCTATCAACTGCAGCGCAAGAAAGGACGGCAACACGGCCATACTGCTCAACGCCGCGCTGGCCGAGATCAAGGCTAAAGGTTTCGAGACGGAACTGGTACAGCTGGGCGGTCGCCCGTTGCGCGGCTGCACGGCCTGCTACGGCTGCTTCAAAAATAAAGACCGGAAATGCGTATTGCCCGACGACGGTCTTAACGACGTTGTGGCTAAAATGGCCGGCGCGGCCGGTATCCTTATCGGTTCGCCCACTTATTTTGCCGACGTCAGCGCCGAGGCCAAGGCGCTCATAGACCGGGCCGGCATGGTGGCCATCGCCAACGGCGCCCTCTTCCGGCGCAAGGTCGGGGCCGCGGTGGTGGCGGTGCGGCGCGGCGGGGCTGTGCACGCCTTCGATTCGATAAACCATCTCTTCACCATCAGCCAGATGGTGATCCCGGGCTCCAATTACTGGAACATGGGCATAGGCAGGGATAAAGGCGAAGTGGAAAACGACAAGGAAGGCATGACCACCATGAAAGTGCTGGGCGAAAACATGGCCTGGCTGCTCTCCAAGGTCTGCGCCGGCGAATAGGACCGGCAGCTGAAAACAGGAAGCTCCTCAGGTGAGGAGCTTCTTTGTTTTTTGTAAATCTGGCGGCCCCTACGGGATTCGAACCCGTGATCTCTGCCTTGAGAGGGCAGCGTCCTAACCGCTAGACGAAGGGGCCGTAAGGCAATATTTTACCAAATAGCGGGCCTCGGCGGCAAAAAATCCAGCCGACTATCGGGTTCGAACCGATGACCTGCTGTTTACAAAACAGCTGCTCTACCAGCTGAGCTAAGTCGGCGATATGACTATTTTACAATAATACGCGGGCGCCCGTATTTGGGGCAATTGCCGCCAGCGGCCTGGGCCCTTTGGCCCTACCCCCTCGCGGGTATTCCTCTTACACTATATATAGTAACATAGAGACAGCTTTGGCCACGGAACAAATGAAAAAACTGCTTCTCGCTCTCGTTCTGACCCTGCTCTCCTCCGCCAGCCTAAGGGCCCAGCTGGACGTCACCTTCGTGAACGTCGGCCAGGGCGACGCCATCTTTATCGAGTTCCCCAACGGCAAGAAGGCGCTGATAGACGGCGGCAACTCCGGCGTTCTCATAGACAATTTCCTGAGGTCCAAGGGCGTGACCCGCCTGGACTTCGTGGCCCTCACCCACCCGCACAGCGACCATTACCGCGGCCTGAAAAAAGTTTTTTCCAACTACCAGGTGGACAATTATTACGACACCAAGGCCGAGAACGTGGACGCCGCCGGCGACAACAACCTGCGCGACCTGGCCGCGGTGGAGCCGGGCTGCAAGACCCATTACCCCAAGCCCGGCGACATCCTGAACTGGGACCCCAAAGTGACCGTGAAGGTCTTCAACGCCTGCTGGCAGCCGGTGCAGATGCACGAGAACGACGAGACCAACAACTGCTCGCTGGTCATCCGCCTCTATTACAACGGCAACGGCGTGCTGCTTACCGGCGACGCC
>Ga0209066_10004198_pt1 | contig 15876 bp, 12 predicted proteins | sample All_14_2_FD_187198 | JGI IMG/M metagenome (GOLD analysis project Ga0209066, IMG submission 187198) | Freshwater microbial communities in response to fracking from Pennsylvania, USA - Allegheny Zone_MetaG_DW_15 (SPAdes) (version 2) ...
CGGGTCGTCGTGCTGCGGCTCGGCCGCAACGCGGGCGAGTTCCGGGCCGCCGACACGACGAGCGAATCCGTCATCGCCGCGATCATGGGCGGCGGGTCGACCGGGGCGCCCGCGCCCCGCCCGCCGGCCCCCTTGCGCCGGGTGGAGGGCGGCCGATGACGCGCGAACCCCTCGGCCCGCCCGTTCGCACGTCGCTCGCGGCTCGACTGGGGGCGGGCGGCTGGAGCGCCGGTCCGCCGCTCGCCGTGCTCGCCGTCATCTGGGTCGTCTTCCAGATCGCGAATCCCAGCTTCCTGTCGAGTACCAACCTCGTGAATCTCGCGATGCAATCGGCGGCGACCGGGCTCATGGCGCTCGGCGTCGTGTTCGTGCTCATCGTCGGGCAGATCGACCTCTCGGTCGGCGCGGTGGCGTCGCTGTCCGGGGCGATCGTCGGCATCCTCTTCGTCGAGTCGGGGTGGCCGGCCGTCGCCGCGATCATCGCCGCCCTCGTGGTGAGCGCCGGCATCGGCGCGCTCTACGGGCTCGTGGTGATCCGCTTCCGGGCGCCCGGCTTCGTGGTGACGCTCGCCGGGCTGCTCGCGGTGCTCGGCGCCCAATCCTGGGTGCTCCGAGGGAGTGGCTCGATCGGCTTTCCCGTCGACTCGTGGCTCGTGACCCTCGGTCAGCAGGCCTACCTCCCCGCCCCCGTCGCGTTCGCGCTCGCCGCGGTCGGCGGTCTCGCCTGGACGGCGGCGCGCGTCGTCACGCGCGCGCGACGTGCCGCCGCCGGGCTGCCGCACGGCCGACTGTGGACGATCCTGCTCGGCGGCGGACTGCTCACGACCGCCCTGCTCGCCGCCGTCTGGTACCTCGGACTCGGCCGGGGCGTCGGCGCGGTGTTCGTCATCTTCCTCGCCGCGGTCGTCGCCGCTGACGTCGTGCTGCGGCGCACCAGGTGGGGGCGCTCGTTGCACGCCGTCGGCGGGGGCGAGGAGGCGGCGCGACGGGTCGGCATCCGCACCGGGGGCGTCATGATCTCGGCGTTCATCGTGTGCTCGTCGCTCGCGGCGGTCGGGGGCGTGTTCGCCTCGGCGCGTCTCGCGGCGGCGGTGCAGGGCGGCGCGACCGACGACGTGTACCTCACGGCGATCGCCGCCGCCGTCATCGGCGGCACGAGCCTCTTCGGGGGGCGCGGCTCGGCCTGGTCGGCGCTCATCGGCATCGTCATCATCCAGTCGCTCGGCTCCGGGTTCACCCTGCTGGCGCTCGACTCGTCCGTCCGGCTGCTCATCACCGGCGCCGTCCTGCTCGCCGCCGTCATCGTCGACTCGCTCGCCCGATCCCGCCGCCGCTGAGGTTGGCAGGATGCCGCGCGACGATGTCCGGAGCGGGTCGCCAGACTGAGGTGATGCGCAGACCCGAGTACCGAGCCCATTTCGACGCGCGCGTCACTTTCGCCAATGGCGGCGGACTGACCGCCGAGGCGTTCCGCCTCGATCTGCCCGTCGGCGATGAGACGCCCGATCGGATCGCCGCGCTCTTCGTGCGGCACCTCGGCCTCGCGATGGTCGCCGAGGTCGCGCTCGATCGGCTGAGCATCGTCGAGGAACCCCACAAGGGCTCGCGCGGAATCGAGACGCGACCGGAGGCGGGACCGCGGCGGATCGTCGACCTCAGCCACGCCATCCACGCCGGTCTCGTCACCTATCCCGGGCTTCCCGCGCCGCAGATCACGCCGCACCTCACGCGCGAGCAGTCCCGCGAGCGGTACGCGCCGGGCACGGAGTTCGCAATGGATGTCATCACGATGATCGGCAACACCGGCACCTACCTCGACAGCCCGTTTCACCGCTACGAGCGCGGGGCCGACCTCGCGGGGCTCGACCTCGCGACCCTCGTCGACCTTCCCGCCGAGGTCGTGCATCTCACCGACCTGACGACACGGGGCATCCCGGCCGGGGTGCTGCTCGACCGCGAGCTGCGCGGCGCCGCGGTGCTGTTGCACACCGGGTGGGACCGGCATTTCGGAACACCCGACTACGGCACCGGATCGCCGTATCTCGAGACGGAGGCCGTCGACCTGCTCATCGAGCGAGGCGCCGTGCTCGTCGGCATCGACGCCCTCAACATCGACGACACCGAGTCGGGGGGCGAACGCCCCGCGCACACCCGGCTGCTCGGGGCAGGGGTGCACGTCGTCGAGCACCTCACCGGACTCGGCGAGCTGCCGGCGCGCGGAGCCCGTTTCACGGCCGCCCCGCCCGCGGTGCGCGGTTTCGGCACCTTCCCCGTGCGCGCGTTCGCGGTCGTGCCCTAACCTGAGCTCGGAGTGACGTCATCGAGGGCGCTGACGACTCCTCGCCGCCACTTCGTCAGAAACTCCGCCATGACCGCAACCTCGCCCCTTCCCGTCGTCCTCGCCCACCCGGGTGACGCCCTCTCCCGGGCCTCCCGAGTGCTCTACATCGTCGTGCTCGGCGCCCTCGTCGCCCTCGGCCCGTTCACGATCGACCTCTACCTTCCGGCGTTCCCGGTCGTCGCCGCCGAGTTCGCGGCGAGCGAGGCGGCGATCCAGCTCACCCTCACCGCGACGATGGTCGGGTTCGGCCTCGGGCAGCTCGTGATCGGGCCGTGGAGCGACGTGGTGGGCCGCCGGCTCCCGCTCATCCTCGCGACCGTCCTCCACGTCGGGGCGAGCCTCGGGGTCGCGTTCGCCCCCGACATCACCTGGGTGCTCGTCTTCCGCGTGCTGCAGGGGGTCGGGGCGGCCGGCGGCGGCGTCGTCGCGATGGCGACGGTGCGCGACCTGTTCGGCGGCCAGCCGCTCGTGCGGATGCTGTCGCGCCTCGCGCTCGTGACCGGGCTCGCGCCCATCCTGGCTCCCGTCATCGGCTCGCAGCTGCTTCGGCTGCTCGACTGGCGCGGGCTCTTCGTAGTGCTCGCCGGATACGGCGTCGTCATCGTCGTGCTCGCCGCGACGCTCATCGCCGAGACCCTCCCGCCCGAGCGGCGACGGCTGAAGGGCCACAGCACGACGGCCCAGCGCTACCGCGCGGTGCTCTCCGACCGCGTCTTCGTCGGCGTCTCCCTCATCGCGGGACTGCTGTTCTCGGGGCTGTTCGCCTACCTCTCCGCGTCGTCGTTCGTGTTCCAGGAGGTCTACGGTTTCGACGCCCAGCAGTTCGGCATCCTGTTCGCCGTCAACTCGCTCGGGCTCGCGGTCGCGTCGCAGGTCGCGTCGCGGCTCATGCGTCGCTTCGCCCCGGCGCGCATCCTCGTGGTCTCGCTGCCGGTCATGGCGGTCGCCGGCTTCGCGGCGGCCACCGCTGCCGCGCTCGATCTCGGCCTCGCTCCCGTCGTCGCGGGCACCTTCGTGTTCCTCAGTGGAGCGGGCCTGAGCTTCCCCTGCATCCAGGTCACCGCCCTCGCGCCGCACGGGGCCGAGGCGGGTACGGCGGCCGCGCTTCTCGGCGCCATCAACTTCGGCTTCGCGAGCATCGCCGCGCCGGTCGTCGGGGCGTTCGGAACCGCGACCGCCGTGCCGATGGGGCTCGCGATGGGGATCGCGCTGACCGTCGCGACGGTGCTGCTGTGGGTGATCGTGCGCCCGTTGCGCGCGCAGCGCATCGGCGACGCGTCCGACGAGCACCTCGCCGCCGGGCACTGATCGGCACTCCCCGGCCCCGTCCGGCGGCGTCGCCTAGCGTGTGGGGATGGACCTCCTCGGGATGCTGCGCGTGCTGCCGTGGCGAAGGATCGCGGCGATCGGGTCGGCCGCCGCGATCGGCGTCGTGCTCGTGCTCGGACTTCTCGTGCGCATCCGGGTCATCGTCGAGGAGGTCGACGGCGAGTGGATGGAGGAGGTGCTCGAGATGCGCGGCCCGTTCTGGGAGGCGGTGTCGCGAGCCTTCGACTTCGTCGGCGGCGGGTGGTTCGCGATCGGGTTCGTTCCGATCGCGGTCGCGATCGTGCTGCTCGTGCTGCGACGCCCGTGGTCGGCGATGCTGTTCGTCGGGGTCTCGGCGGTCAGCGCGGGCCTCGTGCAGGTGCTCAAGGTCGCCTACGCGCGCGTGCGACCCGAGGACATCTTGCTCGACCTCGACAGCGGGGCCTACCCGTCGGGGCATGTCGCGAACGCGGCGACGATCGCGGTGATCGCGACGGTGCTCGTCGCCCGTTGGTGGGTCGCCGTCGCGGGTGCCGGGTACGTCGTGCTCATGGCGCTCAGCCGCACCTACCTCGGGGCGCACTGGGTGACTGACACGATCGGGGGAGCGCTGCTCGGGGCGTCGGTCGCCCTGCTCGGCTGGGCGTTGCTGGCCCCCCGGGTGCGGGCCGAACGGGAGCGCGGACGAGCCGCGCGGGTGCCTGCGTCGGCATAGGCTGACCGGATGTCGAGTCCTCGCGAGTCGCGCGACGCGTGGCCCGAGCTGGGTGACGCGTCGCGCCGGGTGCTGCTCGAGATCCTGTTGCACGGCCCCCAGCCGCGGGTGCGACTCGCGGAGCGGATGGCGTTGTCGCGCACGAGCCTCACCCGCATCGCCCGCGAACTCGTCGACGCCGATCTCATCGAGGAGGGCGCCGTCGAGTTCTCGGGGGGACGCGGGCGACCGGCGGAGTCGCTGCACCTGTTGCCCGAGTCGGCGCACTTCGTCGGCGCGAAGCTCACGGGCGACGCGCTCTACGTCGTCGTGACCGACCTCTCGGGACGCATCATCGACACCTCGTCGGCTCCGCTGCGTGCGCGCACCGTCGAGATCGTCGTCGCCCAGCTCGCCGACGCGGTGCGCTCGCTCGTCGCCACACGACGCCGTCCTGCGGCACTCGGCGTGGCGGTCGCCGGTGACGTCGCCCTTCGCGACGGGCGACCCATCCTCGAGCGGTCGGGTTTCCTCGGCTGGGACGACGTGCCGCTCACCGAACTCGTGCGGGATGCCGTCGGGCTTCCCGTCACCGTCACCAACGACGTGCGTGCGCTCGCCGGCGCCCACCACTGGTTCGGAGGCTTGCCGGGCCACCGGTCGATGGTCGTCTACGGCATCGGCGCCGGCATCGGAGCGGGAGTCGTGCTCGGCGACGAGATCCTCGAGGGCGCCCATGGTCGCGCCGGCCGCGTCGGGCACGTGCGCGTCGGTGGCGACGGGCTGCGCTGCGACAACGGCCACGTCGATTGCGTGCACTCCTTCGTCACGATGCGGGCGATCGAGCACAACGCCGCGGTCGCGCCCGGCGAGTACGCGCTCGCCGTGCGGCGCGCCCACGAGGGCGACAGCCGAGCCCGTGCCGCGTTCGGGATGGCGTCGTACGCGCTCGGGGCGGTGATCGCCGAGGCGGTCAACGCGTACGATCCCGAACTCGTCTCGGTCATGGGCGAGGGGCTCGACATGCTCGATCTCGCGCCCGAACGCGTTCCGGAGGCCGTGCGGGTCTTCCTCGAGCAGGGTCGTCCCGAGGACGTGCGCATCGAGCGGCCGGTCTTCCATTTCGACCTCTACGCGCGGGGCGCCGCCGTCGCCGCCATGCGCGAACTGCTCGGCGCCACCTGACGAACCCTATTTTGTTCCACAACTTGACAAAATAGGGTTCGGGCGTCGATGCTGGTTCCGCACGGCCACCGGCCTGCGCACCAGAATCGACCAAGGGAGTTCATTCGATGCGTTCACGCGTACTAGTCGCTGCGGCGGCGCTCACCACGGCGGGTCTTGCGCTCGCCGGTTGCTCGGGCTCCGGCTCGGGCGACGACGACAACGTCCTTCGCCTCTGGCACTTCGAGAGCGAAACCAGTGCGATGGGAATCGCTTGGAACGAGGCGATCCGGGTCTTCGAAGAAGAGACCGGCGCGACCGTCGAGTTCGAGGCCCGCGGCTTCGAACAGATCCGGCAGACGGCCAGCCAGGTGCTCAACTCCGACGAGGCCCCTGACATCCTCGAGTACAACAAGGGCAACGCCACCGCCGGGCTGCTCGCGAGCCAGGGTCTGCTCGCGCCGATCACAGAGCAGGTCGAGGAGTACGGCTGGGACGAGCTGCTCGCTCCCGCGCTCCAGACGACCGCGCGCTACAGCGACGAGGGCGTCATGGGCTCGGGCGAGTGGTACGGCGTTCCGAACTACGGCGAGTACGTGATGATGTACTACAACAAGGACGCCTTCGCCGCGGCCGGTGTCGAGGTCCCGACCACGATGGCCGAGCTCGAGTCGGTCATGGCGACCTTCGCCGCCGCCGGCACCACGCCGCTCGCCGAAGCCGCGCTCGAGTACCCCCTCGGCCAGCTCTGGTACCAGCTCGCGCTGCAGGAGGCCGACCGCCAGTGGGTCAACGACTACCAGCTGTACGAGAACGAGGTCGACTGGCAGGGCCCCGAGCTCACCGCCGCGACGCAGACCCTGCTCGACTGGGTCGACGCCGGGTACATCTCGGCCGACGCGTCGGGCCTGCGGGCCGAGGACGCGGGGGTCTCGTTCATCAGTGGAGAGAGCCCGATGTTCTTCTCCGGCAGCTGGTGGTACGGCCGCTTCACCAACGAGATCACGGGCTTCGACTGGGGCATCTTCCCCTTCCCGGCGAGCGAGCTGAGCCTCGGTTCCGCGGGCAACATGTGGGTCGTGCCGACCAACGCGCGCAACCCTGAACTCGCCTACCAGTTCATCGACATCACGATGCGGCCCGAGATCCAGGCGCTCATCGGCAACAACGGCGGGCTCCCCGTCGCCGCCGACGTCGCCGACATCACCGACCCGAAGAGCCAGGAGCTCATCGAGGGCTTCAACGCGGTCAACGAGCTCGACGGCCTGTCGTTCTACCCCGACTGGCCCACGCCGACGTTCTACGACCGCATCGTCGCCGAACTGCAGGAGCTCGTGAACAAGACGAAGACGCCCGAGCAGGTGCTGACCTCGCTCGGCGAGGAGTACGACTCCTTCGCGAGCGACTTCAGGTAATCGACCCGTCGTGGCCGGGCGGAAACGCCCGGCCACGACCCCCGAGGAAGGCGACGACCCCGATGGCTGCAACCGTGCCGTTCGTGCGTCCGGCGGCGAAGACGCGTCGGCCCGCCGAGCAGAGCTCGTTCCCCGATCGCGGCATCCGCCCGGCGAGCTGGTGGCTCTACCTGGTCCCCGGTCTCGCGCTCCTGACGGTCATCATCGTCGTGCCGCTCGTCTGGAACGTCTACCTCTCCTTCACGTCGTACCGCGGCATCCGCCCGCCCGAGTTCATCGGACTCGAGAACTGGATCGAACTCGTCGGCGACGCGCGCTTCTGGGCCTCGTTCGGCAACACCATCGCGATGATCGTCGCGATGGTCATCATCCCGACGAGCGTCGGACTGCTCGTCGCGGCGGCGCTCTTCGACATCATCGGCCGCCGCTTCGGCGGTCGCCTCGCGAGCTTCCTGCGCGCGACCTACTACCTCCCGCAGATCCTCCCCGTCGCGATCGCGGGCATCGTGATCGGCTGGATCCTGCGCCCGCAGAACGGCGCGCTCAACACCATCCTGCAGAGCATCGGGCTCGGCGACCTCGCGACCAACTGGCTCGGGCATCCCGACACCGCACTGCCGAGCGTCATGGCCGTGCTCGTCTGGGTGCAGATCGGCTACCCGATCGTCATCTTCATGGCGGCCCTGCAGCGCGTCGACCCCGAACTCTACGAGGCCGCCGAACTCGACGGTGCCGGCTGGTTCCGCCGCTTCCGGGCGATCACCCTCGGGATGATCCGGCCCGAGATCTTCGTCGTGACCCTCACCTGCACGATCGCCGCGCTCAAGGTCTTCGGACCGATCTTCGTGCTCACGCGCGGCGGGCCCGGATCGTCGACCCTGGTTCCCGCGTACTACGCCTACAGCGAGTTCTTCCAGTCCCAGCAGGTCGGCTACGGGGCGACGATCGCGACCGCCCTGACGATCGTCGTCGGCATCGTCGCGATCGTCTTCATCCGCGCTCAAGCCGCCGTCGAGCGGGCCGATCGGGGTGACTCGTGAGCGCCCCGCGTCGTCGCCGCGGCCCCGGGGTCGCCGACTGGATCGTGCTCGTCGCGGTCGTGATCGGCGCCATCCTGATCGCGTTCCCGTTCGCGCTCGTGCTCATCAACTCGTTCAAGTCGCCGCAGGACTACGCGACGTCGGGGCCCCTCTCGCTCCCGACCGGGCTCTATCTCGACGGCATCGTCGCGTTCTGGGAGCGCGTCGACTTCCCCGAGAAGCTGTGGAACTCGTTCTGGATCTCGGGCGTCACGGCGATCCTCGCGGTGCTCATCTCGGTGCTCAACGCCTTCGCGATCGGCATCGGACGGGTGCGCGGGCGCACCTGGGTCATCCTCGCCTTCCTGCTCGCGAACCTGCTTCCCCAGGAGGCCCTGCTCTACCCGCTATACCAGATGTTCCGCGAGGTCGGTCTCTACAACAACCCGTGGTCGGTCGTCATCATCTTCACGGTCATCCAGAGCGCCTTCGGCACCTACCTGCTGTCGTCGGTCTACGGAACGTTCCCGAAGGAGATCCTCGAGGCCGCGGCGCTCGACGGCGCCTCGCGCTGGCGCACCCTGTGGCGCGTCATCGTGCCGATCAGCCGGCCGACCCTCGCCGTGCTCGTGATCTTCTTCTTCATCTGGACCTGGAACGAGTTCCTCATTCCGCTGACGTTCCTCATCGACAACGCCAACCAGACGGTGCCCGTCGCGATCAGCGTGCTCCAGGGCGATCGCCTCATGGACGTCACGACGACGAGCGCGTCGGCGCTGCTCGGCGTCATCCCGACCCTCATCTTCTTCCTCATCTTCCAACGCACTCTCACGCGCGGCATCACTGCCGGCGCCGTGAAGTGAGCACCGCCACCGACCCCGCCTCGCGGCAGAAGGATCACTCGTGAAGTTCACCGACGGCTTCTGGCAACTCCGACCCGGAGTGGAGGCCCTCTACGCCGCCGAGGCGTACGACGTCGAACCGGCGGGCTCGCGCCTCGTCGTGACCGCTCCGACGAAGGTCATCACCTCGCGCGGCGACACCCTCAACCGGCCGACGCTCACCGTCACGCTGCACTCGCCGCTCGAGGGCGTCATCGGGGTGCGGGTCGAGCACTTCACGGGCGGCCGCGACGAGCTGTCGTTCGACCTCCCGGGAGCGGGAGCCGATGGCGGCGCGGTGTCGACCGACGACTCGGGGGCGACGCTCGACGCCGGGCCGCTGCGTGCCCGCGTCGCGCGCGGGGCCCCCTGGAATCTCGAGTTCCTCGACGCCGAAGGCCGGCGGCTCACGGGGAGCGGGCACAAGGCCCTCGCCTACCTGCGCCTCGCGGCGGCCGCCCAGGTCGACCCCGGCCCGGTCGGGAACGCGCGCGCCGGGACTCCCGGTCCGGGCTCGACCAGCTACGTGCACGAGCAGCTCGACCTCGGGGTCGGCGAACTCGTCTACGGTCTGGGGGAGCGGTTCGGCCCGCTCGTCAAGAACGGCCAGACGGTCGACGTCTGGAACGCCGACGGCGGCACGTCGAGCGAGCAGGCGTACAAGAACGTGCCGTTCTACCTCACCAATCGCGGCTACGGCGTGCTCGTCGACCACCCCGGTCACGTCTCGTTCGAGGTGGGCTCCGAGGCGGTCGAGCGCGTGCAGTTCTCGGTCGCGGGGGAGACCCTGCAGTACTACGTCATCGCCGGGCCGACGCCCGCCGACGTGCTCGACCGCTACACGCGACTCACGGGTCGCCCGCCGATCGTTCCCGCCTGGTCCTACGGTCTGTGGCTCTCGACGAGCTTCACGACGTCGTACGACGAGGCGACCGTCACGGGGTTCATCGACGCGATGGCCGAGCGGCACCTCCCGCTCAGCGTGTTCCACTTCGACTGCTTCTGGATGCGCGAGTTCAACTGGACCGACTTCGCGTGGGATGCGCGCGTCTTCCCCGACCCCGAGGGGATGCTCGCGCGGCTCCACGACAAGGACCTCCACGTCTGCGTGTGGATCAACCCCTACATCGCGCAGCGGTCGCCGCTCTTCGAGGAGGCCCGCCGCCTCGGCCATCTCGTCCGTCGCGCCGACGGCTCGGTCTGGCAATGGGACCTCTGGCAGGCCGGCATGGCGATCGTCGACTTCACGAGCCCGGCGGCGACCGCGTGGTTCCAGGACAAGCTGCGGGTACTGCTCGACAGCGGAGTGGATGCGTTCAAGACCGACTTCGGCGAGCGCATCCCGCTCGACGTCGTCTACGCCGACGGCTCCGATCCCGAGCGGATGCACAACTGGTACACCCAGCTCTACAACCGCGCGGTGTTCGAGGTGCTCGAGGAGCGGCGCGGCGTCGGCGAGGCCGTGCTGTTCGCGCGCTCGGCGACGGTCGGCGGTCAGTCGCTCCCCGTGCACTGGGGCGGCGACTCGACCTCGAGCTTCGCCTCGATGGCCGAGACCCTCCGTGGCGGGCTCTCGCTCGCGATGAGCGGGTTCGCCTACTGGAGCCACGACATCGGCGGTTTCGAGGGCACGCCCGACGCGGAGGTCTTCAAGCGCTGGGTCGCCTTCGGGATGCTGTCGAGTCATTCGCGGCTGCACGGCAGCGGCTCGTACCGCGTGCCGTGGGCGTTCGACGAGGAAGCCGTCGACGTCACGCGCACCTTCGCCGAGCTCAAGGCGCGGCTCATGCCGATGCTCTGGGCGGCGAGCCGCGACGCGACCGAGCGCGGCATCCCCCTCATGCGCCCGATGGCGCTCGCGTTCCCCGACGACCCGGCGGCCGCCTATCTCGATCGGCAGTATCTGCTCGGATCCGATCTGCTCGTCGCGCCGGTGTTCGACGCCCAGGGCGACGTCGAGTTCTACCTCCCGGCGGGCGGATGGACGAGCCTGCTCGACGGGTCGCGCGTCGTCGGTCCCGGATGGCGGCGCGAGAATCATGGCGTCGCGAGCCTGCCGCTCTACGTGCGCGACGGCGCGGTGCTGCCGCTCGGCGGCCGCTCCGATCGCCCCGACTACGACTATCTCGACGGTCTCGAACTCCTCGTGCACCCGACGGACGGTGCGGGGTCGAGCACGGTCACGGTGCACGCGATCGACGGACGTGCCGCGCAGTTCCGGGCGTCGTGGACCGCCGACCGCGTCATCGTGGAGTCCGAACTCGCCGACGGGTGGAGCGTGCGCCTCCCCGGGGGCGCGACCCAGGCCGCGCACGGCGGACGGGCGGAGGTCTCCCGATGACCCGGTTTGACGACGGCTTCCTCATCGGAGCGGCGACCGCGGCGTACCAGATCGAGGGGGCCGCGCGGGAGGACGGTCGCACGCCGTCGATCTGGGACACCTTCAGCCACACCCCCGGAGCGACCTGGAACGGTGACACGGGCGACGTCGCGATCGACCACTACCACCGTCTCGAGTCCGACCTCGATCTCATGGCCGAACTCGGGCTCGAGGCCTACCGGTTCTCGATCTCCTGGCCCCGCGTGCAGCCGGGTGGCCGTGGGCCGGTCAACCCCGCGGGAATGGCGTTCTACTCGCGACTCGTCGACGGGTTGCTCGAGCGCGGCATCCAGCCGATCGCGACGCTCTATCACTGGGACCTCCCGCACGAGCTCGAGGAGGCCGGCGGCTGGCCGGTGCGCGACACCGCGCTGCGCTTCGCGGACTACGCGGCCCTCGCGGGCTCGGCGCTCGGCGACCGGGTCGCGATGTGGACGACGCTCAACGAGCCGTGGTGCTCGGCCTACCTGGGCTACGGGTCCGGTGCGCACGCCCCGGGCCGCCGCGACGGCGCCGACGCGCTCGCCGCGGTGCACCATCTCAACCTCGCCCACGGACTCGCCGTGTCGGAGCTGCGCCGGACATCCCGACCGGACGTGCCGGTGAGCCTCACGCTCAACTTCCACGTGCTGCGCGGCGACGACGCGACCTCTCCCGAGGCGAAGCGGCGCATCGACGCTCTCGCCAACCGTGCGTTCACGCACCCGACGCTGCTCGGCGGGTACCCGGAGGATCTGCTCGCCGACACCGCCGGGGTCACCGATTGGGCCTTCGTGCGCGACGGCGACGAGGCGCTCATGCGGCAGCCGATCGACGTGCTCGGGGTCAACTACTACGCGACCGCGACCGTGCGCATGTGGGACGGCGTGTCACCACGACAGAACGCGGACGGACACAAGGACGTGGGCGGCTCGCCGTGGCCCGGCAGCGAGCACGTCGAGTTCCTCGTGCAGCCCGGTCCGTACACGGAGATGGGCTGGAACATCGCGCCCGACGGTCTCGAGTGGCTGCTGCGCGATCTGCACCGCCAGTTCCCCGGGCAACCGCTCATGATCACCGAGAACGGGGCGGCGTTCGCCGACGAGGTCGTCGCGGGCCGCGTCGCGGACGACCGCAGGGTCGCCTATCTCGCCGACCACTTCGCCGCCGCCGCCGCGGCGATGGAGCACGGCGTCGACCTGCGCGGGTACCTCGTCTGGTCGCTCTTCGACAACTTCGAGTGGGGCTACGGGTACGCCAAGCGCTTCGGGATCGTGCGGGTCGACTACGAGACCCAGGAGCGGCTCGTCAAGGACTCCGGTCGATGGGTCGCCGAGCTCATCCGCACCCGCACCCTCCCGCCGGGAGCTGCCACGCGCTAGCTTCGGGGCATGAGAATCCTCCTGGTCGGCGCCGGTGGCGTCGGCGACGCGATCGCGAAGATCGCCGCCCGCCGTGACTTCTTCGAGACCCTCGTCGTGAGCGACTACGACGTCGCGCGCGCGGAGAGCACCGTCGCCTGGATCGCGGCGAAGCACGGTGCGCAGGGCGACCGGTTCGTCGCGGCGAAGATCGACGCCTCCGACCCGGCGTCGGTCGAGGCGGTCGCTCGCGAGCACGGCGCGACGCACGTGATGAACGCCGTCGAGCCGAAGTTCGTGCCGACGATCTTCGCCGGCGCGCTCGCCGCGGGAGCCGACTACCTCGACATGGCGATGAGCCTCTCGGAGCCTCATCCGACCGAGCCGTACGCGAAGACGGGCGTGAAGCTCGGCGACGACCAGTTCGCGCAGGCGCCCGACTGGGAGAAGGCGGGCCGCCTCGCCCTCGTCGGGATGGGCGTCGAGCCGGGGCTCTCCGACGTCTTCGCCCGCTACGCCGCCGACGAGCTGTTCTCCGAGATCGACGAGCTCGGCACGCGGGATGGCGCGAATCTCGTCGTGCGCGACGAGAACGGCGACGAGATCTTCGCTCCGTCGTTCAGCATCTGGACGACGATCGAGGAGTGCCTCAACCCGCCCGTCGTGTGGGAGAAGGACAAGGGCTGGTTCACGACGCCGCCGTTCTCGGAGCCCGAGGTGTTCGTCTTCCCGGAGGGCATCGGCCCCGTCGAGTGCGTCAACGTCGAGCACGAGGAGGTGCTGCTCATGCCGCGCTGGGTCGACGCCAAGCGCGTGACCTTCAAGTACGGGCTCGGCGACGAGTTCATCGGCATCCTCAAGACGCTCCACCAGCTGCACCTCGACTCCACGGTGCCGATCCGGGTGCGCAGCGCGAACGGTCCCGTCGAGGTCGCGCCCCGGGATGTCGTGGCCGCCGCGCTGCCCGACCCCGCGACGCTCGGCCCGCGGATGACCGGCAAGACGTGCGCGGGTCTCTGGGTGACCGGCACCGGCAAGGACGGGAAGCCGCGCGAGGTGTATCTGTACCACGTGAGCGACAACTCCTGGACGATGGCCGAGTACGAGAGCCAGTGCGTCGTCTGGCAGACCGCTCTCAACCCGGTGATCGCGCTCGAGCTGCTCGGCACGGGAGTGTGGAGCGGCGCGGGCGTGCTCGGGCCCGAGGCGTTCCCCGCCGGCCCATTCCTCGAGCTGATGGCGAAGGCGGAGGCCGACGGCGGCTACGGCCAGGCGTGGGGGCTCGAAGAGCGCTAGCCCGCCGTCTCGGCTGTCGAAGGGTCGCGTTTGGGGCCTTGGTGTCGGCTCGGTCGCCCGAAACGCGACCCCTCGTGAGCCGCTAGGCCCGCCAGGATGCCGGATCGCGCAGCACCGAGCGGAACGCGAGTTCGGCGGCGCCGATCAGCAGGCGGTCCTCGCCGAGGGCGGCGGGCACGATCGACACCCCCTCCATCGCGGCGGGGATCGTCGCAGCGGCCACCGCGTCGACGAGCCCGTCGGGCTGCCAGGCGAGGAGGGTCGCGAGGTAGCCGCCGAGCACCACGAGCTCGGGATTGAAGACGTTGACCGCATTGCCGAGGGCGACCGCGAGGATGCCCTGCTGCCGCCGGAGTTCGGCCGCGACGCGAGGGTCGGACGAGGCGGCGATCGCAGCCGCGAGGGCGGGCTCATCGGCGTCGTCGAGTCCGAGCAGCTCGAGCACCCGCGCGCGGCTCACCTCGTCTTCGAGCGTCCCGCGCTCCGAGAGCCGGTCGCCCGCGCCCGGCCGGTTCTGCCCGAACTCCCCCGCGTAGCCGCCGCGGCCGGTGAGCGGCTCACCGCGCACGATGACCCCGCCGCCGATGCCGGACGCGCCGCCGTTGAGGTAGAGCAGCTCGTCGACGCCGCGACCCGCGCCGAAGAGGTGCTCGGCGACGGCGCCCAGTGTCGCGTCGTTGTCGGCGTGCACGGGCAGGCCGACGGCATCCTCGACCATGCGGGCGAACGGCACCTCCCGCCAGCCGAGGTGCGGCGCCCAGCGCACGGTCCCGTCGGTGGCGCGCACGAGCCCGGGGATGGCGAGGCCCACGGCGGCGACCCGGCGGCCACGCTCGGTGAGGTCGCGCACCAGGTCGGCGATCACGACGACGGCGGTCGCGGGGTCGGGGACGGCATCCAGTGGGCGGCGGATGCGGGTGCCGACCCGCGCGCCGAGCCCGACCGCGGCGGCGGTGACGGCATCCACCTCGGGGTTGACGGCGATCGTGACGGTGGTCGGGTTGACCTGCACGCCGGGCGAGGGCCGGCCGACGCCGCCGCTCGCGACCGGGTCGCCCTCGTCGAGCAGCCGGAGTTCGGCGAGCTCGGCGACGAGCGCCGCGACGGTCGACCGGTTGAGGCCGGTGAGCGCGGTGAGCTCGGCGCGAGAGGCGGCGCGTCCGTGGTGCACCAGTTCCAGGATGGCGGCGAGGTTGCGTCGACGCACGCCGTCGACGTTGTCCCCGGCTGGCATGCGCTTACCCTAGTGGGATCGATTTGTTGTCCTTGACTACATATTGGGCGCGCCGTAGTATCGGCCTCACCCAATCACTTTCGGCGTAGATGCCGAAACTTTCGAAAGGCGTTCAAAGATGAACAAGTCCCGCACCAAGAGGCTGGGCGCCCTCGTCGCAGCCTCCACCGTGGCGTTCCTCGGTCTCGCCGGCTGCACCGCCGCCGGCGGCGACGGTGACGGCGTCACCCTCACCTGGTGGCACAACGCCACCTCCGACCCCCAGCAAGGCATCTACGAGGAGGTCGCCGCGGAGTTCGAGGCGGCGAACCCCGGCGTGACCGTCGAGGTCACTGGCTACCAGAACGAGGACCTGCAGCGCACCCTCATCCCCAACGCGCTGCAGTCCGGTGACGCTCCCGACGTCTTCCAGGTGTGGCCCGGCGGCGAAGTGCGCGCCCAGGCCGAAGCCGGATACCTCAAGGACCTGAGCGAGCCGCTCGCCGACGAGATCGCCGCGTACGGCGGCGTCGTCAAGCCGTGGGAGGTCGACGGCAAGCAGTACGGCATCCCGTTCTCCTTCGGCATCACGGGCATCTGGTACAACATGGATCTCTTCGAGCAGGCCGGCATCGAGAGCACCCCCGAGACGCTGCCCGAACTCGTCGACGCGGTCGACGCGCTCAAGGGCATCGGCGTCGCGCCGATCGCCGTCGGCGCGGGCGACCTGTGGCCGGCCGGTCACTGGTGGTACCAGTTCGCGCTCAACGCGTGCTCGACCGAGACCCTGCAGGCGGCCATCCCGGCGCTCGACTTCGACGACCC
>Ga0209066_10004201_pt1 | contig 15868 bp, 11 predicted proteins | sample All_14_2_FD_187198 | JGI IMG/M metagenome (GOLD analysis project Ga0209066, IMG submission 187198) | Freshwater microbial communities in response to fracking from Pennsylvania, USA - Allegheny Zone_MetaG_DW_15 (SPAdes) (version 2) ...
AAGGTGTACTGGGCGCCTACCGAGAACGTCCAATGCGGCGCGTTCGGCAGCTCCTTGCCCTTCAGGTCCACCGCGACCCCGTCGCTGACCAGGCCGCCGAAGGCGTTGGTCCCGATGGCGACCGCGCCGGATGAGCCCAGCGCCGTGCCCGCGCCGGCGGTCGAGGTCGCCGTGCAGAGCGAGAGCAGCGCGAAGGGGTTGTTGGTCGCGTTGGCGTAGGCGAGGGCGGTCGCCGCGGTCGTGGTCTGGACGACGCAGTTGGACGCCGCGCTCGACTTCACCACGATCAGGTTCGCATCGCCCTGGGTGCGGTCGAAGGTGTCGATCGAGGTGCCGCCGGTGATCTCGGTCTCGAGCCAGCCGAGGCTGGCGTTGAAGCGCAGCGGGCGGATCGGCGACCAGATGGACTCCAGCTCCAGGCCCTTGATCTTGGCGTCGATGTTCTCGTTGGTCGAGGCCCGGTTCACGATCTTGGAGATCTGGTAGCCCTGGTAGTCGTAGTAGAAGAGCGAGCCGTTCAGGATCAGCGAACCGTCCAGCAGCGCGTTCTTGGCGCCGATCTCGACGGCGTTGACGAACTCGGGGTCGAAGGTCGCGGGCCCGCAGATCACCCCGCCGGTGTTGGTGCAGGGCGTGTTCACGCCGCCGGCCTTGTAGCCGCGCGAGAGGAAGGCGTAGACCATCGTGCTGTCGGTGAAGGCCAGGTCAGGCTTCCAGTCGAAGCCGAAGCGGCCCGTCGTCTCCTTGAACCGGACGTGCTGGTGCGTCGTCTCGGACAGGCCCGAGCCCGTCGTGCCGAGGGTGACGGTGTGGCTCTCGATGCGCTTGTCGTCGTCGGTGTAGCGCAGGCCGAGGGTCCACTTGAAGTCCTCGGTCATATCCCAATAGAGCTCGCCGAACAGCGCCTTGGATTTCAGATGATACGGCGCGTGGCTGTCATAGTAGTTGTGGCCGGACTGGTCGGGACGATAGTTCGGGTCGATCGCCACGCAGCTTGAGCCGGACGTACAGTTGGCGTCACCGGTCTTCAGGTAGTTGTTGAGCTGGTAGTAGGCGGTCCCGGTGTTGAACATCACATAGTAGTCGCCCTCGTCGGCCTGATAGTCGACGTAGATGGCGCCGACGTTGAAGTTCAGCGGGCCGTCGAAGGTCGACTGCAGCCGCACCTCCTGGCTGAACTGCTCGGACTTGCCCCAGGAGATGTCGCTCGTGGTGAAGCGGTTGTAGTCGCCGTTCTGCGGATCGCTGACCACGCCGCCCGGGAACAGCGAGGCGTAGATCGCCGCATAGGTCGCCGAGCCCACGGACGCGGCGAAGGCGTTCACCGGGTTGGGCGTGGCGTTGAAGGTCGTGCTGGGGGTGTAGCGGTTGTAGTCCTGGCGCGTGAACAGGTAGTTGCTCGAGTGCGCCGTCAGCGAAGTGAGCTTCAGGCTGTCGGTGACGTCCCAGTCCAGGGTCAACTCGTAGATGTCGGTCTTGGCCTGGTAGATCGGGTCGAAGGTCGACTCGATGTTGCGCACGTCGGAGTCCTGCATCTTGCCGGCGTAGGCGTCGCCGGTCTGCAGGCCGGTGAGCGCGCCGAAGAGGCCGCCCAGGGTGGCGCGGGAATCGACCGTGCCGAGAACGTCGTCGGAGTAGAGCGAGGTGGCCTTGCAGCCCTGGCTGAAGAAGCCCTGCTCGACGGTGGCGATGGACGACACGCCCGAGAAGCTCTGGCCGCCGACGGAGGAGGGGCCGGTGTCCTTGGTGCAGTACTGCTTGCCGATCCGCGAGCGGTTGTCGTCCTCGCGGAACCGGTCGTACATCAGCGTCGCGCGGAAGGCGTCGGTGGGCGTCCAGGCCAGCGTGGCGCGCACGCCGTAGAGGTCGCGGTCGTCCACGTCGTTTCCAGTGTAGGTGTTCGTGCCGAAGCCGCCGCGCTTGAGCGCCGAGCCCGCCACGCGCAGGGCCAGGGTCTCGCCCAGCGGGATGTTGACCATCCCGCGGACCTTGCGGGTGTCGTAGTTGCCGACCTCGGCGCGGGCGTTGGCCTGGAATTCGTCGACCGGCTTGTTGGTGATCAGGTTGACCACGCCGCCGGTGGCGTTGCGCCCGTAGAGCGTGCCCTGCGGGCCGCGCAGCACCTCGACGCGCTCGACGTCGTAGAACTCGGTCTCGAACAGGTTGTTGGCGGTGAGCGGGGCGTTGTTCAGGTGGATGCCGGTGCCGGCGTCTCCCGAGCCGGCGACCAGCTTGGAGCCGACGCCGCGGATCTGGAAGTTGTAGCCGGTGAAGTTCCCCTTGGAGAAGTTCACGTTCGGAATGGCCAGCACCAGGTTGGGGCCGCCGTCGATCTTGGACTTGTTCAGGGCGTCTTCGCTGAAGGCCGACACGGCGATCGGAACGTCCTGGATCGCCTCTTCCTTCTTCTGGGCGGTGACGACCAGTTCCTCGATGATCGTGGCGCCGGTCGTCTCGGCGGCCAGAACGGGCGATGCGGCGGCGAGCGTCGCAAGCATCGACGCGCCGCCGAGCAGCAGCGAGGCGAGGCCCGCCGCGGGTGAGCTCTGCATGTGTCTTCACTCCCTAAGGTCGGCGGCTCATGGGCCGCTCTTTGCACTTCTTGTGGCGGCTCCCCCGCCGCAGGATTCTGCGTGCGGGCGACCGGCGTGCGGAGAATCCCGAAGGTGAACGCCGCTACGCGAAAGAAGTGAGCCATAGGGAGCGGTGACCCGCCATGTTGATCGAGGTCTACGAGCTAGCCCAGGGTTGTAAGTGAAGGTGAATTTCCTGGGCCGTGGCGGCGCAAACACATATTATTTCAATATTGATGCGGCAAGTTGTAAACGAACGGCCAAATGTAACGCGTATTTTTAGATTTTCGCGAGGATGAAGTGTTGTTGAAAGCTTTCGAGCGCTTCTCACGGCGCGGAGGGCAGTGGGCCGCGCGGGGGCGCGGCTCAGCCGGCGTCGAGGTCGCCCCCGCCTAGGGCCTTGTAGAGGCTCGCCAGGTTCGAGGCGCGCTCGAGCCGCAGGGCGATCATCGACTGGCGTGAGGCGTAGAGCGTGCGCTGGGCGTCGAGCAGCGTCAGGTAGTCGTCCACGCCGCGCTCGTAGCGCAGCCGGGCCAGCCGCTCGCTGTCCTCGGCGGCGGCCAGCTCGCGGGCGCGCGCATCCAGCCGCTCGTCGATCATCTCGCGCACGGCGAGGGCGTCCGAGACCTCGCGGAAGCCGGTCTGGATCGCCTTTTCATAGTTGGCCAGGGCGATGTCGCGGTCGGCCCTGGCGCTTCTCAGGCCGGCGAGATTGGCGCCCCCGGCGAAGATGGGCAGGGTGATCTGGGGCGTGAAGCTCCAGGCCCCCGTGCCTGAGCCGAACAGGTCGGAGAGGTCGGCGCTGGAATGGCCGGTCGAGCCGGTGAGGCTGATCTGCGGCAGGAAGGCCGCGCGCGCCGCCCCGATGTTGGCCTCGGCGCCCCTCAGGCGGTGCTCGGCGGCCAGGACGTCCGGGCGGGCCAGGAGAACGCTCGACGGCGTGCCGGCGGGCAGATCCGACAGGATCGCGATCGAGGCCACGTCGGCGGCGGCCAGTTCGGCTGGCAGATCGGCGCCGACGAGCAGGCGTAGGGCGTTGCGGTCCTGGGCGACGTTGGAGGCGGCCTGGGCGACGTCGCCGCGGGCCTGCTCGACAAGGATCTCGGCCTGGCGGGCGTCGACCTGGGAGGCGGCGCCGGCCTCGAAGCGCCTGCGCACCACCTCGGCGGTGGCGCGGCGGGTCTCGAGCGTGCTGCGGGCGATCTCCAGCAGGTCCTGGTCGGCGGCGAGCGTCAGATAGGCGTTGGCCGTCTCGGCGATCAGGCTCACCCGCGCGGCGCGCCAGTCGGCCTCGGTGGCCAGGAACGACTGGCGCGAGGCTTCCGTGAGGCTGCGCACCCGACCGAAGAGGTCGAGCTCGAAGGCGCTGACGCCCAGGCTCGCGCCGTAGACGTCGGCCTCCACGGCCTGGCCGGTCCCAGCCACCGCCGCCGGCGTGCGGGTGCGGGAGAGCGAGCCCGTCGCGGCGAGGCCGGGCACGAGGCTGGCGCGCTGGACGCGGTACTGGGCGCGCGCCTTGTCGATGTTGAGCACGGCCACGCGAAGGTCGCGGTTGTTGGCCAGAGCCAAGGTCACGACTTCCTGCAGGCGCGGGTCGGGGAAGACCTCCCGCCAGCCGAGCGCCTCGGCGGCGGTCGCGTCGCCGGGCTGCGGCGTCACCGCCGACCAGGCCTGTGGCGCGGGGACGGGCCCGCGCGCTTCGCGTGGGGAGAGCGCGCAGGCCGATAGCGCCGTGGACGCCGCCAGCAGGGCGACGAGCGGGATGCGGGTCATGTCAGGGGGCCTCCGCCGCATCGCCGGCCAGGTGCGGCGGGGCCTTGGGCCCGCGCGCGAAGAGGCCGCGGATGAGCACGTAGAACAGGGGCACGAAGAAGATCACCAGGGCCGTGCCGGCCACGACCCCGCCGATCACGCCGGTGCCGATGGCGTGGTGGCTGCCCGAGCCGGCCCCGTTCGAGATGGCGAGCGGCGTCACCCCGAAGGTGAAGGCCAAGGACGTCATCAGGATCGGCCGCAGGCGCACGCGCACGGCCTGCAGGGTCGCCTCGACGAGGCCCAAGCCCTTGGCCTGCAGGTCCTTGGCGAACTCGACGATGAGGATGGCGTTCTTGGCGGTCAGGCCCATGGTGGTGAGCATGCCCACCTGGAAGTAGATGTCGTTGGAAAGGCCCCGGAGGCTTGTCGCGAGCAGGGCGCCGAAGACGCCCAGCGGGATCGCCAGGATGACCGCCAGGGGGATCGACCAGCTCTCGTAGAGGGCCGCCAGCAGCAGGAAGATGACCAGCACCGAAAGGGCGTAGAGGGCCGGCGCCTGGCCGCCCGCCTCGCGCTCCTGGCGAGAGATGCCGGTCCATTCATAGCCGACCCCCGCGGGCAGCTTGGCGATGAGCTCCTCCATGGCGCTCATGGCCTCGCCAGTGCTGCGGCCCGGCCCGGCCTGCCCCTGGATGTTGAGGGACGGCGTTCCGTTGTAGCGCTCCAGGCGCGGGGAGCCCTGGATCCAGACCGCCTGGCCGAAGGCGGAGAAGGGGATCATCTCGCCGGCGGCGTTGCGCACGTACCAGCGGGCGAGGTCCTCGGGCCGCATGCGGGCGTCGGCCTCGGCCTGGAGGTAGACCTTCTTGACCCGGCCCTCGTCGAGGAAGTCGTTCACGTAGGAGCCGCCGAAGGCCGCGCTCAGGTTGTCGTTGATGTCGGACAGGTTCAGGCCCAGGGCGCCGGCCTTGGCCGTGTCGATCTCGATCTTGAGCTGGGCGGTGTCGTCCATGCCGTTGGGGCGCACGCCGGAGAGCCGCGGGTCCTGGGCGGCCATGCCGAGCAGCTGATTGCGCGCGGCCATGAACGCGTCGTGGCCGAGGCCGCCCTCGTCCTTGAGCTGCAGGTCGAAGCCGGAGGCCGTGCCCAGCTCGGAGACCGCCGGCGGCACGATCGGAAAGGCGTCGGCGTTGCGCAGGCCCATGAAGGCGCCCATGGCGCGGTCGGCGACGGCCTGCGCCTTCATGTCGGCGGCCTTGCGCTCCTCGAAGTCCTTCAGGCGGACGAAGCCCATGCCGGCGTTCTCGCCCGCGCCGGCGAAGCTGAAGCCGGCCACGGTGAAGATCGATTGGACGGCCTCGTCCGACAGGAACTGCCGCTCGATGGTGTCGAGCACGCCCACCGTCCGCTCCTGGGTCGCGCCGGAAGGCAGCTGGGCCAGGACCATGAGCGAGCCCTGGTCCTCGTCGGGCAGGAAGCCCGAGGGCAGGCGCGTGAAGAGCAGGCCGACCCCAAGCAGGATGACCACGAAGGCCGCCACGCCGCGGCGACGCCCCCGGCCCAGGAGGCGCGAGACCCAGGCCTCGTAGCCCTGCGCCGTGCGTTCGAAGTTGCGGTTGAACCAGGCGAAGAAGCCGCGGCTGTGATGGTGTTCGCCCTTGGCGACGGGCTTGAGCAGGGTGGCGCAGAGGGCCGGAGTCAGGATCAGCGCGACCAGCACCGAGAGCAGCATCGCCGAGACGATGGTCACCGAGAACTGGCGATAGATCACCCCCTGGGAGCCGCCGAAGAAGGCCATGGGAACGAACACCGCCGACAGCACCAGGGCGATGCCGATCAGGGCGCCGGAGATCTCGCCCATGGATTTGCGGGTCGCCTCGCGGGGCGAGAGCCCCTCTTCGGTCATGACCCTTTCGACGTTCTCGACCACGACGATGGCGTCGTCGACCAGGAGGCCGATGGCGAGCACCAGGGCCAGCATGGTCAGGACGTTGATGGAATAGCCGAAGACCGCCAGCACGCCGAAAACGCCGAGCAGCACCACCGGCACGGCGATGGCCGGGATCAGGGTCGCGCGCCAGTTCTGCAGGAACAGGAACATCACAAGCACGACCAGGGCGATCGCCTCGGCCAGGGTCTTGACGACCTCCTTGATGGATTCCTCGACGAACGGGGCGCTGTCGTAGGGGATGTCGTAGACGACGTCCTGGGGGAAGGTGTCGGAGACGGCGTCGAGCTGGGCCTTGACGGCGCGGCTGGTGTCGAGCGCGTTGGCTCCGGTGGCGAGCTTGATGGCCATGCCGCCGGCGGGCTTGCCGTTGTAGCGGCCGGCCGAGGCGTAGCTCTCCTGGCCGAGCTCGATCCGGGCCACGTCGCCCAGGCGCACCCTGGCGCCGCCCGCGTCGGTCTTCAGGACGATGTCGCGGAACTGCTCGACGGTCTGTAGGCGCGACTGGGCCGAGATCGTGGCGGTCATCGGCGTGCCGGGCACGGCGGGAGCGCCGCCGATGGCGCCGCCGGAGACCTGGGCGTTCTGGGCGGTCACGACGGCGGCGACGTCGGCCGGCGTCAGCGACAGGGCGGCCAGCTTGGCCGGGTCGAGCCAGATGCGCATGGCTTCCTGGGAGCTGAACATCTGCACATCGCCCACGCCCTCGACCCGGCTGATCGGGTCCTGCAGCCTGGAGGCGATGAAGTCGCCGATCTCCAGCTCCGACACCTTGCCCGTCTTGCTGTAGAGGGCGATGACCATCTGGAAGTTGTTCGTCGCCTTGGTGACGCTGAGGCCCTGCCTCTGGACCTCCTGCGGCAGCAGGGCCGTGGCGGTCTGCAGCTTGTTCTGCACCTGGACGGCGGCGATGTCGGGGTCGGTCCCGGCTTCGAAGGTGAGGTTGATCTGCGACTGGCCCGCGCCGTCGCTCGAGGAGGACAGGTAAACCAGTCCGTCCAGCCCCTTCATCTTCTGCTCGATGACCTGGGTGACGCTGTCCTCGACGGTCTTGGCCGAGGCGCCCGGATAGACGGCCGCGATCGTCACCTGGGGCAGGGCGACGTTGGGGTACTGGGCGACCGGCAGGGTGAAGATCGACAGGGCCCCGACCAGCATGATGACGATGGCGACGACCCAGGCGAAGATCGGCCGGTCGATGAAGAAACGCGACAGCATGGGGTCGGCCTACTTGCGAGCGGTCTGGGCGAGCGGCGCGGCCTTCACGGACGCGCCGGGCTGGACCTTCTGCAAGCCCTCGATGATGACGCGCTCGCCGGGCTTGAGGCCGGAGGTGACGAGCCAGTCGGTCCCGATGGTCTGGCCGACCGTGATCGAGCGTTCCTCGGCCTTGCCGGCCGCGCTGACGACCATGACGTGGGCCGCGCCGCGGCTGTCGCGGGTGACGGCGGCCTGGGGAACCAGAAGCGCGCCGTCGAGGTCGCCCTGGGCGACGCTGGCGCGCACATACATGCCCGGCAGCAGCGTCCCCTTCGGGTTGGGGAAGACCGCGCGCAGGGCCACCATGCCGGTGCCGGCGTCGACGCTGGCGTCGGAGAACTTCAGCTTGCCCTTCAGCGGGTAGACCGAGCCGTCCTCGAGCTTCAGGGCCACCTCGGCGGCGCCGTCGCCCGCAGCTTCGGCCTTGCCGCGGAGCTTGAGCGTCTCGGCCACGGACTGGTTCAGGTCGACGTAGATGGGATCGAGCTTGCGGATGGTGGTCAGGGCCGTCGCCTGCTGGGCGGTGACCAGGGCGCCGGCGGTGACGGACGAGCGGCCGATGCGTCCCGAGATGGGGGCGGTCACCCGGGTGTAGGCCAGGTTCACCTCGGCCTCGGCGAGGGCGGCGCGGCGGGCGGCCACATTGGCGAGCGCCTCCCGGTGAGCCGCCTGGGCGTCGTCGTCGTCCTGGCGGCTGACGGCGTTCTCCTTGACGAGGTCCTTGTAGCGCTCGGCCTTGGAGCGGGCGGAGGTCAACGCGGCCTCGGCCTGGGCCAGGGCGGCGCGCGCGCTGTCGGCCTGGGCGCGGTAGATGGCCGGGTCGATCTGGTAGAGCGGCTGGCCGGCCTTGACGAAGGCGCCTTCCTCGAAGAGCCGCGCCTTGATCACGCCGTTCACCTGCGGCCGCACCTCGGAGACCTCGAAGTCGACGGTCCGGCCGGTGAGTTCCGACGACAGGGCGACCGTCCGTGGCGCCATGACCTGGACCCCCACCTCGACCGGGCCCCCGCCGGGCTGCTGCTGGGCGGCGCCGGGCTGGCAGGCGCCGAGAAGTCCGGCGGCGGCGATTGCGGCGAACGACTGTAGGCTGGCGGGCAGGCGCATAGGAGATCGCTCCGGAAGACGCCGTCGCACGACGTCTGGACAGAATGAGAATGAACGTTCATTCTCATTCCCGGTCAGATAGGATCGGGTTGACGCAAAGTCAACCGCCGAGAGCGCGGCAGGGAGGCGCAATGAGCGAAGAAAGTTCGGACGAGGCGGTCGAGCGCCGCCGGGCCACGCCCGAGGAGCGCAGGCGGCAAATTCTCGACGCGGCCGAAGCCAGTGTCAGACGCCACGGATTCCACGGGGCGAGCATGGCCGAGATCGCCCTGGAGGCTGGCCTCAGCGTGGGCCAGATCTATCGCTACTTCGACAACAAGGCCGCGATCGTCGCGGCTTTGGTCCAGCGCGACAAGGCCGAGCTGGACGAGAAGTTCAAGGCCGTCGAGACGCTCGACGGCGACGTGCTGCAGGCCTGCGTCGCCCTCAGCGGCGACGTGGTCGAACGGGCGCTGGACGTGCGCAGCGCCGGCCTGATGCTCGAGGTGCTCGCCGAAAGCTCCCGCAATCCCGAGGTCATGGCCATCGTCAAGGCCATGGAGGAGAACGACCGCGACTCGGCGCTGCGCACGTTCTCGCGGATCAGCCAGCCGGGCTGGACCGACCGGGGCCTGGCCACACGCCTGGAGATGCTGTCGGCCTTCATGGAAGGCCTGCGCGTGCGGGCGATCTTCGAGCCCGACCTCGACCGCCGGTTCCTGGCCTATCTCGTGGGCGAGGCCGTCAGGACCGTGTTGACCGTCGACGAACTCCCGCCGGCGCCAAGCGGGCGAGGGTGACCGGGCGGGGAGCTTCGACATAGTCGGCAAGTTGAGTGGCGGCCCGGGAGGGACTCGAACCCCCGACCTTCGCTTTAGGAAAGCGCTGCTCTATCCTGCTGAGCTACCGGGCCGCGTGCGGGCGGTGATAGCCTAACCGCGCGCGGCATGGAATGGCGCGCGCGTTCGCTTTGGGGGGAGGGCGCATGGGCGCGCTGCGCTATCTGAAGGTGCTCTACGTCCAGGTGCTGATCGCGATCGCGCTCGGCATCGCGGTGGGCGCGATCTGGCCGCAGACCGGCGTGGCGCTGAAGCCGCTGGGCGACGGCTTCATCAAGCTGATCAAGATGGCCATCGCGCCGGTGATCTTCTGCACCGTGGCCGCCGGCATCGCGCGGATGAGCGACATGAAGGCCTTCGGCCGGCTCGGCGCGCGCACCCTGATCTATTTCGAGGTGGTCTCCACCTTCGCCCTGGTGGTGGGCCTCATCGTCGGGCGCGTGGTGCAGCCGGGTCGGGGCTTCGACGTCGATCCGGCCACGCTCGACCCCTCCGTCGCCCAGGGCTACGCCGAAAAGGCGGCCCACGGGGAGGGCGTGGCGGCCTATCTCCTGCACCTGATCCCCGACACCTTCTTCGGCGCCTTCGCCGAGGGCCAGCTCCTGCAGGTGCTGGTGATCGCCATCCTCACCGGCTTCGCCTGCGTGCGCCTGGGCGAGTTCGGCGACCGCGTGGCGGGGGTGCTGGACGACGTGGCCAAGGTCTTCTTCTCGATCATCCACATCGTGGTGCGGCTCGCCCCGGTCGGCGCCTTCGGGGCCATGGGCTTCACCATCGGCAAGTACGGCCTGGAGGCGCTGGTCCAACTCGGCGCGCTGGTCGCCACCTTCTACGCCACCTCGCTGATCTTCGTGCTGGTGGTGCTCGGGCTCATCGCCGCGCTCGCCGGATTCTCGATCCTGAAGTTCATCGCCTACATCCGCGAGGAGCTGCTGATCGTGCTCGGCACCAGCTCCTCGGAGTCGGTGCTGCCCCAGATGATGGAGAAGCTGCAGCGCCTTGGCGCAGGCAAGACCACCGTGGGCCTGGTGATTCCCACCGGCTACAGCTTCAACCTCGACGGCACCAACATCTACATGACCCTGGCGACGCTGTTCCTCGCCCAGGCCACCAACACGCCCATGACCCTGACCCAGGAGCTGACGCTGCTGGCGGTGGCCATGCTGACGTCCAAGGGCGCGAGCGGCGTCACCGGCGCGGGGTTCATCACGCTGGCCGCCACCCTGGCCGTCGTGCCGGACATCCCGATCACGGCCCTGGCCCTGCTGGTCGGCGTCGACCGCTTCATGAGCGAGTGCCGCGCGCTGACCAATCTCGTGGGCAATGGCGTGGCCACCCTCGTGGTCGCCCGCTGGGAGCGAGACCTGGACCGCGACGTTCTGGCCGCGGAGCTGGCCAGGGGGCCGGACCACGCAGCGCGCGCCGCCGCCGTGGCCGCAGCCGAGCCGGATTGAAGGCTCGCGCCTTTACGACCTGATAGGGCTTGCAGGCACAGGGTGATCGCCACAAGCTTCTCGTGCTTGGCGTGCGTCGGACGGGCGTCGAGTCGCGGAGGGAGGCGCTCATGACCCTGGCCGCAGAGCCCGACGAACCCGATGCCCTCTTCACGCTGGTGGAGACCGTGGAGGATCTGTCGGCCGCGCGCACGATCGACCAGGTGGCCGCGGTGATCCGCTCCTCGGCGCGACGCATTTCTGGCGCCGACGGGGTCGCGTTCGTTCTGCGCGACGGCGACGCGTGCTGGTACCTGGACGAGGACGCCATCGGCCCGCTCTGGAAGGGCCGCCGCTTTCCGCTGACCGCGTGCGTCTCCGGCTGGGCCATGCTGAACGGCCAGACCGCCGTGATCCCGGACATCTACGCCGACGACCGCGTCCCGCACGACGCCTACCGCCCGACCTTCGTGAAGAGCCTGGTGATGACGCCCGTGCGGCGCTCGGACCCGATCGCGGCGATCGGCGCCTACTGGTCGGTGGAGCGCCGGCCCAGCGAGGCCGAGATCCGCAAGCTGGAGGTCATGGCCCGGGCCACGGCCGCGGCGCTGGAGAACGCGCGGATGTACGCCTCGCTCAACGAGACCCTGGAGCGGCGCAAGTTCCTGCTGCGCGAGCTCGACCATCGCTGCAAGAACACCCTGGCCTCGGTGCAGTCGATCGCCGACCAGACGCTGCGCGCGGCGAACTCGCCGGACGCCTTCGTCGAGGCGTTCAACGGCCGCCTGGGCGCCCTGTCGCGGGCCCATGAGCTCCTGACGCGCGAAGGCTGGGGCCGGGCGGACCTGCGCCAGGTGCTGGAGGCGGCGCTCGCGGCCTTCGGCGGCGTCGACGGCGAGCGCGTCCAGGTCTCCGGTCCGCCCGTCGACCTGTCGCCGGAGACGTCGGTGGCCATGCACATGGCGGTGCACGAGCTCGTCGTGAACGCGGCCAGGCACGGGGCGCTCGGCCATCCGGATGGGCGGGTCGAGGTCTCGTGGCGCGTCGACATGGCCGCGCCCGACCGGCGGCTGGAGTTCGTCTGGCGCGAGCGCGGCGGACCGGCGCCGAGCCGGCAGGCGCCCGCCGGCTTCGGCACGCGGCTGCTCGAGCGCGCCCTGGGGCGCGAACTGGGAGGCGAGGGGCGGCTGTTCAGGGACGCCGAGGGCGTCCGCTATGTCCTGAACGCGCCGCTTTCGACCCGGCTGGCCCTCACATGACCGCCCCGCGCGTCCTGCTCGTCGAGGACGAGAGCCTGGTCGCCCTGGCGATGGAGGACATGCTGGCCGACCTGGGCTGCGAGGTGGTCGCCTCGTTCGCGGCGCTGGGGCCCGCGCTGGCCTGGTTCGCCGGCGGCGCCTCAGGCCTCGACGGCGCGCTGCTGGACGTGAATCTCGGCGGCGAACTGGTCTTTCCGCTGGCCGAGGCGCTGGAGGCCCACGGCGTGCCGTTCGTCTTCGCGACCGCCTACAGCGCCCTGCCCGAGGCGCGCTTTCCCGAGGCGCTGGTGGTGCGCAAGCCGGTGGATCCCGGTGCGCTCGGCGAGGCGGTGTCCGCCTTCGGCCGGACCTGACCCGAGGCTGTAGCTTAACCGACACAACGGGCGGCTATCAGCTGAGCCGTGTCCTGCCTCGGTCAGTCGGATCCCGTCATGCTTAGAGTTTCGCCCTTCCTTCGCGCGGCGGCCTGCGCCCTGGCGCTCAGCCTCGCCGCCGGCGCCGCGACCGCCGCCGAGCCGGCGGCGCCTCGCGCGCGCAACGTCATCCTGTTCATCGGCGACGGCATGGGCGTGTCGACCCTGACGGCGGCGCGGATCTTCGACGGCCAGCAGCGCGGCGTGGACGGCGCCTCGAACCTCCTGTCCTTCGAGCGATTCCCCGACCTGGCGCTGGTCAGGACCTATTCCGCCGACAGCCTGGTCACCGACTCGGCCAACGGCGCCTCGGCGATCCTCACCGGCCACCGCACGATCAACGGCGCGCTCGGCGTGAGCGACGCGGCGCGGCACGACGATTGCGCCTCGGGCCTTGCGGCCGCCGTGCCGACCCTGGCGGAGATCGCCAAGCGCCGCGGCCTGGCCACGGGCGCGGTCTCGACGGCGGCGATCACAGACGCCACGCCGGCGGCGCTCTACGCCCACACCCCCTCGCGCGGCTGGCAGAGCGACGCGACCATGCCCAAGGCGGCGCTCGAGGCCGGCTGCATCGACATCGCCCGCCAGCTGGTCGAGGCGCCGGACGCCGTGCGCCTGGACCTGGCGCTCGGCGGCGGCGGGGCGGCCTTCACACCCCAGGGCCGCAAGGACGGCCGCGACCTGACGGCCGAATGGGCCAGGCGTCCTGGCGCGGTCTTCGTACAGGACGCGGCGAGCCTGGCGAAGCTGACGGCGCGGACCGGGCCGGTGCTGGGGCTCTTTGCTCCGGGCAACATGGCCGTGGAGAGCGTCCGGCCCGCGGACGCGCCGCGACTGGTGGACATGACGCGCAAGGCCATCGAGATCCTTTCACGCGACCCGGACGGCTATTTCCTGATGGTCGAGGGCGCGCTGATCGACAAGTCGCACCACGTGGGCCGCGTGCGCGACGCCCTGAACGAGACGGTCGAGTTCGCAGAGGCGGTGGCCGCCGCGGCCGAGATGACCGACGCCCGGGACACCCTGATCATCGTCACGGCCGACCACAGCCACGGCCTGACGATCAGCGGCGGGAACCGCGACACCCCGATCCTGGGGCTCGTGCCGAACGACGAGGAGGGACCGGCCCTGGCGATGGACGGCAAGCCCTATACGATCCTGTCCTACGCCAGCGGCCCGGGCGGGCCGCCGAAGGACGCGACGCGGCCCGACCTCAGCGGCCAGGACACCGCCAGTCCGACCTTCGTCGCGCCGGCCGCCGTGCCCCTGCTCAGCGCGCGGCACGGGGGCGAGGACGTGGCCGCCTATGCGCGGGGGCCTGGGGCCGAGGCGGTCCGCGGCCTGATCGACCAGCCGCGCATCTTCGCGATCATGCGCCAGGCGCTCGGCTTTCCGGCGATCTAGAGCCTTTTCCCTTCAAATGGAATCATTTGAAGGGATCAAAAAGGCTCTAAATCAAAGAGTTGGAGCGTGATGGCCGCCGGAACCGGTTTCCACTTCCGGCTATCACGCTCCAGGACGCAAACGAAAACGCCCGGCCGCGAGGCCGGGCGTCGGACGTTCGTTTCGCGCCGTCAGGCTCAGGCCGCGACGGCCTTGACCAGCGACTTGTTGAGGATGGTGATCGCCGCGTCGCGGTCGATCTGCTCGATCGCGGCGACCTCGCGAGCCATGCGGTCCAGCGCCGATTCGTAGAGCTGGCGCTCCGAATAGGACTGTTCCGGCTGGTTCTCGGCGCGGTGCAGGTCGCGGACGACCTCGGCGATGGAGATCAGGTCGCCGGAGTTGATCTTGGCTTCGTATTCCTGGGCCCTGCGGCTCCACATGGTGCGCTTCACCCGGGCGCGGCCCTTCAGGGTGGTCAGCGCCTGGCTCACCACATTGCCCTCGGCCAGCGGACGCAGGCCGGCGGTCTTGGCCTTGCCGGTGGGTACGCGCAGCGTCATCTTCTCATGGTCGAAAGTGATGACGTAGACCTCGAGCTTCAGACCGGCGACTTCCTGGGTTTCGATCCCCTGCACCTGCCCGACGCCGTGCGCCGGATAGACGACGTGATCACCAACCGAGAAATCCAGACCGTTCTTGCTCATCGCGAGTCCTCTTCAAAAATCCTTCCCGAACCCTGTCGATCGGTCGTATCGGTCAGTTCCAAGGGACAGAACCGCGCTCCCGGGAGAAGGGCCGCGGTCGGTTGTTCCTTTGGAGCGGAATAGACCTCTAAAACACCTTCGCCTATTCAGGCGCACGTCGGCCGGGGACGGCTCTTCTGCAGGAATGACGGGCAGGGCGAAACGCCTATCGCCACATCGTTTGTAACGATACCATAAAAACCAGCCGAAAGAAAGAGTTGCCGCGGCGCGTCAGGAACCCTTGCCGGGCTTCTCGCTGAAGTACTTCTCGAGCTTGCCGGTTTCGCGTTCGAAGGCTTCCGCGTCGGCCGGCGGCTCGCCCTTGACGGTGATGTTCGGCCAGATCCTGGAATACTCCGAGTTGATCCGCAGCCACTTGCCGTCGGGGTCGTCCTCGGTGTCGGGCTTGATCGCGTCTACCGGGCATTCCGGCTCGCAGACCCCGCAGTCGATGCATTCGTCCGGGTTGATGGCCAGGAAGTTCTCGCCTTCGTAGAAGCAGTCGACCGGGCAGACCTCCACGCAATCCATGAACTTACATTTGATGCAGGGATCCATGACGATGTAGGTCATCGGGGCTCGTACTCCGGTCGCGGCCCACCTGGGGCGCGGGTTTTTCACGGCGCGCGCGCGCCTTGTCAACGTCTGGCCCCCTCATAGCGGCCCCGGGCCGCATGCGCCGCTCAGGATTCCTGCAAGGGGGAATAGAGCGCGCGGGCTTCCGCGGGCGGGCCGCGCCGTTCGCCCAGCGCCTCGACCGCCACGGCCACCAGCCTGCCGCCCACGGCGAAGACCAGCCGGTCGCCGACCTTGATCGCGCGCGAGCACTTGTCGATGCGGGTTTCCTGGCCCGCGCGCGTCAGGCGCACGCGGCCCTCGTCGGCGAACTTGGCGGCCAGGGAGCGAGTCTTGAAGAACCGCGCGCGCCACAGCCAGACGTCCACGCGGCAGCCGTCCTCGCTCATGACGGGCGGGCCGCGCCGGCCTTGCGCCGTCGCCGCTTCGCACGGGGAGGCGCGGGCGGGGGCGCCTGCAACGCGGCCAGGGCGGCGAACGGCGAGGCGGCCTGCGGCCGCGCCGACCTGGCGGCGGGGGCCTCGCCCCGCCGGCGCCAGGCCTGCGGCTCGCCGGGGGCGGCCCTGGCGGCGGGGACGTAGCCCAGGCCGCGCAGGATGG
>Ga0209066_10004203_pt1 | contig 15863 bp, 11 predicted proteins | sample All_14_2_FD_187198 | JGI IMG/M metagenome (GOLD analysis project Ga0209066, IMG submission 187198) | Freshwater microbial communities in response to fracking from Pennsylvania, USA - Allegheny Zone_MetaG_DW_15 (SPAdes) (version 2) ...
GGCGGGAGCGGCGTGATCAACATCGTGGCCTATCCGCTGGTGCTGCTGCTGGCGTCGATGTTCCACGCCTCGGTCTACTTCTCGTTCCGCGACAGCTTTGTCGAGGCCGGCGAGACAGACGGACCCTGAACAAAAAACCCGCACCGGGACACGGTGCGGGTCTGGCCGGCATGGGGCTCATCGCCCCCACGCGCTGGCAGCGACCGGTCAGCTGCCGATCACGCCGCCGTCGTCCTTGGTGATGATCAGCGTCGCAGAACGCGGACGTGCCGTCCCACCTTCCGGCCAGTGGCTGTTGCCGCCTTCACCCGGGTGCTGGATGTTGATGAACATCGTCTTGCTGTCAGGTGTGAAGGTCAGGCCAGTCACTTCGCACTCCTTGGGACCGACGAAGAAGCGGCGGATTTCCTTGGTGGTCGGGTCCGCGCACAGCATCTGGTTGTTGCCCTGGTTGGCGTAGTTGCCGGTGTTGCTGTAGGCACCATCGGTCTGGATCCACAGACGACCAGCGCCGTCGAAGCCCAGGCCGTCCGGGCTGTTGAAGGTGTTGTCGGCGGTGACGTTGGACGAGCCGTTGTTGAGCGGGTTGGCCTGGGTGATGGTGGGGTTGCCCGCCAGCACGAACAGGTCCCACTCGAAAGTCAGCGCGGCGGCATCCCCGCCGGCCTCGCGCCAGCGGATGATCTGGCCGTACACGTTGCCGGTACGGGGGTTGGCGTCGTTGGTGGTCGAGCGGCCCGAGTTGTTGGTGAGGGTGGCGTAAACCTCGCCGGTTTCCGGATGCACGGTCACCCATTCCGGACGGTCCATCGGCGTAGCACCCAGCGTGTCTGCCGCCAGACGGGTGTTGACCAGGATCTCCGCCTGCGAAGCGTAGGCCGCCAGTGCGGTGTTGGTGGTGGTCATCGGCAGCCATTCGCCGGTGCCCATCATGTCGCTCGTGGCGGCACCATCGTTGAACTTGGCCACATACAGGGTGCCACTGTCCAGCAGATTGCGGTTGTTGACGATGTCCCCTTCGACGTACGCGCCAGTGGTCACGAACTTGTAGATGTAGTCGTTGGCCTGATCGTCACCCATGTAGATCACCACCCGACCATCGGCCGTGAAAGCGTAGGCGGCGTTCTCGTGCTTGATGCGGCCCAGCGCGGTGCGCTTCTTAGGCGTAGAGGACGGGTCGAAGGGGTCGATCTCGACGATCCAGCCAAACCGGTTGGCCTCGTTGGGCTCCTTTTGCCAGTCAAAGCGGTCAAAGTATTGCTCGTACTTGCGCGAGGTGGTGCCGGAGGGAAGGCCGTAGCGGATCTGGTTTGCGTCACGCGTCTGACCCGGGTTGGCGGTGTTCGTGGTACCGAAATACTGGTTGAAGTTCTCTTCGCAGGTCAGGTAGGTGCCCCAGGGCGTCCAGCCGTTGCCGCAGTTGTTGAGGGTGCCGAACACTGCGGTACCGGTGGGATCGGCGGTGGTCTTGAGCAGGTCGTCGCCCGCTGCAGGGCCGGTCAGCTGCATCAGCGTGTTGCCGGTGATGCGACGGTTGTAGCTGGAGTCAAGCACGAGGTTCCAGATTCCGTTCGTGCGCTTGATGTGCACCACGCTCACGCCATGGGCGTTCAGGTCTTTGTTGGCATCGTCCAGGCTGTTGACTTGGCCGTCGGTGAACAGGTACTGGACGTTGGTGTACTCGTGGTTCATCACGAGCAGACCCTCGTCGCTCTTGCCGCCGATGGCGAAGTAGTGGATGCCGTCGTGGTTGTCGCCCATCTGGCGCGCCTGGGCGGCGGCGTTTTCGCTGGCATCACCGGACCAGGTCGAACCCGCGCCGTTCGAGAACAGCGGAGTGCCCCAGGGAACAAAGGCGGTCGCAGTGTAGCCGGGGGCGATGCTCACGCCATCGTCGGTGTAGGTGGCGATGGCTTCGAATCCCAGCAGTGCTTCGGGGGTCGGTGCCGGCGCGGGCGTGGTGTCGCCACCACCGCAACCAGTCAGACCGGTCGAAAGAAAAGCCACGGCAGCGGCGCCGACACCCGTCTTCAGCAGGAAGCCGCGACGGTTCACGGCACGCTGCACAACGCTCTGAAAATGTTCGTTGTTGCTCAGATTGGTCGGCAGGTCTTCGCTGTCGATGCGGTCGGTCATGAATAACTCCTGTGGAGGTTGCGTTGAAAAAAACTTGCGCAGACTAAGGGCGGCACATGACAGCCATGTGAATCGGATCGCTCTCGGCAATAGTTCCTTCGCTGCGTGGCTCTGGACCGAATGGTGATCAAGCTGCTGGGCAGCCATCACACTGCTTTCACGAATTGGTCACATTTGCGGGGCAAGCTGCGGGTTTTCCAACCCTCTCCTGCCCCATGAGCCAAGCACCCCACACCGACCGCATCGACTTCAACGACGAAGACTCCAACACCAGCGACAACCCGCGCTTCGAGCAGGTGCTGGACAGTCGCCTGAGCCGCCGCAGCCTGTTCAAGGGTGCTGGCCTGGCCGGCGTGGCCCTGGGTGCCACCGCCGTGACCGGCTGTGCCACCACCGGCAGCGGTGGCAGCGTCGCCTCGGTGGACCGTCTGGGTTTCAAGCCGGTGGCCAAGAGTCTGGCCGATGCGGTGGTCGTGCCCGAGGGCTACACCGCCCAGGTGATCTACGCGCTGGGCGACCCGCTGGCCGCCGGCGTGCCGGCCTACCAGAACGACGGCACCGACGCCCAGTTCGAACAGCGCGCCGGCGACCACCACGACGGCATGGAGTGGTTCGGCCTGGACGCCAGCGGCAAGCCCTCCGAGAGCTACAACAGCCGCGGCATCCTGGGTGTGAACCACGAAGCGACCACCGACGAGAAGCTCTCGTCCTTCTTCATCCACGCCAACGGTGGCACCGCCACCCTGCCCCGTCCCGCGGCCGAAGTGGACAAGGAACTGGCCATCCACGGCCTGTCCTTCGTCGAGGTGCAGACCGATGGCAAGCGTTGGGCCTACAAGCAGTCCTCGCCCTTCAACCGCCGCATCACCACGATGACCCCGGCCGCCATCCACGGCCCGGCGCGTGGCAGCGAGCACCTGGTCACCAAGTACAGCGCCGACGCCACCGCCTGCCGCGGCACGCTGAACAACTGCGGCACCGGCAAGACCCCCTGGGGCACCTTCGTCAGCGGCGAAGAAAACTGGAACGGCTACTTCTTCCGCGACGCCAAGGACGATGACGCCCGCAAGAAGGACAAGCAGGTCCAGGCGCTCAAGCGCTATGGCCGCAAGGCCGGTGATGCCAGCCGCCACGGCTGGGAAAGCGCCGGCAGCGAGGACCGTTTCGTGCGCTGGAACAACAGCGCCATCGGCGCGTCCGCCAAGGACGACTACCGCAACGAGATGAACACCTTCGGCTATGTGGTCGAAGTGGACGCCTACGACACCCAGGCCGCCATGCGCAAGCGCACCGGCCTGGGCCGTTTCGCCCACGAGAGCGTGGCCTTTGCCAAGCCGGTGGCCGGTCAGCCCGTGGTCTGCTACATGGGCGACGACGCCCGCGGCGAGTACATCTACAAGTTCGTCTCCGACGCCAAGTGGGACCCCAAGGACGCCCAGCCCGCCAACCGCCTGGCCGCTGGCGACAAGTACCTCGACAAGGGCACGCTGTACGCCGCGCGCTTCAAGGGCGACGGCACCGGCGTGTGGCTGGAACTGTCGATGGACAACCCGGTTCTGGCCGGCAGCTCGTACTTCGAGTTCAAGAGCAACGCCGACATCGCCGTCTTCACCCGCCTGGCCGCTGACGCCGTGGGCGCCACCAAGATGGACCGCCCCGAGTGGAACGGCGTGCACCCGCGCACCGGCGAGGTCTACTTCACGCTGACCAACAACAGCAACCGCACCGCCGCCACCGTCGATGCCGCCAACCCGCGCGTCTACACCGACATGAAGGGCAGCAAGGAGCAGAAGGGCAACGTCAACGGGCACATCGTGCGCCTGGCCGACGCCACGAGCGCCGGCTCGTCCTTCAAGTGGGACATCTACGTGTTCGGTGCCGAAGCCGGTGCCGACAAGTCCACCGTCAACCTGTCGAGCCTGACGGACGAGAACGACATGTCCTCGCCCGACGGCCTGGTGTTCAGCCCGGCCACCGGCATCTGCTGGATCCAGACCGACGACGGCGCCTACACCGACAAGACCAACTGCATGATGCTCGCCGCCATTCCCGGCAAGGTGGGTGACGGCGGTGCGCGCACCCTCAAGCACGGCGACAAGGAAGTCACCACCTACGTGGGCAAGACCCCGACGCCCGCCACGCTGGCGCGTTTCCTGGTGGGCCCCAAGGGTTGCGAGATCACCGGCTGGTGCGAGACCGCCGACGGCCGTGCCATGTTCATCAACATCCAGCACCCGGGCGAAAACACCAAGATGGCCGACGTCGCCGACCCGACCAAGTACGAGAGCCAGTGGCCTGCCAACGCCGGCTATGGCGCCGGCAAGCGCCCGCGCTCGGCCACCATCGTGATCACCAAAAACGACGGCGGCGTGATCGGCGCCTGATCGAAAGGCCTGCGGACCCTCCGGGTCCGCACCGCCAAACAGAAAAGGAGCTGCCTGGGCAGCTCCTCTTTTTTTTGGGCGGGACGCGGCCTGTGTCAGACCGCCGGCACCACGAAGGCCGACGCCAGGTGCGGGTTGCCGTGGCGTGCAATGACCCCCAGGAACACGCCTTCCACCTGGGCCGCGATCTGCTGCCAGTCCAGCTGCGCCACCTGGGCGCGCGCCTGGGTGGCGGCCTGGGTGACGCGGGCGGGCGCCAGCGCCAGCTGGCGCGCCTGGTCCACATAGGCCTGGTCGTCGCCCGCGGGCACGACCCAGCCGTTGAGGTCGGGCTTGACCCATTCGCCGGCCGCGGCGGTGTCGAAGGCCAGCACCGGCAGGCCGCTGGAGAGGGCTTCGAGCGTGACGTTGCCGAAGGTCTCGGTCAGGCTGGGGAACATCAGCAGGTCGGCACTGGCGTAGCTGCGCGCCAGTTCCTGGTGCGACTGCATGCCGGCGAACACCGCCTGCGGGCAGCGCTGCTGCAGGGCTTCGCGCTGCGGGCCGTCACCCACGAACACCAGGCGCACCTTCGGGTGGGTGGCCAGCATGGTCTCGTAGGCGCGCACCGCCACGTCCAGGTTTTTCTCGGCCGCCAGACGGCCGACCACCAGCAGCACGAGTGAATCGGCGTCGGCGCCCCAGGCCTGGCGCAGACCGGCGTCGCGGCGCACCGGGTTGAAGAGCTGGGTGTCCACGCCGCGCGCCACCACCTCCAGCCGCTCGAAGCCGTTGGACAGCAGCTCGGCGCACAGGGCCCGTGTGGGCACCATGGTGCATTGCGTCAGGTTGTGGAACTTGCGCATGTAGGCCACGATGGGCTTCTTGAGCCAGCCCAGGCCGTAGTGCTGGCTGTAGCTGTGGAAGTTGGTGCGGAAGTCCGAGGTCACGGGCAGGCGCAGCTTGCGCGCGGCCTGCAGCGCCGACCAGCCCAGCGGGCCTTCGGTGGCGATGTGGACCAGGTCGGGCCGGTGCATGGACCAGGCCGAGAGCAGCGCCTTCTTGCCCGGCAGGCCCAGCTTGAGCTGTGGGTAGCGCGGAATCGGCATGCCGCGCATGAGCATTTCCTCAAAGCCGCTGTCCTGCACCGCCTGGTCGCCGCGTGCCTGGCGCGGACGCACCAGCTGCACCTGGTGGTTGCGTTCGCACAGGCCGCGCACCAGGCGCGCGAGCGTCATGGCCACGCCGTTGACTTCCGGCGGCCAGGTTTCGGTGACGACCGCCAGCCGCAGCGAGGGTCGCGAGGCAGGAAAGTCCTGCAGCAGGATGTCGTGGGAGCTGATGGTCTTCATGGGCCCATGGTGAGACAGTCCCGCAACAGATTGATGACAAAACGCCGCCACATGAAAGCCCTGTGCCACCGCGGTGACAGAAGGGTTGTGTCACCGCAGTTTCACAGTCGGCCGACAGCATCTTGCGGTCACCAACAACTCCAGGAGCGAGCGTGAGCGACTTCTTCAAGGCCCTCGAAATCCAGCGCTGGGACGACCACCGCTACTACCACCACAGCCGTATCAACCAGACGCTGCACTTCATCAGCGCGATGAGCTTCGTGGTGGCCTATGCGTGGCTGCTGATCGACCCCGTGGTTTCGGCGCTGATCGCCTGGCTGGTGTCCATGACCACGCGCCAGTCGGGCCACTTCTTCTTCGAGCCCAAGGGCTATGATCACGTGAACCAGGCCACGCACGAATACAAGGAAGAGATCAAGGTCGGCTACAACCTGCAACGCAAGGTGGTGCTGATGGCGCTTTGGGCGGCCGCCCCGCTGCTGCTGCTGGCCTCGCCCGACCTGTTCGGCCTGATCGAGCCGCATGCCGACTGGACCGGTTTCGTGCGCCACGTCGGCGCCGCCTGGCTGATGGTCGGCGTGGGCGGTCTGCTGTTCCGCACGGTGCACCTGTTCTTCCTGAAGGACGTGCAGACCGGTCTGGTGTGGATGACCAAGATCCTCACCGACCCCTTCCACGACATCAAGCTCTACCACCGGGCACCGCTGTACCTGCTGCGTGGCCAGCTGATCGACCCGGCCTACCACGGCCAGCGCTGACCCTCTTCAGCCCCGCCCGGACAAAAAAGGCTGCGGATCCGACGGACCCGCAGCCTTGCTGTTTGAGGCGGCCCGGGCCCTCTACAGCCGAGTCTTCCCGCCTTGCCCTGCTCAGCCCCCGATCTTGCGACCCATGGCCGTGGCCAGCACCTCGCGCAGGATGCTGCGGCGGATGTCCTTGTTGCTCTGCCCGCTGCCGGCCCACCACCAGCCGTGGGCCTGCATGTCACGGCCAGCCTGCACGAAGCGTTCGAGCACGGCCTCGAAGTCGGCGTCGCTGTAGTTCAGGGCGAAGATCAGGCGCCCGGTGCCCACCCAGCTCAGCGCCAGGCCGTGCCAGCGCAGGTAGTACTGCAGCATCCAGTTGTAGCGCGAGGGTTCGGTGTAGCCGATGGTCCAGATGCTGTGCAGGTTGGCCGCGCGCATGGGCAGGCCGTTTTGCTCCATCACCGCGTTGAAGCGCTGCGCACGGGCGTTCCAGCGCTCGTCCTGCCCTTCGTAGAGGGCCTGCATCTCGGGCGTACGCAGCCGCTCCAGGAAGGCCGCCATGCCGCCCATCACGTAGGGGTGCGCGTTGAAAGTGCCGCGTGCCAGGCACAGGTCGGCCGGGCGCTCGGGGCGAAAGCGCTGCATCAGGTCGTGCCGACCGCACACCACGCCGATGGGGTAGCCTCCCGCCAGCGTCTTGCCGTAGGTGACCATGTCGGCCTTCACGCCGAAGTACTCCTGCGCGCCACCGGGCGCCAGGCGGAAACCCAGAAACACCTCGTCGAAGATCAGCACGATGCCGCGCTCGGTGCACACCTCGCGCAGCTGCCTGAGCCAGGCTGTGTAGGCGGCGCGGTCGTAGCCGGCTTTGCGGCTGCTGTCGACCAGGCCGGAATCCACCGGCGGGTTGCCGTTGGGGTGCAGGGCCTGCAGCGGGTTGACCAGCACGCAGGCAATGTCCCTGCGGCTGCGCAGCACCTGCAGGCTGCGTTCACTCATGTCGGCCAGGGTGTAGGTTTCGCGCGGCGGCAGCGGGTTGCCGGGGCCGGGTTGCACGTCCTCCCACCAGCCGTGGTAGGCACCCGGAAAACGCACCAGGTGCTTGCGCCGCGTGTGGTAGCGCGCCAGCCGCACCGCCTGCATCACCGCTTCGGTGCCCGACATGTGGAAGGACACCTCGTCCTGGCCGGAGATTTCGCGCAGGCGCTGGATGTTGCTGGCCACGCAGGGGTGGTACTGGCCCAGCACCGGACCGAGCGCCTGGCCCAGCGCCGCGCCCTCGGCCATGGTGGCCTTGTAGAAGTCGACGCCGAACACGTTCACGCCGTAGCTGCCCGTCAGGTCGTAGAAGCGGTTGCCGTCCAGGTCGGTCAGGCTCACGCCTTCGGCCGACTGCACGAAGGCACCCACCTTCAGGCGTTCGCTGACGATGGGGCTGAACTGGAAGGGCACGCGGTACTTGCCGGTGAACTGCAGGTCAGCCAGGCCTTCGCGGGCCTGCGCGGTCAGCGCCAGGCTGCGGGCGTAGCGCTGGGCGAAACCGGCGCACAGGGTTTCAAAGGCCGCGCGGCGGCGCTGCGCCACCTCGGCCGGCGCGCCATCGCAGGCGAAGAACTGCGCCTCGTCGTAGGCATAGCCCGGCAGCAGCCGCGCCAGGCGCTTGGCCATGCGCGAGTGGCCAGCCAGCGAACGGTGCTTGGCGCGCGAGAGCTGCAGGCGGCGCTGGATCATCGGCGCGGCCAGGGCCAGCGCCCCGGCGGGCAAGACGAATTCGAGAAACGGCATGGATGGTGGCTCCGGGAATGGGGTTGCCGTCATTTCTATTTCAACCCCGTGACAAGCACATGAATTTGCTCAGACCCTTGCGTGACATTGCGCAGAACGAAGACCTGAACTTCCTGCTCACCAACCGGGTGCCGCGCATCGCGCTGACGCACTTCATCGGCTGGTGGAGCCGCATCCGCCACCCCTGGGTGCGCGACCTCTCGATCGCGGTCTGGAAGGGCTTCAGCGACCTCGACCTCAGCGAGGCCCGGCAGCAGCGCTTTGCCAGCCTGCACGACTGCTTCATCCGCGAACTCAAGCCCGGCCTGCGCCCGGTAGACCCCCGTGAGCGGGTCATCAGCAGCCCGAGCGACGGCATCGTCGGTGCCTGCGGCCGCATCGAGCGCCCCGACGAGGCCGCCGACGCCCAGGTGTTCCAGGCCAAGGGCTTCCCCTACCGCCTGACCGACCTGCTGGGCAACGACGAGCGCGGCCGAGCCCTGGCGCGCGAGATGGCCGGCGGCACCTTCGCCACGCTGCGCCTGACTTCGAGCATGTACCACCGCTTCCACGCGCCCTGTGACGGACGGCTGGAGCACGTCACCTACATCAGTGGCGACACCTGGAACGTCAACCCGATCGCGCTGCAGCGCATCGAGCGCCTGTTCTGCAAGAACGAGCGCGCCGTGCTGCACCTGCGACAGCCCGACGGCACCCGCCTGCTGCTGGTGCCGGTGGCGGCCATCCTGGTGGCCAGCATGCGGTTGCATGCGCTGGACGTGCCGCTGAACCTGCGCTACCGTGGCCCGAACGAACTGCCTTGCGCAGCCGACTACCTCAAGGGGCAGGAGATGGGCTGGTTCGAGCACGGATCGACCATCCTGGTGTTCGCACCGCCGGGCTTCGGGCTGGCGCCGGGCATCGCCAGCGGACACCGCATCCGCATGGGCGAAGCCCTGATGGTGAAGGACGGCGTGTCCCCCGCCCACGGATGAAACCGACGGGATGCCCATGAAGACGGTCGACCTGATCTACTTCAACGCCGGTGGCGGTCACCGGGCCTCGGCGCTGGCCCTCCAGTCGGTGCTGGCCCGGGACGGCCAGCCCTGGCGGGTGCGTCTGGTCAACCTGTTCGAGGTGCTCGATCCGGCCCGGCGTTTCCAGCGCCTGACCGGGCGGGCACCGGAAGACTGGTACAACCAGCGGCTGGCCCGTGGCTGGACCCTGGGCATGTCGCAGGAACTCAAGGCGCTGCAGGCCTTCATCCGCCTGGCGCACCCCAGCCTGGTGCGCAAGCTGCAGCGCCACTGGCTGCTGACCAGACCCGACCTGGTGGTCTCGCTGATCCCGAACTTCAACCGCGCGCTGTTTGAAAGCCTGGCTGCTGCCCTGCCCGGTGTGCCCTACGTGACGGTGCTGACCGATCTGGCCGACCACCCGCCCCATTTCTGGATCGAGCGACACCAGGCCCAGCACTTCATCTGCGGCACGCCCCGCGCGGTGGAACAGGCGCTGGAAGCTGGCCACGATCCGACGCGCGTGCACGCCACCTCGGGCATGATCCTGCGCCCCGAGTTTTACGAGGCGCCAGTGGTCGACCGCGCGGGCGAACGCCAGCGCCTGGGCCTGGATCCGCAGCGACCGACCGGAATCGTGCTGTTCGGGGGCCACGGCGCCCGGACCATGCTGGGCATCGCCGAGCGTCTGGCGGACACGCAGCTGATCCTCGTCTGCGGCCACAACGAGCGGCTGGCCGAGGCCCTGCGCGCCCTGCCGCACCGGGCGCCGCGCCTGGTACTGGGCTACACCAGCGACATCCCGGCCTACATGCGGCTGGCCGACTTCTTCGTCGGCAAGCCCGGTCCGGGCAGCGTCAGCGAGGCGGTGCAGATGGGTCTGCCGGTGATCGTGGTGGCCAACCGCCTGACCATGCCGCAGGAGCGCTACAACGCGCAATGGATCCGCGAGAACGGTCTGGGCATCGTGCACGGCAGCTTTCGCCGCATCGACAGCGCGGTGGCGCAGCTGCTGCAACAGCTCGACCGCTTCCAGTCCCAGGTGCGGGGTCACGAGAACCAGGCCTTGTACGAAGTGCCGCAGATCCTGGCGCGGATTGCGGGGCTGCCGCCAACCGGCTCCGGCCCCATGCCGCCATGAACGCCCGCCACCGCCCTCTGCCCGAACTGCAGGCCCTGGAGCGGGTGCTGGAACAGGGGGGCAGCCACTTGGAGACCCGCGAGGTCTGCCGCATCTGCCTGCCGGCCGGTCCCTCGTTCCCGGTGCACGCCATCACGCTGGGCAACCCGGACCCCGGGGTGCCCAGCGTGGGTTACTTCGGCGGCGTGCACGGGCTCGAACGCATCGGCGCCGAGGTGGTCATCGCCTACCTGCAGAACCTGGTGGCCCGGCTGGCCTGGGACACGGTGCTGCACCGCCAGCTCGAACAGGTGCGGCTGGTCTTCATGCCCATCGTCAACCCGGGCGGCATGTGGTCGGGCACCCGTTCCAACCCGCGCGGCGTGGACCTCATGCGCAACGCCCCGGTGCAAGCGCGCGAGAGGGTGCCCTACCTCATCGGCGGCCAGCGCCTGGGCCCGGGCCTGCCCTGGTACCGCGGCCGGGCCGGCGATCCGCCGGAGGCTGAAAGCCAGGCCCTGTGCGAGGTGGTGCAGACCGAACTGCTGGGGCGACCGTTCAGCATCGCGCTGGACTGCCACTCGGGCTTCGGCGTGCGCGACCGGCTGTGGTTCCCGTACGCCCACACGCGCGAGCCCATCGCCCACCTGGCCGAACTGCAGGCGCTCAAGGACATCTTCGTGCGCGCCCACAGCCACCACCAGTACATCATCGAACCCCAGAGCGCCCAGTACCTCACCCACGGCGACCTCTGGGATCACCTGTACCTGCAGGCCTGCGACGAACCGTCCCGCACCTTTCTGCCACTCACGCTGGAAATGGGCTCCTGGCTCTGGATCAAGAAAAACCCGCGGCAGCTGCTCTCGCGCCGGGGCATCTTCAACCCGCTGATCAACCACCGCCAGCAGCGCGTGCTGCGCCGGCACCTGGCCCTGCTGGACTTCCTGGCCCGTGCGGCGGGCAGCCACCGGCGGTGGGTCCCGGAGGCCACCGAGCGGGAACGCAGCCGCGCCCGGGCGCTGGCCACCTGGTACGGCGGACACCGGGAGCCACCGCCGTGAACCAGGCACCCGCGAGCACCTGGGTCCTGCTGCGCGGCCTCACGCGCGAGGCCGCGCACTGGGGCGAGGGTCCGAACGCCCTGCCGGACTTGCTGCGGCAGGCCTTGCCCGGTGCGGCCATCCATCGGCCGGACCTGCCCGGCAACGGTCGTCTGCACGGGCTGCGCAGCCCAGCCACTGTGCAGGGCATGGTGGCCGCCTGCCGCGCCGAAATGGCGCGCCAGGGGATACGGCCGCCGTTCCACCTGCTGGCCATGTCGCTCGGTGCCATGGTGGCGGCCGAGTGGGCGCACCAGGCCCCGCACGAGGTCGCCGGCTGCGTGCTGATCAACACCAGCGTGCGCCCCTTCAGTCCGGTGCACCACCGGCTGAGGCCCCGGAACTGGCCGACCCTGCTGCGCCATGGGCTGTGGCCCGCCACGCCGAGGGAGCGCGAAGCCACCGTGCTGCACCTGACCAGCAACCTCGCACAACAGCGGTCCGAGGTGCTTGACCGGTGGGTGGCGGTGCGGCGAGAACACCCGGTGCGTTCGGTCAACGCGCTGCGCCAGCTGCTGGCTGCGGCGCGCTACCGGGCGCCGAGGCTGGCGCCCCCCGTTGCGTTGCTGTTGCTGGCCAGTACCCACGACCGGCTGGTCGACAGCCGCTGCTCACTGGCCATGGCCCAAGCCTGGCACTGCCCGCTGCAATGGCATCCCACGGCCGGGCACGACCTGCCGCTGGACGATCCGGCCTGGGTGGTCCGCCAGGTGCAGGAATGGCTGGGCAGCCATCCGCGCACGGTCGGCAAGCCAGAGACGCAGGTGTCAAATTTCTGAAACTTCGGCGTCATGAAATCCGGCTCCCTGGCCGCTATGCTTGGACCCACCATTCAGGCAGGCGGACCACGGACCGTGGCACCGCCTGCTATTTCGTTGAGAGCAGGAGCCCGCCGCATGAGAGCCTTGAAACAAGCCCGCAAACGCATTGAAAACCAGCCAGCGCATCCGTCATCGGTCACGCTGTCGGCGCTGGTTGTCGCCCTGGAGTCGGAAACCCCCTTCAACATCGCGGACCTCTACAAGCTCGACTACGACGAATTCGAACTCGCGCTGGCCGTGCTGGCCGAGTGGCGTCTGGACCGCTACTACAGCAGCAAGGTCCGCCTGCTGGACCTCTCGGTCCAGGTCAGCGAAATGCAGCCATCGGCCACTGCATCCACATCCGCACCTGCATCCGGCAAAGACTGAGGCGGCCGAGTCCCTGAGACACGCCCCTGTCCGCTGACGCGGCAGGGGTTTTTTGTTGCCCGCAGCACATGACCAATCTGTGTCACAGCGATGACACGGATGCTGCGTAAGGTGCCGGACCTGTCCCAACCCTCCAAGCTCCGCACCCCATGACTGTCTGCTTCGCTCCCCGCGCCTGCCTGGCTGCTGCCGCAGCCACCCTGCTGACCGGACTGGTCCAGGCCCAACCGGCCCTCCAGCCATCCGGCCCTGGCGCCTTGGCCATGGTCCACCACCTGGCGGTCGATGGCGTGGCCGAAATCGTGGCCGCGACCCCGAACGGCCAAGCCCTGCTGTTCACCAGCGCGGACGCCGGCGCCATGGGCCTGGTGGACATCACCGACCCGGCACGACCGGTCATGCTGCCCCGGGTCGACGTTCGCCTGGGCGGCGTGGGCGAGCCCACCTCGGTGGCGGTCAGCCCCGATGGCCGCTATGCGGTGCTGGCCATGCGCATGGACGACGACCTGAACAACGCCCGCCGCGGCTTCCTGCGCGTCTATGACATTCGCGACCTGCGCGCGGTCAGGCACGTCAGGGATGTCAGCGTGGGCATCGGTCCGGACTCGCTGGCCCTGGCCGGTGCGGGCAGGACCCTGCGCGCCGTGGTCGCGATCGAAGACGAGGAAACCGACGGCAAGGGCGACGCCACGCTGGACGGCAAGCGCCCGGGCCGCATCGACGTGGTGGGCCTGCAGGACCTGTACGGCGGCCGCAGCACCGGCCTGCAGTCCATCGAACTGGTGGACGCACTCAAGGCGCTGCCCGACGCGGTCTACCCGGCCGACCCGCAACCCGAGTTCGTCTCGGTGTCCCCCAACGGCCGCCTGGCTGCGGTAACCCTGCAGGAGAACAACGCGGTCGCCCTGATCGACCTGCGCGATGCGCGCCAGGCCCGCCTGCTGCGCGTTCTGTCCGCCGGCACCGTCACCCGCCAGGGCAACGCCGACCTGCAGAAAGACAAGGAAATCGTTTTCAAGGACAGCTTCAGCGGCCGTCGCGAGCCCGACGCCGTGAGCTGGGTCTCCGACGAAGTCTTTGCACTGGCCAACGAGGGCGACGGCAAGAAGGACAAGGCCGGTGTGCTGCCCGGAGCCCGCGGCTTCACGCTGATGAACACCCGGGGCGAGGTGGTGCACGAAACCGGTGACCAGATCGAACGCATTGCCCTGCTGCACGGCCACTACCCGGACGGCCGCTCGGCCGCCAAGGGCGTCGAGATCGAAGGCGTGGCCAGCGCCCGTTTCGGCGGCAAGCCTTACCTGCTGGTGGGTTCCGAGCGGGGCTCCTTCCTGGCGGTGTACGAGGTCAGCGACCCGAAGCATCCCCGCTTCCTGCAGCTGCTGCCCACCGGCATGTCGCCCGAGGGCATCACCACCATCACGCACCGTGCCGACGGCCAGCAACTGGCGGTGACCGCCAACGAGGTGGAGGGCTCGATCAACCTTTACCGCTTCCACCCCAACGGCGCACCGGCCGGCGAGCCGCAGATCGTGGCGCGCGATGCCTCCATGCCCTGGGGTGCGATCTCGGGCCTGAGCACCGATGGCCGCTACCTGTACGCCGTGCCGGACAACGCGTTTGCGCAGTCGCGCATCTGGCGCATCGACCCGGCCAGCAGTGCCCAGGGACGCTGGACCATCGACCAGGCCATTGCGCTCACCGAAGCCAACGGACAGCCGCTGAAGGTCGACCCCGAGGGCATTGCCCGCGTGGCCGACGGCTTCTGGATCGCGTCCGAGGGCACGACGGTAGACGGCAACGAACTCATCAAGGTGAACCTGGACGGCGTGGTGCAGCAGCGCGTGAAACTGCCGGCCACGGTGCAGGCGAAGTTCGCCAGCGCCAAGACCAGCACCGGCTTTGAGGGCGTGGCCGCCAGCGCCGACGGCCAGACGCTGTACCTGGTGGTGCAGCGCGGCTTCGACCCGAGCAAACCGCAGGCGGCGATCCTGCGTCACGACCTGCGCACCCAGGCCTGGACCAGCGCCCTCTATCCGCTCGACCAGCACAGCAGGGACGCCAAACAGTTCTGGACAGGCCTGTCGGAGATCCAGCTGACTGACGATGGCCGGCTGCTGCTGCTTGAGCGGGACAAGGGTGGCGGCGAGGGCAAGGCGATCAACGCCGAGGTCAAGCGCATCTACAGCGTGAACGCGGCCGACGTGACCGAGGGCGCCATGCTGAAGAAGACTCTGGTGCACGACCTGCGCAAGGACCACCACTACCTGCACGAGAAGGCCGAGGGCATGGTGATCTTCCAGGGCGCCGTTTGGGTGGTGAACGACAACGACGGCGCTGGCTGGACCCGGGTGCTCAAGGTCGGCAAGCCGTGAACATTGGCTGACATTGAATGTTCAGCTGCCACATTTGTAGCGAAATGCAAACAGTGTCACGAGAGTTTCGCACACCCCCGCTGCAATGGAGGGCAGCTGCCGGGCAGGAACCCTCCGTGGCCTGCCGCAGCGACCGTATCAACATCTCCCACAAGGAACAACCATGAAAAAGAGCCTGATCGCTCTGGCCGTCCTGGCCGCTTCCGGCGCCGCCCTGGCGCAGTCCTCGGTCACCCTCTACGGCCGCATCGACCTCTCCGTCGGCAACGAGAAGAAGATCAACGCCGACGGTGTGACCAAGATGTTCAACGGCGGCGACGGTGGCCTGACCACCTCGCGCTGGGGCCTGCGTGGCAGCGAAGACCTGGGCGGCGGCCTCAAGGCTTCGTTCAAGCTGGAGAACCGCTTCAACGCCGACGAAGGCACCAGCCAGGACCCGTTCTTCAAGGGCGAGTCCACCGTCAGCCTCTCCGGCGGCTTTGGTGAAGTCAAGTTCGGCCGTTCGACCACCGTCTACGACGACGTGATCGGTCTGTCCAGCAGCTCCAGCGTGTTCGACTCCGCCTTCACCCCCGCCACCAACGGCGTGTACAAGTCCGGTGGCGACTACAGCAGCCGCTTCGACAACAAGATCACCTACCTGCTGCCTGCCATGGGTGGCTTCTACGCCGGCCTGGACTACGCCTTCGACGAAGACGCTG
>Ga0209066_10004206_pt1 | contig 15861 bp, 14 predicted proteins | sample All_14_2_FD_187198 | JGI IMG/M metagenome (GOLD analysis project Ga0209066, IMG submission 187198) | Freshwater microbial communities in response to fracking from Pennsylvania, USA - Allegheny Zone_MetaG_DW_15 (SPAdes) (version 2) ...
GGCCGCCGCCACAAAGGCGGCTCCGGCCTGGAAGGCCCTGTCGTTTGCCGAGCGGGCCCGGTACCTCGTCGAGGCGGCGGCCATCGCCCGCCGGAAGATGTACGAGCTGAGCGCCTGGCAGATCCTCGAGGTCGGCAAGCAGTGGCACCAGGCCCAGGCCGATGTCGCCGAGGCCATCGACTTCCTCGAATACTACGCCAGGGAAGCCGTCCGGATCGGCATCCCCCGCCGCATGGGCCACAGCCCCGGTGAGGTCAACCTGCTGAGCTACCAGGGCAAGGGCATCGCCGCCGTCATCGCCCCCTGGAACTTCCCGCTGGCGATCAGTTGCGGGATGTCGGCCGCCGCCATCGTCACCGGCAATCCGGTGCTCTACAAACCGGCCGGTCCGTCGTCGGTGGTCGGCTTCAACCTGGTCGACATCTTCCGCGAGGCCGGACTGCCGGCCGGGGTCTTCAACTATGTCCCCGGTCGCGGCGCGGTGATGGGCGACTACCTCGTCGAGCATCCCGATATCTCACTGATCGCCTTCACCGGTTCGATGGAGGTCGGCCAGCGGATCATCACCAAGGCCTCGACGGTGCACCCGGGACAGCGCCAGATCAAGAAGGTGGTGGCGGAGATGGGCGGCAAGAACGCCATCATCATCGACGACGACGCCGATCTCGACGAGGCGATCCGACAGGTGATCAATTCGGCTTTCGCCTTCCAGGGGCAGAAATGTTCGGCCTGTTCCCGGGCCATCGTCGTCGAGCCGATCTACGACAAATTCCGCGAGCGGCTGGTGCAGGCCGCCGCGTCGCTGACCATCGGCCCGGCCGAAGATCCGGCCAATGCGCTGGGACCGGTGGTCGACGAGAGGGCCCGGGAGTCGATCCTCGAGTATATCGAAGTGGCAGGGAAAGAGGGCAAGGTGCTGCTCAGCCGCGAGGTCCCGGCCACGGGGTATTACGTGCCGCTGACCATCGTCGAAGGCATCCGACCGGAACATCGCATCGCCCAGGAAGAGATCTTCGGCCCGGTGCTGGCCCTGATGAAGGTCAAGAACTTCGACCAGGCGATCGAGTGGGCCAATTCGACCCGCTTCAGCCTGACCGGGGCGGTCTTCTCCCGCAGCCCGGAACATCTCGACCGGGCCCGGGCCGAGTTCAACGTCGGCAATCTCTACCTCAACCGCGGCAGCACCGGCGCCCTGGTCGAGCGCCACCCCTTCGGCGGCTTCAACATGTCAGGCGTCGGTTCGAAGGCCGGCGGACCGGATTATCTCCTCCAGTTCGTCGATCCCAAACTGGTCAGTGAGAATACGATGCGGCGCGGTTTCGCCCCGATTGAGGCGAGCGACGACTGGATCGATTGACGGGTATTCACAGGGGAAGTGATGAATCGAAGGGCCCCGCCATGGCGGAGGCCCTTTCATTATGGGAGACGTGTCAGATCAGGCTGATCAGCATCCGGGTGCCGACCACGTAGAGCAGGACGGCGAACACCCGCTTCAGCCGGTCGACCGGCAGACTGTGGGCCAGGCGGACGCCGAACGGGGCGGTGAGGACGCTGGTGGCGACCAGGCCGACCAGGGCCGGCAGATAGACATAGCCGACCGCATAGGGGGGAAGCGCGGCGGCGTGCCAACCGTTGACGACATAGCCGACCGTGCCGGCAATGGCGATCGGAAAGCCGATCGCCGCCGAGGTGCCGATCGCCCGGTGCACCGGCACGTTGCACCAGGTCATGAACGGCACCGACAGGGTGCCGCCGCCGATGCCCACCAGGCTGGAAAAGGCGCCGATGACATTGCCGACGGCAAAGGTTCCGAGATTGCCGGGCAACTGGCGGGAGGGCTTCGGCTTCGTGTTCAGCAGCATCTGGGTGGCCACATAGTAGAGAAAGAGAACAAAGAAGCCCTTGAGGAAGCCGGTCGACATCCTCGCCGCCAGGCACGAGCCGAGGAAGGTGCCGACAAAGATGCCGAGAACGATGCGCCGCACCAGCGGCCACTCCACCGCCCCCCGCCGGTGGTGAGCCCGGAAGCTGGAAACGGAGGTGAAGATGATGCTGGCCATCGAGGTTCCCAGGGCCAGGTGCATCGTCACCGCCGGGTCGAGGTGCTGCAGCGAGAAACAGAAGATCAGCATCGGCACGATCACCAGTCCGCCGCCGATCCCCAGGAGACCGGCGAGCAGACCGGCAACGGCGCCGGCGGCCAGATACATCAGCAGAATGGATTGCATGGGCTCTACCTCTTGAGACAACGATTCGCGGCCGACCAGAGCAGCGAATCTACCTTACCCGACATACCTGCGGCAAGCACTCCCTATGATCGTCGCCAATATCATCGACCGGCCGGCAACCGGTCACGACACCCGGGCCCAGGCCTCGCGGCAGCGCTCTTTCAGGTAGTCGATCACTGCCGCATCATCTCCGGCCACGTCGAAACAATAGCCGTCGGCGCCGGCCAGACCGCCGGGGATGACCTCGCCCCGGTCCTCCGGATCGGTGATCATCTCGCCGTAAAAGCAGACGGACAGCCACCGGGCCTGGGGATCGTCATCGATGACATCGATAATGGCGAAAAAATCACCCTGCCGCTGGCGACCGGCCCGGGGCCGGAGCGAGTAACTGACCCCCGGCCGGCCGACAAAATCAAACCTCACCCCGGTCATCGTCCGGACATGGCGGTACAACTCGACAAACCCATGCTTCACGGCGGAGCTCTCCTCCTCCCAGCTGTCGATAAACGCCTCGGTCTCCTGATCTGCTGTTGCGATTTCCATCGCTCTTGATCTCCTGTTATTTGCAAATACTCATAATTATTTCTGCCGGAATACCTCTTCGCCATCCAAATGCATCTCGTTTCTGGAGCCGACGCAAATTTCGCCGGCAGAAGCCGGACAGTTGCCTGCATTATCTGGAAACCAATTGGAAGGGAGGAGGATCGAAAAGCGGCGGGAAGAGGTGTTGTAGGGGCGCACAAATGGAAAGCGGTCCAGGGGACGGGGGTGGCAAGGGGCTCCGCCACGGTCGTTCAGCTTGTTGCATCAGGGCAGCAACCGCAGGACCTGTTCCACGGCTCGTGGAACTGCGGCCACCACCTGAGGACTCATCCATTGTCCCAGCTGATTGAAACATTTCCCCTCAATACCGATAAGATAGATGTTATGTGGGATTTTTTCAGGGTACAGGCGTCGTCCGATCTCGATCGCCTCCCGAATGCCGATCCCGTGACCGCTGACCGGCCGCGGTCCCTGCGCGGGGATGGCCTCCCAGTCGAGTACATGGACGAATCCCGGTGCTGCTCCCAGCTGGACCGCATCGACCACCACCAGCAGGTCCTCGCCATTCATTTCCTCAAGGAGATCGATCCCGCCCAGCCCGAGGAACACCAGGCGGGTGCCGGCGGCCAGGGAGCCAGCGGCAAGACCGGCGTGGACCGCCTTGCCCGCTCCGTCATCGGCAACGAGATCGTTGCCGATGCAGATGATGAGAGCGGTCGCCACAGGTTACCGACGGGGCCGGGTGAAGGCCACGCTGAAGGTACAGGATTCGCCGGTGGCCACCGTTTTCGGTCGAGCCGGACATCCGGCCAGTTCGGCGAGGATACCGGCCATGTAGTAGTGGAACATCTGGCAGGCCTGGCCATCGATCTCCATGTTGCGCTGCTGACAGACGCTCCTGATCGGACAGTGGTTGATGGCGATCGCCGCCTCAGGACCATTGAAGTGACCGTCGATCTCCATCTGCTGGATGCGAAAGATCCGCACCAGCTCCTGCAGGGCGACCTCCGGCGTCTTCGCGGTCATATGCACCGGCATATTGTCGGCCATACGCCGGCCGGCGGCTACCGCCAGGGCCGGCGTCGATTTGCCGACAAAGGTGACGATGGTATTGACGAACATATCGAGGAGAAAGGATACCTCGGTGAAGGCCATGTCATAGTCCCTGGCCTCCAGGGTAAGTTCGTTTGACATCATAGGAATTTCTCCATGCGCTGACTGAAGTGGATATTGCGGTAGAAATTCTTCACCACAGGATGATTGCGGTGGGAGATCGCTCCGGACGGGCAGAGATAATCACAGCTCATGCAGGCGATACAGTTGCCGAGATGCGCCACCACCGATTTCCTGGTTTCTTCGTTGAACGCAAAACAGTTCGTCGGGCAAACGTCCAAGCACAGCTGGCATCCCCGGCAGGCTTGCTCATCAATGATCATTTCCAACATCGGTTATCTCCTCCTCAGGCAACGAATGGTCCGCCCTCTGTGCCGCAGTTCCACCTCCAGATCCATTCGTCCGATCGCATGGGTGGAACAGGCCAGACAGGGATCGTAACACCGGACCACAAACTCGAGACTGTTGAGCATCGATTCATCAGAGCCGCCGGCAAGCAGATTATTGGCGCCCTCTTTCAGGGACCGGTTGATAGCCGCGGTATTCTGTTGCGTGGCGACGATAAGGTTGGCGGCCCGGACTATTCCCTTGGCATCGATCTCGTAATCATGGATCAGGGTCCCGCGAGGTGCCTCGATATGAGCGACGCCGCGGCCGCCCTTGAACGAGGCGGGAACCCGGGTGTCGCCACGCAGGGCCGGGTTGTTGAGCAACTCGTTGGCCTTCTCGCAGGCGTAGATCAGTTCGATCAGCTTGGCATACATCTGGATGACGGCGTTATGGCAGGGACGGCCGAAATTCCGGCGAAACTCCTCGAACTCGGCCTGGGCCAGCGGCGTCTCCATGCCGTCGACGACATTCAACCGGGCCAGGGTTGATACCCGGTACATGTGCTCGGCGCCGCCGTGCTCGATATAGACCTCCTTGGCATAGGAGGTGGGGACGGCCCGCTCGACGAGCACATCGCGGTAATCCCGGCTGGCAAACTCCCGGACGATCCGGCCGCCCGCATCCATGACCCGGAGATCGCCATCATAGAAATTGAGCCGGCCGCCGTTGACCGTACCCATGTACCAGCTTGGCACGTTCAGCTTGTCCAGCAGCACCGGATTGGCATCGAAGAGATCGAAGAGCAGTTTCTTGGTCCTGCCGGCCAACTCGCCCGACAGGATGACGGCCTCGGCGGTCAGCTCCTGCAGCCGGGCGAACTGGTTGTCGCTGAGCCTGAAGGAGATGCCGCCGGCCACGGCGGTCACCGGGTGGATGCCGCGGCCGCCGATAGTCTCATTGATCTTCTGGCCGAGGCTGCGCAGGCGCAGGGCTTTTTTGGTAAGTTCCGGGGCGGCCTCGACCATGCCGACGATATTCTGGGTGGCCGTGGGGCCGTTGAGGCCGAAGACCAGATCGGGGCCGGCAAGGACAAAAAGCGACAGGGCATGGCTGTGGATGATATGGCCCATATACATGAATTCCCTGAGGAGCCTGGCTGCAGGGGGCGGCTCGACCCCGGCGGCGCAGTCCAGCGCCTTGGCCGCCGCCAGGTGGTGGGCGGTCGGGCAGACCCCACAGATCCGGGCGGTGATCATCGGCATGGTGTGTGCTTCCATGCCGACCAGGATCCGCTCGAACCCCCGCAACTCATTGACACAGAAGGAGGCCCGGTCAACCATGCCGGCATCGTCAAACTCGAGCAGGATGCGGGCGTGCCCTTCGATCCGGGTGACCGGGTCTATCTTGATCGTCTTCGCCATTATGCCGCCTCCACTTCTGCGATCCACTTGCGGATCAAAAACGTCGGTTTGTTGCCGATCATCTTGCTGGCCATCGCATAGGCGTAATGGGTCTTGGCCGATTGTTCGATATGCCTGATGATCGTGTCCTTACCGATTCTGGTCAACCGTGACATCCGGTCGGCCACCTCGGAACGGATATCCCGGTTCGGTTCGGCGAGTATCTGCATCGTCGGTCCGGCGCAACCGGAACACATGATGCCGTGATTGGGACAGGGGGCGAGACAACGGTCAAGGGTGGCTGAGCCAAGACAGATATAGCCCTGGCTCAGGAAACAGCGGTCGTCGTCCGGCATTCCTGCAAGACTGTTTTTGATCTCGGCCACGTCGGTCTTGATCATCGTCCGCCGGCAGGCGGCACAGACCGTGGTTTTGTCCACCCGTGGCGTATTATGCTCGACGAGGGATTTCAGGCTTTCAAAGATAAAGTGCGGGTGAGGCGGACAGCCCGGCAGGTAGAGATCGACATCGATCACTTCGTCGATCGGGGTGACAATCTTTTCCAGCCCGGTTATCCCGCTGTCCGGGATGAAATCGGTCCTGGTCGTCGGACTTTTAAGGAAGACCTGGTTCATGATCTCTTCGCGGCTGTGCGCCAGTCCTGCCCCGTGCAGGCCGCCATAGACGGCGCACGTGCCGAAGGCGATGATGGTCTTGCACTGCCGGCGCATCTCGATCGCCGCATGCCGGTCGTGCTCGGTCCGGATCGAGCCGGTAAGGATGCCGATATCGGCCTCGGGGTAATCCTTGACATCGGTCAGAACCGGACATTTCTGAATCTCCACCGATTCGAGGACATTCAGTATCTTTTCATGCAGATCAACCAGCGCGACATGGCATCCGCCACAATCGCACAGCCACTCCGTATTCAATCGAACTTTCTCGCCGCTCATCGGATCTCCTTGTCAACGCGCGCAATGCAATGCAGCGTCATCCCTCCACCGTCAATATCTTCAGGCAGGCATTTTCACCGGCATGCTTGATTTCCAGAGTCGCCTTTTTCCCCATGATGCTTTCGAGGGCCCCGGCAAAAAAGCCGTACATCATATTGCACAATGACCCCTTCTGGGGATGCCCGAAGCGAAAGAGGGCCTGTCTGATCATGCAGTCACGGAAAACGATGAGCATCTGGCGGTTTCCCTTGTCATCCGTCGTGATCATCTCCGCCTGCTCTTCAGGCTTGAAGGGTTCAAAGCCCCAGAGACAGTGATTGGCCACGAGAATATTCTTGACTTCGCCGATGGCTTCGAGGAGATCATCGGTATGTCTGGCGTTTTCCGAAAATTTGCGCCCGAGGTTTCGACCGGCCGACATGGTCATGCTGTTTGCACCGCGGCCCAGTATCGGCTCGATACCAGCCGATAGAGCGGCCATGAAATTCATGGTTTCCTGCAGAGTGCGTCGTTTCTTGAGAACTTCCTCCACGTCCGTTTTCCTCCATCTGATCGATCAGAACGTACCACCGGTCACCTGCATGAAGATTTCCGGCCTGTCCCCATGCTCCAACAGGCCTCGGAATATTCTTATGCCAAGTTGCACAATGAAGTTTGCAATATATTGAGTACGGGTAACGAACACAAGCACTATCACAGGGATTGATTCAATAACGAGAGCAAATCTCAAATCTTTGTGGACTTGAATGAATCCGTATACCTGAAGGCACCATCGGCATGCAGCGCACCGCTGTGCTCGGTGTCACCGGGGAACCTGCTTGAAGCAGGTACGGGAAAAGGCGGGAAAGACAAGATCGGAAGAGGAGCAGGCATCTGCAGGTTCGGGGTCGCTCTCAGCGACTCCAGCCGTGCTCGCCGATGAGTTCGACAAAACGGACACTGGCCAGATGTTCGATCCGAATCTCCCCTTTCTCTTTGGTCACGAGGTGCAGACTCTGGATATCCTGGTCACCGACCGGGATCACCAGTCTTCCGGGGTCGGCCAGTTGGTCGATCAGAGGCTTTGGGACCTCGGGACCGCCGGCGGTGACGATGATCGCATCAAAGGGGGCGAACTCCGGCCAGCCGAGGGTGCCGTCATCCATCTTGGCGACGATATTGAAATAGCGGAGAGAATCGAACATCCTCCTCGCCCCGGCCAGCAGGGTATTGACCCTCTCGACGGTATAGACCTTATGGCAGAGCCGGGAGAGAATCGCCGCCTGATAGCCCGAACCGGTCCCGATCTCCAGGACTTTTTCATGCCCCTGCAGCTGCAGGACCTGGGTCATAAAGGCGACTATGTAGGGTTGTGAGATTGTCTGGCCGGCGGCGATGGGCAGGGGATGGTCGCCGTAGGACCGGCCCTGCATCGCGTCGTCGACGAACAGATGGCGCGGCACTTCCCCCATGACGGCGAGGACTCGCCGGTCGGTTATCCCCCTGGCCGCGAGTTGTTCCTGTACCATCCGCTCACGGGCTGTGGCAAAACGATCGGTCACTTTTCTCCCTTTTGCCAGGAAAAATCATCGGTCCAATCGTTTTCGTCGGCGTCATGGGCCCCAAATCTGGCATCGACAACCACATTATCCTTCAGCGTGACGATCACCTGGCCGATGCCGGGGCTCCCGAGATACTTGCCCACCACCGGAGTTCTTTCCATGACGGTGGAGGTCTTTTCCCTGAACAACCACTGCTCGACCCCCTTGTCGATCACCTTCTGCTCATCCGGCTCACCAAGGTAGGTCAGCACATCATCGCCGGTTGACTGCCCCACCTTGATCAGCAGCACGTCCGAGGCAAGATTGCGAACAGGCCTGTTATAGCATCCGCCCAAGAGCACCACGGTGGCCAGGAAAATCAGGCAGTAACGGCAGAAAGAGGGCATAGAACCTCCCTGTTGTTTGAGATCACAAGAGTGGGGCAACATGTCGCTCTATAGCCTGAAGATGGCTACTTTTCAATGGTTATGTCGGTCCGGTCCGGCTGCCGGGTCAATACCCCTGACAGCCGGAGCCCCGGACTGGTCCGGCATAGCCCTGAAATCGCAATACTTAAAACCACTGAACAGCGATCACCGCTGCACCGCGCGATTGAGTATCTTGTAGTTCCTCTCGACCATGACCAGCGGGTCGACTACCAACCCGGCCTGAATCATCGCGTTATCATAGATCTGCCTGGCCACATCGACGGCAAACTCCTCGTCCGTCTCCTGCAGGTCAGCCAGCCGTTGGATGAGGGGATTCCTGAGATTGATCTCCAGGTTCTTTTTCGAGGTCTCGAGGCCAAGGCCCTTCTCGAACCGCGATGCGGCCAGGACCCGCTGCATCGACGAGGTCATGTGACTGTCGGGGTTGACGATCATCGCCGGGGCATCGACGAGCCGTTTCGAGACGATGACCTCCTGCACCCCGTCGGCCAGGGTCTTCTTCAGCCAGGCGAGAAGGGCTTCGGCGCGCGTGCTGTCAAGCCCCGCCTCCTGTTCCTCTTCGGCCTTTTTCTCCTCCTCGGTCTCGGGAATGGCGAGATCGGCCCGGTCGGCGGAGACCAGCTTCTTGCCCTCGAACTCGCCGAGATGGCTGAGGACGAAGTCGTCGATCGGTTCCATGGTATAGATGATCTCGATATCCCTCTTCCTGAACATCTCGACATAGGGACCGGCCTCGATCGCCGCCCGGCTCGTCCCGTTGATATAGTAGATTTCCTTCTGATCCGGGTTCATCCGCAGCAGGTAGTCGGCCAGCCCCACCGGCTTCCCGGCCTCTGATTTCGACGACTCGAAGCGCAGCAGCTTACCGAGATCGTTGCGGTACTCGAAACTGGCGGTGACCCCCTCCTTGAGGAAAATGCCGAAGGTCTTCCAGAAGTTGAGATACCCATCGGCATCCCGCTTCGCCTCCTCCTCGAGAAACTTGAGGAAGCGCTTGGTGATGACCCGGCGCAGTTTGCCGACCAGGGCGTTATCCTGCAGCGCCTGGCGGGAGATATTCAACGGCAGGTCTTCGCTGTCCACCACGCCTTTGAGGAAGCGCAACCATTCCGGGAGGATGTTCTCCGAATGCTGATCGATGAGGATCCTCTGGCAGTACAGATTGACCCCGGACTCCATCCGGCCGAAACCGATGACCTCGAAGTTCTCCTTCGGGACAAAGAGCAGGGCGTTAATCGCCAGCGGTGCATCGGCCGAGAAGTGCAGGCGGTACATCGGTTCATCGAAGGCATTGCCGACGAATTTATAGAAATCGGTGTATTCCTGATCGGTTATGTCATTCTTGTTGCGCGTCCACAGGGCCTGGACGGTATTGACCGTCTCGCCCTCGAGCTTGATCGGGAAAGGAACAAAGGCCGAATACTGTTTGATGATCGATTCGACCTTCCATTTCTGGGCATAGTCATGGGCATCTTCCTTCAATTCGACAATGATCCTGGTGCCGCGGCGCAGACCCGGCATCTCGCTGATGGTGAAGGATCCGGTGCCGTCGGAGGCCCATTCATGGCCTTCGCTGCCGTCCCAGGACCGGCTCTGCACGAGGACGCGGCCGCCGGCCATGAAGGCGGCGTAGAATCCGACGCCGAACTGACCGATGAGGTTGACGTCCTTCTTCGCCGCCTCCGCCAGCTGGGCCAGGAAGGTATTGGAACCCGAGTGGGCGATGGTCCCGAGGTTGGCCTCGAGCTCGTGGCGGGTCATGCCGATCCCGGTGTCGGTGATCGTGAAGGTGTGGTTCTTGTCATCGAGGGTGATGTTGATCTCGAGCGGCACGTGGGCGTCGAAGACATCGGTGGCGGTAATGCTCTCATGCCGGAATTTCTCCAGGGCATCGGCGGCATTGGAGATCAATTCGCGGATAAAGACATCCCGCTCGGTGTACAGCGAGTGGATGACGATATCGAGGAGTTTCTTGGTCTCTGCCTGAAATTCGTGGGTTGTGGTTTTCACTGTCATTACGAATACCTCTTACACGGTTGTCGGAACGGGACGGGAACATGCAGCTCCCTTGCCATTGATTTATCTGCCAATTTCGGCGGTAATGGTAAGCATGTCTGCGTCGTTGTCAAGCCATGGCGGCGACCCGGCTACGGTGTCCTCGATCGGCGCGATGCCGGATTCGCAGCGTTGCCTCCATAGGCTGGTCCCTCGCGGCGAATCGCTGCCGAGAGGTGCCCGGTTGCCGTCGAGGCGATCTCGCCGCCTGCAGCGCGACCCATGCGCCCGGAGGTTGTCATTCAGACGTCATCAGCTCAGGTGCCCCCCGTCAATCTCCCCGTTCACGTCATAATGACCGGGAACCTTGCATCCCGACCCGTATCAGCGCCGATCGCGCCTGAGACAGGTCCACGCGGGAGAGGAATCATGCCCTGATCCGTTATTTTCCATATCTTGCGACCGGCCATTGAAATTGTTTCGGCGGTTTTGATAGGATAAGGTTGAACGGGAAATTCGAATCGGCCTCGACACAAGGGTTGGGGACCGCTGGATCAACAATGGCAAATAAAGGAGAAAACGGGATGAAAACGGCAAAAAAAATGATTGTTGTTTTCGCGGCGCTTCTTCTGGCCGTCGGGTCGCTGCTGGTCGGCAAGGGAGAGGCAGCGGAGGACAAGGTGTCCTTTTACGCCAACATCACGGCCATCGAGCCGATCATGGAGGCGTTTTCCAAATCGACGGGCATCAAGGGAGAATACACCCGAATCTCCACGGCCAAGTTCCTTTCCACCGTGTTCACCGAATTCGAGGCGAACAAGCTGATGGCCGATGTCATCCAGGCCCCGTTGCCGGTCCTCGAAATGCTGAAGGAAAAGGGCGTCATCGCCCCCTACGTATCCCCCGAAGCGGCGAAATACCCGCAATGGACGAACAAGAATGGCATTCAGCTCTTTGGCATCGAATATGTGGGGATCATCTACAATAAGGAACTGGTCAAGCCGGAGGACGTGCCGAAGCGCTACCAGGATCTGGCCGACCCGAAGTGGAAGGACAAGATCGTCATGGCCAATCCGGCCAGCCATGCCACGACCATCTGCTGGCTGATCGGCCTGCGGGAAAACGTCTTTGCCTCCGATGCCGAATGGCGGGAATTTCTCAAGGGTCTGGCGGCGAACCGGCCGATGTTCGTCGCCTCCTTCGGTCCGACCCCGGCCCCGATCGAGAGCGGCGAGAAACAGATCGGCATCTCGATGCCCAAATATATCGTCACCAAGGCCCCGGCCCCCCTCGACTGGGCCCGGGTGGAGAATCAACCGCTGATGGGGACCCCACGGGCGATGGGCATCTCCTCGAAGGCCCCGCATCCGGAGGCGGCGAAAAAATTCATGGACTACTGGCTGTCCAAGGACGCCATGACCCTGCTGGCGAACGACGTCGGTGAGTACGTGCTCGCCCCCGGCGTGTTTCCCCCCATCGACGGCATCGACAAGGCGAAGGTCATACCCATCAGGGAACTCGCCGATGACGAGATAACCAGATGGGGCGAGGAATTCAAAAAGATCTTCGCGATCAAATAATCCGTCCCCGGCCATGGAAATCCGCATTGCCGGCCTTCGCAAGCATTACACTTCCGAAGGCCGGATCATCAAGGCGCTGGACGATGTCGATCTGACCATCCCGTCCAACCAGATCTTCACGTTGCTCGGCCCATCCGGCTGCGGCAAGACCACCCTCCTGCGCAGCATCGTCGGCCTCGAATCCCCGGATGCCGGAGAGATCCGGATCGGCGGCGAGATCGTCTACTCGTCGGTGCAGCACATCAGCCTTCCCACTGAAAAACGGGGACTCGGCATGGTGTTCCAGACCTACGCGATCTGGCCGCACATGAACGTGTACGACAACGTCGCCTACCCCCTGCAGAACCGGAAGTTTCCGAAGGAGGAAATCCGCCGGCGGGTGGCCGAGACCCTGGCCTTCGTCCAGCTCGAAGGCTTTGAAAAGCGGCCTGCCACGAAACTCTCCGGCGGCCAGCAGCAGCGGGTAGCCCTGGCCCGCGCCCTCGTGGCGAAACCCAGGGTCATTCTCTTCGACGAACCCTTGAGCAACCTGGACGCCAAGCTGCGTGAGGAGACCCGTAAGGAATTGAAGACATTCCTGTACGATCTCCAGATAACCGCCGTCTATGTCACCCACGACCGGGTCGAGGCCCTCGCCCTGTCCGATACCATCGCCGTGATGCGGGCCGGCCGGATCATCGAGATCGGTTCGCCGAAAAAGATCTACTTCAACGCCGAAAGCGAGTTCGTCGCCGACTTCATCGGCCGGGCCAATCTGGTCAAGGCGGTGGTCCGGGAACAGCTCCCCGGGGCGACCATCGTCGATTCCGGCATCGGCCGGCTCGCCTGTCGCAAGGGCGATTTTCCACCCGGCATGAAGGTGACGCTCTGTCTGCGCCCGGAATTCATCGCCCTCACCCGGGGTGACCACCCCGGAACGAATGTCGTCCAGGGAACCATCGCCTCCATGGTGTTCGTCGGCGACGCCTTCGAGGGCGAGATCCGCATCGGCGACCAGCATCTGCTGGCCCGCATCGAACCGGAGACGGATCTGGCCGTGGGCGACGAGGTCGGCTTCCAGGTGAGCCCCGATCACTGCCTCCTCGTTGCCGGGTAACAACAGCCATGACCGGCAAGCACACGGGATTGACACTGCTGCTCATCGCCATCGTCGGTTTTCTGACCATCTGCCCGGTGATCATGCTGATCTTCGGCAGTCTCTCGGAAGGGTTGACAGCCTCCGGCAAGTTCACCCTGGCCAAATATATCGCCGCCTATACCGATCCGGCGCTCCTGGAAGTCATCTGGAACACGGTGATTTTCGTCGGCGGGGCGGCGTCGACCGCCACCGTCCTGGCCCTCTTCCTGGCCTACCTCAACATCCGCACCGACATCCCCTTCAAGTTCATCTTCGGCATCATCTCGATTATCCCGATGATGATTCCACATCTCCTGTTTTCGGTCAGCTGGGTCCTGTTGCTCAATCCTTCCAACGGTATCCTGAACCTCGTCCTCCAACAGGTCCTCTCTCTCGACCAGGCCCCGTTCAATGTCTATTCCCTGCCCGGCATGATCCTCGTCGAGGGCCTGCTCGACCTGCCGATCGCGTACCTGATCATCGCCCCGGCCATGGCCTCCTTCGACGCGTCGCTGGAGGAATCTTCCCGGGTCTGCGGCGCCTCCACCGCCAAGACGATCTTCCGCATCACTCTGCCGGTCCTGCGGCCGGCCATTCTCGCGGCCTTCATCCTCTGCATCATTCGCGGCCTGGCCTCCTTTGCCGTGCCTTCGGTCATCGGCATGCCGGGGCGCATCTATGTCCTGGCCACCCATCTCTACCAGATGGTCTCCACCGGCTTCGCCGCCGATTACGGCAAGGCCGCCGCAGTGGGGATGAGCGTCCTGCTCGCCTCGATTATCCTCATCTACCTGTACCGTTACCTCACCTCGGCCAGCGACAGGTTCGTGACGATTGCCGGCCGCGGCTACAAGCCGACGATCATCCACCTGCAACGTTCCAGGATTCCGCTCTTTCTCATCCTCGGGTTTCTGTCGTTCATCCTGATCGTCCTGCCGGTCGTGGTCCTCTTTTACACCTCCCTGGTGCCGTATTCGATGGTGCCCAGCATGAGGGCCCTGTCGATGATGGGGCTGAAGCACTGGATTGAGGTGCTCAACGATCCGATCTCGCTGCTGTCCCTGAAAAACAGCCTGTTTCTCGGTGTCATCGGCGCCACGATCGGCATCGTGCTGTCGATCTTCGTCGCCTACGTCATCGTCAAGGTGCGGACCCGGAGCGCCGGTGTCCTGGAATCCCTCAGTTTTCTCTCCTTCTCCTTTCCCGGCATCGTCATCGGCGTCGGATTCATGTGGTTCTTCGTCCGCACCCCGCTCTACGCCACCATCTGGGCCCTGCTCATCGGCTATATCGCCACCTATCTCCCCTATGGCATCCGCCCGTTGTCCAGCGCCTTTGTCCAGATCCACGATCATCTCGAAGAATCGTCGCTGGTTGCCGGCGCGTCGTATCTGACGACCCTCAGGCGGATCGTCATCCCGCTGCTGGTGCCGGGAATCGTCTCCGGCTGGGTCCTGATGGCGACCATGTTCGTCCGGGAACTGTCCCTGTCCGTGGTGCTTTCCCGACCGGGAACCGAGGTCCTGGCGGTGCAGATCCTGCGTTTCTCCGAGGACGGGCTGTGGGGCAGGCTGTCGGCCCTGGGGATCATGATGATCGGGGTCTCGACCCTGCTGGTGCTCCTGGTCACCCTCATCGGCCACAGGTTTCGTCCGGTCGACCGTTGACCGCCGCCTCCGCCCCCTCAGCCCTCGATTGCCGCCGGCTTCTGACGCCAATCGTGATGGGTTGCACTGACAGCATCGACCCGAGTCGTGTATACTTCCCTGCGGTGGTCGACAATCCTCCGGACAACCGGCAACCGATGTTGTTCAATCATACGGTGATCAGTATCCATGCCCATGAATGAATCCCTCGATATCTGGAAGCTGCTGGCCGGTCTCTCCATCTTTCTGTTTGGGATGTACCTGCTGGAGGACGCCATCAGGACCATGTCCGGCAAGGCCTTCCGCCAGATGATCAGGTACTGGACCACCGGCCGCCTCCGCGCCATCGGCAGCGGCGCTTTCATCACCGCCATCCTCCAGTCCAGTTCGGCGGTCTCGCTGATGATCCTGGCCTTTGTCGGGGCCGGGGTGATGACGATGCAGAACGGAATCGGGGTGATGATGGGCGCCAATATCGGCACCACCCTGACCTCCTGGATTGTCGCCATTTTCGGCTTCAAGCTGGATATCGAGGTCTTCGCCCTCCCGCTGGTCGCGCTCGGAGGACTGGTTTTCATCGCCTTCGGCCCGTCGTCACGACTCTTCCAGGCCAGCCGGTTGTTGATCGGTTTCGGGTTTCTCTTCCTTGGTCTCGATTTCATGAAGACCGGCGTGGAAAACTTCGCCCGCCATATCGACCTCAGCGCCATTGTCGAGTACGGGCTCTGGATCTTTCTGCTCATCGGTACCCTGGTCACGGCCCTGATGCAGTCGAGCTCGGCGAGCATCGCCATCATCCTCACCGGGCTGAACGGCGGCCTGCTCACCCTTGAGCAGTCAATGGCCATGGTCATCGGCGCCAATATCGGTACCACCGTCACTGTTCTCCTCGGTTCCATCGGTGGGATCCCGTCCAAAAAAAGGGTGAGCACCAGTCATCTGATCTTCAACCTGGGTACCGGTTTCCTGGCCTTTCCCCTGGTACGT
>Ga0209066_10004207_pt1 | contig 15860 bp, 11 predicted proteins | sample All_14_2_FD_187198 | JGI IMG/M metagenome (GOLD analysis project Ga0209066, IMG submission 187198) | Freshwater microbial communities in response to fracking from Pennsylvania, USA - Allegheny Zone_MetaG_DW_15 (SPAdes) (version 2) ...
CGGGCCCAGGTTACCCACGATCAGCGGCAGCTTCTTGCGCACCAGCTTCTCGCGGGCGTGTTCGAGCAGCTTCTCGCTTTCAGCCGCAAAGCCCACGCAGTACGGCGGCTGCGGCATGCCGGCCACGGCGGCCAGGATGTCGGCGTTTTCAGTGAGCTCGAAGGTGGGCGCCACCTTCTTGCCGCCCTTCTTGATTTTGTGTGCTGACAGGCTGGCCGGGCGCCAGTCGGCCACGGCCGCCGTGGCGATGAACACATCGTGCGCCCCCGCCAGCGGCATCACGGCATCGAACATCTGTTGGGCCGCGCGCACGTCAACGCGTTGCACCCCCCGCGGCGTGGGTAGGTGCACTGGGCCGGCCACCAGCGTGACCAGCGCACCCGCCTCGCGGGCCGCGCGGGCGATGGCGAAGCCCATCTTGCCGCTGGAGAGGTTGGTGATGCCCCGCACCGGGTCGATGGCCTCGAAGGTGGGGCCGGCCGTGATCAGCACCTTGCGCCCGGCCATCGGCTGCGCCGACAGCACGGCACTGAGTTCTTCCAGGATCTCGGCCGGCTCCAGCATGCGGCCATCGCCCACCTCGCCGCAGGCCTGGTCGCCCACGCCCACGCCCAGCACGCGAGCACCATCGTCCTGCACCTGCGCCAGGTTGCGTTGCGTGGCCGGGTGGGCCCACATCTCACGGTTCATCGCCGGGGCCAGCACCAGCGGGCAACGCGCAGCACCCGCACCCCAGGGGCGTGCCAGACACAGCAGGCTCAGCAGGTCATCGGCCCGGCCCTGGGCCAGACGGGCGATGAAATCGGCACTGGCCGGCGCCACCAGCACCACGTCGACACCGGCGCCATTGGGCCCACGGGTGAGGTTGATGTGGGGCATGCCGTTGGGCTCGCGCCGATCCCACACCTCGGTGCAGACCGGCTCGCCCGACAGCGCCTGCAGCGTGTCGGGCGTGATGAAGCGCTGCGCGCCTTCGGTCATCACCACCCGCACGGAAGCCCCCGCCTGGCGCAACTGGCGCACCAGCTCGGCACTCTTGTAGCAGGCAATGCCGCCGCTCAACCCCAGCACGATGTGCCGGCCCCGCATGTCCCCCGACGCAGCGCCGGAGGCCCCGAATGTGGCTTGATTCATGGGAGGCGAGTCTAAACGGCGCCCGCAGGGAACCGTCGCCACGCCAATGACTCCCAGGGCCGTGACAATCCGCCCGCCATGAAACCCGCCGCCTATCCGACCGCCCTGCTGCTGTTGCCGCTCGCACTGCCCACCTTCGCCCAGCCCACCGAACCGGTACCAGAGCTCCAGCTGGAGAAGGTGGAGATTCGCGGCCGCGCCCCGAGCACCACCGAACTGCGGCGCGAATCGACGGCGGCCAAGACCATCGTCGGCCGCGAAGAGATCGACCGCTACGGCGACAGCACCGTCACTGACGTGCTCAAGCGCCTGCCTGGCGTCACCATTGGCGGCACACCCGGGCGCGGCGGCGAGATTCGCATGCGCGGCATGGGCAGCGGCTACACCCAGATCCTCATCAATGGCGAGCGGGTGCCTGGCGGGTTATCGGTGGACACGCTCACCCCCGCACAGATCGAGCGCATCGAGGTGATGCGCGCGCCCACCGCCGAATTTGGTGCCCAGGCCATTGCCGGCACCATCAACATCGTGCTGCGCGACGACGTGCGCCGCCGCCTCAACACCCTGCACCTGACGATGGGCTGGGCCGATGACCGCTGGCAGCCGGGCGTGAACTGGACCCGGGCCGACCGCATCGGCCCCTTCAGCTACAACCTCAGCGCCAGCGCCTACCGGCGCGACCGTGTCGATGCCGTGAACACCCACACCGCAGCCCCCGGCTATGTGCGTGAAGAGCAGCGCCGCGGTCGCGGCCTGCGCGAAGGGCTGCACCTGGGCGGGCGCCTTCAATGGAAGCTCGACGAGGGCAACACACTCGCTCTGCAGCCATTCGCCATGATCCACAGCGAGCGCGACCTGCAAGGCACCCAGCGCCAGCAAGCCGCGACCAGCACCGCACCAACGGGCTACAACACCGCCATCACCCACAGCCGAGGCCATTTTGCGCTGGCCCGCGGCAATGCCGAATGGCAGCTGCGCTTGCCGGATGCGGCCAGGCTAGAGCTCAACGCCGGTGTCACCGCCAGCGAATCGGTGGGCAACAGCCAGCGCCGCGAAAATTTGGCAGGCACGGACACCCGCACCGTCACCGATGCTTCCGACGCCCAGGAGCGCTGGCGCAGCCTGCGTGGCAAGTACAGCCGTTGGCTCGACACCGAGCACCAACTGGCCCTGGGCTGGGAGGCCGAATCGAGCCGTCGCGATGAGATTCGCAGCACCACCCAAACGGTGCTCGCCAGCGGCACGATCACCCCCACCGACGATTCACTGCAAGCCCGCACGCTGCGCACCGCCCTCTGGGCGCAGGACGAATGGAAGCTCTCCCCCCAATGGGCGCTGCATGGCGGCATGCGCTGGGAGGCCATCAGCACCCGCAGCGACTGGCTCGACAGCGGCCAATGGTTGCGCAGCCGCAACCGCAGCGCGGTGTGGAGCCCGCTCTTCCATGTGCTGTGGCGCCCTGACGAGCAGGCCAAAGACCAGGTGCGCCTGAGCCTCACCCGCGCCTACCGCGCGCCCCGCCCGGCCCAGTTGACAGCCCAGCGCGTGCTCACGCGCGACACCGACGTCACCGGCCTCAACTCACCGAACAACCCGGATCGCCTGGGCAACCCGGCACTGCGCCCGGAGCTGTCCACCGGCATCGACCTGGCCTATGAGCACTACCTGCCCGGCGGCGGGTTGCTCAGCGCCAGCGTCTTCCACCGCCACATCAGCGACTACATCCGCAACGTGATCAGCCTGGAGAGCAGCACCGGGCGCTACATCACTCAGCCGCAGAACATCGGCTCGGCCACCACCTCGGGCCTGGAGCTGGAAGCCAAGTTCCGCATGAATGAGCTGGCCCCCGCGCTCGACTGGCCGCTCGACTTGCGCAGCAGCGTGAGCCTATTTCGCTCGCGCGTGCGAGACGTGCCCGGCCCTGACAATCGACTGGATCGCCAGCCCCGCTACACCGCCAACCTGGGTGCCGACTACCGGCTGCAGGCCTGGCCACTGCAGGTGGGCAGCAGCCTGACGCTGCAGCCCGGCAACCCGCTGCAAGTGAGCGAGGTGCAACGCAGCTACGAAGGACTGCGCCGTGTCGTCGACGCCTACGCGCTGTGGACCCTCAACCCGCACACTGCGCTGCGCCTGTCAGCCAGCAACCTGTGGGCACGCAGCACCACCAGCGCCAGCAGCTATGACACGAACTACACCAGCCGCAGCATCGAAGACAACACCACCCTCGCCTCGGTGCGCCTCGAACTGAAGCTATGAAGCCGCGCCTCAGGCTTGCGGGTGTTGTGCGACCACCTGCCGCAACTTGCCGCTGTGGGGCTCCATCAGCGGCATGGCCGGGTTGAAGTGCAGGTGCACCTGCGCCAACCCCTGGTCGCTGAAAAAGCGGCGCAGCGCCTGCAGCGCCTGTTGCTGCTTGGCTTTGGGCGCGGGCTCATGCAACAGGTCCAGCCGCAACTCGATGGCGTCCCGCCCCGTCTGCCTCAGCTGGAATCGGTGCACATCAGCGGCCTCTTCCAACGCCGTGGTCAGGGCCATCGGCGACACATGCACCAGCCGCCCGCCGGCGCCGCGCAGGCACAGCGTGTCGTCGCAACGCCCCGCCACCTCGATCGACAGCCGCGGGTTGCCGCAGGGACAGGGCTCGGTGTCGACCGTGACGCTGTCGCCCAGCGCATAACGAATGATGGGCTGCACCTGGTTGGCCAGGTTGGTGAGCAGCACCGAGTGAGACGCCACCCCCGGCGGCACCGGCTGGCCCTGTTCGTCGATGGGCTCCAGCAGCACCCAGTCGTCGTTGACATGCAGGCGGCCGTGCGGGCATTCGAAGCCGATGGTCATGCATTCCGAGGCGCCGTAGTCATTGGTGATCGGCGCCCCGAACACCTGTGACACATAGGCCCGCGTGGCGGGTGCCAGGCGTTCGCCCCCGGCCCACAACGCCCGCGGCGTGATGTGCAGGTCACCCGTTTCCTGCGCCCGTGCCAGCTCCGCCAGCATCGAGGGGTAGCTCACCAGAAAATCGGGTTGGAAGGCATTGAGCTGCGCCACCAGCTCGGCCTCGGGCGCCGTCACCGACAGCACCTGCGTGTTCGCCCCCAGCCACGGGTACAGCCGACACTGGCGCTTCCAGAACGAGATGCCGGCGTAGTGCCCTTCATCGGCAGCCACCAGGCTAGAGCGCGCCCGCGCCATCGTGAAGCCCTGCATCAGGTTGCTGAAGGCATCGCGCCCATCGCGGCGGGTGGCCGTGAGCGTGGCATAGACGGCCAGGGCCGACGGGTCGTGCACGAACACGCCCGGCTCGCCGCTGGTGCCCGAGCTGGTCCACACGGCGTAGCGGCCCAGGTAGTCGTCGCCGATGCGCGAAGGATCGGCCAGGAACTGGCGGATCTCGGCCAGCTTCAGGCGCGGGTCGGTCACCCAGTCATCAAAATGGGCCATCAGGTCGCGCTTGTGCACCGGCGGCAAGGCCTGCCAGGGGCTGCGGCCCGGTTGCCAGTCGCCCCAGTGGCGGCGGTAGTAGGGCGAATGGTTGCGGGCGTGCGCCAACAGGGTGTCCAGCCGCAGGCGCAACCGCAGCGCGTTGGCCTGGCGCTCGCTGCGTGCCAGCAAATCCCACGGCTGCCCAGCGGCCCAGCCCCAAGGTGTCTCCGATGCGGCCATGGTGGTGGCTCCTCTTGTGGGCCAAAACTGCACTATCGCGCAGCGAGATCACCGCGTCACTGAGTTTGCACAACACACGCGCGCACCGCACTTGACCGCGGCGGAATCGGCTGGCTACATTACTGACCAGTTAGTCATTAACAATGTCTGCCGCCCCCCATCAACGCCGCAAGGCCGAACGCCCCGACGAGCTGCTCGACGCCGCGCTGGCGCTCTTTGTCGAGCGCGGCTTCGCCGCCACCCGCATGGATGACGTGGCCCAGCGGGCGGGCGTCTCCAAAGGCACCGTCTACCTCTACTGGTCGGCCAAAGAAGATCTGCTGCGGGCCGTGATCCTGCGTTTCCTCGGCGGGCACCTCACCGCGGGCGATCAGGCCATTCAGGCCCACGACGGCAGCGCCAGCGACCTGCTGCGTCACCTCTTCGTCGACTGGTGGATCGCCATCATCGACAGCCCCACCTCGGGCGTCTTCAAACTGATGCTGGCCGAGGCCTGCAACTTCCCCGAGATCGCCGCGTTCTACCGGCAGGAAGTGGTGGAACGCGGCCAGAGCCTGATCCGCAGGATCATCGACAAAGGCATCGCTGACGGCGAGATGCGCGAGGTCGACGTGGAAGCGGCGGTGTTTTCGCTGATGCTGCCGATGGTGATGCTGTGCGTGCACAAACATTCGATCGGCGTGTGCGCGCCGGTCGAGGGGCTGCAGGATGCGCCGCGGCTGATCCGCGCCCACGTCGATCTGGTCTTGCGCGGCCTTCTGCGCGAACCGCCTGCCGACCGGGAAGGCCCGGCATGAAGCCGCCACGCACGCCTCCTAAAATGCCGGGTTACTCCCCATCCTGCCCCGCCGCCGCACCCCGGCCGGGCGCCCCCTGCTACACCGACTGCCGAGGACGGCCATGAACATCGAACAAGCCCGTTTCAACATGATCGAGCAACAGATCCGTCCGGCCAATGTGCTCGACCCGTCGGTGCTCAGCCTGCTGGCCGTGTTGAAGCGCGAAGACTTCGTGCCCGCGGCTCATCGCTCGCTGGCGTTCATGGACCTGGAAGTGCCGCTGCCCGAGGGACAGTGCATGCTGGCGCCCAAGATCGAAGCCCGTCTGCTGCAGGAGCTGGCCCTGGCCCGCCATGAACGTGTGCTGGAGATCGGCGCCGGCTCAGGCTACATGGCCGCGCTGTTGGCCCACAAAGCGCAGAAGGTGCTGAGCTTTGAGCTGCACGCCAGCCTGGTGGCACTGGCCCGCGAGAACCTCAAGCGCGCTGACGTGATGAACGCCGAAGTGCGCCAGGGCGATGGCTCGCGCGGCGACACCGGCCAGGCGCCATGGGATGCCATCGTGCTCTCCGGCTCGGTGGCCCAGGTGCCCCAGCCATTGCTCGACCAGCTCAAGGTGGGCGGCCGGCTGATCGGCATCGTCGGCGACGAACCGGTGATGCGCGCCGTGCTGATCACCCGCACCAGCGAGCGCGACTGGCGCCGTGTCGAGTTGTTCGACACCGTCGCCACGCGGCTGCAGGGCTTTGCCGAGACGCCAGCCTTCAGTTTTTGAAACCGGCCTGACACCATGCAACAGGTTGCCGCCCAAGACGTACCCGCCCAGCTCCAGGCCCAGGCCGCCCAAGGCCGCCAGCCGGTGATGCTGGATGTGCGCGAGCCCTGGGAGGTGGCCACCGCCTGCGTGCAGCCTGCCCCCGCCACGCTGGTGTGTATCCCGATGAACGAAGTCCCCGCCCGGCTCGATGAGCTGGATGCCACCCAGCCCGTTTGGGTACTGTGCCACCACGGCATGCGCAGCGCCCAGGTGGCGGGGTTTCTGATGCGGCGCGGCTTTGCCGAGGTCTACAACGTGGCCGGCGGCATCGAAGCCTGGTCGTGCACCGTCGACCGCCAGGTCCCGCGCTATTGAAGCTCACGCGCTTCAACCAAGGAAGTCCCATGCCCCTGCTGCCCCGGCCCCGCCTGTTGACCTGCCTGCTGCTGGGGGCCTTTGTGATCGCGGCGCCCGTGCGGGCCCAATCACTGAAGGAGCTGTACGAAGCCGCCCGCGGCTACGACGCAGCCTACCTGGCCGCCGTGGCACAGGCCGACTCGGCGCAGTACAAGGCCGCGCAAGCCCATGCCCTGCGGCGCCCCAACGTGAGCCTCACCGTCTCGGCCGGCCGCACGCTGGCCGACAGCCCGGTGGGCGCTGCCCGCTACAGCGCCAGCAACGGCATCGGCCCCACGGTGCAGGGCCAGCAGTCGCTGTTCAACCGGGCCAACGACGCCACCATCAGCCAGGCCGACCTGTCGCTCGACGTGGCCCGCGCCCAGCTGCGCAGCGCCGAGCAGGACCTGATCGTGCAAGTGGCGCAGGCCTACTTCGACGTACTCACCGCGCGTGACACGCAAGCCTCGCTGCGGGCCAACCAGAAGGCCATTGCCGAACAGCTGGCCTCCGCCAAACGCAGCTTCGAGGTGGGCACCGCCACGATCACCGACACCCGCGAAGCCCAGGCCCGCTACGACCTGAGCACCGCGCAACTGCTGGCCGCCGAGAACGATCTGCGCGTCAAGGAAGCCACGCTGAGCCAGCGCGTGGGCCGCCCAGCCGCCGATCCCAAGTCCCTGGCGCCAGCCACCCCGTTGCCCGCGGTGCAACCCGCCGATGTCGAGCCCTGGCTGCGCGACGCAGAGAAGCAAAGCCCGTTGATTGCCCAGGCTCAAACGGCGTTCGACATCGCCAAGCTGGAGACCGAGAAGGCCCGGGCCGGCCACCTGCCCACGGTGGGGCTGACCGGCAGCTACGGCAAGACGCGCATTTCGGTGGATGGGCGCATCCTCAACAGCGCCACCGGCCTGGAAACGCCCTACAGCGGCGACGGCACCAAAACCGATGCCAGCATCGGTGTCGCACTGAACCTGCCGCTGTACCAGGGCGGGGCGATCGACAACCGCGTCAAGGAAACGCTCAAACTCGAAGAGAAGACGCGCAACGACCTGGAGGCCGCCCGGCGCAACGTCAGCCTGGCCACGCGGCAGGCCTTCCTGGGCGTGCAGTCGCTGCGGGCCCAGGTGAGCGCCTACGAGGCGGCTGAAAGCTCATCGAAGCTGGCACTCGAAGCCACGCAGCTGGGCTACAAGGTGGGCGTGCGGGTGAACCTGGACGTGCTGAACGCCCAGGCACAGCTGTATTCCACCCAGCAGTTGCTGGCCAAGGCGCGCTATGACGTGGTGGTCAACGGCCTGCGCCTGCGCCAGGCCGCCGGGGTGCTGATGCCCGCCGATGTGGAGTCGGTGAACGCCTTGCTCGCGCCCTGAGCCAGGCCCGAATCAAGGCGCCGGCAACCTGGCCAGCAGCGCCTGCGCCATGCGCTCGGCAGCGCCACGATGCTGGGCTGCAAAGGCCAGCGCGGCCTGCTCGCGCTGGGCCCGCAACGGGCTGCCCAGCCACTGCACCGCCTGCTGAATGGCGGTCGGCAGGTCAGCCACCCGCAGCGCGGCGCCAGCGGCTTCGGCCAGTTGCGCCGCCTCAGCGAAATTGAAGGTGTGCGGCCCCATGATCACCAGGCGCCCACAGGCCGCCGGCTCGATCAGGTTTTGCCCACCCAGCGGGGCAAAGCTGCCACCCAACAGCACCACATCGGCCAAGGCGTAGTAGGCCACCATCTCGCCCATCGAATCACCCAGCCAGACATCGGCAGCCAGCGCCGCCGCATCTGGCTGCCCCTGCGGCCAGCCACTGCGTCGGGACACCGACAGGCCGGCGGCCTGCACCAGGCCTGCCACCTCGTCGAAGCGCTGCGGATGGCGCGGCACCAAGGCCAGCAGCGGCCGACCGGATGCAGGCAGAGCCGCCCAGGCCTGCAACAACGGCAGATCCTCGCCCTCGCGCCACACGGCAGCCAGCACCACCGGCCGCGTCAGGCCGGCATGCCATTGCACGCCCTGGGCTTGCAGCGCCGGCTTCAGCGCGATGTCGAACTTGAGGTTACCCATCACCTGCACCTGGCGCGCACCGGCTTCGCGCAACCGCGCCGCATCGCCCTCGGTCTGCGCCAGCACCTCGGTGAGGCCTTCGGCGGCCGGGCGCATCAATGCATCGAACCGCAGCGACTGGCGCAAGCTCTTGGGCGACAGCCGCGCGTTGGCCAGCACCAGCGGCACCTGGGCAACACGGCACTGCGCCACCAGGTTGGGCCAGACCTCAGTTTCCATCAGCACGCCGATCGCCGGCCTGAAATGGCGCAGGAAACGGCGCATGCCGCCAGGGGTATCAAACGGCAGCCAGACCTGCCGGTCACCCGGCTGCAGCAGCGCCTGGCCGGCGGCCCGCCCCGTGGCCGTGCTGTGCGTGAGCAGCAGCCGCAGGCCGGGCCGGCGCTCCCGCAGCGCGCGCACCAGCGGCTCGGCCGCCTTGGTTTCACCCAGCGAGACGGCATGCACCCACACGGCGCCAGCCGGGCCCGCATCGCCCCAGCCCCAGCCATAGCGCTCGGCGATGCACGCCCGGTAGAGCGGCTCGGCGCGCGAGCGCCACAGCAGCCTCAGCCACAGCCACGGGGCCACCAGGCGCAGCACGCTGGTGTACGCGGCGTGGGCCAGCCGACGCTTCATGGGTGAGCGGCCTGCCACACCGTCTGCCAAGCCTGCCAGACGTCGTCCAACGACGGCACCGCCGCACCGCCCACCGCCACCTGATGGGCATGGCCATGGGCCACGAGTGGCCCGGTGCGCCAGGCGGTGGGGAAGTTGTAAAGCTGCACATGCGGCAGGTTCAACGCAACGGCCAGATGGGACAGGCCGCTGTCCACACCGATCGCGCCCACACACGCACCGAGCCGGTCCACCAGCGCATCCAGGCTCATCATCGGCCACAGAGCGCAATGCGCGGGGCCGATCTGCTGCGCCAGCCGCTGTGCCCGCTGGGCTTCGGCAGCGCTGCCCTGCGGCCAGGCCAGCGCAAAGCCCGCCTGCACCAGGCGTTGGCAAAGCGCCACCCAATGGGCTTCGGGCCAGAGCTTGTCGTCGCGCGAGGTGCCATGCACGATGGCCACGGTGGGCCGCACTTCGGCCGGCCCGTGCGCCTGCAGGCCGAACACCGGCGGGCCCTGTACCGCATAGCCCAATGCACGAGCACACAGCTCACGCGATCGATCCACCACATGGATGTGCGGCTCGATGTGCACGGCCCGATCGGCCACCCAGCGCGTGGGTGGCTCATAGCCTGAGCCATCGGTGCGGTTGGCCAGGGCGATGCGCTCACCGCCGGGCGCGAGGCGGGCCTGGCGCGCCACCAGCGCCGATTTGGTGAGGCCCTGCAGATCGATCACCGCGTCATACGCCTGGGCCTGCAGCGCGACTCGAAAGGCCTGCTTCTCGGCCCGCACCGCGGCACTGAACAAGCCCTTCAGGCCCTGCTTGCGCCAGCGGCGCTGCGCACACTCAACCACCCGGCCGATGCCGGCCACGCGCCGCACCAGCGGGGCGAAGCCGGGCTCCACCACCCAGTCGACCTGCACGCCTGGGCAGGTCGCATGCAGGTCATGCACCACCGGCATCGCATGGATCACGTCGCCCAGCGACGACAGCTTGACGATCAGCACTCGCCCGGCTGCGCCGGGCTGGGTGAGCGCTTTCAATGGGCGGAAGCCTGCACCTGCGCATCGGGCTTCACGGCACGCAACGCGGCCATGAAGTCGGTCTCGATGCGATGCAGGGCTTCGGGCGTGTGGCCCTCGAAGCGCAGCACCAGCACCGGCGTGGTGTTCGACGCGCGGATCAGGCCGAAGCCATCGGTGTAGTCGGCGCGCACACCGTCGATGGTGTTGATCTCGGCGCCGGGGAAGTTGACCGACGCTTGCAGCTTGGCCACTACCTCGTGCTGATCACCCGCGTCGCAGGGCACGTTCAACTCAGGCGTGCTGTAGCTGGTGGGCAGCGCGTTGAGCACGGCGCTCGGGTCGTCATAGCGCGAGAGGATCTCCAGCAGCCGGCCGGCGGTGTACATCGCATCATCGAAGTTGTACCAACGCTCGCCGAAGAAGATATGGCCGCTCATCTCGCCGGCGATGGGCGCGCCGGTTTCCTTCAGCTTGGCCTTCACCAGGGAATGGCCGGTCTTCCACATCAGCGGCACACCGCCTGCGGCGCGAATGCCCTCGGGCAACCGCTGCGAGCACTTCACGTCGTAGATGATGGTGGCGCCGGGATGGCGGCTCAGGATGTCGCGTGCGTAGAGCAGCAACTGGCGATCGGGGAAGATGTTCTGGCCATCGGCCGTGACCACACCCAGGCGGTCACCGTCGCCATCGAAGGCCAGGCCCAAATCGGCCTCAGTGGCCTTCACCACCTTGATCAGGTCGGCCAGGTTTTCGGGCTTGGAGGGATCGGGATGATGGTTCGGGAAATCGCCATCGACGCGGCTGTACAGATCGATCACCTCGCAGCCCAGGGCGCGCAGGATGCCGGGCGCCGACGCACCTGGGATGCCGTTGCCGGAGTCGACCACGATCTTCATCGGACGCGACAGCTTGCAGTCGTTGATGATGCGGTGGGTGTACTCGGGCAGGATGTCCATCGCGCCGATGCGACCCTGGCCCTGGGCATAGTCCTCGGCCTCGATGCGGCGCTTCAGGCCCTGGATGGTTTCACCGTGGATGGCCACACCGGCCAGCACCATCTTGAAGCCGTTGTAGTCCTTCGGATTGTGGCTGCCGGTGACCTGGATGCCGCTGCGGCACCCTTCTTTCGCGCGCGTGGCAGCCACGTAGTACACCATCGGCGTGGTGACCGCGCCGAGATCGACCACATCGAGACCGGTCGACGCCAGGCCGCGCATCAGTGCGGCCACCAGGCCGGGACCGGAGACCCGCCCGTCGCGCCCCACCACCACCGCCTTCTCCCCAGCGGCCAGCGCCTCGGTACCGAAGGCACGGCCAAGGTGCTCGGCAAAGGTTTCATCGATCGTCTGACCGACGATGCCGCGAATGTCGTAGGCTTTGAAAGCCGAGGCGTGAACTTGCATGCAGGTCTCAAAAGTGACAATGGAAAGGCGGAATGGCCGACAGCCAGGCATCATCCCGTGTGGGCGCACCGATTGTAGGGAGCGCCCGTCAAGGTGCCATGCCAGATACCCGCCCGTGTATGCGTCAGAAGACGCATGCGGTGACCCTTGTTGCACGATCATGATTGAGCGAAAGCAGAATCGCTCATCCAAGCGCTTGTACACTCCCGCGGCTGCCGGTTGTCTGAAAAACCCTCGGTGACTTGAGTCATTGATCGATGCGACGTCCCGGCACAAAGCATTTGTTCCGTTCTGTCTCTTGGAGAAAAATTCGATGAACGCCATCAAGACTCTGCTGCTAGTCTCTTCTGCTGCCTTGTTTGCCGCTTGCAGCAGCACCCCAAAGGAAACCGCCCCCGCGCCTGTCGAAGCGCCGGCCGCTCCGGCGCCCGCACCGGCCGCAGCGCCTGCCCCGGTGGCCACTCCCCAGGCACCCGCCGCCGCCCTGCCCGCTCACCTGGATCCGAACAGCGCCATCTCCACCCAGCGCAGCGTGTACTTCGACTTCGACGCCTACAACGTCAAGGCCGACTACAACAACGTGATCGACCTGCAAGGCAAGTACCTGGTAGCGAACCCCGCCCTGAGCGTGCGTGTCGAAGGCAACACCGACGAGCGCGGCAGCACCGAGTACAACCTGGCCCTGGGCCAGCGTCGTGCCGAATCCGTCGTGAAGGCGCTGAAAGTCGTCGGCGTGAAGGACAAGCAAGTCGAAGCCGTGAGCTATGGCGAAGAGAAGCCGCAAGCTGCCGGCCACGACGAAGCCGCCTGGTCGAAGAACCGTCGCGCCGACATCGTCTACCCCGCGAAGTGATCCTGGCGAAGCCTCAGAACGGGGCCCCGCACTGATCTCTGATCTGAAAACAGCGCCCACCGGCGCTGTTTTCTTTTGCGGGCGACACCCAACAAAAAAGCCGCTTCAGGAGCACCTGAAGCGGCTTCTTGAAAACTTGGCGGAGTGGACGGGACTCGAACCCGCGACCCCCGGCGTGACAGGCCGGTATTCTAACCAACTGAACTACCACTCCGCGTGGCCGGTAACTTCAGGCGATTGCCTCAAGTGCTACCGATACTTGCGCCAACCGTTTGATCAGTTGGCGACCCCTAGGGGATTCGAACCCCTGTTACAACCGTGAAAGGGTCGTGTCCTAGGCCTCTAGACGAAGGGGTCACAGCTTTCCACGAATCGAAACCGTATGCTTTGTTGGTGGAGGTAAGCGGGATCGAACCGCTGACCTCTTGCATGCCATGCAAGCGCTCTCCCAGCTGAGCTATACCCCCAACGGCTTCAATCCAGATTGTCTTTTGAACGTACCGTCTTGAAATCAAAACGGGCTGACAGAGTCAACCCGTGAAGGATGGTGGCGGAGTGGACGGGACTCGAACCCGCGACCCCCGGCGTGACAGGCCGGTATTCTAACCAACTGAACTACCACTCCGCGTGGTCGGCAGCTTCAGGCTACTGCCTCAAGCGCTACCGAAACTTGCGCCAACCGTTTGATCAGTTGGCGACCCCTAGGGGATTCGAACCCCTGTTACAACCGTGAAAGGGTCGTGTCCTAGGCCTCTAGACGAAGGGGTCACATCTTTCAACGACTTGAACCGCGCGCCACCATGTTGGTGGAGGTAAGCGGGATCGAACCGCTGACCTCTTGCATGCCATGCAAGCGCTCTCCCAGCTGAGCTATACCCCCTACGACTTTTGAAAGAACCGTCTTTTGAACTGTTCGACCAAATGTGCAGCGCCGTTCAAGCGAGAAGAAGATTCTAGACCGAAATTCAGGCAGCTTGCAAGCGCTTCAACACGACATCCTTCTCAAACAACGTCAGTACCGCATCGATCGACGGCGTCTGAGTCCGGCCACAGACAAGCACGCGTACCGGGATGGCGAGTTGGGGCATCTTGAGCTTGTGCTCGGCAAGCACGTCTTTCATGGCGGCCTGGATGGCGGCGGCCGTCCACTCCGTCGCACTCAACAGACGTTCGGCAAAGGCCTTCAGCGCCGGACGCACAGCATCCGTCACGTGCTTGTCCAGGTCGTCCTGCGCAGGCTGCACGTCGCGGAACACCATGGCCAGCCACTCGGCCAGTTCCACGGTGGTCGAGCAGCGGTCCTTGAACAGCGCACACAACGCGGGCAGTCGCTCGTCGCTGGCGGCCTCGATGTCCAGCTTGCGCAGCTGTTCCACCACCAGGCCGGCCAACGCGGTGTCGTCGCAGGCCTTCATGTGCTGCGCGTTCACCCAGCGCAGCTTGGCTTCGTCGAACTGGCCGGCGCTCTTGCCGAGGTGGTCAAGGTTGAACCAGCTGACGAACTGCTCGCGCGAGAAGATCTCGTCGTCGCCATGGCTCCAGCCCAGGCGCGCCAGGTAGTTGACCACGGCATCGGCCAGGTAGCCTTCTTCGCGGTACTGCGTCACCGGTTTGGCACCGTGGCGCTTACTCATCTTCTCGCCCTGCTCGTTCAGCACGGTGGGCAGGTGAGCGTAGACCGGCGGCTCATTGCCGAGCGCGCGGAAGATGTGGATCTGCCGCGGCGTGTTGTTGACATGGTCGTCACCGCGGATCACATGGGTGATGCGCATGTCGATGTCATCCACCACCACGCAGAAGTTGTAGGTGGGCGTGCCATCGGGACGGGCGATCACCAGGTCATCCAGTTCGGCGTTGCTGATCTCGATGCGGCCTTTGACTTTGTCGTCCCAGGCCACCGCGCCACCTTCGGGGTTGCGGAAGCGGATCACCGGCTGCACACCTTCCGGCACCGGCGGCAAGGCCTTGCCCGGCTCGGGGCGCCAAGTGCCGTCGTAGCGCGGCTTCTGCTTGGCGGCCATCTGGCGTTCGCGCAGCGCATCAAGTTCGGTGGTGCTCATGTAGCAGGGGTAGGCCAGGCCCTGGGCCAGCAGCTCTTGCAGCACGGCCTTGTAGCGGTCCATGCGCTGCATCTGGTAGAACGGGCCTTCGTCGTGATCGAGGCCGAGCCAGCGCATGCCTTCGATGATGACGCCCACCGCCGCCTGCGATGAGCGCTCGACATCGGTGTCTTCGATGCGCAGCACGAACACGCCGTTGTTGGCGCGCGCAAAGGCCCAGGGGTACAGGGCCGAGCGGATGTTGCCGAGGTGGATGAAGCCGGTGGGACTGGGTGCGAAGCGGGTGCGCACCTGCGGGGTGGTTGAAGTAGCGTCGGTCATGCCGCGTTCAGGCCGTCTTCAGGCCAACAGGTTGTTCAGGCCGCGGGCCAGATCGGCCTTGAGGTCGTCGATGTCTTCCAGGCCCACGGCCACGCGGATCAACCCCTGCGTGATGCCTGCAGCCTGGCGCTGTTCTTCCGTCAGCCGGCCATGCGAGGTGCTGGCCGGATGCGTGATGGTGGTCTTGGTATCGCCCAGGTTGGCGGTGATGGAGCACACGCGGGTGGCATCGATCACCGCAAAGGCGTTGGCACGCGCCTGCTCGGGCGTGGCGCCCTGCACCACAAAGCTCACCACTGCACCACCACTGCGCTGCTGCTGCATCGCCAGCGCATGCTGGGGGTGCGACGCCAAGCCGGGGTAGTAGGTGCGCTGCACGGCGCCCTGTTGCTCCAGCCATTGCGCCAGCGCGTGCGCCCGCTCGCTCTGAGCCTGCATGCGGATCGACAGCGTCTCCAACCCCTTCAGCACCACCCAGGCGTTGAAGGGCGACAGGCACATGCCGGCCGAACGCATCACCGGCACCAGCTTGCCTTCGATGATGGCTTCGGGCCCGCAAACGGCACCCGCCATCACACGCCCCTGACCATCCAGGTACTTGGTGCCTGAATGCACGATCAGATCAGCCCCCAGCTTGGCAGGCTGTTGCAGCGCGGGCGAGCAGAAGCAGTTGTCCACCACCAGCAGCGCGTCGCCGGCATGGGCGATGTCGGCCAGCGCACGGATGTCACAGATCTCGGTGAGCGGGTTGCTGGGGGTCTCGGCAAACAACAGCTTGGTGTTGGGTTGCATGGCGGCATGCCACTCGCCCACAT
>Ga0209066_10004209_pt1 | contig 15856 bp, 12 predicted proteins | sample All_14_2_FD_187198 | JGI IMG/M metagenome (GOLD analysis project Ga0209066, IMG submission 187198) | Freshwater microbial communities in response to fracking from Pennsylvania, USA - Allegheny Zone_MetaG_DW_15 (SPAdes) (version 2) ...
ACCTGCACCTCAGCTACCCGGCCGAGGTGCGCGGCCTGGTGGTACGTAGCGGCGTGCGCGCCAGCGTGCGAATCATCGTCGCGGCCCAGGATGATCAGGGGACCACGCACCCCGGCATGCTGAGCAATCTCAGCATCGGCGGGTGCTCACTTGCGTCGCGCAACGTCATCGCCCCACTCAACGCCACACTGCGTATCAAATTCCGGGTCAGCATTGCGGACGTCGAGTATCTACTCAACATCGTGGGCATAGTCCGCAGCATTCGTGACGAGAACACGGACGACAACCCGGACCTGCGCAAGATGCACGGCATTCAATTCACCGAGATCTCACCGGAGAACCGTGTTGTGTTGACGGCGTTTGTTTATCAGCAGGCGTATGACCATGCGCTTTAACGCAGGGCACAGAATTGCTTATGAATTTCGCCTGAAACGCCACTGCCTCATACCCCACTCACCCGGAATAATTCTCGCGAAAACGCTCGGTTTGTTGCATTTACTCATGCAGTATCGTCACGATACCGATGTCGCCATTCGATAAACGCCGCCAGTAGACGAAATGGCGCTCGTGGCGAAAGTGAAACCCCTCGACGCCAAACTCAGCCGGGATCGGGCAAGACGCCACCCTTGTTGCGCGTGATAACGTCGCGCCGTGGTCAACCGCGTGTAGGCAGACTCGAGCGCCGAGAAAGCTTTGGCAAGTTCGACCCTCCGGCGTTCTTACATCACCAGCTCCTGGCGAGTCTTGTCACGACGAATCAGTTCGTCCATTCTCTTCGGCATCACAACCTCTATCTCAAAGTGGCATAGTAGAGGTCGTAGCGTCCTGCGTACTCATCCGCCATCGAGACGCAGACTGTGCTGACCGAACCCGATCCCCATAGAGGAACTTTGCATGACTCGCGTTCTTGCTCCCGGCGTATTTGACGTATTTCATATTGGCCATTTGAATTACCTGATGGCAGCAGGTCAGCACGGCGATGAATTGGTGGTAGCCGTACAGGAGGACCGTGCGGCAGAGAGACAAAAGAACATTCAGCTAGCGACACCCTTGGCCGAACGCATTGCCCTAATTGAGCAACTCCGTTTTGTCACTGAAGTAGTGAGTTACTCCGATGTGTTTCAGGGACCGCTATTGCGTGCACTCAACATCGACGTTTTTGCTTGCGGTGATGAATACGGCTTCGACCCACGCTATACCGATCAATTAAAGACTCTCCAATTTTGCGAGGAAAACGATATAAAAGTCGTTCGAATTCCGCGCACAAATCATGTTTCGTCGACGCGCGTGCGAGCCCATCTGAAGCAGTTCTGGTCTGCACGGGCAGCGAAAGCCACCGAGCTTCCATCTGGAGTTACCACTCTAGGGAGTTTCAACGGCAATCAAAATCAGGTTCTCGAACAGACCATGCGCGAATGTTCGCTGATCCGAGGGGCAGCAGAACGCCATGGTGCTCGCAGCATGATAGACCTCGGTTGTGGAGACGGACGGCATCTGGTCAAGCTCGTAGGGCATTTTGATCAAATTACAGGTGTCGATTTCGCACCCGAACTCGTCGCACTTGCACGAAAAAAAATAGATGCCATAAACCCTGATGCAAGATTAGAGCTTTCCGCCTCCGACATCCTCCAATACAAGACATGCTCTCAATTCGATCTCATCTTATTGTCTGGCATAACCCCCTGTCTAGACGACCATCAGTTAGAGCAACTTCTCGATACGATCATTCAATTGGCGCACTCAAACACATGCCTTTTGATACGAACATCAGTTGCAATCAATAAACGCATAGATCTAATTAACTTCTTTTCAAAAGAGCTCGGCACTACCTACACTGCGTATTACCGCACCCAAGGAGAAATCCTCGAGAACCTAAATCGGACTGGCTGGACGCTCCTGGAAGCATGCCAGTTGTACCAACATCGCACAGACACCGCCGTATGGTGGTTCGAGCTCGTACGCACTTCGAAAAATATGCTTCGGCCCGACGTACCATGAGTCAAACAACATCGATCGAAACAATACTTCTGGACCTAATGCACTCGCAGGAAGCGCTGCGCCTCGAACTCCAGCGTGTCGCGAGTTTGTATGAGATCCAAGCGCGGGAGTTGAGTGCTCTCAAGGAGAGACTGAGTGCAAACAGCGAATCGAATTATACGTTGGCCAGTCTTAGACTACCTCCAGGTCTGATGCCGGCGAGCGGCAGGCCTGAGGATGCCAACAACCTTAACGCCGTTTTTCGTGACATCGAAGGCGCTTTTCATCCCAAAAAAAATAGCTATCTACCCCAATCGGCATACGTTCTTTACCGTCAGTTGCAGGGATTGAACATGTCGTTTCAGCGTCTTGCGGTGATCACGACAGCGAATACAGAGTTATCAGAAATTCTCTCTGTCACGAACTCTTCCTCTGCAGTGGAGTTTCGAGTTCACGGCGTAGATGGCCCGCTACAAGCAATCGAATATAAGCGCGACTCCTCTCCAACAATCCACTGGCTCCCGGGCAGTTTACAAACGCTGCCTTTTCACATTGACTTTTGCGACACCCTCTGGATTCCAGATCCTTTTCTCGCGAGCCTTATACTGCAATGTCGCGGGGTTTTCGAAGGTTTCGCGGAACGAGTGCGAAAAAATATATTTTTCACTCTCAATACCAAAGACTGGAAAGAGCATGATGCCCGTATGATCGCGCACACAGCTGGATTCATCGAACTTTCGCGCACGTTTATATCGGAAACGCAGTCTTATATCACCCGTTTTCATGAAAGCCATGGCTACTACCCTTTGACGGGAACCCCGGAAAACGTGAAAACTACCGTTTTATATCTTCTGGCCTCAAAGATCCCAACACCAGCCTTTAGGCTGAACTGCACCGATGAGGCGTCGCATGAGCAAGAGTAAGCAACGCTTCGTTATTTGGGGATACGGATCAGAAAATATTTTTCAAAGCTTTGGCGAGACGCTAATTTCTGAGGGCCATGAAGTATTTTCCCTCCCATGTAAAAAATTCGGTCGCTGGGAAGAATTGGAAATTCTATTACGTGCGCCATATATATTGCTAACCTCAGCTCACTTCGGCCGCGACACCCGCATCCTAAGGGACTTTTATCCCGACATCCACATTGAAAACGAGTTCCTGGACCTGCTCCACCACTGCCCGCCTATCCTTTCTGTTTTTTATCCACATGATCTCGCCACACCACTGGTAATCAACGAGCCTCTCCTCCTGCACGCTTTCGATCTTGTACTATGGCCAACCCCGTTCTTTGGCTATCAGCCCCGGCCCAAAAGACTGATCGAGGTAGGCTGGATTGGCTTTCGCGAGCCCCTCCGGCCGATGCATGCTAGACGGTACGATAGCGTTCTACTTTTTTCGGACGTTTCCCACCACATGAGTCAATTCGGTGTCGAGTCGACGCACCGGAAACTATTCCCCATTCTTGAGACGGGCACCGCCATCAAGTTTCCGAAATGGCCAGGGCATGAGGCCTTCGAAGAGTACTTCGCCCAGCACGGCGCGCACGTCATTCCGGCTGACACGCCAGCCGGGAGCCTCATCCAGGATAGTCGTTTGATCATATCGAACAGTCTCAGCAGCATCTCAGTCGAAGCCGCCTACATGGGCACTCCTGTGATCAACCTGCTGGAGGATTACTTACCAGAGGGGCTTCAGGAACGATTTCTTGCCGGACTGCCTGGTTGCGTGCTTAGTAGCTACAGTGACTTTCCCTTTAATCACGCCAACCCCCCTCTCCCCCCTACGCCACAGGTCAAACCTTTCGACGCGGCACAAGTACTTAAAGTTATCCTTACCGAAGCAGAACCTCGGATGGTGCGTGAGCGCAGCACTCTTCTGATTAGTCAGATTGTGGATCGCCTAGAAAAAAACACGCTCAACTCAACGTCGTCCCACCAAGAAAACATCGTTCTGCCACCTTCCAACCCCGAGGCCGACTTATCCGACATGCACGATTTGCGGAAAGCATCCGTACCGTCTGCGGATGTCATTGATTTTTCCGTTGCGATGCGGTTACTAAACCTAGATCGGGTGGAAGAGGCCTTTGCAATTCTCCAAAGGCTAGTGAATGCAGCTACGTCACTTGCTGGTCCATACCATCAGATCGCCCTTCTTGCACTCAAGCAAAACGAGACCAGCATCGCTGAAGAGTTCCTCAGTCTAGCCTGCGAACGAGAAATCCCACCAGGCGACGCTCACCTAGAACTTGCTCAGCTTTTCTTTAGGTCGGAGCGCTTCGATGACACTCTTAAGGCTTTAGGCCCACTGTTGCGCTCTGCTCCAGCACGACTGCCGGAAACGCATGCTCTGTTACGCCGCACTTTAGGTGCTGCACCTGAATTGAGTGCTGTGGCGTGGTGGCGCCTGATCACAGATCTAAGATGGAAATCTGATTAACTAACGCCCACAAGCTACCAGAATGTCAAAACTTCTTAACAGCAACGTCTGAACGCTGGCTTTATTCCGTTTCCAGTAGGAATTGATTTATGAACATAGATGACTTCAGCATCAATAGTCGCGAGCACACCAAGGCTCCCAAGCTCGCGCCGAAATTGTAGAAGGTGCTGCGGCTGCTGGCCATGCAGGGCGACTTCTCGGGCGAAAATGCGACGGTAAGCCCGGGGTGAAGAAGATCTAGCTGGAGATATAGCGGATTGCAGCTTTCGTCGAGGGGCTCAGGTATTCGCGGCAGATCAAACATGGCAAGTGCGTTTTTTTGGAATCGGATCATCCCAACCCTGCATCGATGGATGCATCTCAACAATATCTTTTCAGCCTTTTATCTCTAATCCATCACAATACCAAACATCACAGCCGAGATAAAAATCACCATGGAAAATACAGATATTAGACCTACACCGATGGAAAAACATCAACTTATTGAATATCAAAAAGCTCTACACAATCTTGAATCAGGCGATGTAATCAGCGCCTTCGAGATTCTATGTAAATTGGCTGAAGACAACTCTCGGCTTTGGCAGGTTTACCACACCTTGGCTGGTATCGCGCTCCAGCAGGAAGACCTGGATGCAGCTTGCGAAATGCTTCATCTGGCAGTCAAACAGCCCCATGTGCCCGAGTCCGTCATTCGACAGCTGGCTTCGCTGACCGCCGCGCAGGGTGACATACCAAGCGCGTTAGCACAGCTGAGCCCACTGATCCGCAGCAACCCGGCCAACGCCGACGTTCTGGCGCTAGTCAGGGAAATCATTGGAAGGGCTTCAAATTTGCCGCCTGTTGCATGGGCGCGCCTGGTTGTCGACCTACGCAACCCCACGCCAGAACAACGCGAACAGGCCCGAAAATTTGAGGATCTGCGATCAGAGGTTCAAAGGCTGGAAAATGAGAATCGCCGACTGTCAACCTTGCTCAGGACGATAAAGGAAGAGTTCAGGCAGACTCTCTCGACCAGTCAGACCGGTGACACCAATGACACTTGGGAAATCATTCACAAATTGGATGATAAGGCCTGGCTGGAAGCATTGATCCGCAGCGTCGACATTCCCAGTTTTCACGGTTTTCCAATGGCGGGCTTCCCTCCTGAAAGCATCCAGGTCGGCATGGTGGGTTCCAGCAATCAGCAAGCACTGCAAGAAGGATTCAATTTTTATCGAGCCGTGAGGGAAACATGCCTTGAACATGGAGAAAAATGGACAGGAAAAGGCCATTTGCTCGATTTCGGAACAGGATGGGGGCGTTACGCACGGATCTTCATGAAGGATTTTCGTCCAGAAAATGTGACGGGGGTCGACGTTGACGCAAAATATATCCAAATCTGCCGAGACACCTTTCCATACGGCACATTCAAAACGGTCAATCCCTTACCTCCTACAGAGTTAATCAATTCAAGCTTCGACCTGATCATTGCCTACTCCGTTTTTTCGCACCTTTCGGAGCATGTTGCAAACGCCTGGATCATGGAGTTTTCACGCATCCTCAAGCCTGGTGGCATCGTTGCGATCACCACCCAGGGGCGCTCCCTGCTGCAAGTGTGTGAGCAACTGCGTGAACAGGATGTATATGACCACCCGTGGCATCAGAATTTGGCACGATCGTTTCTCGACCGTGAGGCATGCGAGGCCGCCTACGACAGGGGTGAGTTTTTATACTCAGCCACTGGAGGTGGCGATGTGCGTACGCCGGAGCTTTACGGAGAAGCCTTGATCCCTCCAGGATATGTGGAACGTAACTGGTGCAAGAACTTTGAGTTGCTCAGTTTCATCGATGATCGCAGTTACTTGCCGCAGGCCTTGATCGTCCTCAGAAAGAAACGATAACGAAGGTCATGGCTGTGTATTGTCAATCAGGTCAAGTCGCCTAGCCTGCAACCGTCGTGGCATAGAAACCTTTTTTGGACCATCAAACATGGCCGAGCAATTCAAGCTCTCAAATCCAAACGGCATACCCGAAATGCACCGGCGGCTGATCATCTGCCACGCTGACCATGACGATCAGTGGCCAGAAAGCATAATCCAAGGGTTTAGAGCTGACGGATGGGAAATAGAACTGATCCCCATCTCGCCATCCAGGGCTGCATCCACCAAGGAGGTCGATGGCAGGAGTGAATCCGCCCCCCCTCCAAAACCAGGTATTGGCCCTTGCATCGCAGAACTAAGCCGAATGCTGGCGAGCAACTCGCTGAACGCGACTGAGGATGGGGATGTCGTGGCGATCTCCCTCCCTCAGTTTCAAGCCCCATCGCCCGCAGAGCGCTACCAAGCGCGCAAATTATGGCTCAAGACGTTTACCCCACCGATCGTCGACGCCGCCTACAAGGCGTTTTTAGAGCACCCTGAATTCGGTGTCGCGCTGCCGCCCGGAACACCGCGTACTCCATTATCCGCAGCCTCCAGTGGTGCCTTCATCTCCAGTTTGGCAACGCGTTTGGGTATAAAACGGGACAGACTGGAACAAAGCCTGTTCTTCCCGGCCACGCAGTTTTTCGTCAGCGGCGCCTGTATCCGAAAGATCTGCGAGCGCTATCGTCAACTTGCCAAATCCGAAGACAACCTCTTATGTGCAGCGCTTGATCTTGGGTTTCACGCGATGGTCCTTGAAGAGGGGATGCAGTGCTGCGATCTCAAGGGAATGCCGAGAAGAATCGGTACGGATGAGTTGCTCGGGCACCTGAGTCAAATATCACGCAGCGCAAAACAAAATCGACACCCCGAATATCGCGATGACGCCCCACGCCCTGACCTTCATGCTGACGGAGCACTGCGCTACATCGCCTATTACCTGCCGCAATTTCACGCCATCCCGGAAAACGACCGGTGGTGGGGGCGGGGTTTCACCGAATGGAGCAACGTCACACAGGCTGTCCCGCGCTTCATCGGCCACATGCAGCCCAGGCTACCTGAAGGGACTGGATTTTACGATCTCAGCAATCCACAGGTCTTGCGGCGACAAACCGAACTGGCGCGCCGGTACGGAATTCACGGCTTTTGCTTTTATTTCTACTGGTTCAACGATCGGACGTTGCTGGAGCGCCCCCTGCAGGACTTTCTAGCAGACAGAGACAACGACTTTCCATTTTGCCTGTGTTGGGCAAACGAAAACTGGACTCGGCGCTGGGATGGTCAGGAGCAGGAAGTCCTCATCGAGCAGTCTCATTCGGCGCGTGACGACCTCAATTTCATTGCTCACATCGCCGCCTACCTCAAGGATCCTCGCTACATCCGCGTCGCAGGCAAACCACTATTGCTGGTGTACCGAGCATCCCTGCTGGACAATGCTCGTGAGACTGCCAAACGCTGGCGTGAATGGTGCAGGAAGAACGGCGTTGGCGAAATTTATCTCGCCGCCGTGCTGTCCTTCGAGATCGACGACCCACGGCCCTACGGATTCGATGCAGCGGTCGAGTTCCCCCCCCACCAGTTGCGCCCGCTGCCACCCATCGACGGCGAGTTGGCCATGCTCGACCGGGATTTCTCCGGCGAAATTCTCGATTACCGTGAAACGGTACTGATGGCCGCGCTGGATAAATACATCGATGACAGGAAGCCGCCCTTTCCGCTCATGCGTGGCGTGATGACCGGCTGGGACAACGATGCGCGCCGAAAGGGCAACGGCCGTGTCTTCCACCATGCCACCCCTTCGGCTTATTCAAATTGGCTGAGGCTGGCCAGCACTGCAACCTTGCGACACAACCCGCAAGAACTCCAGTATGTATTCATCAATGCCTGGAACGAATGGGCTGAAGGCGCGCACCTGGAAGCCGATCAACGCTTCGGGCACGCCTATCTGGCAGCGACCGCCGATACGCTGCGCATGGTGAGCGGCGAGCTCGACACGCCCCCTGCCAATGCAGGCACGAGTTCCGGCGCACTCCGCCATATCCCCGCGGGCGTTCTGCAGAACTGGGATGCACAAGCCACACAGATTGCGCTTGCACGGCTCACGACCGAAGCCAGCATCGTACATTTCAGACTTGCCCTGCTCGTTGAAGAGGGGCTTTCTCCTGACCTGCTTGACACCCTCAACTCGATCGCCGAGCAGAGCTACCGACAGTTTTCCTTGCACATTCTGTGCTCAGAAGAACTGCCACTGGGGAATTGGTTTGATCATCCCGGCATCGAAGTCGTTTGCGAGATGAGCGCGCAGCCAGCCCTGAGACTGAACGAACTTGCCCTGGATGCGCCCGCATCCTGGCTTCTGCCTCTACGCCCAGGCGACCGTCTGTTCCCATACAGCTTGCTGAGCGCCGCAGTGGCTATTTCGCGAGCCCCTGCGTCCTGCATGGTGCTGGCCGACGAGTTGCATCACTCCGGCGATTTCGGGGTAAGCACGCTGCGCCTGCTCCCGCCACCCGCACTGGCCGATCTGCGAGCCTGCGGTCTGCGGGGCGGTTTCCTGGCAATCAGAGGATCGGCACTTTCCGGGACTGGGGGACTGCATGCGGAGTTGGCCGGCGCAATGGAAACCGACCTCGCCTTGCGCCTGATCGAGTCGCACGGCATCGGCAGCGTGCTTCATTTGGCTGACGTGGTGCTCTGGCGTAATGTCAGAAATCACCCCGACCTCGGCGCACCGTCCAGCCTGCGCGCGGATGCGCTGCAACGCGCGCTCAAAGATCACCTTGAACGCTGCGCGCTCAAAGCAGATGCGCTGCCAACCCATATTGAAGGCATCTTCAACATCGTTCCCCAACGCCCACACGCTCCATTCGTCAGCATCATCGTCTGCACGCACGATCAGCCTGAGGCCATTCAGCGCTGTGTCGAGGCCCTGTTCGCCAATACTGCCTACCCCAACTTCGAGCTGATCGTCATTGACCACGACAATTCAGACAATGCTGCATGCCTGTTTCTGGACGGGCTCGCAACGATCGATAGCGAACGCATCCGAGTGCTGCGGGCCGAGGGGCCATTCAACTACGCAAAGCTCAACAATCTGGGGGCACACCATGCCCGCGGTGAATACCTGCTGCTGCTGAACGACGACGTAGCGGCCCTCCACCCAGAATGGCTCGACGCGCTGGTCGATGAGTTCTGTGCGCCAGACGTTGCGATCGTTGGGCCGCGCCTGGTTTTCCCCGATGGCCGGGTCCAGCATGCCGGCATTGCACTGGGCATGTCGGGCGCAGCAGATTTTCCCTTTCAGGGACATGGGCTCGACGCATCAGGGCCGGATCACTGCCTGGCCCATGTCCGCGAGGTCTCAGCCGTTAGCGGCTCCTGTCTGCTCACCCGCAAATCCCTGTTCGAACAACTCGGCGGCCTGAACGAGCAGTTCGACATCGGATTCGCTGACATCGATTTCTGTCTGCGCGTCACTGCGGCCGGCCAGCATGTCCTATGGACACCTCGGGCAACCTTGATGCACGAGACAGGCCGTTCGCTGCGTGCGGCGGCAAGCAAGGCCGATCTTGCGCCACTGATGCAGCAACGTTTCGAAGCCTGCCGACAGACCTTGCTCACACGCTGGCACAACCGTCTGGCCCGAGATCCGCACCTGAACCCCCATCTCAATCTGATGTCACGGCAACTGGAGGCGCAAAGCAATCCGCTCCTCGCGCTTGACCCTGTGGGTTGGTGCGCCCTACCCAAAGTACTCGCATTGCCGGCCGACAAAGCAGGTTCGGGGGAATACCGCGTTGCGCTTCCGGCGCGCGAAGCACATCAGTCCGCCATGGCACGCACACGCATCGTGGAGGGCTATCCCCTGCCTGTGCTGCTTGAGAAACTCGGCATCAACACCCTTCATACGCAGCGCCAGGTCGACGACCAACAACTCTCCACCCTCAAACTGCTCAGGGAGACACTACCCATCCGCATCGTGATGGACTTCGACGACTTGCTCAGCGAAGTTCCACCAAACAGCATTCATGCACGCGATGTGTGGCCGGACATCGAGCGCAGGATGCGCGCGGCGGCCGCCCTCAGCGATACGGTGACGGTATCCACCGCGCCGCTTGCCGAAGCCTTGCGCAGTTACCACGATGACGTGCGCTGCATCCCCAACGCCCTGGACGCCCGCTTGTGGCGCGCAGTGGCCATCGCTGCGAACAAGCAAGAACGGCGAAGCAAGCGTTTGCGGGTCGGATGGGCAGGCGGCATCAGCCATGCCGCCGACCTGAAGCTAATGGAGAGCGTAGTCAGGGATCTTGCCGACGAGGTCGACTGGGTCTTTTTCGGGATGACCCTCGATACCCTCAAACCCTATCTGTCAGAGTTTCACCGGGGCGTTCCGCTGGCTGAATACCCGCTGCGTCTGGCCGAGCTTGATCTGGATCTCGCGCTTGCCCCACTCGAACTCAACCGCTTCAACGAATGCAAGAGCAACTTGCGCCTTCTTGAGTACGGAGCCCTGGGCATTCCCGTCGTGGCCACCGACATTGTTCCTTACCAGTGTGGACTGCCGATCACCTTGGTGAAGAATCGGCCGACTGACTGGATTCGGGCCATTCGGGCACGCATTGGAGAGCGGGCAGCCTTGGGACACGAAGGTGCCACCCTGCAACAAGCGGTGCTACAGAACTGGACCTTGGACAAAACGCTCCAGGCCTGGGTGTCGGCCTGGACGCGCTGACGCTAGCCTGCCGGCAAGCGGCAAGAACAATCGGCAAACGGCCGGCAAGCCTTGCCGGCCGGCAAACCCGGACTCCCAACTTCACCGCACCAAGCCTCAAAAACTGAGCTGGCACGCATCTCGCTAGATAGGCGTCAAGAAGGCTCGGAGGTCGGACACGAGGTACGACACACCCAGCCGATCCGAGCGACCTCCGAACCTTATATTCAAGGAGATGCAAAATGGCACAGTCGATCAACACCAACGTTGCCTCTCTCAACGCGCAACGTAACCTTGGTAAGTCTGCCAACGCGTTGAGCACGACCCTGCAGCGCCTGTCCTCCGGCCTGCGCATCAACAGCGCCAAGGACGACGCCGCCGGCCTCGCCATTTCCGAGCGTTTTACCTCACAGATTCGCGGCATGAACCAGGCCGCGCGCAACGCCAACGACGGTATCTCGATGGCGCAGACCGCCGAGGGCGCGCTGGGCGAAACCTCCAACATGCTGCAACGCATTCGCGAGCTGGCAATCCAGTCCGCCAATGCGACTAACTCCGCCGGCGACCGTGCCGCACTGAACGCTGAAGTACAGTCCCTCACCGCCGAGCTTCAGCGCACGGCCACAACGACGCAATTCAACGGGCAAAACATCCTGGACGGCTCCTTCACCTCCGCCCAGTTCCAGGTCGGCGCCAACGCCAACCAGACCATCACCGCCACCTCCGGCAACTTCCAGACCAATGCCTACGGCAACTATCGCATCGGCGGGTTGGCCGTGTTTGGCAGTCAGCCCAATGGTGTAGGTGACCTTGTGCCTGGCTCAGCAGCCGAGGGCAAGCTGACCACGTTCGCAACCGGTAACAGCTCAGGCACGGCAGGCTCGGACATCACGATCTCGAACAGCCTGGGTACAAAGACCATCACCACCGCGGACAACCAGAGCGCCGAACAGATCGCCGCAGCCATCAACAAGGCTGATACCGGCGTCAAGGCCAGCGCAATCACCTCGTTCGTGTTGGGCGCTGACGACGCGGGCGCCGGGGCAGCTGGATTCGAACAAGGCACCACCTACTCGTTCCAGGTCGCCACTGACACCACCGATGGTGCAGACCCCAGCGCCTTTACCACCGTGTCCTTCACCGTGGGCGGCACCTCCTCAGGCACCGCCACCAGCGCAGCATCGCAGCTCAACGCGGCCGTGCAGGCATTCAACGACATTAGCGGCAAGACCGGCTTTACCGCCAAGATTGTCGAAACGGACGGCGGCCAGTTCGGCATTCAGCTCACCAGCGAAGCCGGCAAGGATCTGCGCCTGTCGAATATCTCAGGCGCCGGTGTCGACCTCGCCCTTGAAGACCTCAAGGCGATCGATGGTGACGACGGAAACGACGCAACCGCTGTGACGCTGACCGGCGCAGCTTCAAACACCGCCTGGGTCGGCGCCACGTCACAATGGATCTCCGGTCAGGTGATTCTGGACTCCGACCGTTCCTTCTCGCTGACCACCAGTGCTGCCGACAATGGCATCACCGCGACCGCGGATACCTTCGGCGGACAACTGCAAAGCATCGACAACATCGATGTCAGCACGGTCGACGCCGCCAACCGCACCCTGGCCATGGTCGACTCCGCACTGGCCTCGGTCAACAGCCAGCGCTCCCGCTACGGCGCACTGCAGAACCGACTCGAAAGCACCATCGCCAACCTGCAGACCGCCTCCGAGAACGCCAGCGCCGCAAACTCGCGTATCCGCGACGCGGACTTCGCGGCGGAATCGGCCAACCTCACCAAGGGGCAGATCATGCAGCAGGCCGGCACCGCGATGCTGGCTCAGGCCAACCAGCTGCCGCAGCAGGTACTGTCGCTGATCCGTTAATCTCGGCAGGCTGAGTCGTAAGTCACGGCGTGGGGTACCCTGGGTCCCCACGCCGTCACACCATGAAGGTGACGAACATGAGCATCCCCTCGATCAACACTTCGTTTCAGGCGGACAGCTTGGCCGCAAGCGCATCCGCGTTGGCGCGCACTCAGTCCGCCGAGCGAACGGCAGTGCGCGATGCCTCGGCAGGCCAGTCGATGACGCCAGCAACCCATGCGGCCCAGACTGCGTCGCCGACCATTACGCGCTCGGCGCCCGGCGCGCCCGGCAAGGCCGGAGATGCCGCAGCCGAACAGGCATCGCCCCCATTGGACAAGGTGCAGCAAGCCATGGAAGAGGTGATGGGCGCCATTGCACCCGTGGCACAAGATCTGCTTTTTTCCATTGATGATGACACCGGTAAAACAGTGATCAAAGTCGTGGATGCCAGCACGGACGAAGTCATCCGCCAGATCCCTTCCGAAGAGATCATCTCCATCGCCAAAGCACTGGATAAACTGAAAGGCCTGCTGATCGAACAGAAAGCCTGACCGGTATCACACGCAGGAGTACTCGACATGGCAACGATAAGTAGTGGCGGCTCTGTCCTCGACATCAACGGCATCGTCTCTGGCCTGATGTCCATCGAGCGCAGACCCCTGGCCGTTCTTGCAAACAAGGAAGCCAGCTTCCAGGCGAAGCTGTCGTCTTTCGGCATGATCAAAGGCGCCCTGTCGACCCTGCAAACGGCTACCGACGGGCTCAAAGCGGCCAGCAAATTCACCGCAACCAAGCCCACCGTGAGCGCGGAGGCGGGCTTCTCCGCCACCTCCAAAGCGGGCGCAGCCAGTGGCAGCTACACCATCGACGTGCTGCAAATGGCGAAGACCCAGCGCGTCTCCAGTTCGGCGACCAGCACATTCACCCCCGCTGCAGGCAAGCTGACCGTGGAATTCGGCACCGTGACCGGCAACGAGGGCGCCAAAACCTTTGCCAGCGACAGCCCGCCCCGCACGGCAAGCCTGGACTTCGAAGGCAGCACGCTCGAAGAGTTGCGCGACACGATCAACGCCAGCGCCACCTTCGGCGTCAAGGCCAGCATCATCGACAATGGCACGGCTCGCCAACTGGTGCTTACCGGCACCCAGACGGGTGCCAACATGGCGTTCAAGCTCAGTGGCGAAGACGGACTTTCCGACCTGACTTACGACCCCGCAGCAACGTCTGCCCCCACCGATCCGATGCATTCAGTGCAGACCGCGCAGGATGCCCGTCTGCGCGTCGATGGCGTCGAGGTGACACGTGGCAAGAATTCGATTACCGACGTGATCGACAACGTCACCCTCAGCATTGAGAAGGAACCCACTGCCCCCGCAACCGCGTTGAGTGGAACGCTGTCGCTGAGCGAGGATCAGAGCGCAGCAAAAACCGCGGTCGAAGCCTTCGTCAAGGCTTACAACGAGGTTGCCAGCGCGCTGTCCAGCGCAACGACCTACAACGCAGCGACCAAGACGGCCGCCACACTGACCGGTGACTCCACCGCACGCAACGTTCAGAACCTGTTGCGCACCGGTTTGTCGGCCAACTTTGCCGGGCTGGGCGATGCCAGCTCGCTGTCCCAGCTCGGCATCAGCTTCGCCAAGGATGGCACCCTGTCGCTCGACAGCAGCAAATTCTCAGCGGCACTGAGTGACCCGAAAAAGGATGTCGCTGCGTTTTTCACCGGCAAGGAGGGCGTCAAAGGCTTTGCCGAAACCTTCAGCAATCAGCTGACTTCCCTGATAGGAAGCAACGGTATCATCACGAGCCGCACGGACGGCATCAACTCGAGCATCAAGTCGCTGACCACCCAGTACGACAACATCGAAACAAAGCTGGTCCGGATCGAAGAGCGCTACCGCAAACAGTACGCCACACTTGACGGGCTCTTGAGCAGCATGAGCCAGACCAGCGCCTACCTGAGCCAACAGTTGGCCAACCTGCCCTCGGCCGGCGGCAGCAAGTAAGAAGCGGAAAAACACCATGTTCGGAACCACCTACGGCAATCGCGCATCTGCCTACGCCCGCATCAGCACCGAGACCAGCGTCGAATCCGCGTCTCCGCACAAGCTCGTGCTGATGCTCTACGACGGTGCGCTGGTCTCCTTGCGCACAGCGAAGGTGGCCATGGAAAACAAGGACATTCCGACCAAAGGGAATTCAATCTCGAAGGCGATCGATATCATTCTCAATGGCCTCAAGGTCAGCCTTGACCTGAATGCCGGGGGTGAACTGGCCGAACGCCTGGATGCCCTCTACGAATACATGGCCGGTCGCCTGCTGCATGCCAACCTGCACAACAACCCAGCCGCCCTCGACGAAGTCGTCGGCTTGCTGGGGAGCCTGCGCGAAGCCTGGGCGGCCATCGCAGACCAGGTTGGCGGCTGAGACTGCGGGGCGCCCATGCTGACACCTGAGACGGCACGCCATCTGCTGAATCTTTACCGCCAGATGCTCGACGCGGCCGAGGCGGGAGAATGGGAAACCCTCGCAGCCCTTGAGCATGACGCCTCCTGCATTCGGGATACAGCCAAAGTGACCCCAGCCCCCCTTACTGAGGATCAAGCCCTCGAGGTACGTGAGCTGGTTAGGCAAACTCTGGAACTCGACGCGGCAATCAGGGTACATGCAGCCCCGGCTCTGGAGAGCACTCGCAAGCTGCTTGGCAGTTCGATCAAAGAGCGCGCCATGCGTAATGCCTACGGGGGCTAGCACGGCCTGTACCTCCAGCAATAGGACTGCGCCGCCATGATCCCCTCCGACCTCGCCGCCCGCCTGCGCACGCTCACCGAAGCGAGCTTCTTCACCTCCGAGCCCCCCGTCCCTGGACTACAGCGTGCCCGTGCCATCCAGAGCCAATTGCCCGACCTGGTACCGGGCGCACGCTTTTTCGCCACTTTGCAACGCGCCTTGCCCGACGGCACCTTCAACGC
>Ga0209066_10004211_pt1 | contig 15849 bp, 12 predicted proteins | sample All_14_2_FD_187198 | JGI IMG/M metagenome (GOLD analysis project Ga0209066, IMG submission 187198) | Freshwater microbial communities in response to fracking from Pennsylvania, USA - Allegheny Zone_MetaG_DW_15 (SPAdes) (version 2) ...
TCTTTGTACTACATTTTTTCCTTCCTTCTCATTAAAGAATCTCCTTCCTCAATTATTGATTTTTCCCCCACGATATTCTCGTTTCTTACAATTATTAACCAAAACTTACAAACAAACGCACGATGAAAAACACTTTCCTGCAATTGCTGCTCGTGGCACTCTTTGCGACTACTTCCTTCGCCAAAACCATCTTCGTGAAGCCGGATGCTACAGGGAATGGCACCAGTTGGGCCAATGCCTACGGTGACCTGCAATTGGCTTTGGCCACTGCCAGCTTTGGCACCGAAATCTGGGTGGCCGAAGGGATTTACCTACCCGTGAAATGCCAACCCTGCACCGAGGAACAGCGGGAAATCAGCTTCAGGATACCAGGCGGCGTCAAGGTTTACGGCGGCTTCAGCGGCACGGAAAACAACCTGAGCCAACGCAAATGGTTCGCCCACCCAACCACACTCAGCGGCAAAATTGGCAAGGAAGAAGAAGGCGACAATTCCTACACAGTCGTTCTGTTCAAGAACTCCGACTCCGGCACCATGCTCGACGGCTTCGTCGTCACGGGTGGTCGTGCGGACGCTTGGGAGCCAGTGGGTAGCAACAAACGCTCAGGCGGCGGCCTCTTCAACGATGGTTCCGGCAAGGGCGGTCGCTCCACCGTGAGCATCAAAAACTGCATTTTCCTTGAAAACTATGCGATGGAAGGCGGCGCGGTGTTCAATCATGGACAAATGGGCGAGGCTACCCTCGAATTCGAAAACTGCACCTTCGTAGCCAACAAAGCCAACAAGGGCGGTGGCGGCATTTTCAGCAATAACGACCTTGGCCAGGGTGGTATCGAACTCAAAAAATGCAAGTTTGTGAACAACGATTCGCCCTTTGGCGGAGCGGTTTTCATCACGCAAAATGGCGGCACTGGCAAGAATCAAATCGTTTCCACCAATTTCGTCGCCAACAAGGCCACAGCAGGCAGCGTGTTTTTTTCATTGGCCCTAGAAGACACCTTGCAGCCCGACTTTTTCCTCTGCGACTACATCAACAATACCAACAAAGAGGAGGACGACGAAGTGTTCTTTTGCCCAGACCCTTCCGTACCACAGCGGCTCCTCAACAAACTTGCCATGAACGTCTCCACCAAACTCTGATTCTTCCTAAAAACCTGTTATTCAATAAGATACAAAAGCCACGAGCAACACATGTTCGTGGCTTTTTTTATTTACAGTGAAAAAAATTAGGGGCAATCACATGATTGCGCAGCTTTTTCGAGGCAGTCGTCAACCAACTTTTAGCGCAGCCGCTGCATTAATTTAATTGCACCTACCTTCGCATTTTTCACAAACACAATGACCATGCGCCAAATCCTTGTTGCTTTTGTTGGGCTTTTTTGTACCGCCGTTTTTGCTCAAAAAGGCACTTTCACCACCCCCTTCGAGGTGAACGACCAGACCACCGCTACCTACCAGGAAACCATTGATTTGTACAAAAAACTGGATTTGGCCTATCAACAATTGAAGCTGATTGAGGCTGGCCCAACGGATTCCGGCTTCCCGCTGCATTTAGCTGTAATCTCCGAGACAGCGGAATTCGACCCCGTAAAACTGCGGGAGCAGGGCAAAATCATCCTGCTCATCAATAATGCCATACACCCCGGCGAGCCGGAAGGCGTGGATGCCAGCATGATTCTTTGCCGGGACATCCTCCAGCGCCGGGAACTCCAAGTACTGATAGAGCACGTCGTCATTGTCGTCATTCCGATGTACAATATTGACGGGGCACTCAACCGTGGCTGTTGCAGCCGTGCTAACCAAGATGGGCCAGCGGAATACGGCTTTCGGGGCAATGGCAAAAACCTTGACCTCAACCGTGATTTCATCAAATGCGACTCGAAAAACGCCCGCTCGTTCGCCCAAATCTTCAACGAATGGCAACCTGATGTCCTCGTTGACAACCACACCTCCAACGGCGCCGACTACCAGTACACCATGACCATGTTGGCGACGCAAACCGACAAGCTGGGAACCTTGCTTGGCAGCTATATGCGCCGCATTTTGTTGCCAAGGCTAAACACGCTGATGAAAATGAAAGGCCAGGAAATGTGCCCCTACGTGAATGAATTCAAGGAAACACCGGCGGATGGACTGGGCGGATTTTATGACTCACCCCGCTTCAGTTCCGGCTATGCTGCACTGCACCACTGTATCGGGTTCGTGCCGGAAACGCACATGCTGAAACCTTTCCCTTACCGGGTAAAAGCCACGCTTGATTTCATGGTCGTGCTGTTGCAGGAATTGAACATCGAACACAGCCGTATCAAGGATTTGCGCAAGCAAGCTGTTCAGGAAGCCATGTCCAGCGAATACCTCAACTTGGATTGGAAACAGGACGAGTCCCTGGTGGACACCATCGTTTTCAAAGGTTTCGAAGGCAAATACAAGCCCAGCGAAGTGACGGGCCTCGACCGACTCTGGTACGATCGGGGCGCACCCTACGAGCGCAAAATCCCTTACTGGAGCCGCTTCAAACCAACCGTACAGGTGCTGAAACCGAAGGCATACATCATCCCGCAAGCCTACTCGGAGGTGGTTGAACTGCTGAAAATGAACGGAGTACAGTTCAAGCGGCTCACTGCCGACGCAGAACCTACGGTGGAGATGTACCGAATCGGTAAATTCGGCACCCGGCAGGCTTACGAAGGCCACTACCTGCACTATGATGTGGAAGTGGCAACGGAAAAGAAAAACTGGCGCTACAACAAAGGCGATTACGTGGCTTTGACCAACCAGCCCGCCGTGCGTTTTCTGGTGGAAACCCTCGAACCGCAAGGCCCGGACAGCTATTTTGCGTGGAACTATTTCGATGGGATTTTACAAGAAAAGGAGTATTTCTCAGCCTATGTTTTTGAGGAAATCGCTGCGCAATTCCTTCAAGGACACCCCGAAGTGAAGACCGAGTTGGAGGCTAAGCGCCTAACTGACCCTGAGTTTGCCAAAAGCCAGTGGGCGCAGTTGTTTTTTGTCTATCAAAAAACGCCCTATTTCGAGCCGATGGTGAACCTCTACCCGGTTGGGCGGGCCATGTCCTTGGAAGGGCTTCCACTGGATTGATGGCATTTCGGAAACCGCATTTTCACATGAAAAAAATCCACATCATGGGCGCACCCGGCGCTGGCACATCGAGCCTTGGCAAAGCCTTGGCCGAGCGACTTGGCTTTGCCCATTTTGATGTGGACGATGTGTATTGGTTCACCGAAGACGAGTTGCCGTACCGCCGAAAGCGCAACCCCGACCACCGCCGCAAACTCCTCACCGAGCGCCTCGCTTCCACGGAAAATTGGGTGCTATCTGGCTCGCTCTGCGGCTGGGGCGACGTGTTCATCCCGCAGTTCGAACTGGTGGTCTGGCTGTGGCTGCCTGCATCGGTGCGAATCCCCCGCATAGAGCAGCGGGAACGGCAGCGCTACGGGGATGCCCGCCTCGACGCTGGCGGGGATTTGAATATCGTTTTTGAAAAATTCAAAGCGTGGGCTGCCGCCTGCGATGTGCCAGATGGCGGTTTGCGAAGCAAACAAAATGAACTGGATTGGCTGTCCCAACTTCCCTGTCCAGTCCTGAAATTTGAAGCGGAAAATACAATCCCAGCCACATTGGAAGCCATTTTATCGGCGCATCCGTCTCTTAGTTTACGCTAAATTTCCTCGCAAGGACACCGTTGGCGGCAGTTATTTCAACCCAATAAAATCCTTTGGGGAAATGGCTGACATCAATCTCCGATGATTGTTCCGAAGCCTGAACGGTCATTTTTTGCGAAGCCATTTTTCGACCCATTTCATCAAAAATCCGCAGTTCATAATTGCCTGGTTGGAAATCTTTGAAGCGCAGGTTCAGCCTGTCGGAGACGGGATTTGGAGAAATGGTCAGCGCACCACCAAGCTTAGGTTGATGCTTGGCATCTTCGATGATATCGGGCCTTCCGGCCTTGTATTTTACAAAAACAGGCGACCCTGTCAACTGTAAATTTGTCGCTAAAACTTGCTGACTATCAGCGATTTGTGAAAAATTCCAATCCCAAATGACGACCGAGTCCTCAGTAGCCGAATTGGGAAAGCTGAAGGTCGCATTGGCCACTTCCGACATGTCCACCTGCGTTTTTGCCCATAAAACAAACACTGTGTCGCCAGGCTCAGTGAAGGCTGCCCCGTCCACATCCGATGACAACGCAAGCGACCCAGTGAGGGCAGCGTCATAAGATTTTCCCTTCAAAAAATCAGTCGTTGTTTTCAGGGCAATGGCCTCGTCGTGTTTTTGGTAGTTCGGGTAAGTGAAGCCACCCAAATTCTCGAATAAACCCATTGTTTGGAACTCGTACACTGCGCTGGCCTCCGGCACATCATCTGCGATGATATAAAAATAGGTCTGGGCAAAATGCTGCCGCTGCGCCTCCACGATGGATTTAATGAGGTAATTCCGCTGCGCCTCATTCGTGCCGAGGTACTCAGGCGTGAAGGAAATACGGGGCAGGTTCATCTCTGAAACAAGGCGCAATTTCTTCGGAAACATGTTGCCATCGTAGCCACGAGTGGCGGCCACAGCTTCCATTTCATTGATTTTCTGTGTAATGCCTGTTGCCGCCCGGTCGGAATGGCGGTGGTAAACCCAACCCACTGGGTCAACGTATTCCCGCAAGCTACCATCAAAATGCGGGAAACTGTGGATGCTCAAAACATCGAAATAGGCCCCGCCTTTGAGCGGGTATTCCGCAGACACAACGCCGTTGTTGGGGTTGTCCGTGTTGCGCAGAATTGCGTCGAGGAAGGCAGGATTTCCGATGCCGCCCGTGCAGACATAGGCCTCTGGGTCCAAAGTTTTCACGACCTCCCAAGTAATTCTCAACATGCGGATATAATGGAAAATGGGGGCAGCTGTTGCTTGGTTGCAGGGTGGCGGGTTGTTGTCCCACCAGTTGCCTGGGCTGCCGGGTTCGCCAAATGAAGTCCAAGTATCCCAGGTGAAATCCGGCTCGTTCCACACTTCCCAAAACCGCACAAAATCCCTGTATTCATTGACCATTTTATAAACATAGCGGGCGTAATAATTGGCGTCATTATATGGAGTGCCGTTTGCGCCGCCATCCCAAATCGGTTCGTAGAGATTGGCAAACAGCGTGGACTCTGTGCCGAGGCAATACTCCGTATGGTCACGGTGCGCCTCTGATGGATAGCCAATGAACACCAATTGGTCGCTCGCTCCCAACGACTCGTAATATTCATAATAATCCACCCTAATATCATAGCTCCATGCTTCGAGGAAATGCTCCGGCAGCGAGCCACGAAAAGCATTCAGGCCGATTCCGGGCAAGCCTTGGGCTGGTTTTCCAAAAGCAATATCGGCGACTTGGAGGTCGGTCCAGCCGGGGTAATAATTCAGGTTGGCACCATAGCCAAAGGAATTGGCGTAAGGCATGACCACCTCGTTTGCCGTGAAACTTGGCTGTGCAATTGCAGCATTTGCGAAGCAAATAAGAAAAGTGTAGAGGAAGGCATTTCTCATCATCGCTGGGAAAATTGGTTGACGTAATTGAAATATTATGTGCCGTAAATGTAGAACCATGTACCGATATTCCTTTGTTCGGCAAGTTTCAAAGTAATGAATTGACGGGAATTTGGCAAATGCCAAAAGTTGGCAATGCGCAAGTTTAAGTGCCTTAAAATTGGATTTAGGCGTAGTTGCTCCCAAACAAAAACCCAAACCCACCATTCAGAAACCCACCGTTGTTCGCCGCTGCCCACTGCTGCACATTTGACCTAAAATAAATTGCAGCATGAAGAAAATCACCTTGTTTATCGCATTATTCGCAGCCCTTAATAACCTCTCGGCGGCCACTTGGTACGTCGCTCCCAACGGAAACGACAACAATCCCGGCAGCCTTAGTGCGCCGTTCAAGACCCTCCCAACGGCCATCGAGGCAGCTTCGCCCGGCGATGTCATAGAGCTTCGCAATGGCAGCTATACGTCCAATGAAATACGGGTCACGAAAAGCAACCTCACCATCCGCAGCTACCCCGGCGAGTGGGCTGTCATCACCGCACCTACCAATATCGAGGACGTAGCCTCCTGCATCTGGTACAACGAGCCGGAGGTAACGGGAGGCACTCTCGAACGCCTCGAAATCGTGGGCGGCTACTACTACGGCGTCAGCTTCGAGACCAACTGGGACTGGGGCAAACCCACCCGAAAAGGCGTGAGCAATATCACGCTCCGCAACTGCAAAATCCACGATACGGGCCGGGACTGCATCAAGATAAAACCCGCCTGTAACGGCATTCAGATTATCGGCTGCGAACTGTACAACAGCGGCGTCGGCCCCTCCAATTCCGTGGCCAATGGCGGTCCCAACGCCGAGGGCATTGACAACGTGAACGGCGACGGCATGGTGGTGCGCAACTGCTATATCCACAATATCAGCACCTCTGGCGTGTATGCGAAAGGCGGCGTCAAGGATTGCATCATCGAGGAAAACCTGATTTACGGGGTACAGGAAGGCGGCATTTTGATGGGTTTCTACACCGATGCCGAGTTCTTCGACCAGGACGGAACCAACCCATCATTCTACGAGTGCCAGTACAGCCTTGCCCGCAACAATATCGTCTATAACACGGGCGGAGCTGGCATCGGTTTTTTTGCGGCCCGCAATTGCTCGGCATACAACAACACGGTGGTCACGGGTTCCGGCCAGTTCCACGCCCCACTCTATTTTTCGCCTGGCGATATTTGGATTGACGACAATACCACACTAACCCCGCCCTGCTTCAACGTGTTGGCTTTCAACAATATATTCGTTGACCAAAGCGGCACGGGCGACGAGGACTATACCGTGCAAATTCGGGAGGGTGCGCTCACGGGCACGAACGAAATCAACCGCAATATTTATCACAAAACTACTGGCCCCGCCAAGTTCGACGACGGCGTGAGTTGGCCCGCTTTGAGCTTCGCTCAATGGAAGTCGCAAATGGGTTTCGATGCCAATAGCCAAGAGGCCAACCCGTTAATTGACAACAATTTGCACCTGCAATCGAACAGCCCCGCCATTGACGCCGGACAGGCTTCCCCCGCCGCCCGTGACTACGACACGCACCCCCGCAGCGGCAGTTTTGACATCGGTGCGGATGAATTTGGGAATGGCACACCGCTGCAACTCCCACCACCCAACGGCACCTTCGGCACAGGTGCTGACGGCGGGTTGACGGCTACGCTTGATTTATTCAATGAAATGGATGTGACCATTTATCCCAACCCAGCCAGCCATGAAATCCGGGTGGAAATGGTGGACAAGGGCGAGGTTTTATTGACGCTATATGATAAAAACGGACGGTCTATTAAACAGGTAAATGGATTGAATATGGCCATAAATGGTTTGCCTTCTGCAATTTATTATTTAAGCGTAAAAACCAGCAATGGCGAGGGTTTTTGGCCAGTGATGGTAATTGAATAAAATAGGCTTGATGATTTACGCTGCCCCGTATCAACCCTTATCAACTATTATCAACCCTTATCAACTTATAAAATGCAACGCAGAGATTTCATCCTAACTTCCTTGCTGTCGTTCCCTGCCTTTGCCTGCTCTACTTCTAAGCGAACGGGTGGCGGGGTGGCAGCCAAAGCATTTGTCGTTCGGGCGGGTGACAGCCGTTTCCACCAGCCGACCCCGTTCCATGGCGTAAACCCCAACGACCTCAAGGTTTCTACGAAGGATACGGCGGGCAAGCTGTCCACCTTTTATTACCAAGGCGTGGAAAAAGTCGGGCCGATGCTGCATTCGCACCAGTTTCAGGACGAAATATTCTTCGTGTTGGAGGGCGAGTATGTGTTCCAATTGGGCGAGGAACGGCAGTTGCTCCAAGCGGGCGACCTGATTTTCCTGCCCCGCACCGTGCCGCATACTTGGGTGCAAATGAGCGACCGAGGCAAAATGTTCTACTTCCTGCAACCTGCCGGAAAAATGGAGGAGTTCTTTTTGAAACTGACCGAATTGGACGGCAAGGGCAACCGTGAGCAGTTCGAGGAATTGGGCAAAACCAGCGGCATCGCCAACCATGGCCCTGCTATTTCCGCCACCGATAAGCATGTTTTTGCTGCGCAACTGAGCAAGGGCTTCGTGGTGCGTGCAGGCCAAGGCCGCTTCAGCGAGCGCACCGTCATCAATGGCCGGAATCCCAACGACCTCAAGGTTTCCGGTAAGGACACGGGCGGCGAGCTGTCCGTTTTCGAGTACCACGGCAACGAAAAAGGCGGACCGCCGATGCACGTCCACCCGCACCAGGACGAGGTGTTCTACGTTGCCGAAGGCAGCTACCTTTTCCAATGCGGCAACGAAAAATTCACCCTCGGCGAGGGCGATATGATTTTCCTGCCAAGGGCCGTACCGCACACCTGGGCGCAATTAGAAGACAGGGGCAGGTTGCTCTTTTTCTTCCAGCCCGCCGGGGAAATGGAGGACTTTTTCCGCTCCATCGGCGGCAACAAAACGCTGGCCGCTGGGCTTGACCCTTTCAAGGAACATGACATGGAAGTGGTTGGCCCGCCAATTAGTTTTTAATCTGTAAATCAATTAGTTATGAAAAATCGAATTTCAATTTCCTTCGCAATTTTCGTCTTGCTCATCCTTTCTTGCAGCAGCAAAAACGAGGCAGTTACATCAGGCGAAACAACCGCTCAAGCCTCCACCGCCATCACCAAGGAAAACCACCTCAGCCTAAAAATCAACGGCGTGGAATGGGTGGCCGACCACGATGTTTTCGGGGCTTTTCATCCCAAGGGTTACAACAAGGCCATCATCATTGCGGGCAGCAAAGGCCCGAAAAACAAGGACGAGCAAGCCTTTAATATCAATATTTACAACACGGACGGCCCCGGCACCTTCAATTTTGAGCACGGCAATCCCGACCTTAGCGTGGCACAAATGGGCAATTGGAATCCCGAAACCTTTATTTGTGGCAGCATGATGGGCCATAACATGAAGGTGAAGGTCATCACGGCTTCCACCAAACCAGATGTGATTGAAGCCAGTTTTGAGGGCGAGCTTACTTGTAACACGGGCGAAGTGATGAAAGTGACGGACGGCAAGTTTTATTACCACGAGTGATTTTCAATTTGAGTGGCTAGAATCATGGTTGTACTTCGGTACAGCTATCTTCGCCAAAAATTGACATGGAATGCGCCTGATATGCTATTTGCTGCTTTTTACCAACCTCGCCCAGGCGCAGCCCCTCCGCTATTTCACCCATTTCACCGAAAAAGACGGCCTCTCCGACAACAATGTGCAGTGCCTCCTGCGTGACAAACAGGGCTATCTCTGGGTCGGTACCACGAACGGGCTGAACCGCTACGACGGGTACAATTTCCAGCAGTTTTTGCCGGACACCCGACAGGCCCAGCGCACCGTCAGCAACGAATCCATCAACGACATGGAGCAGGACACCAATGGGTTCATTTGGATAGCCACTTCCAACGGCCTCAACCGTTACGACCCCCGCACGGAGACCTTCAAGGTCTGGAAAAATACGGGCCGCTCGGATAGCTCGCTGCCAAACTCCTTAGTTTGGAGCATATTAATTGACAGAAACAACCAGCTCTGGCTCGCCTGCGACAACCGTGACCTTTGTCGTTTCGACCCGAAAACCGACAAATTCACGACGTACCCGTGGAAGGATTTCCTGGATAAAAAGCTGCCTGAATTTGCGAACGAAGCCTATAAAACCATTTACGGCTACCAAAAAAGGGGCGAAAATGGCCTTTGGTTCCTGACCAATTACGGCCTGTTCAGCTTCGATGTGGACGAAGAAAGTTTCGACTACCACCCCTACCCCAAGCAGTTGAGCGCCCTACAGCCCGGCCATTGCACCGATGCGCGCTACATGGGCTCTTGGGACAACGACTTGCTGCATTATGCGGCTTGCAATCGGCAATGGGCGCAGGTGAAATTGCCTATTTCACCGACCTTGACCGGGGGGCGGCGGCAGGTGACCGATGTTTTCCCGATGGGCAAAAACTATTGGGTCTTGGGCCGGGAAGGGCTTTTCCTATTGGATTCGACAACGCTGGAAATCCGGCAAGTGCACCCCGCCACCGACAACCGCAATACGGCCCCAACGGGCAAACTGAACAACCATTTCCTCGAAAAAAACGGCATGCTCTGGCTTGGCGGCGAGCAGGGGCTTTGGTTGTACGACCCGGCGGCGCAGCATTTCAACTATACGCCGCTAAAGCCCGAAAACACCAAGGATTTTTACAATACCTATTGCCGTTTCACCGATTCCAAGTGGGATGGTCGGCGCTACCTGCTTAGTTATTACGGCAAGCAATTGCTCGTTTATGAAAAAGCTAAGTTGTTGAAAGCCATCAACTTACCGGGATTGGCGGCGGCACTTTTTGAAGACAAGGATGGCAGGGTTTGGGTCGGCGGCGGAGAGCAAATCTTTCAGCTTGACCGGAAAACGTTTCGATTGAAACCGTTTCAAATTCCTGCTGAATACCGTTCTCAATTGAAAAGCTCTGTCTTTTTCGACATCGAACAAGATGCAAAAGGACAAATCTGGTTCGCCAACAACCGGGAGGGCCTGCTCGTTTGGAACCCCGAAAACGGTACGTGGTGGAAGCCCGGCGAGCGGGACGAGTTCATCGCCGATGGCATCCGTGACCTCTTCGCAGACCATGAACGCCAAACAGTTTGGATTGCCACGGAGGATTATGGCCTGTTCCGTTTTGATGAAAAAACGGCGAAGTTCACCCTTTACCGTCAGGAAGAAAACAACCTCGAACACAGTCTCGGTGCCTATATCGTCAACGCTGTTTGCAAGGATGGGCAGGGCCATATCTGGGCCGCCACCGACCCCGGCGGCATCTCCCGCTTCGATTATGCGGCGCCCAAGGGCAAGGAATTCATCACGCTGAACAGCGAGGACGGCCTGCCCAGCAACCAGGTGACCACGCACCTCACCGATGCCCGTGGCAATGTGTGGGCAGGCACCACGAAGGGCCTCGCCTGGGTGGACTCCCGAAGCCTGCGGGTGCGTTCCTTCAACAAAACCGATGGCATGGCCAGCGATTTCATTGACCTGCCACTTTCACTGGCCGCCAATGGCGAGGTGCTCTGTGGCACGGTTTACGGCTACCAATCCTTTCACCCGGATAGTCTTTTGCAGAGCAAACAAAGCCCCGGCCTGCTGCTCACTTCCTTTCGGATTTTCGATAAAGACTATGCCGATTCGCTGAATATCAATTACTTAGAAAGGATAAACCTCTCGTGGCAGCAAAATTTCTTTTCTTTTGAATTCGCCTCCACCGATTTTTCCCAACCCAAAAAACACGAGTACGCCTACCGCTTGGTAAACTATGACGCCAATTGGATTTACGTCAAAAACCGCCACTCGGCCAGCTACACAGGCGTGCCACCGGGCGACTATGTGCTGGAAATCAAGTCGGGGCGGGAAGGCAATTGGCATGAGCCGGGCGTACGGTTGGGCATCCATATCGAGCCGCCGTTTTGGGCGACTTGGTGGTTCCGAGCACTCGTTCTATGCTTAGTTGCTGCCACAATTTGGGGGCTGTACCGTTGGCGCATCGCACAGGTGAAGCGGGAGGAGGCGCTGAAAACTGAGTTCAACCAACGCATTGCCCGAACGGAAATGGCGGCGCTGCGAGCACAGATGAACCCGCATTTTGTGTTCAATTGCCTCAGCAGCATCAACCGTTTTATCCTCGTCAACCAGCCCGACGAAGCCTCGGCTTACCTGACCAAGTTCAGCCGCCTCATCCGCCTGATTTTGGACAACAGCCGCACCGAGACCGTGCCGCTGAACAAGGAATTGGAGGCGCTGCAACTCTACGTGGAAATGGAGCAAATGCGCTTCAACGACCGCTTCGAGTACCGCCTCAGCGTGGCCGACGATGTGCAGACGGAACACCTGGAAATCCCGCCGTTGCTTATTCAGCCCTACGTTGAGAATGCCATTTGGCACGGTCTCATGCACAAAAAAGCAGCGGGGCTGCTGCAAGTACGGGTGTTTTACGAAGGCAAAAAACTTGTCATTGAAGTGGAGGACGACGGCATTGGCCGCCAGCGGGCGATGGAACTGAAAAGCCGCTCCGCCACCGTGAACAAGAGCCTTGGCATGAAAGTGACAGCAGAAAGGCTGGAGGTCATCAACCAGTTGTACGGCACGAATGCGGAGGTGGAGACGGTGGATTTGAAGGATGAAAACGGGGAAGTAGCAGGGACGAAAGTTAAAATCAGATTCTAAAAACATGAAAACCTACCTACTCGACGACGAACCCAACTGCACCGACGTGCTCCAAGTGCTGTTGGAAAAATATTGCCCTGATGTGCAAATCACGGGCATCTTCAACGACCCAGAACTGGCCTTGGAGGCCATCCGTCGGGAAAAACCTGCCCTGCTTTTTTTGGACATCGAAATGCCGATGCTCAACGGCTTCGAGCTGCTGCGGCAATGCGAGCCTTTGGATTTTAAGGTCATTTTCACCACCGCCTACGACCAGTACGCCGTGAAAGCCTTCAAGTTCAACGCACTGGACTACCTGCTAAAACCCGTGGACAAAGACGAACTCGTGGTCGCCGTGACCAAGGCCAAACAGAACGCAAGCCCCACCACAGCACAGCTTTCTTCGGTGCAATACCTAAAAAGCAACCCGACACCGGAGCGAATCGCATTGCCCGTGGGGCAGGAACTGCTCATTGTGGAAGTGGCTGATATTCAGTATTTTGAATCGGAAGGGGCGTATGTTTCCGTGTTTCTCAAAGAAGAAAAAAAGCCGGTGGTATTGTCAAAATCACTGCGGGAGTTCGAGGAATTGCTGAACAATCCAGGCTTCTTTCGGGCGCATAATTCTTACCTCATTAATTTAAAGCACATCAAAAAAATCGTGAAGACGGACGGCGGGGAAATCGTGATGGGGAATGGGCAATCGCTGCCAGTAGCACGGGCCAAGAAGGCGGAACTGATGGGTTTGATTGCGAAGGTTTAACCAATTTCTTCAACAAAAAAACCAAAAATCACGCCCTTGCACTTTCCTATTTTTTCCTAAAAAATCAAGGATGAAAGCCTGTCCATCAGGTGCTGCCACTGCCACAATTACTTGAGGGTCAGCCAATTGCGGAATGATTCCCCAGGATTCCATTTTCGTTCCTGCAATGACATGTCCCCACTTGCTGGGCTGGTCGCAGACCCATCTGAAAGGAATCTTGGCTTGGTTCAACAATGCCGCCAATTGTTTTCCCTTCCGGCCAGCCCCCCAAAGTACGAGAGGGCGTGCAGGGTTGTGGTCAGTGCGTATAAACCACTGCATTTTAAGGTCGAGGTAGCTGTTGTCGAGGTATTTGGGGTCGGTGCGGCTAGTGCGGTCGGCACGGTCACGCCAGTGGTGGAGCAGCTCAGTTGTTGCCACGATTTTGCAGCCTCCGTGCCGTAGTCGGAAGGTCAGGTCGTAGTCTTCGGGGTAAATGTCCTCCTCGAAAGCCGCCGCCAGCACGAGGTCGCTGTGCCAAGCCATCCAGACGGGCGAGGGCAGCACGTTTTCCCGATAAATCTCCTCGAAATGGCGGCCAGTTGCAGCCAACCCATTCAGCCAAGCTTCGTAGCGACGGTAGCCATCCCCCACCCCATTTTCGCCGAAAAAATGCACTGCCCCAGTGGCGACGTTTCCTGACCCGTTTTCTAACATCATTTTTTTCATCAAAAAAAGCCGCTCAGGCGGCATGATGTCGTCGCTGTCCATGCGGGTAACGAGTGGCCCACGTGCTTGCTGGAAGGCAAAACGGTTAGCGGGTGAAACGCCCGTCCTGCCACTATCGTCGGTGTTGTGAAAAAAACGGATGCGGGGGTCACGGTTGGCGTATTCCTGCAAAATCGCTGGACTGTCATCCGTGGAAAAATTGTTGACGGCGACAAGCTCCCAATTCTGTTCCGTTTGCCCGATGACGCTGTCAAGACATTCCGCCAAATATGGGGCGGTGTTGAAAGTGGGCATCAGGATGGAAATCAGCATAATTGGCAGTTCAATGGATTTGGAACTGGCAAAGGTGGCTAAAATAGGAAGAAAAGTAAAGCCTAAACCTCATTGACAACAGGGTTCCAATGCAAATAACGAAGTGACTTCTTGTTGCGATAGTGACCGATTATAGATTATTATATCGTCTATTTTGCCTTTATATAATTTTCCGATAAACAAATCGCTTATATCTTGAGCCATATAATTTACTGAACAGCTCGCTGCCCCCGAAGCAGTTTCATTCAAAACCCCATCAAAATATATTTGGTATAAGTCGTCGTCTTTAATTGCAACGACATGATGCCATTTTCCTGTTAAAGCATTGATTTCTGCTTCGCAACTTGTAAAAGGATTGGTCACATCCTGCGCCCATACACTATTGTCATGCCCAAAAACTGCCCTTCGGCAGTCATAGAGTCCTACAGACCATTCACCATGCCTATCTGGACATCGGCCTTCATCGCCTCTAGAAACCAATACTTCAAAATCACCTCCTGAACGGCTGGAATCAATGGGCTGATACCAAACGGACACCGAAAATGCTGATAGATTATTGAGAAAATTAGTGTTGGTTGTGGTCAAAAAATACGTATCACTTGCATTGGAATTATCGAAATAATATGCACAGCTTGGATTTCCGAACCTATCCGAAGTAGTGGTTGCAGCTGTCGGATTGGTTAAATCATGGCTATTGGAAGACTCATCCAGTAAACTTCCATTCATAAATGGATAAAAAGCGACTATCCCGTTTTGCAAATCACTAGGAATGCATTCATTTCTGAATAAATCGTCATCGCCACCGCAGCTAACTAAGTAGCATGATAAGAGAAAAGCCGAGAAGGTTTGTGTTTTCATAACTGTAGCTTTATAATTTTACACCATCAACCTGAAGGTATATTTCAAACAAAATAGGACATAATATATTGTCCAATAATCAACTCATTTTATATCATAAACCACACCGCCACGAACACCCAAAGCATACCATTTGCTTTCGTTGTTGGAATTTTGAATGCCCAAAAAATTGAGGCTAGCATGTGGCTGGAAAGAAAGACTGAAATTATGACCTATCGGCAGTTCAAGCCCAAGGCTAAAACCTGCACCAACATTGACTGTTCTTACGTCCGAGTAGCCTACATTTTGCAACAGGGATTCGTCCGGGCCATCCTTTGCTTTATATATCGTTCTATCTTGATTGGCGATGAAATAGGATGGCATTATTTCGCCTTGAATAAAAAACTTCGCCTTATCACCCCCCATATAATGGCGCAAGCCAAAAGGCATTTCCAGATAAAAATAATTGTTGACGTATTTAATGTCTGTAATATTCTCACCACTGTCAATACTCGGGTCAAATACGCCGCCATTATTCTGGATGCCCCAACGCAGGGTTTGTTTCCTGAACTGGCCATAGTCCATAAAGCGAAGGCCTAGCAAGAACTTGGTATTGCTGTTTTTGAGTGGCTTGAGCAGATTGAAGCCAAAATCATAGCCCAATTTGCCATTTGTGCTGATTATTTTGTTGGTATAATCCGTAAAATTTCCACCGATTTGAAATTCAACGCTGGTGTTTTTCTGTGCCAATCCCAATCCGGGGATAGCTAACAAGAGTAGAAGAAACATGTTTTTCATTCGAAAATATTTTTATAACGTTTTGTAAATCAATGATTTGCCTCAGAGTTGATAGCGAACGCTGGCCCCCATGCCAACTTCCCAACTACGCCTGCCGACGCTCATCGGGGTGAGTGAAATGCCGACTGTTGGACCTACGACGACGCTCAGTTTATCGGTAAGC
>Ga0209066_10004212_pt1 | contig 15849 bp, 16 predicted proteins | sample All_14_2_FD_187198 | JGI IMG/M metagenome (GOLD analysis project Ga0209066, IMG submission 187198) | Freshwater microbial communities in response to fracking from Pennsylvania, USA - Allegheny Zone_MetaG_DW_15 (SPAdes) (version 2) ...
GGATGGTCACGGCGCGGATTTCCTCGTCGCCCGCCTGTGCCGCGCGCACCAGCGCCTGCAGCGCCTCGCGACTGCCGGAAAAGACGCCGAACTCGGCGGCGCTCGCCACTTGGCGAGCCTCGGCGCGCGCGCGGGCGCGCAAGGCTTCGTCGAGGCCCTGGTACTGGCGGTCGGCGAGTATCGTTGCCAGCGAGATCGCGACCAGCACCGCGGGCAGCACGGCCGCGACCAGAAGACGCATGACGAGGCGGCTGCGCTTCATGAACCCTTCTCCCGCGCCAGCCGCTCGGTCCAGCGCGCGGCAGCGTCTTCCTCGATGGTGATGCCCAGCGAACGGGCGACATCGGCATTGATGCCGATCGTGAATGTCCGTGGTCCCTGCGGCGGCGGCATCGGCCGGCCGGCGAGCACCGCTCGCACGACGTCGGCCACCTGCACGCCCATCTGGGTCGGTGTTGAATAGAGCGCCAGCATTGCACCGGCCTTGACGTAGGCCGGCGAAAAGCCGACCAGCGGCACGCGCCGACGATAAGCCGCCGTCAGGATGTTCTGGATGGTGGCGCCGTTGAACACCTGCGGATCGGGCAGCGCCAGCAACACATCGGTGTCTTCGAGAACTCCCTGCACGGCGGTCGGCAACTGGTCACCGGCGTCGACGCGCACTGTCGCAAGCTCCAGATTGCGCTCCGCGCTGGCCCGTTGCAGTTCCTGTTCGAACAGCCGTGACTCGGATCCGAGCAGGGTGCCGACACGATGCCGCGCCGGCAGCGCCAAACGCAGCAGACCGAATTGCCGGGAAAACGGCTGGTCCAGCCAGACGGCAGACATCGGGCGCGGCGATGCGCGCCCTGCCCCATCGGCCAGCCGCAGATATGCCGCTCGCGGCACCAGCGTCGCCAGGACTGGCGCCTTGATGTCACTCTCGGCGATCCCGCGCAGCGCGCCGACGCCCACCGAAACGACGATTGCTGGAGACGTCCCGACGGGAAGCTCCCGCCATGGCCGGATCACGAGCCGGCCGCCGACGCCACTGCGATGCAGTTCATTGCGGATGGCATCGGCCGCCTCGGCATAGGCGCCGCCCTGGTCGGAAAGGGCGACCCAGACGCCGCCCTCGGCACGGACGAGTAATGTGTATGTCATTAGACATAGCCAGACCCAGGCTCGCAAGTGACGCGGGAGGCGCACTCGTCAATACTCCAGACGCAGGCTGAAGTAGCCGCGGCGCTTGACGATGTCCGTCCGCTCGTTGTGCTCGGCGTAGGGCGAGCCGTCGGCGAGGACCGTGAAAGCCACTTCGCCGCGTTGCGGCCCGAACCGGAACGGATAGGCAAGGCGCCAGTCGAGGCGCCGGTAGCTGGGACTGTAGATGTTGTTGCCCCATTTCATGGCGCCGACCGAGTGGTAGGTGGCCGAGGCGTCGAACCCGCCGGGCAGGCGCTGCATGAGCATCAGGGTCGTCGTGTGCGTCGGGGCGGAACTGGATGCCTGGAGCGTGTCCTTGGCCGGATCGTAGCCAGACACGCCGGCGGGAGGCCGTGCCGAGGCGAACATGCGGATGAACGCCTGACCGAGGATGATGCGCGTGTCGTCGAACGGGCGCCAGCGGAACTGGTGCTCGAAGCCGCGCGTGCGGATGTCCTGTGCGTTGTAGGTGTTGTCGGCGACTCCGCAGGTGGGCAGGGCCGACGCCTCGCAGTAAGGGGCGGCGAGGTTGGTCGAGATCGCCAGGATACGGTCGGCGATCCGCTCCTCGAAGATGCGCAGGTCGCCGGTCAGCCTCCATTCGGGGAACTCGCCGAGCCAGCCCAGTTCGCGGCTGACGATGCTCTCGGGCTTCACCCGGCCGGTCGAGAACATGTAGCGGTGGATGGCGAGGCCCGTCGTGGTGACCATCGCATAGTTGCTGCGCGTCTCGAACATCGACGGCGTCCGGTAGGCCCTGGCCACGCCGGCCCGCAGCGTCTGCTGCGGCAGCACGTGCCAGTTCAGCGCCACTCGCGGAGAGAAGGTCGTCTTCGAATTGCTGTCGTATTCCCAGGTCGCGCCGGCGTTGGCAACCCACTCGGGCCGCAAGCGCCATTCGAGGTTGCCGAACACGCGGCCGACGCCCAGCGCGACCGGATCGCGTCTGCCGTAATAGAGGGAGCCGGTCACCGAATCCGTGCGCACCTCTCCGCCCCAGGCAAGCCGGGTGGTCGAGGTCGGATTGAAGGTGTGCACTGCCTCGAGGTTGTTTCGTATCGAATGGAATCCGTAGTCCACCACAACCGTGTGGGGCGGGCTGGTGAAGGAGAAGCCCTCGATGCCGCGCTCCTCCGTCCGGTAATAGCGCACGGCGAGATCCTCGCCCTCGCCCAGCACGCGTCGCCAGCCGATCGAAAGGAAGCGCTGGCTGTGGTCCTGGATTCGCAACTGGTCGGTGGCCGTGCCGCGCCCCATCTCCGCCAGGGCGGTGACTTCGCCCGCCTGCAGCTGGAGTTCGTCGCGCAGGCCGAGCCGCCAGTCGGCCCGAAGATCCACCAACCGCTTCTGGACGCCGTCGCGGAAGCCGTCGAGACCGTCGTCCTTATGGTTTTCGGCCGTCAGGCGCATGCTGAGGTTTCCGGCACCTGCGCCGATCCGCACGCGGCGATCGCCGATGGCCCCCGTGCCCGACCGCAATTCCACCTCGGCGCCTCGTGTGTCCGCCGCATGACGGGTGATGATGTTGACGACGCCGAGGAAGGCGTTCGACCCGTAAGCGGCCGAGTCGGAGCCGCGGATCACCTCGATGCGTTCGATGTCCTCGAGCCCGACCGGCAGGAGATTCCAGTTCACGCCGCCGTTGAAGAACGGTGAGTACTGGCTGCGGCCGTCGAGCAGAACCTGCATGTGCCGAGGATAGGCTTGGGCAAGGCCGTGATAGACCGCGACCGGGGGCGCATTAGGGACGGACGAGACCTGGAATCCCGGAACCAGCCGGAGAAGGTCGACGACCTGGCGGGCGCCGGAACGCCGGATCATCTCGCGGTCGATCACCGTCACGGCGCCTGGCGCGTCGCGCATCGGCTGCGCCAGACGCGACACCGACAGCACGACCGGCAGCTCATCGAAGTAATCGCGCTCGCTGACGGCCGCCGGTGCCTGCGCCGACGAGGCGGCCGGCCATAGGGATACGACAAGCAGGCCGAGGCACAGGGGATGGATCTCGCGCGGGTTCATGGCGTCCGGATGGGAATTCGGCGCGATTATATGCCGCCCGGCAGGGGCCTCAGCGGCGACCGGCAATCACTACGCCGGCGACGACGAGCGCGGCGCCGATCAGCTGCCAGAGCGACATCGCTTCGCCGAGCAGCCACCAGCCGAGGGCGATGGTGACGAGCGGTCCGAGGGTGCCGATCAGCGCTGCGCGGCCGGCGCCGATGCGGCGGATCGCCGCCGATTGCGCGAACACCGGTATCACCGTCGACACCACCGCCATGCCAATGCCGTAACCGTAGATCGGCAGCGGCTGGATCAGTTCGCCGATCGGCTGGGTGGCGAAGAAGTGGATCAGGGTCGCGGCCGTCGATACCAGCATCGCCAGCGCCGTGAAGCGTGCGGCGCCGAGCCGGGCGATCATGCGCGCGCTGCCGGCAAGGTAGGCGGCATACGACAGCGACGAGGCGAAGACGAAGCCGCCGCCGATCCAGACGGCCATCGCGTCGGCGGCGACGCCGAGATCATGGGCGAAGGCGGCGGCGATGCCGAGGTAGCACAGCAACAGCGCCGCCATCTCGCGCCGCTTCGCGGCGTGGCCGAAGAACAGCACCGAGATCAGGATCGTCAGCGTCGGGTAGGTGAAAAGGATCAGGCGCTCGAGGCCGGCCGTGATGTATTGCAGGCCGATGAAGTCGAAGATGCTGGCGCCGTAATAGCCGAGCAGGCCGAGGACGACGACCGCCGTCCAGTCGCGCGCCGTCAGCGGCGGCGCGTCGCGCGATTCGCGCAGGCCGATCCAGACGAAGACCGGCAGCGCGAACGCCATGCGCAGTGCGAGCAGCGTCACCGGCGCCACGGGATACGACGCATAGGCGAGCTTGACGAAGATCGCCTTGGCCGAAAAGCCGAAGGCGGCGAGGATCGCCAGCCAGAGGCCGGCGTGGGCGTGTTTCTTCAGCGTCGGCGCCCGCCGAGGATCGAGCCGAGCACGCCGCGCACGATCTCGCGACCGACTTGTGATCCGATCGCCCTGGCTGCGCTCTTGACCGCCGCCTCGACGGCCGTCTGGCGCCCGCGTGAGGAGCCGCCGCCGAGGACGCCGCCGAGCAGGTCGCCGATGCCGCCAAGCATGCCGCCGCCCGCCTCGGCCGTCTCGGCAGGCGCGGGCCTTGCAGGCGCGGACTGCGCCTCGCCCCCGGTCAGCTTCTCGTACGCCGACTCGCGATCGACGCTCTTCTCGTAGTGGCCGTACAGCACCGACGCCGCGATCGCCGCCTTGCGCTCGTCCGCGGCCAGCGGCCCGATGCGCGACGAAGGCGGCAGGATCATGCCGCGCTCGACGACCGTCGGCCGGCCGTGCTCGTCGAGGAAGGACACCAGCGCCTCGCCGACGCCGAGTTCGGTGATCGCCGTCGCGGCGTCGAAGGCCGGGTTCGCCCGCAGGGTCTCGGCCGCGCTCTTCACCGCCTTCTGGTCGCGCGGCGTGAAGGCGCGCAGCGCGTGTTGCACGCGATTGCCGAGTTGCCCGAGCACGGCCTCGGGCACGTCGAGTGGGTTCTGGGTGACGAACCAGACGCCGACGCCCTTCGAGCGGATCAGGCGCACGACCTGCTCGACCTTGTCGAGCAGCGCCGGCGGCGCCTCGTCGAACAGCAGGTGCGCCTCGTCGAAGAAGAAGACGAGCTTCGGCTTGTCGAGGTCGCCGGCCTCGGGCAGCTGCTCGAACAGTTCCGCCAGCAGCCAGAGCAGGAAGGTCGAATAGAGCCGCGGCGAGTTCATCAGCTTGTCGGCCGCCAGCACGTTAATGACGCCGCGGCCGTCCATCGTCTGCATCAGGTCGGCGATGTCGAGCATCGGCTCGCCGAAGAAGCGCTCGCCGCCCTGCTGCTCCAGCAACAGCAGGCCGCGCTGGATGGCGCCGATCGAGGCGGCCGAGACGTTGCCGTAGCGCGCCGTGAAATCCTTGGCGTTCTCGCCGACGTGCCGGACCATGGCACGCAGGTCCTTGAGGTCGAGCAGCAGCAGGCCGCCGTCATCGGCGACCTTGAAGACGATCTGCAGCACGCCTTCCTGCGTGTCGTTGAGCCCCAGCAGGCGCGCCAGCAGCAGCGGCCCCATGTCGGAGACCGTCGCGCGCACCGGATGCCCGGCCTCGCCGAAGACGTCCCAGAACGCGACCGGACTCGCGCGCGGCACCCAATCGGCGATGCCAAGGCGCTCCAGCCGCTGCTTGAATTTCTCCGACGCGACGCCGGCGGCGCCCAAGCCTGAGAGATCGCCCTTGACGTCGGCCAGGAACACCGGCACGCCGATGCTCGACAACTGCTCGGCGAGACATTGGAGCGTCACCGTCTTGCCGGTACCGGTGGCCCCGGTGACGAGTCCGTGACGGTTGGCAAATGCCGGCAGCAGCGCGATTTCACGCTCGCCGGCGCGGGCGACGGGCAGTGGGCGGGTCATGGCGGCGGTGGCCCGAATGTTAGAATCCGCCGATTCTAGCAACGCAAGGAAAGCACCATGGCCGGCCATTCCAAATGGGCGAACATCCAGCACCGCAAGGGGCGCCAGGACGAAAAGCGCGGCGCCGCCTTCTCGAAGATCGCCAAGGAAATCACCGTCGCGGCCAAGATGGGCGGCGGCGATCCGAACTTCAATCCGCGCCTGCGGCTGGCCGTCGACAAGGGCAAGGCCGTCAACATGCCCAAGGACAAGATCGAGAACGCGATCAAGAAGGGCACGGGCGAACTCGAAGGCGTGAGCTACGAGGAAATCCGCTACGAGGGCTACGGCATCGCCGGCGCCGCGATCATGGTCGACTGCCTGACGGACAACAAGGTGCGCACCGTCGCCGAAGTCCGCCACGCCTTCAACAAGTACGGCGGCAACATGGGCACCGACGGTTCGGTGGCCTTCATGTTCAAGCACTGCGGCCACATGATCTTCGCCCCAGGCACCGATGAGGCCACGCTGATGGACGCCGCCATCGAGGCGGGCGCCGAGGACGTGGCAACCAACGACGACGGCAGCATCGAAGTGATTTCCGGTCCCGGCGACTTCCTCGCCGTCAAGGACGCGCTCGAGAAGGCCGGCTTCAAGCCGGAGTTCGCGGAAGTGACCATGAAGCCGCAGAGCGAGACCGAGTTCACCGGCGAGGATGCCGCGAAGATGCAGAAGCTGCTAGATGTCCTCGAAGGCCTGGACGACGTTCAGGAGGTCTATACGAACGCCGTGATCGCGGAATGAACCCTCCCGCGAACGGGCAAGGACGGCGCCGCCAGGCGCCGTTTTGTTTTGGCGCGCCGGCGTGATCCGCTGGGCGCCGCTGCTGTTCGTGCTGCTCTGGAGCACCGGCTTCATCGGCGCCAAGTACGGGCTCGCGCATGCCGAGCCGCTGACCTTCCTGAGCATCCGCTACGCGCTGGTGGTGGCGCTGATGGCGCCGCTGGCGCTCGCCATGCGCGCGCCCTGGCCGCACGACGGCCGCAAGCGGCTGCACATCGGCGTCAGCGGATTGCTCATCCATGCGGTCTACCTGGCCGGCGTTTTCCTCGCCATCGCCCGCGGCCTGCCGGCCGGCGTCACGGCGCTGGTCGTCGGGCTGCAGCCGATCTTCACCGCCGTCGGCGCGGCGTGGCTGCTCGGCGAAGCCGTGCGCCGCACGCAATGGCTCGGCCTGGCGATGGGACTGGCCGGCACGGCGCTCGTCGTCTCGGGCAAGTTCGGCGGCGAGACCGGCGGCGCGGCACTATGGCCGGCGCTGATGGCGCTCGCCGGCATCACCGCCGGCACGCTCTACCAGAAGCGCTTCTGCCCGAGCTTCGACCTGCGCAGCGGCGCCGTGCTCCAGTTCGTACCGACGGCGATCGTCACCTTGGTCGCCGCTGCCGCCTTCGAGGATTTCCGCGTCGACTGGACGCCGTCTTTCGCCTTCGCCCTCGGCTGGCTGGTGCTGGTGCTGTCGGTCGGCGCCATCAGCCTGCTTAATTTGCTGATCCGCAGCGGCTCCGCGGTCAATGTCGCCAGCCTGTTCTACCTGACGCCGGTCGTCACTGCCGTCATGGCGTGGCTGCTGTTCGACGAGGCGCTGCGCCCGGCGGCGCTCGCCGGCATGGCGATCGCGGTCTCCGGCGTCTGGCTGGCGCGGCGATGATTGGCGCCCGCTCCCGCGGCGGTGTATCGTTCGCGCCGACATGAATGCCCCCATCCGCATCCTCGGCATAGACCCCGGCCTCCGGGTCACCGGGTTTGGCCTCATCGACCGGGCCGGCAGCAAGCTGACGTATCTGAGCAGCGGCTGCATCAAGACCAACGACGAGCACTCGCTGCCCGAGCGCATCAAGACCATCCTCGAAGGCATCGCCGAGGTCGTCGCCCTGCATGGCCCGCACCAGGCCGTCGTCGAGAAGGTGTTCGTCAACGTCAACCCGCAATCGACGCTGCTGCTCGGACAGGCGCGCGGCGCTGCGATCTCGGCGCTCGTCACTGTCGGCCTGCCGGTCGCAGAGTACACCGCCCTTCAAGTCAAGCAGGCGGTCGTCGGCCATGGCAAGGCCGCCAAGGATCAGGTACAGCAGATGGTCAAGCGCCTCCTGAGCCTCCCCGGCCTGCCCTCGCCCGACGCCGCCGATGCGCTCGCTTGCGCGATCTGCCATGCCCATGCCGGACAGGGACTCGGCGCTTTGTCGACGGCGGGCCTGCGCATGCGCGGCGGCCGGCTCGGCTGACGATGGCAACGGTCGCCTACGCCTGGGAATTCGGCGCCGGCCTCGGCCACATCGGCGCCTTCCTGCCGATGGCGCGCGAGCTGCGGCGGCGCGGCCACGACGTGCGCTGGATGGTGGCGCAGGTCGGCGCGACCGCACGCCTGCTGGCACACGAAGGCTTTGCCTGGCTGCAGGCGCCCGTCATGCCCGAGGCGAGGCGCGAAGGTCCGCCGCTCACCTACGCCGACATCCTGCTGCGCTTCGGCTACGGCAACGTCGCCGACCTGCTCGGCGTGGTCGTCGGCTGGCGCGAGCTGTTCCTGGCGACGCGCGCGCAGGTCGTCATGGCCGACCACGCGCCGAGCGCGCTGCTCGCGGCGCGCTCGCTGGGCCTGCCCTCCGTGCTGTTCTCCAGCGGATTCTGCGTGCCGCCGCCGGTGTCGCCGACGCCGAACATGCGGCCATGGCTGGCGCTGCCCGCCGAGCGGCTGGTCGCCATCGAGCGCGAGGCGGTCGCCAACATCAACGCCGTGCTCGCGCACTTCGGCGGCGCGCCGGTCGGCGCCGTACACGAACTCTTCGCCGTCGCCGAAGACACCCTGCTCGGCTTTCCCGAACTCGACCACTATGAGCGCGGCGCCGCCCGCTACTGGGGCAACCTGCCCGACGCCGGCGTCGGCGAGGCGCCCGCGTGGCCGGCGCTGCCGGGCAAGCGCATCTTCGCCTACCTGCGCGCCGACTGCCGTCACCACGAGGCGGCGCTCGCCGCGCTCGCTTCGTTGCGCCAGCCGACGCTGGTGTTCTTTCCCGATGCGCCGCCGCAGACGCTGGCCCGCTTCGCCGCGCCGCACCTCGCCTTCTCGAAGGCACCCGTCGACCTCGAACGCGCCGCCGCCGAGGCCGACGCCGCCGTCACCTACGCCAGCCTGGCGACGACGACGCGCTTCCTGCTCGCCGGCAAGCCGGTGCTGCTGCTGCCCTTCCACCTCGAGCAGTACCTGATGGCGCGGCGCGTCGAGGAGATCGGCGCCGGCCTGCTCGCCGATCCCGAACGGCCCGCCGACGACCTGCCGCAGAAGCTCGAGCGCGTGCTTTACGATCCGTCCCTCACCGCCAACGCCGCCGCCTTCGCCGCCAAGTACGCGGCCTTCCCTCAGGCGACGATCGTCGGCAACCTCGCGCGCCGCGTCGAGGAAATCCTCGGAGACATTCAATGATTGGCAAGCTGACGGGCACGCTGCTCGAAAAGAACCCGCCGCAGATCGTCGTCGACGTGCACGGCCTCGGCTACGAGGTGGACGTGCCGATGAGCACCTTCTACAACCTGCCCGCGACCGGCGAGAAAGTGGCGCTGCATACGCACCTCGCGGTGCGCGAGGACGCGCACCTGCTGTTCGGCTTCCTCACGGCGGACGAGCGCGCCGCCTTCCGCCAGTTGCTGAAGATCGGCGGCGTCGGCGCGCGCACCGCGCTCGCCGTGCTCTCGGGCCTGTCGGTCGCCGAACTCGCGCAGGCCGTGGCGATGCAGGAAGCCGGCCGCCTGGTGAAGATCCCGGGCATCGGCAAGAAGACCGCCGAACGCCTGCTGCTGGAACTCAAGGACAAGCTGCCCAAGGCGACGCTCGCACAGGCGGCGAGCGCGCCGCCCGACGCCGGCAGCGACATCCTCAACGCCCTGCTCGCGCTCGGCTACAACGAGCGCGAAGCCGTCGGCACGATGAAGTCGTTGCCGGCCGGCATCGCGGTGTCGGACGGCATCCGCCAGGCGCTGAAGCTGCTGGCGAAGGCATGAAGTAGACTGCCGCCCCTATGGCCATCGAAACCGACCGTCTCATTGCCGGAACCAGGGAGTCGCCGCAAGAGGACGCCGTCGAACGCGCGCTGCGGCCGAAAAAGCTCGCCGAATACGTCGGCCAGCAAAAGATCCGCAGCCAGCTCGAGATCTTCATCGAGGCCGCCAAGCGCCGCAGGGAAGCGCTCGACCACGTGCTGCTGTTCGGCCCACCGGGGCTGGGCAAGACGACGCTGGCCCATATCGTCGCCCACGAGATGGGCGTCGGCCTGCGCCAGACTTCCGGCCCCGTGCTCGAACGCGCCGGCGACCTCGCCGCCATCCTCACCAACCTCGAACCGCACGACGTGCTGTTCATCGACGAGATCCACCGCCTGTCGCCGGTGGTCGAGGAAATCCTCTACCCGGCGCTCGAGGACTTCCAGATCGACATCATGATCGGCGAGGGCCCGGCAGCGCGCTCGGTGAAGCTCGACCTGCCGCCGTTCACGCTGATCGGCGCGACGACGCGCGCGGGCATGCTGACCAATCCGCTGCGCGACCGCTTCGGCATCGTCGCGCGGCTGGAGTTCTACACGCCCGACGAACTGGCGCACATCGTCAACCGCTCGTCGCAACTGCTCAACTGCGACATCGCCGCCGGCGGTGCCGCCGAGATCGCCCGCCGTTCGCGCGGCACGCCGCGCATCGCCAACCGCCTGCTGCGCCGCGTGCGCGACTTCGCCGAGGTCAAGGCCGACGGCGCCATCACCCAGGACGTCGCCGACGCGGCACTGTCGATGCTGGACGTCGACACGCTGGGCCTCGACGTCATGGACCGCAAGCTGCTCGGCGCCATGCTCGAGAAATTCGGCGGCGGACCGGTCGGCCTCGACAACCTCGCCGCCGCCATCGGCGAGGCGCGCGACACCATCGAGGACGTGCTCGAGCCCTACCTGATCCAGCAGGGCTACCTGCAGCGCACGCCGCGCGGACGCGTGGCGACGCCGAGCATCTGGCGGCATTTCGGCCTTTCTGCCCCGGCGCAGGGCCTGTTCGGGGAGGAATGATGGCGCATCCTGAACAGCAGCTCTTCGTCGCCCACTGCAAGCGCTTCCTGCCGGAGTGGTTCCGGAACAGGACGGTGCTGGAAATCGGCAGCCTCGACGTCAACGGCTCGGTACGCGAGTTCTTCGAGGACTGCCGCTACACGGGCATCGACGTCGGTCCCGGCAAGGGCGTCGACATCGTCGCCGCCGGCCAGACCTTCGCCGGCGCGACGCACGGCTACGACGTCGTGATCAGCTGCGAGGCGATGGAGCACAACCCGTTCTGGCGCGAGACGTTGCAGAACGCCGTGCGCATGTTGAAGCCCGACGGCCTGATGCTGCTGACCTGCGCCAGCTACGGCCGCCGCCAGCACGGCACGCCGGAACGCTCGCCCGGCGACTCGCCCCTGACGGCATCGGCCGGCCCGGGCTACTACCGCAACCTCGGCGAGGCCGACCTGCGCGGTGCCGGTCCCTTCGACGACTGGTTCGGCTGGCACCGGTTTTTCAACGACTTCGTCATCCGCGACCTTTATTTCATCGGGCTGCGGCCACAGGCCGCCACCGGCGCAGTCGACGCCTGCGCGGCCGAGTTCGATCACTACCTGCGCCTGCGGAACATGTTCGGCGAGTGGTAGCCGCGATGAAGGCGCGCGACTTCCACGTCGTGCTGGTTAACCGCTGGTTCGCCGCCGGAAATCCGCTTTCCGAAGTCATCGATACGCTGGTTTGGGGCTTCGGCGAACTTGGTCGCAGCGTCACCAGCGGCGTCAATCACTGGCGGCCGGATGCGCGCCAGATCGTGCTGTGCCCGCATCTCCTCGCGGACGCGACGCTCACCTCGCTCGCACCCGGAACCATCGCCTACAACTTCGAGCAGATCGACCCGGCATCCCAACTGCCGCCCGGGCGCCTCGCGGCGTTTCGCGATCTCTGCGTCTGGGACTACAGCCCCCGCAATATCGAAGCGTGGCGCCGTGCGGGCGTTGCTGCGATCCATCTACCCGTCGGCTGGCATCCGGGTCTTGCGCGCATCCAGGCGGCGGCCGAACCGGACATCGACGTGCTTTTCTTCGGCATCGCCAACGACAGGCGGCGCGCCGCGCTCGAACTAATCGGCAAGGCCGGCCTGAAGGTGGTCGCCGCCGAGATGGTCTTCGGCCGCCGGCGTGACGAACTGATCGCCCGTGCCAAGGCCGTCGTCAACATCCACCACTATTCCAGCGGCATCTTTGAATCCGTGCGCGCCTCGTACCTGTTGGCCAACGGCGTGCCGCTGGTTTCGGAGCGGGCGCCGGGCGACGAGATTCCTCCGAGCTACGAGGACGCCGTCCTGTGGTCCGCCTACGACGAACTGGCGGCAGGGTGTCGCGCGGTCGTGGACGATGCGGCCCTGCGCACACGCCTGCGCGAGAACGGCGCGGCGGCGATGCGGCGCAATCCCGTCGCCCCGCTGCTGCATGCCGCGCTGGAGCGGTCGGGGGACGGCTGACGATCTGGCATACTTGGCCGCTTTGGCAGCAAGGTCGCCGATGAGCAAACCCGAATTCGCGCTCCCGATCCGCGTCTATTACGAGGATACCGACGCCGGGGGCGTCGTTTATTATGCGAACTATCTGCGCTTCCTCGAGCGAGCGCGCACCGAGTGGCTGAGGGCGCTGGGTTTCGATCAGTCGGTATTGATGAACCAGGGAATCGCTTTCGCCGCGCGCTCGATTTCCGCCGAGTACCTGAAGCCGGCTCGGCTCGATGACGAACTTGCCGTCGTGTCCACGATCGAATCGCTCGGCCGCGCGCAAGTGGTGTTCGCGCAGCGCGTCGAGCGCGGCGGCGAACTGCTGATGGACGCGAAGATGCGCATTGCCTGCTTCGACCCCGCGCGCGGCAAGGCGCAGGCCATGCCAAAAGAGATCCACGAAAAATTCAAGGCGCTGCTATGAACGTAACCCAGGACCTGTCGATACTCGAACTCATCATCCAGGCCAGCCTGGTCGTCAAGCTGGTGATGGGCCTGCTGACCGCAGTCTCGGTGATGTCCTGGTACTGGATCTTCCGCAAGGCCTTCGCGATCCGCGATGCGCGCGCCAAGACCGACAAGTTCGAGCGCGATTTCTGGAGCGGGGGCAGCCTCGACGCGCTCTACCAGAGCGCGGTCAACGATCGCCACAGCGCCGGCGCACTGGAGCGCATCTTCGAGGCCGGCTTCCGCGAGTTCACCAAGCTGCGCGGGCAGAAGAGCCTCGACCCGGCGACGACCATTGACAGCGTGCGCCGCGCCATGCGCGCGACCTACCAGCGCGAGATCGACGACCTCGAGGCGCACCTGGCCTTCCTCGCCTCGGTCGGCTCGGTGTCGCCCTACGTCGGCCTGTTCGGCACCGTGTGGGGCATCATGCATTCGTTCCGCGGCCTCGCCAGCATGACGACGGCGACGCTCGCCGCAGTCGCGCCGGGCATCGCCGAGGCGCTCGTCGCCACCGCCATCGGCCTGTTCGCCGCGATTCCAGCGGTGGTTGCCTACAACCGCTTCGCGCACGACACGGACCGCATCGCCGTGCGCTTCGAAAGCTTCATGGAAGAGTTTTCAAACATCCTGCAGCGGCAGCTCAAGTAAGCAGGAGTCAAAGGAGGAGACGTCGCATGGAAAAACTTCTGACGCGCATGAGCATTCGCACGCGGCTCGGCCTGGTGATCGCGATGATGCTTGCCGGCATGCTGTACTTCTCGCTCAGCCACGTCGCCGAGAAGCACTCGACGATGCGCAATCTCGAATCGGTGCGCGGCCTGGCGACGCTGGCGGTGAAGTCCAGCGCATTGATCCACGAACTGCAGAAGGAGCGCGGCTTGTCGGCGGGCTTCCTCGGCTCGCAGGGCGCCCGCTTCGGCGCAGAACTTGACGGCCAGCGGCGCGATACGGACGGCAAGCTTGCCGACTACCGGTCCTTCGTCGCCGGCATCGGTGCCGCGGCGTACGGCGATGCCTTCGTTCGCGCCATCGACCGCGCTGCGGAATCCGCGGCCCGGCTGGCGGCGATGCGAACGCGCGTGACCCGCATCGAGGTGGCGCCGCCCGAGTCCTTCGCCTACTACTCCGAGACCATCGCGGCGCAGATCGAGGTGATCTCCTTCCTGACCAGCCTCAGCGACGATGCGCGCGTCGGCCGCGGATTGACGGCCTACCTGCTGTTCCTCAACGGCAAGGAACAGGCGGGCCGCGAGCGCGCGACGGTGAACGGCGTCTTTGCCGCCAACGTCGCCATGGCGCCGGCGCTGTTCCAGCGCCTCGCCGGCATCGTCGCCGCCCAGGACGCCTACTTCGGGCTGTTCCGCGCCACCGCCGAGCGCCCCGAGGTCGAGTATTACGCGACCAAGCTGGACCATCCGGCCACGCGCGAGGTCGACGGGATGCGCAAGCTCGTCGTCGCCAAGGCCCAGGAAGGCGGCTACGGCGTCGATCCGGCCCTGTGGTTCAAGACCATCACGGCCAAGATCGACCTGATGAAGGAAGTGGAGGACCACCTCTCCGGCCAACTGCTCGACCTCGTCGACCGGCTCGAAGGCAACGCGCGCTCGGCCCTGACGCTGGCCGCCGGTCTCAGCCTCGTCGGCATCCTGACGGGCATCTGGCTCGGCATTGCCGTGGCGCGCAGCATCGTGCGTCCCATCGACGAGGCGCTGCAGGCAGCCGACCGCATGGCCTCGGGCGACCTGACCGTCAGCGTCTCCTCGACGGCGACCGATGAGACCGGCCGCATGCTGGCCGCCATCGGCAACATGATCGCGCGCCTGACGCACACCATCGGCGAAGTGCGCACTGCGTCGAAGCAGTTGCACGACTCCGCCGGACAGGTCGCGTCGACGTCGCAGTCGCTGTCGCAGGTGTCGTCGGAACAGGCCGCGAGCGTCGAGGAGACTTCGGCCTCGGTGGAACAGATCGCCGCCTCGGTGAGCCTCAACAACGAGAACGCGCGCACCACCGAGGGCGTCGCCGCCCAGGCCGCGCAGGACGCCGTCGCCGGCGGCAGCGCCGTGCGCGAGACGGTGGACGCCATGCAGCAGATCGCCGGCAAGATCGGCATCGTCGACGACATCGCCTACCAGACCAACCTGCTGGCCCTGAATGCCGCCATCGAGGCAGCGCGCGCCGGCGAGCACGGCAAGGGCTTCGCCGTGGTGGCCTCCGAAGTGCGCAAGCTCGCCGAGCGCTCGCAGGTTGCAGCACGTGAGATCGGCGAACTGGCGAGCGGCAGCGTGCGCACCGCCGAGCACGCCGGCGGCCTGCTCGACCGCATGGTGCCGAGCATCGAGAAGACCTCCGCACTGATTCAGGAGATCGCCGCCGCCTCGGCCGAGCAAACCAGCGGCATCGGCCAGATCAACACCGCGATGGCGCAGATCAGCAAGCCGATCCAGCACATGGCGGCCGCGTCGGAGCAACTGTCGGCGACCGCCGGCGAGATGAGCGGCCACGCCGAGCATCTCGAGGACCTGATGAGCTTCTTCAAGCTGCCCGAAACCGAAATCGAACTTTTCGCGAAGTAACCGGACCTTCATCCATGCGCTCGCGCCGCCTCATGAACCAGATCAACGTCGTGCCGTACATCGACGTCATGCTGGTGCTGCTCGTCATCTTCATGGTCACCGCACCGATGATCCAGCCGGCGAGCGTGGAACTCCCGAGCGTCGGCAAGGCGGCGCAACCGCCCGTCGCGCCGCTGGAGATCATCGTCAAGGCCGACGAGAGCATGACGATGCGCGACCGTTCGCTCGGCGGGCAGGAGGTCACCGTGGGCCGCCTCGAACTGGCCGAGCGCATCCGCGAGGCGCAGGCGAAGAATCCGGAGCAGTCGGTGCTGATCGCCGGCGACAAGGCCGTGCGCTACGAGGCGGTGCTGAACGTGATGGACGAGCTGCAGCGCCAGAACGTCGCCAGGATCGGCCTGCTGGTGCAGCCGAAGGCAACGGGCAGATGAACGAGCAGCGCCCCGAGGAGCCGAAGCGCGAGGCGCCCGGCCGGCGCATCTCGATCGCGCTGGCCGTCGCCGTGCACGTCGTGCTGGCGATATTCCTGATCTACGGCATTCGCTGGCAGTCGAATCGCCCCGAGGCCGTCGAGGTCGACCTCGTACGCAGTTCTCCCGCG
>Ga0209066_10004214_pt1 | contig 15845 bp, 3 predicted proteins | sample All_14_2_FD_187198 | JGI IMG/M metagenome (GOLD analysis project Ga0209066, IMG submission 187198) | Freshwater microbial communities in response to fracking from Pennsylvania, USA - Allegheny Zone_MetaG_DW_15 (SPAdes) (version 2) ...
ACCGCCGAACTGCGTCAGAACCTGCCGTACCAGACCCAGCTCACCGCCTTCTACGACATGGCCAACGTCCAGCAGTGGAAGTTCAACACCCAGAACATCGCCACCAACAACTACATCCTGCAAGGCTATGGCGCCAGCCTCGGCTGGATCGGCCCCTACGGGCTGAACGTCAAAGCCGTCTGGGCCCAACGCACCGGCCAGCTTAGCCAGAGCGTTGCCCAATACCTCAGCCAGAACGGCGGCACCAGCGTCAACCGATTCTGGCTCACAGGCTCCATCCCCTTCTAAAAGCTAAACACCATGACCATCAAAACCCGCACATCAGCGAAAGCTGAAGCAGCCACTACAGCCACCACACCGACCAAGACCACTAAAACCTTGAGCCGTGCCCGTAAGGTCGGTGTTGGGCAGATCGAGAACGCCAAACAGGCCGACGTCAGCGACGCACCCATTGCTCCCATCGCCACCCCAAACCCAGCCATGCCCACCCAACAGACAGAAGGCGTCGCCCTCGAAGGCCTGGATCGCCCTGTCACTGGTCGCGGCGTCTTTGCGGTCCGCACGCTCGGCAACGCCGTCGCCGTCGAATCGGCCTTCCTGGATGAAGCCGGCAACGTCCTGCGTCTGCCCGCCGTATTCCCCAGTCGTCAGTACGCTCTCGAGCAGATCGACGAACTTCGCAACATCGTCAATGCGCATTTCGATGACCTCGACAAAGCGCTTAACGCTGCAAGCTAACGCCATCCGTTACTAGCACCCGCTTACACCACATACGACTGCCCCTGCATCATGAAATCATCACTCAACCGCATCTTTAAAGTCATCTGGAGTAAAGTCCAGATGAGTTGGGTTGCCGTGAGTGAAGCGGCCACCGCCCATGGTAAGCAGCAGTCCATGACCCGCATCGCCCGCACTATTACCACCGTGGCTATGCTCAGCGGTGGGGCGGCCATTGCCGCACCCCCGGCACCCAATCAGCTGCCCACCGGTGGACAGGTTGCCGCCGGTATTGCTGCCATTGGCACCAATGGCAACACCATGACCGTCACCCAAATCAGTGACCGTGCTGCCATTAACTGGAACACCTTTGATATTGGTAGCCAGGCCGCCGTTAACTTCGTCCAGCCGAGTGCCAACGCCGTCGCTTTAAACCGCGTTAACAGCCCCAACCCTAGCCAGATCTACGGACAACTGTCTTCTAACGGCCAGGTCTATCTGATTAACGCCGCTGGCGTTTACTTTGCCCCCGGTGCCCAGGTTAACGTCGGTGGCATCGTCGCCACCACCATGCAGATGAGTGATGCCGCCTTCATGGCTGGCAGCACCACCTTTGAACGCAACGGCGCTACCGGCAAAGTCATCAACGAAGGCAGCATTCAAACCCGCCTCAATGGCTACATCGCCATGCTCGCCCCCGAAGTGCGTAACTCGGGTCTATTGCTTGCCCAAGCCGGCACGGTCGCCATGGCGGCTGGTGAAAGCATCACCCTTAACTTTGGCATCAGCAGCAAACTGGAAAGCATCACCGTTACCGCAGGCCAACTCGACACCCTGGTTGAGAACCGCAGCGCCATCAAAGCCCCTAACGGCCTGGTTATCCTCTCTGCCCGTGCCGCCAACCAACTGGCCGGTAGCGTCGTTAACAGCGGCACCATAGAAGCCAAAGGCGTCTCCCAGCAGGGCGGTCGTATTGTCCTTGAAGGCAATACCGTCTCTAACACCGGCACACTAGACGCCAGTAGCGACACCGCCCAGGGCGGCAGCATTGAAATCAACGGTAAGCGCATTGCCCTAGAGGGCACGATCAAAGTGGATGGAGCCACCTTTGGGGGCAAGATCAAAGCCCTGGCAACTGAGCAACTGACGGCCACCCAGGCGACCATCCAGGCAAACAGTAACCAGCAGGGTGGCTCAATCCAGCTCGCTGCCAAACAGGTCAGCCTCACCGACAGCACCATCAATGCCGATGGCAACACTCAGGGCGGCAGTATCAATATCAATGGCGTCAGCCCTACCAACGCCGCCGAGGTGCTCGGCCCGAACCACCCACTGAACAACCCGCTCGCCCCACCGACCGGGCCATCCACCGTCGCCATCACCGGCACATCGACCATCAGCACGCGTAGCCGTTACGGCAGAGCCGGGCAAACCACCGTCACCGGTGACGCCATCAGCCTGAACGACAGCACAAAAATCGATGCTACGGGCGCAACGCAGGGTGGCACGGTCCTCATCGGTGGTGACTGGCAAGGATCAAACGGCGTCTATCAGGCCACCACGGTCAGCATGGGCCAAGGCGTCGTCATCGACGCTAGTGCCACAGACAACGGCAACGGCGGCAAGGTCGTGCTGTGGAGTGATATTCACAACCCAAACAGCTGGACCAACGTCTACGGCAGCATCTATGCCAAGGGCGGCGCTAACGGCGGCAATGGCGGCAAGATCGAGACGTCGGGACACTTACTGAGAACAGATGGTGTTTCAGGCTCCGCTGCAGCACCGCAGGGTGTAGGCGGAGAATGGCTATTCGATCCATACAATGTATCGATCGTATCCAGCACGCAGCAGAATGGTGCATTCTCAGATGGCGTTTGGACGCCTACCAACACAGGTTCACAGATTTTGAACACCAGCATTCAAAATCTTCTTAATAACGGTACCAGTGTTACGATCACCACGTCGGGTAACGGTTCAGAGCGTGGTGATATTTCTGTTAATGCGGCGATATCTAAAACGGCTGGAGCTGATGCGACTCTAACGCTAAGAGCGGATGGTGGTGTTTGGGTTTCCAACGCCATCACTAGCAACACTGGCAAGCTAAATGTAGTCTTGTGGTCGGATTACGACAACACTAATGATGCAGGCGTTAGCATCAACGCTCAAATCAAAACCAACGGTGGGCATCTGTGGTCTGGGGGTAGTTCATCGGCCTCTGGCAGCACAACTTGGAATGGGCTGATTGTTGGTAATGGGCCTTCCGTTGGCAGTAATACCGCAAACTGGAACGGCATGGATCTCGGGGCCACTATCAATACCCAGAGTGCCAACGGTACGGGTGTTACGGGCGGTGATGTGTTGCTTTGGGCTGGTAATGGCAATCCCAGTGCTGGTGTGCAATGGGTTAATGGGATCGGTGTAAGTGACTCACAGAACATAGTCACGGGGAGTGGCAACGTCACGTTGTTGGCTGACTATATCTTCAATTACCAAAGAGGCGGCGCTCTGAGTGTTACGAGTACGGGCACGTTGACGTTGGTGCCCGCCTATGGCGCACAGTTTCCTGCAGCTTTCACTTGGGCAGGAACGGCAAGCGGCAGCAATTTCATATTGAATAACGCCTATACAGCTAATACTAATAACACCTATAACACTACGCTGACGGTTAACAACATCGCTTCACTCGGCGGCCTGACTATTGGTTATTACGATGGCATGTCTGGGTTGATTCAGGGCAACACGGGCAACGTTACCGTAACTAGCGCCATCAGCATCGAGGGCCCGATCAATATTTATAGCGGTAATATTACGCTCAACGCCGGGTTGCAGACGACCCGTTCTAGATCGGGGATATTAGCAAAGACTAACGGCAAGATCAGCACTGCGGCTAATTTAACATTCCAGACGAACAATGGGTCTCTGGTTTTCTGGAGTAATGCCAACGGCGGCAGTGCAGGCGGCATTAGCATTGGCAACCGGACGATACTGAACACCGCCAATGGCGCAACGACACAAACCGCGGGTGGCGGTGACGTGATCATTGGTGGCGGCTCTGGCTCAGGCGCCGCACCGACTGGCTACGCAGTGAGTGCGACCGCAACGGGTGTGCAGTTTGGAGCAGATGGGGATAACGCGGTAAAGATTAACAGTGGCGGTGGCAACGTATCCATTTTAGGTTGCTCTACAGCAACCTCAGGTTGGAACTTTGGTATACGTGCCGGGGCACTGGATATTCGCGCGGGGCAAGGCGCAGTAACCATCAGCGGTAATAGTAGTGCGTCACACGGCGTCGATCTTTCGTATAACGTATCTACTAATGCAACAGGGTTGTACGTTGAGTCCTCAAAGACGAGTGGTACGGCAATCTCAATTACAGGGGTGTCAACGTCCGCGAGTGGATATGGTGTTGTCTTTGATTGGGCTGGTGCCCTGAAGTACCTCGTGACGACGGGAGGTGGCGGCATTTCCGTGACGGGGTCAGGCTCGGGTTCGGTGTACGGTATTTCCTCACAAGCGACACACTATCTGTCGACCAGTGGGCCGATTATTGTTGATGGTGGTGCAAAGGGCATTACTTTTACAGGAAATGCCGGATCTTTCGGCCAGCGCGCGGGCACAAATGTCACGAGCAGCACTGCCAACGTGACCTTAATCGGCGACGTGATTGATGTGAGCGCAGCCACGACCGTAAATACAACGGGCATTTTTGCGGTTGAATCAAGCGCCAATAGTTTCGCAAGCGCATTCACATTGCCGACGAACTTTAGTTTGGCAAGCACACTGGGTGGCTTGACGATTGGTAAAGTGGGCAATACGGCCAACATTACGCTCTCGTCTGGTTTGACACTCAATGGCGCCATTAACCTTTATGGCGGTGGCTTGTTTGTCGACGGTGATCTGAATGCCGGTGTTGGCAATATCTCCCTGCAAGGTAGTGGTGATGTTGTGGTCGCCGGTAATGTCAGTACTGCGGGTAGCTTTTCTGCAACGGCGGGCAACACCAAGAGCTTTTTGATGGGCATGAACTATGCTTCAGGCGCAGGAACAAGCATCACGGCAAACGCTGGTTTTACCCTTAGTGCTGGCACCAGTTATCTGACAGGCAATGTGAGCACGACCAACGCTGCGATTAGTATCACCGGCAATATTAGCGTGGTTAATTTGGCTAGTAACCCGTCTGTCGCACCGATTGCTTTGAATTCTAGCGGAGGCAACATCTCCCTCACTGGTGGGACTGTATCGGCCTACAGCGGTAACGTGAGTGACTACGCACTCTTGGGTTTGACGAAGGCTAAAGGCATTACAGGCAGCGGTGTGACCCTAAGCACAATCAACGTGAGCGGCATCCACTATCTGCTTTATCAGTTTACAAATACAGGGTCAGATACATTCTATAACCCGTACGGCGTATCTGCAGTGGACTACCTTGTCACCGGCGGTGGCGGCGGCGGCGGTGTCGGGCAGATTGGCTGGACAACAGGTGGTGGCGGTGGTGGCGGCGGCGTAGCCAACGGGTCTTACAGCTTGTCAGGCACCGCTATCGGTGTTGCTGTGGGTGCTGGCGGTACCGTAGGGACACAAGGGGGTGATTCAAGTTTCGGTACGATCTTGGTCGGCGGTGGCGGCTATGGTGGTAATGGCAGCATACAGAATTCCTCGTCCACACCCACTAACCCAAGTGTAGGAACTGGCGGTGCAGCTTATGCGGCTGGTGGTAGCGGCGGTGGAGCTGGCGGTAATAAAGAAGCCTTGTACTCAGGCGCTAGCGGTGGTACAGGGACTCAGCGCTCCGGTTATGTGGGCGGAAGTGATAGGTCATCGGATTACGCTTGGGGTGGCGGTGGTGGTGGCGCTGGGGGCAATGGTGTCGGCTCCGGTAGTCTTGCCCCAGGTAGTACCACGGATGGTGGGGCGGGCATTTCTTCTAATATTACTGGGTCAAGCGTAACCTACGGTGCCGGTGGGGGCGTTCAGCAAACTAATGGCGTGGCCAACACTGGGTACGGTGGTGGCTCCAGTGTATTTGGTAATGCAACAGCAGGCAGCGGTACAGTGATCGTACGTCATGCCTTAGCTAACGCGGTACGCACAGTCGGCAGCACGCTGAAACTAAGTGCCGGCGCTGGTGCTGTGTCGGTAGGTAGTGCTGTATCAGGGTTGAGTAGTCTTGAGATTGCCTCAGATGGTGTCTCAACGATATCAGGCGCAATGTCGGGTTCTAACAGTGCTCTCATAGTCAGTGGGGCTGGTACGCTCAGCCTTACGGGTACCAATACTTATTCAGGCACTACCAACATCGTTGCAGGGACGCTGCAGATTGGTAATGGCACGACGAATGGTTCGATTGCCAATACGTCGTCTATTGTCAATAACGGCACCTTGACCTTTAACCACAGCGATGCCGTGACTCTTTCCAAAGTCATTTCTGGAACAGGGAATCTCACGCAGACCGGTAGCGGCACCCTGACGCTGTCAGGTGCTAATACCTACATCGGTTCGACCAATGTGACCGCCGGTACTCTGGCGGTGAGTGGTAGTCTCGCCGACAGCACCGTAGTGAATGTTTCTAGTGGGGCTGTTTACAACGTTTCCGTTACCGACACCATCGGCTCGTTTACCGGGGATGGGACAATTAGTGTAGTAGCGCAACATACCCTCAGAGCCTTTGGCGATAATAGCGACGAAACATTTTCGGGTGTCATAGTCGGCGAAGGTAGCTTGGAAAAATTGGGTACCGGTACTCTCACGCTCGCCGGCACGAACACTTACGCCGGTAGCACGACGATCAGCAACGGTACACTGGTGATTGGCGGCAACGGGTCTTTAGGTTCAGGCACTTATGGCGGCTTTGTCGTTAATAATGGCAACTTCATTTACAACTCGACCACCAATCAATCTCTGTCAAATCGCATGAGCGGTACGGGGAATCTCACGCAGAATGGAACGGGAACGCTCACGCTCTCCCTTGACCCCCTCTTCAACAACACCTACACGGGCAACACAACGATCAACGGTGGCGTACTGAGGATTTCCAGTGACGGACAGCTTGGCAACACGACGAGTCAGCTAGTGCTGAATGGTGGTACGTTGTGGACAACAGCAAACCTGACGCTGAACGTCAGCCGTAGCGTGATTCTGGGTGCGAACGGCGGTACATTTGACCAGACGACCGGTACAGCGCTTACCTATGCAGGGGTCATCGATGGTGCGGGGAGCCTGAACAAGGTTGGCATGGGTACGTTAACGCTCTCAGGTGCCAACACCTACACTGGCGCTACCAACGTCAGTGCAGGTGCGTTTAATGTGAGCGGCACACTGGCCGACACCACGAAAGTGAATGTTTCGAGTGGTGCTACTTATAACGTATTGTCTAACGACACGATTGCCTCATTCAGCGGTGCCGGGTCGATCACTTTAGGCAACGGCAACACACTTACGGCCTTTAGCGATAACAGTAGTGCCTCTTATGGGGGCGATTTGTCGGGTGCTGGTGGATTCACCAAGGCAGGTACAGGCACCCTCACGCTTACTGGCACGAATACTTATACCGGCACGACGACAATCGATGCAGGCACCTTGCAGTTGGGGGATAGCGGCACGACCGGGTCGATTGCGGGATCGGTTGTTAACAACGGCATGCTGGTCTTTAATCGCAGCAATGCGGTTACGATGAATTCTTCCCAGATCATTTCTGGGTCTGGGAATTTGACGCAGGCTGGCTTGGGCACTCTGACGCTATCGGGTGCTAACACTTACAGCGGTATTACAAGCATCAATAACGGGGTGCTGGTGATTTCCAGCGACGGCAACCTAGGTGAAGCACCGGTCAGTGCCACGGCTGATAGTCTGGTGCTGAATGGCGGTACCCTCCAAACGACGGCCAACTTTAGCCTGAACGCCAACCGCAGCATTAGCCTGGGAGCGAACGGCGGTACGTTCCTGCTAAATTCGTCCACCCTCACTTACTCGGGGGTCATTGCGGGCACGGGGAATCTGACTAAGGCGGGCTCAGGCACGCTGACGCTCTCGGGCGCGAATACCTTCAGCGGTATAACGACCATCAAATCTGGAAACGGGCTCAGGCACGCTGACGCTCTCGGGCGCGAATACCTTCAGCGGTATAACGACCATCAAATCTGGAAATCTGTCGATTTCCAGTGACAGCAATCTGGGTGCTGCGCCAAGCAGTGCCACGGCGGGCAAGTTGGTGCTGGATGGCGGTACGTTGTTGACTACGGCAAACCTGACACTGGATGCCAACCGTGGCGTGACGCTGAATGGCTCGTTAGGCGGTACGTTCAACCAAAACGCCAACACAACGCTGACTCATGCGGGCGTTATTGATGGAACGGGAAAGCTGATCAAAGCCGGGCAGGGCACGCTAGTGCTCTCGGGTACGAATACCTTCAGTGGTGTTACGAGCATTAACAACGGGGTGCTGTCGATTTCCAGTGATCGTAACCTGGGCGTGGTGCCGGGCATCGCCACGACAGGGAGTCTGGTACTGAATGGCGGTACGCTTCAGGCGACAGCCAACTTTACCCTGGATGCAAATCGGGGCATTGCTCTGAATTCAACAAGTGCTTTTATCACAGTTGATCCATCCGTCGAGTTGAATTATGCGGGGGTGGTTGCGGGCTCAAACAAACTGCAGAAAGATGGCAGCGGCACGCTGACGCTTTCGGGTAACAACAGCTACACTGGCGGCACGATTATTCACAGAGGTATATTGTCAGTGTCCAGTGACAGCAACCTCGGCGCAGTGCCAGGTGCTGCTACAGCTGGACAACTGACATTCGGTAATGGTGGTGGCGTCCTTTTAGCCACTGCCGGCTTTGAATTGAGCGCCAATCGGGGCGTTGATTTGGGCACATCTGGCGGCACGCTTAGGACGGATTCAGGTGTGGCGCTCGCCTATGCCGGGGTGATTGCCAACAGTGGGAGCCTGGCCAAGGCAGGCTCAGGTACGCTGACGCTCACCGGCACGAACACATACACCGGTGCCACGAACATTAGCGCTGGATCGCTGGTGATTGATGGCAGCGGTTCATTACGTTCGGGCAGTTATTTGGGTGCCATCAGCAATAATGGTAGCTTCGTCTACAACTCCAGCGCGGCTCAGACTTTATTTGGGGTGATCAGCGGCACGGGTGATCTGACGCTTAATGGCACGGGTACGTTGATGCTTACCGGAAACAGTACCTATACCGGCACAACGACGATCAATTCTGGCACCCTGCAGTTAGGGAATAACAGTGCAGCGGGATCTGTTACTGGTTCGATTGTGAACAACGGCACATTGGTGTTGAATCGTAGCAATGCGCTCACGCTTTCCCAAGTCGTTTCCGGGTCAGGGAATCTCATACAGAACGGCAGCGGTACGGTCACGCTTTCGGGCGCGAATACCTATAGCGGTATCACGAGCATCAACAACGGAGTGCTGGCGGTTTCCAGCGACGATAACCTAGGCGCGGCACCTATCACAACAACGGCTGGGCAGTTGGTTCTGAACGGCGGCACCTTCCAAGCAGATAGCAGCTTCACCTTGAATGCTAATCGGGGTGTCACCTTGGGCACCAGTGGCGGTATTTTTACGGCTAATGGGCAGCTCACATACGACGGCGCGATTGCTGGTTCGGGGAGCCTGACCAAGTCAGGTACCTCTAAGCTGCTGCTCACCGGAACAAATACCTACAGCGGCAGCACCACAATAAATGCGGGCATCTTGCAGTTGGGGAATAACGGCACCACGGGATCGATTGATAGCACCAGTTCAATTGTGAACAACGGTACATTATTATTTTATCGTAGCGATTCGTTCACTTTTTCGCATGCCATGGCTGGTACAGGGAATCTGGCGAAATATGGTTCTGGAACACTGACGCTCTCGGGCACGAACACATACAGCGGAACTACAACAATCGGTGGTGGGGTGCTTGCAGTGTCTAGTGACAGTAACCTAGGCTCAGCACCGAGCAGTGCAACAGCCGGTAATTTGGTATTAAACAACGGTACCTTACAGGCGACCGCCAGCTTTGATTTGAATGCTAACCGGGGTATTACCCTTACAGGTACTGGTACGTTCGCTATTGATCCGAGTGTCACGCTTAATTATGCCGGGGTAATTGCGAGCACGGGTAACCTGGTTAAGTCGGGCTCGGGTACGCTGACACTATCGGGTACGAATACCTACAATGGCACGATGAATATCAACGCCGGGGCGCTGGTGATTGATGGCGGCGGATCATTGGGTTCGGGTAGTTATAACAATGCGATCATGAACAGTGGTAGCTTCACTTATAACTCCAGCGCGATTCAAAACCTGGCAGGTGTGATTAGCGGTACAGGGGATTTGACGCAGGCCGGTAGTGGCACCCTCACCCTCACCGGCACTAACACCTACACCGGCACGACCAACGTTAGCGCCGGTACCCTGCAGATTGGTAATGGGGGTACCGCAGGTTCGGTTAATGGTAGCAGCGCTGTTAACATCAGCAGCGGCGCCACCTTGGTCGTTAATCGGAGTGACAATGTCACCCTGTCTAATGCGATTAGCGGCGCCGGCAATCTGAGTACGGTTGGCAGCAATGTGACAACACTGACGGGGGCTGCTACGTATACGGGTACGACCAATGTCACAAATGGCAGCATTATCTTTACGAATAACGTAGCGCCAGCGACCAGTGGCTTTGCCGGCAACGGTAGCGTCACCATTCAACCGACCAGCGGTAGCAGCTTCAGCAGTGACCTGGCGAGTAACTACAGCTTTGCCAACACACTGACTGGCCTCACGCTGGGCAGCAGTACCAATACTGCCAACATTAGCATCGATAGTGCCACCAGCATCGCTGGCAATGTCGCTATTTATGGCGGCAATGTGGCTATTAATAATGCGATGACCGCCACATCGTCGGGCATTATCCGCCTGCAGGCGACCAGCGGCTCGGTCACGCAGGGCACTAGCGGTAACATCACCACCACCGGCCTCGCGCTATTGGGCGGTGACGCAACCCTGACTAATGCCAACAACGTTACGACGCTGGCCGCCGAGAGCATGGGCAACCTCAGCTATGTAAACGCGGGCAACCTGACCATCGGCACCGTTAACCCAATAGGTGTTAACGCCACGGGTGTCGTCACCATCAGCACCAACAACGGTGATCTGATCATTACCGAAGCCATCAGAACAACCAGTACCGCCTCAGACGCCATTACGCTGATCGCGAATGCCAGCGCAGCAGCAGGTACAGCTACCGGCGGCAACATACTGATTTCTGGTAACGCTAGCGGCAACGGCAACATCAGTGCGGGGTCTAGCGGGCGCGCCACCTTGTACACAGGCAGCGTTGCCAATAGTACGGGTGTCACCGCGCTCGTCGGCAGTGGTACTGGCCGCTTCCGTTATGGCAGCAATGCCACGGTCAGCAATTACACCACTGCGTTGGGTACAGGCATCTATGCCGTATACCGCGAAGCGCCTTCGCTGACCATTACTGCTAACAGCTCAACCATCACCTATGGCACAGCAGCGACAATCGACTCGAGTAATACCGCTGTTAATGGCGACAGCTACACGCAGATATTTGGCAGCAGCCCCACATTCAACATTACAGGCAGCAAATCGTCTTCGGACAACTGGATTGCCGGTAACCACACCATTGTTGCCGATGGAAGTACAACCAACTTGCTGGGCTACGCCGCGCCGACCTATGTGAATGGCACACTCACCGTGAATCAGGCTACCCTGACGGTGACTGGCACGCAGGTCGCCAACAAAGTTTACGATGGCAACACGACCGCAGTAGTGAGCAACGGTAACCTTAGCGGTAGTGTCATCAGTGGCGACAGTGTGAGCTTGAGCCAGAGTGGTAACTTCAGCAGCAAGAACGTCGGCACTAATCTCAATGTAACCATAAACGATTCGATCAGCGGCACCGATGCGACGAACTACGTGCTGACTCAGCCGACAGGCCTGACTGCCAACATTACGCAGCGCACCGTGAATCTGAGCGCTAACCAGGTTTATAGCGGCAGCAACGTGCTGACCAACGTCAGCATCGTCACCGGCGTTGCCGGTGAAACGCTCACCTATACGGGTGCCACGGCCAACAGCAGCCACGTCGCAGACAACAGCACCAACTACATAACAGCCATTACCCTGGGTGACCAAGTAGGAGCTAATGCCACCTCGGGTGGTTTGGCCAGCAACTATCAGCTGCCTAGTCTGACGGCACAGAGTGCTAATAACACCGTAACGATCTCGGCCGCACAGGTGACCCTGACTGCAATCGGGAATCTGACCAAAGTCTATGACGGCACGGCGAACTCCACTGTCGGTTCGGGCAACTACAACGTCAGTGGCCTGATCTCTGGCGATAGCCTGACGCTCAATAACCTAACGACAGCGGCTTATAACGACGCTCACGTTGCCAATGCCAGTAGTGTTACGGTCTCTAACCTGACATTGGCTACGGTTTCGGGTAACCACAGCAGCGCGGTGAGTGATTACAACCTGCAGACCAGCAACCTGACCTGGGGCACGGGTGGACCAGTAGGGACTAATGCCAACATGACCGCTAAGACGCTGACGGTTACTGGCACCATCGTTGCCAACAAAGTTTATGATGGCAACACCACAGCGGCCGTGAGTAATGGCACCCTTGTAGGCACGGTCGCCGGTGATATGTTGACATTGACACAGAATGGGAACTTTAGCAGCGCTAATGCCGCCAATAACATCAGCGTTAGTGCCAGCGATAGCTTTACTATCACTAGCAGTAACCACAGCAGTGTGGCTGGTGACTACAACCTGGTACAGCCGACAGGTCTGAAGGGCAACATCACGCAGCGCACCGTGAATCTGAGCGCTAATCAAGTTTATAGCGGCAGCAACGTGCTGACTAACGTTAGCATCGTCACCGGTGTTGCTGGCGAAACGTTGAGCTATACGGCTGCTACGGCCAACAGTAGCCACGTTGCGGACAACGCCACGAACTACATCACGAATGTCACACTGGGTAACGGATCGGGTCTGGCCAGCAACTATCAGCTGCCAAATTTGACAGTACGGAGTGATGGCAACACCGTCACCCTGCAGGCTGCGCAGTTGACGCTAACGGCAGCCGGTAATATCAGCCGTGCCTACGATGGCACAGCAAATGCCAGCGTCGCTCAGAGCAACTATCAGATTACTGGGCTCATCTCGGGTGACACGGCAGTTGCTTTGACCAACAGCAACGCGATCTATAATGATGCCCACGTGGCCGGTGCGACAAGCGTAACCGCCAGTGGTATCGCCATCAGTAACGTGACAGGTAACCTCACTAGCCAGGCTAGTGACTATGTGCTGAGTACCAACAGCCTCGTTTGGGGTGCGAGTGGGCAGGGTGGCACAAATGCCAACATCACAGCTAAGACGCTGACGGTTACAGGCACCACCGTTGCCAACAAGGTTTACGATGGCAACACCATAGCGGCGCTGAGCAATGGCACCCTGGTCGGTACGGTGGACGGTGATGTGCTGACGTTGCACCAGAGCGGCAACTTCAGCAATGCTAATGCCGCCAACAACATCAGCGTTATCGCCAGCGACAGCTTTACTATCACTAATAGTAACTACACCAGTGTGGCTGGTGACTACAACTTGGTACAACCGACAGGTCTGACGGGCAACATCACCAAACGCACAGTAACTCTGAGCGATAACCAGACCTACAGCGGCAGCACTACGCTGACCAACGTGTCTATTGGCAACCTGGTCGGCAACGAAACGTTAGCTTACGCAGGCAATGCTTATAGTAAGAATTTTGCAGATAATGGCACCAACTATATCGCTAATCTGACACTGTCTAATGGTGCTAACGGTGGTCTAGCTAGTAACTATGAGCTGCCAACACTCAATTTAACCAATGCTCCGGTAACGATCACACGCTTGAATACTGTTACCTGGATTGGTGGCAGCTCCGGCAACTGGTTTGACCCGGCCAACTGGGCCGGCGGTGCTGTGCCAGATCTAAATAACGTCGCTAATGTTGTTATTCCGGGTAATGTAACCGTGCTCTTCAATAGCAACATCACCCCGCCAGCACAGGCTGGCACCGTTAGCATTGATAGCCTTGGTAGTGCGTTGGGCAACCTCACGCAAACATCCGGCATACTGGATGTGGGCGCAGGCGGCATTACGCTGGGAACATTGTCGCAAACGGGCGGAAATCTGAGCAGCCAGGGCAATGTAACGCTCACCACCTTTGATCAATCCAACGGCAGCAGTACTTTCAGTAGTAACCTCACCACGACCAACTACCTGCAAAGCGGCGGTACGACTACCACTAACGGTAGCCTGAGCGCCCAGACCTTCAACCAGTCAGGCGGCAGTTCAACTGTTAACGGTACGCTCACCGCCACCGACTACATCCAGAGCAATGGCACAAACTCGGTCAGCGGAAACTTGACCACGACCAATATGACGTTGACGGGTGGTACAACGACGGCGTTGAGTAACCTCACGGTCAGCGGCACGCTGGATCAACAGGCCGGGAATCTGAGCATTACGGGGTCGACCAGTGCCGGTAACGTCAGTCTGTCCGGTGGCAATATGACCGCCAATGGCAATATGAGCACCCAGACCTTCAATCAGTCCGGCGGTAGTTCAACCATCAACGGTACGCTCACCGCCACCGACTACGTTCAGAGTAACGGTACGAACTCGGTTGCTGGTAACCTCACCACAACCAACATGACGTTGACGGGCGGCACCACCAATGCCCTGAGCAACCTCACGGTCAGCGGTACGCTGGATCAAGTCAGCGGTAATCTCAGCGTCAGCGGAGACACCTCGACTGGTACTTATAAGCAGCTGGGCGGTAACACTACCCTCAGCGGCAATCTGGCCACCCAGACCTACAACCAGTCCGGCGGTAGCTCAACCATCAACGGTACGCTTACCACCACCGACTACGTTCAGAGTAACGGCACAAACTCGGTCACCGGTAACCTCACCACAACCAACATGACGTTGACGGGTGGTACAACGACGGCGTTGAGTAACCTCACGGTCAGCGGTACGCTGGATCAAGTCAACGGCAACCTCAGCGTAACCGGCGACACCTCGGCGGGTACCTATAACCAGCTGGGCGGTAACACCACCCTCAGCGGTAATCTGGATGCAACGACCTATAACCTGAGCGGTGGTAACAGCACAATCTCCGGCAATCTTGCCACCCAGACCTTCAATCAGTCCGGTGGTAGTTCAACCATCAACGGTACACTCACCGCCACTGACTACGTCCAGAGCAACGGCACGAACTCGGTTGCTGGTAACCTGACTGCGACCAACTGGACGCAGTCCGGTGGTAGTACGCTTGCACAGGGTAATCTGACGGTGAATGGTTCCTATCATCAGACCGGTGGCCAAACCAACGTGACGGGTAATGCCAATATCACGACTACCGGGACCATGACGCTGGGTAATCTGACCATTGGTGGCACTTTGAATGCCATTTCAACCGCCGGTAGCATTAATCAGACGGCAGGTAGCCAGATGTCCGTGACCGGTCGCGCTACGTTCCTGGCGCCAGCTGGTACGATTGTGCTCAACCCGAACAACAACTTCCCGGGCGGTAACAGCATCATTGACCAGAATGGTGATCGTAATCGACCCAAAGATGTCTGGGTGTATCAGCAGTCGATGGTGCAGGGTGGCACAATGGTTTACATCCCATTGCCGAAACTGCAGGTTGCAGCATCGAAGAAGTCGCACCAGGCACTGGCCTTTACGGGCGATGTCGTCCTGCTGGATGACGAGACCCCTGAGAACGCCACTGACCCAGGATTTATGGCACAGCCTGAAGCCGGGTTCCCGTCTGTTTATTGTGAACACTGAGTCCCTGGGTGGCCCGAGAGGCGGGATCACTGACGAAGACGTTAATTTATTGAAGCCCAGCCTGAACTTCAGTAAGCCGGACGAAATAAACCCTGTATGACGATATTGATCGCGCAGCGAACTAATAGGCCTGTCATGCCCGAGCGACTCATTGACATTGATTTATGGTGGTGTAAATTATGCGCATAAATCATGTTTTATTTTATGGGGTGCTATATGAGAGCCAATCATCAGCAAGAACGTTCGG
>Ga0209066_10004215_pt1 | contig 15844 bp, 14 predicted proteins | sample All_14_2_FD_187198 | JGI IMG/M metagenome (GOLD analysis project Ga0209066, IMG submission 187198) | Freshwater microbial communities in response to fracking from Pennsylvania, USA - Allegheny Zone_MetaG_DW_15 (SPAdes) (version 2) ...
TATGCGGCCAATGCCTTCCTCGCCATGAAGATCACCTTCATCAACGAGATGGCCGATCTGTGCGAGGCCGTGGGCGCCGATGTGCAGCAGGTCGCGCGGGGCATCGGTCTGGACAACCGGATCGGCTCGAAATTCCTGCACGCCGGCCCCGGCTATGGCGGCTCGTGCTTCCCGAAAGACACGCTCGCGCTGGTGCGTACGGCCGTTGATGCGGGAAGCCCCGTGCGGCTGGTCGAGACCACGGTCGAGGTCAATGATGCCCGCAAGAAGGCCATGGCCAAACGCGTCTCCGCGGCCGCCGACGGCGATCTGACGGGCAAGACGGTCGCTGTGCTGGGCCTGACGTTCAAGCCCAATACCGACGACATGCGCGATTCCCCCGCGCTGGATCTGGTGCCGGCCCTGATCGCGGCCGGGGCCAGGGTTCAGGCCTTCGATCCCGAGGGCATGCATGAAGCCAGGGCGCTGCTGGAGGGCGTCGATTTCCGCGACGGGCCCTATGACGCCGTCAAGGACGCCGATGTCGTGGTGATCGTGACCGAATGGGACCCGTTCCGCGCGCTCGATCTGGACCGGCTGAAGTCGCTGGTGCGCCAGCCGGTGATCGTCGACCTGCGCAACATCTATCGGCCCGAAGATATGCGCGCCAAAGGCTTCCGCTACACCTCGATCGGGCGCGCCTGATCGACTTCGTCATCTTCGGGCTTGACCCGAAGATCGGTGCCATCCCGAACACGAGACGATCTGCCCGCTCCGACCCCCGGATCAAGTCCGGGGGTGACGGGATCCGTCAGCGGGTCGAGGCGGAGATCAGGATTTCGGCGCGGCCGACGGGGCGGTCGGCCTCATCCATGATGACCGCTCGTCCGAGGCTGATGACCAGACCGGCCGAGACGACGGCGGCGACCACGCCGATCGAGATCAGCCTTGCACCCTCCAGCCACTCCCGATTGTCCGGACCCACAGCCACCCCCGGTTAACCCTGTCCCAGCCAAAGCACAGGCCGGGCGAGGACCGCAACCCCTTGGCGAACGCGAGTCGATAAAAAAGGCGGATCCCACCGGAACCCGCCTTCTTCAGATCGGTTGATCGTGCGGCATCAGCCCTCGAAAGGACGGATCAGAATTTCCACGCGACGGTTCTGGGCCTTGCCGGCGGCGGTCTCGTTCGAGGCGATCGGGGCGCTTTCGCCACGGCCATCGACATAGAAGCGCTCGGGCATGATGCCGCGATCCACCAGATAGCCGGCAACGGCCGAGGCACGGCGACGCGACAGATCCATATTGTAGTCTGCGGCGCCATCCGAGTCGGCATGACCGATCACGTCGATGACCGAACGGTCGTACTGTTGCAGCACGGCGGCCACATCATCCAGAACGGCGTAGGAGCCGGGCTGCAGGCTGGCCTGGTCCGAGCCGAAGGTCACATCCGACGGCATACGCAGCACCAGGTTGTCGCCCTGACGGACGACGCCGACGCCGGTGCCGGACAGCTGCTCTTCCATGGCGCGTTGCTGGCGGTCCATGTACTGGCCGACGGCCGCCCCGGCGAGCGCGCCGACCCCGGCGCCGATCAGGGCGTTCTTGCGGCCCTGTTCACCGTCCGAAGTGTTGGTCAGATAGCCCAGCAGGGCGCCGCCGACGGCGCCGGCGATGGCGCCGGTCCCGGTGTTGTTGCGGTTGGGAGTGGAGCTGTAGGGATCCATTGTGGTGCAGGCCGTGGCCCCCAGAAGGGTGGCAATGGCCGCGCCGGTCATCAAAATCTTGGTGCGCATGAGTTTCGTCCTGTTCCTTGGGCGTCAGGCCCGGTTAACGCGAGCCATACGGTGAAGGTTCCAGTCTGTATCGCATATGAACGGCGCTGCCATCCGTTTGCCATCCCCGGCTGTCAGGGCGTATCAGCCTGTTCCTGACCCTCCTGCCTGACCGGATGATGCCGTGACCGCCGAACCCGCCTCCTCACCCGCTTCGACCGACCTCTCGGCGCGCGGCATCACACCCGTGTCGATGTCGCTGTACGACCGCGACTTCCAGGCCTTTGCCGATGCCCTCGGGGGATCGTTCGAGCGCTACGGCTTTGCGGTGATCGCCGACCACGGGCTGGAGCAGGCCGTGATCGACGGCGCGCTCAAGGATGCCAAGGCCTTCTTCGCCCTGCCGGAAGACGTCAAGCGCGCCTATCACCTGCCGGGCACCGGCGGCGCGCGCGGCCTGACCCCCTTCGGCGTCGAGGCGGCCAAGGGTGCGGCGGCCGTCGACCTCAAGGAGTTCTGGCACGTCGGTCGGGAGCTGCCCCAGGGGCATCCCTATCGCAAATTCATGCGCGATAACCTGTGGCCGACCGAGGTCGAGGGCTTCCGCGACCACCTGTATGGCCTGTTCGAGGCCATGGATGCGCTCGGCGCCCGCATTTTGCGCGCTATCGCCCGCCACCTCGGCCTCGGGGACGCCTATTTCGAGGATAAGGTCCAGATGGGCAACAGCATCCTGCGCCTGCTGCACTATCCGCCGGTGACGGGCGAGCCCGCGGGGGTTCGCGCCGGCGCGCATGAGGACATCAATGTCATCACCCTGTTGCTGGGGGCCGAGGAAGCCGGCCTGCAGCTCAAGGAAAAGGACGGCAGCTGGCTGGACATCGCCCCCCCGCCCGGCGCCCTGGTGGTCAACATCGGTGACATGCTGCAGCGGTTGACCAACCATGTCCTGCCGTCGACCAGTCACCGGGTGATCAATCCCTCACCCGAGCGTAGCCGGTTCGCGCGCTACTCCATGCCCTTCTTCCTGCACTTCAATCCGGACTTTGTGATCGAGACCCTGCCGTCGACCATCACGCCCGACAACCCGGATCGCTACGAGGGCAAGGCCATCATGGCCGAGGATTTCCTGACCGAACGCCTGAAGGAAATCCGGCTGATCTGATCTCGCGTTCAAGCAGCGAGCGACCGCGTCGCGAGCGATAGCGCGAAGAAACCCGCGCTCAAGCAGCGAGCCGCCGCGCGGCGAGCGATAGCGCCCCTTACTTCGAGATTCTCAGCCGGGTGATGTCGCGACCGATGGCCTTGAAGGCTTCGGACAGGTCCGCCCCGCTGGCCGGCAGATAGACGTGGGCCGAGCTTGACGCGCAGTTCTGGATGACCCGCTCGGCCCCGCCGCCCGACGCCACCTGGAAGCCGACGGTATAGACGATGACGCCCTGGGCCTTCATGGCGGCGCAGGACGCCAGAGTCTGTTCGAACGGGTCGCCATTGGTGGCATTGCAATAGATGTGGTCGGCCGCGCTGCCCGAACCCGAGCCTGCATCCCGGGCGATGACGCCCGAGCAATAGGGTGTGTTGAACTCGCCGTCGGTCATGATGATCACGGCCTTCAGCAGGTCGGGATCGCCATAGGCACCGGCGGCGCTGGACGGCCACAGGCTGTTGAAGTTGGGCGAGACCGTATACCAGCCCCACGACGCGCCGATCTGGCCTGCGGTCGAGCCGACCACCTCAAGATCGTCGATCAGGCCGTTGATCGCCGCCTTGTCGCTCGACAGGGGCATCAGCCGCGCATCGGGACAGGTGTTTCCTGAGGTGCCCGTATAGGCAAATCCGACGCGGGCAGACGAGGTGGGCGTGGCATCGGTATAGGCATCGCTGCCCGTGCGCTCGCTGACGCAGGACGAAGACTCGAACCAACGCAGTGTGCCGTATGGGTTTCGGAACACGCGCCACTGACACCCGTACTGGCCACACCAGGAACGTCCGCCTCGTGAATACTCATTCCAGTTGGCTCCCGGAACCCCTATGGCGTATTTGGCCGGGTTCACGACTTCCACCTGATATCCGGTATTGTTGATCTGATACATGCCGCCGACATCGTCGATGTAGACGGTTTCGCCGGTACTCAGACCATGATTGCCCGTGGTCGAGATCACGACAGAGCAATCCCACTGAAGACATTTTCGGACGCGCCCATTGCGGCTGTAGCGGCTGTATCCATCCGAAGATCGCGTCCTGAGCGTCCGCCAGCTCGAGCCGTTCCAGTATTCGAGCTCAAAGGTCCGGCTCCCAGTTCGGACGACGCGATAGGCCTGATCGTTGATCTGGTACATGCCGTCGACATCGTCGATCCACACATAGTCCCCGGTGGACAGGCCATGGCCGGACGTGGTGGTCACCTCACCGGTGCTGGAGCGGGTGATGTCTTCGATATAGGCGGGCTGACCCACGGTCCATTCGGCATTGCTGATGCCGAGATAGCCCTCGGGCGTGCCCCGCGCACTGCTGGCATAGCTGCCCAGATTGACGCTGTTGGAATAGGGCACAATGGCCATCTTCGAATAATAGGGCGTCTGCAGGTCCTGCACGATCATGGTGACCAGTTCGGTCGCCGCGCTCTTCAGATCACGGATACGGCTGCCGGCCATCGAGCCGGTGATGTCCAGCACCAGCGACACTTCCAGGTTCTTGGACGAGCGGTTGACCTCGGAATGGGCGCTGACCGGCAGATAGTCGTCCATGAACTGGCCATAGGGCGGCAGGAAGATATTGGCGACCAGCGCCTTCACATCGACCGATCCCCTGGCCACCACCACCTGGTCCTCGTTCAGGACAAAGGTCGTCTTGTCCTCGCGCAGGATGATGTTCGGATAGTTGGTCAGATTGGCCCGCAGCGCATCCATGCCGACGCGCTGGATGTCTTCGGCGTCGGTATAGGGCGAGCGCGCGGCCGCCAGCGCCGAGGCGTCCAGCGCATCCTGCAGATTGACCCGCACGGTCGAGGCCCGGTGGATGTCCACACCGCCGACCGTCATCAGCACCATGACCGGCAGGCTGAGGCCGAAGATCAGCGCGACATTGCCGCGCGCATCGGACAGCAGATGCCGAAGCAGAGGTATCAGACCCGAGAGGATTGACGAGGCAGAGCGGCGTCCCATTGCTGATAATTCGGCCCGGTCGCCGGCAAGGAGGGTCCGGCTTTCGAGTGGGAAGCATGGGCGACTTCGGTTAATGTCGGGTGAGCGCGACGGAGGCCACCCTCTAGCGGGATATGCGCAGCCGCGTGATGTCCCGACCAATGGCCGCAAAGGCTTCTGACAGGTCACCGCCCGACGCAGGCAGGAAGACGTTGGCCGGGCTTGAGGCGCAGTCCGCCAGGACCTGGGCCTCATCGGTGCCGGCGGTGATACTGAAACCGACCGTATAGACGATCACCCCCTGAGCCTTCATCGCGGCGCAAAGGGCCCGGCTCTGGGCGAAGGGGTCGCCGTTGGTGGCGTCGCAGTCGATCTTGGCGCTGTTGGCCCCTGAGCCAGATCCGGCCTGCCGGGAAATGACCCCGCTGCAATAGGGCGTGTTGAACGCCCCGTCGGTCATGATGACCACCGCCTTCAGGGTTTCAGCAGAGTTGTAGGCCGCCGCGCCGTTGGACGGCCACAGGCTGTTCCAGTTGGGGGACACCATATACCAGCCCCAGGCGATTCCGATCTGGCCCGCGGTGGAGCCGGATACCTCAAAATCATCGATCTGGGACTTGAGGGTCGCCGCATTGTCCGAGAGCGGCTGGATCGTGTCGGCGATGCAGGTCCCGCTGATGTTGGGGTAATGACGCCCGACCCAGGACGAGGCACCGGTAGGCGCAGCCTCGGTATAGGCTTCCGCGCCGACGCGCTCCGTCACGCAGCCGCTGACCCGGTGGGTCTGAAGATCGCCGTTCATGTTCTCGAAGGCGAAATAGGTCGTGCCGCCGCCCCGCGCGCTCCAGGCCTTGCCGCCCGAGGTGTAGGGGGTCAACGAGGTTCCCGTCAGGTCGATGGTAAAGGTGTTTGCCGACGCATTGCCGACCAGATGGGTCTGGTCGTTGATCTGGGTCATGCCGCCGACATCAGTGATGTAGACGTACTCATTGTTGGTCAGGCCGTGGTTCGCGGCTGTGATGATGATCGAACAGTCGTTGTTCTGGCACCGCTGGACCCGACCGGCGCTGCCCGAATAATCGCCGTAGTTGCGACCGTCCACACGACTCCCGCGCAGACTGTAGAGCTCGAACGTGTCGTTGGTCCTGTTCCAGACGTAGTAGGCCTTGTTGTTCAGCTGGGTCATGCCGGTCGCACCGCTGATCCAGACGACGTCGCCATTGGCAAAGCCGTGGCTGCTCGACGTTATGACCACGGGCCGCGCCCGGGTCGCGGCGGTAATGGTCTTTGGCGTACCGGTCAGATTGATGACGGCTCCCGTGATGTCGACCGACGTCGAGATTCCGCCCCGGACCGCGTTGACGCGGCTGCCCGGATTGACCGAGTTCGAATAGGGCACCAGGGCGACCTTGGAATAGTAGGGCGTCTGAATGGGCTGGACGATCAGGTCCACAAGGTCCTTGGCCGCGACCTTCAGGTCAGCGATCCGGCTGCCGGCCATCGAGCCGGTGACGTCCAGCACCAGCGCCACTTCTATGTTTCGCGACGAGCGGTTGACCTCGGAAAGGGCCGCGACCGGCAGATAGTCGTCCATGAACTGGCCATAGGGCGGCAGGAAGATGTTGGCGACCAGCGCCTTCACATCGACCGCCCCCTTGGCCACCACCACCTGGTCCTCGTTCAGGACAAAGGTCGTCTTGTCCTCGCGCAGGATGATGTTCGGATAGTTGGTCAGGTTGGCCCGCAGCGCATCCATGCCGACGCGCTGGATGTCTTCGGCCTCGGTATAGGGCGAGCGCGCGGCCGCCAGCGCCGAGGCGTCCAGCGCATCCTGCAGATTGACCCGCACGGTCGAGGCCCGGTGGATGTCCACGCCGCCGACCGTCATCAGCACCATGACCGGCAGGCTGAGGCCGAAGATCAGCGCGACATTGCCGCGCCGGTCTCCGAAGAACGCCTTCAGCCTTTTCGTCCAGAGACGAATGCCCATGATCCCGACCACCTGCGCCGTCGAGCGGGCAAGGGCCCACTCATCCGGCGATCATCGCGCGGGCACGGTTAAGCCAGGGTCGAGGAGGCAGGTTAACAGGCGGGGAAATTACCAGCCGCAGTCCTTGCCCTCGTTCTGCTCGGTCAGCCAGGTGTTCAGCGGCGCGAAATAGTCTGCAATCGCCGAGGCGTCGCCGGTCCGCTGACCGGTAAAGGCGTACATGGCCTCGGGCCAGGGGCGCGACTGGCCCATCTCCATCATGGCGTTGAAGCGCTCACCGACCGCCTCATTGCCATAGATGGAACAGCGGTGCAGGGGGCCCGTCCAGCCGATCTGCTCGCAGGCCGCCCGGTGGAACTGGAACTGGTAGATGTGCGCCAGGAAGTAGCGGGTGTACGGCGTATTGCCCGGGATGTGATACTTGGCGCCGGGGTCAAAGGCATTGTCCGGACGGTCGCCCGGCGGCACCAGGCCCTGATATTTCAGCATATTGGCCGACCAGGCGTCGTTATATTCCTCCGGGGATGTCTCGCCCGAGAACACGTCCCAGCGCCAGCGGTCGACCATCAGGCCGAACGGCAGGAAGGCGATCTTGTCCAGCGCCATCTTCAGCAGGAAGGGGATGTCCTCGTCCGCGCCCGGCACCTGCTCCAGCAGACCGATCTGGTTCAGATAGGTGGGCGTCAGCGCCGACAGGCCGACGAAATCGCCGATCGCCTCGTGGAAGCCGTCGTTCGCGCCGTTCTTGAACAGGAAGGGCTGATCCTTGTAGGCGCGCTGATAGACATTGTGCCCCAGCTCGTGGTGCACGGTGTAGAAGTCGTCGGCATTCACCTGGGTGCACATCTTGATGCGCACATCCTCGAGGTTGTCGAGGTCCCAGGCCGAGGCGTGGCACACCACCTCGCGGCCTTCCGGCCGGGTGATCTGGCTGCGTTCCCAGAAGGTCTCCGGCAGCGGCGCCAGCCCCAGCGAGGTGTAGAAGCCCTCGCCCGTGCGGACCATCTTCTCGGCATCATAGCCCGCATCGACCAGCAGCTCGGTCATGTCATAGCTGGAGGTGCCCCCGGTCTTCGGCGCCACCACGTCATAGATATTGCCCCACTGCTGCGACCACATATTGCCCAGCAGGTCCGCGCGGATCGGCCCCGAGTCAGGCTGGACATCGGCGCCATAGGTCTCGAACAGACGGGTCCGCACATAGCAGTGCAGGTTCTCGTAGAAGGGCTGGACCTGCGACCACAGCCGGTCGGTCTCGGCGGCAAAGGCGTCGGGCTCCATGTCATAGCCCGAGCGCCACATGGCCCCGACATCGTCAAAGCCCAGCTCGCGCGCGCCCTCATTGGCGATGTCGACCATGCGGGTATAGTCGTCGGCCATCACCGGCGAGATGGTGCGCCAGCCCTCGTACAGCGCCTTGGTCTCGGCCGGGTCACGGCTCTCGGCCAGGATCTGGCTGGCCTCGTCCAGGGTGATCATCTCGCCCTTGTACTCAAACTTTCCGGTCGCATAGGTCGAGTCCAGCCGGGTGGTGATCTCGGCCAGTTCGGTCGCGGACCCCGGCTTGTTGGGCGCGGGCAGGACGATGCCCTGGGTCAGGATGTTCAGCTTGCGGCGCACGTCGAAGGGCACCTCGACGTCATTGAACCGCGCCGCCTCATTGGCCAGCTTCACCGACAGTTCGGTGTATTCGGCATTGGCCTTCGCCTCGAGCCACATGGTGTCATAGGTGATGTTGGTGGCGCGCACCCAGGCCACCCGCGCGGCATACTCGCTGGCTTCGGCCAGCTGCTTTTCGGCATCGGCGACAAAGGCGGTGGCTTCGGCGGCGGTCGGGGCCTGACCCGTCAGATTGGCCTCGGTCAGAGCCGGGGCCGGTGCACCGGGGCGGACCGGCGAATTGGCCACCTGAGATGCGGCGCCGTCATTGCCGGGCATGACATTCGATAGACCCGCGCATCCGGCGGCACCCGCCACCAAAGCCCCGATGGCCACAGTCAGTGTCAGGGTGCGTTTCATGGTGTTCCTCCGCCTTGTGCTGTCCGGCTTGTTCCGTGGTGTGCATCCGACGCCTCCGGATGGCGTCCGTCAAGTCCGGCTCAGCCGAGGACGCAGCTCGCCAGTCCGTCATTGCGCACCGTGCCCATGGCGGCCTGGATGCGGCGGGTCCGTCCGCGCACATAGGGCCCCGGGCTGGAGGCATTGTATCGCCTCGGACTGGGCAGCACCGCCGCCAGCCGCGCGGCCTCGCGCGCCGACAGATCAGCCGCCGACTTGCCGAACCAGTGCTGGGCCGCCGCCTCCGCGCCATAGACGCCGGGTGCCCACTCGGCCACGTTCAGATAGACCTCGACGATCCGGCGCTTGGACCATGTGGCCTCGATCAGCACCGTATAGCCCGCCTCCAGTCCCTTGCGGATCCAGCCCCGCCCCGGCCACAGAAAGACGTTCTTGGCGGTCTGCTGGGTGATGGTCGAGCCGCCACGCATGCCGCCCCGCCCGCTTCGTTTTGATCGCTCATTGGCCTTGAGCGCCTTTTCGATGGCCTCGAAGTCAAAGCCGGAATGGCTGCAGAACCTTGCGTCCTCCGAGGCGATCACAGCCTCGACCAGCCGGGGCGAAATGTCGTCCAGCTTGCGCCAGCGATAGTCGGCCGGCTGCCCCGCAAAGCCCTGCTCGACCATCAGAAGGGTCGTCAGCGGCGGCACCACCGCATGGGTGATCACCGACCCGACCGGCAGTATGATCGCGAGGGCCAGCGCGCCCAGCATCACGCCCAGACAGCCGATCCGTCGCTTCGGCTTGTCGGTCTGGGCATCGGGCATGTGCGGGGCTTCGGCCATCCCCCATCATGAACAGCGCCGCTTGCGCATGGCAAGCCGGGGCAGGCTACAGGTCGGCGATCCCGGCCTGGCCGTCCTCATCGCCCCAGGCCAGATGGGTGCCGTCATCGCTCATGGCCAGGGCGCAGATGGGCGCGCCGCGCTCGGCCTTGACGAAGACCAGCCCCTGACCGGCGGGATCGGCCCACCAGACGCGACCGTCGTTCAGCCCCGCGGCGACGCGGCCCTGCTTCAACGCGGCGGCCACATGGACGACCAGCGCGCCTTCCTCAAAGCCGATCTCGGAGGCTTCCCTACCCATCGGCCCGTCCGAGCCGGTGAAAGGCCACATCACGACGCCCGAGGCCCCCGCCGTCGCCAGGAGCTTGCCGTTTGACAGGAAGGCGAGTGAGCGGATCTTGGCCGGATAGCCGCCCATGCGCAGGTTCCGCTGATCCTTCAGCCGCCAGCCGTGCAACTGATTGTCCTGCATGGTGGTGACGACAAAGGCCCCGTCGGGTGACACCGCCACCCCGGTATGTGACCCGGCCCACTTCAGCAGGGCGGGCTGCTGGTCGGCGATCCGCGCATACCACAGCGCCGCCCCGCCATAGGTCGAGGCTACCAGCCGCCGGCCCTTGGGGTCGAAGGCCAGCCCCGAGACGGTCCGCTCGTGGGTAAACTCGCGCCGGAAAGCCGCATCCGACGCGTCCAGAACGGTTGCCACCTTGCCCGCCGAATACGCCACCAGCCCACTCTCGGGCGATGCCGCGACCGAGTCGATCCAGCGGCCCCTGGTATCGGCCAGCGGCACGACATCGTCCGGTTGCGACCAGACCAGCCGCCCGTCATCCCCGCCGGTGATGATGCCTCGGCCTGACGGATGCCGCACCGCGCACAGCACCGCTCCATCATGGGCCTCGACCACAGACCCGTCCTCGAAGCGGATCGACCCGTCGCCCAGGGCAAAGACGGCGCCGGAAGCGTCAAACAGGGCCGCAGTCGGCTGGGCATCAAAGGTCATTTGCATGGGGGCTGTTTAGGCCGCTGGCGAGCGGGGTCAACGCTCATCCTTTGGGTTCGCTTGACTCATTTCGATAATTAGCTAATTGTCGAGTTATGAGTTCAATCTTCAAGGCCCTTTCCGATCCCACCCGTCGCCGCGTGCTGCAACTGCTGCGCGCAGGCCCCAAGAGCGCGGGCGAGATCAGCGACCGGTTCGATGTCTCCAAACCCACCATGTCGGCGCACTTCGCCGTCCTGAAGGAGGCCGATCTGGTTCACGCGGAGAAGGTCGGGAAGTCCGTGATCTATCACCTGAAGCTGTCGGTGCTCGAAGATGCGCTGCTCGGCTTCGTCCATTCATTCGACGGCGGTGCCGACGCGCCCGCCAAAGACGAGGAGACTGCGCCATGAACAAGGACATCACCGGCAGCCTGATGTGGGCAGGCGGCATCATCGCCCTGGCCCTCGGGGCCAGTTGGGCGCGGAACCAGGGCCTGATCGACGCGGACACAACGACCCGGATCGTCCTGGTCGCCATCGGGCTGATGATCGCCTGGTTTGGCAATCGCTCGCCCAAGACCTTTGTGTCCGGCAGCCGGGCACGACAGGCGAGGCGGTTCTCGGGCTGGTCGCTGGCCATCAGCGGCCTGATCTATGCGGGCGCCTTCGCCTTTGCCCCCATGGACACGGCCCTGATCGTCGGCTGTGGCGCGGTCATACTCGGCATCGCCGCCACCTTTGCCTACTGCCTGTCGCTGCGAAACCGCGCGAAAGCGGCCTGACCGTCAGGCCCCGACCTCGCCGCAGCGGATCAGGCGCGAGTTGCTGACGGCGGCCTGCCGGTGGACGACCGCCTGCTGGTATTCGGGGTCGCGCAGCATGGCCAGAAAATCGGCGCCGGTCGGATAGCGGGCGATGAACGCAATGTCCCATGCCTCGTCGCGCGGCCCGATCAGGGTCAGTTCGGGGGTGCCGGTCCATATCTGCTCGCCGCCCGCGCGCGTGAAGGGCGCGGCCGCCTCGCGCCGGTAAAGCTTGTAGGCCTCGGCACCGCTGATCGCCTTGCGGATCATGGGGTGGGCGGCGGGATAGAGGGCCTGCGGCCGGAACCGCACCAGATTGATCATCATGACCGGCCGATCATCCGGCAGATCGCGGAAGGCGGCGATGGCATCACGGGCCGGGTCAATGTGTTCGATCATGCCGCACACGCCTCAAAGCCCCTGCGCAGGGCGGCCTCGTCCAGATCGCGACCGATGAACACCGCGCGGCTCCAGCGGCGCTCGGCCTCGCCCCACGGTTTCTGCAGCTCGCCCTCAAGGATCATGTGCACGGCCTGAAACACCAGCCGCCGGTCCTCGCCCGCCACATCGATGATGCCCTTGGCGCGCAGGATGCTCTGGCCCTGACTGGCCAGCAGTTGGTCCAGCCACTGGGTGAAGACCTGACCGTTCACCGGCCGGTCCAGCGACAGGGCGATGCCCTTGATGTCGTCCTCGTGCGCATGGCCCCGAGGGCCATGATCGTGGTCATGATGGTGTTGGGCATGGTCATGGCCGTGATCATGGTGGTCATGATCGTGGCCACAGTCCGCATCGTGCACATGGCCCTCGGCCCCGTGCGGAGGGTTCAGGAAATCGGGCCGCACCTCATTGATCCGGGCGAGATCAAAGCCGTGACGGTTCAGGATCTGGTCCAGCGGCACATCGGCGCGCTCGGCCCGGATGATCGGCGCCAGCGGGTTCAGCGCCCGCAGCCGTGCCTCGACCGTCGCCAGTTCCTCAGGCGTCACCAGATCGGTCTTGTTCAGGATGATCTGATCGGCAAAGGCCACCTGTTCGCGCGCCTCTTTCGAGTCATCCAGCCGCGCCATCACGTGTTTGGCGTCGACCAGGGTGGTGACACTGTCCAGCACCGTCTTTTCGCGCACATCGTCGTCGACGAAGAAGGTCTGGGCCACCGGGCCGGGGTCGGCCAGACCCGTGGTCTCGACGATGATGGCGTCAAAGGCCGGCTTTCCGGGGCGCTGGCGCTTCATCAGCCCCTGCACCACGCGGATCAGATCACCGCGCACAGTGCAGCAGACGCAGCCGTTGTTCATCTCGAACACGTCCTCGTCGGCGCCGACGACCAGATCGTTGTCGATGCCGATCTCGCCGAACTCATTGACGATCACGGCATAGCGCTTGCCGTGGTCCCCGGTCAGGATGCGGTTCAGCAGGGTGGTCTTGCCGGCGCCGAGATAGCCGGTCAGCACAGTTACGGGTGTCTTGGTTGAAGTCGGGGCGGCTGCTGTGTCTGTCATGGAGCTCATTTAGGGGGCGGGCAGTCTCGGGGAAAGACGCGGACCGCTTTCAATCTTTCCGTTTTCGAATGGCCCATAGCGCCCATGCAGTCGTGGGAACGACCAGTACGACGAAATAGATGGCGGTCTGGAGAGCTCCATCTGCCAGTCGTGCCGACGCGGCGGCCGCAAACACCAGAAGCAGAACCCAGGAGAGCCAGTAGGGCCAACGAAATTGCATCTCAGCAATCCGGACAGTCGGCCATGGCCTCGGTTTCCAGCTGAATGGTCACGTGGTCGATGTTGAAGGTGTGCCGCGCCAGTGCCTGCACCTCGGCCAGCAGGGCCGCAGCGTCGGCCCGCTCGTGCACGACATGGGCGGTCAGGGCCGCGTCCGTCGTCGACAGGCCCCACACGTGCAGATCGTGCACGGCCACCACGCCCGGCACCGCCAGCAGCCCGGCGCGCACCTGATCGACGGCGATCCCCGCGGGCGCTCCGTCAAGCGCCAGATTGACCGAATCCTTCAGCAGGCCCCAGGTCGACCACAGGATCACGGCCACGATCACCAGGCTGAAGATCGGGTCGATCATCGACCAGCCGGTCATCCAGATGACCGCCCCGGCCAGCACCACCCCGATCGACACCGCCGCATCGGCCATCATGTGCAGATAGGCCCCGCGCACATTCAGGTCCTTGTGCTGGTCCTTCAGGAACAGCAGGGCGGTGCCCAGATTGATGACAAAGCCGATGCCCGCCACGACCATGATGATGTCGGATGCGACCGGCTGGGGATCCAGAAACCGCTGCACGGCCTCCCAGCCGATCCAGCCGCAGGCCAGAATCAGCAGCAGGGCATTGGCCAGCGCCGCCAGCACCGTCCCCTTGCGGTAGCCATAGGTCAGCGAGCCGCGCGCCTGCCGTCGTGACAGCCAGGCCGCCCCGCCCGCCATCGCCAGCCCCAGCACATCCGACAGATTATGCCCTGCATCGGCCATCAGGGCGGTCGAGCCGGAAATGACCCCCGCGCTGAACTCGATGATGACGAACAGCAGATTGACGCTCAGCCCGACCAGATAGCGCCAGTCGCCGGTATCGACCGGCCCATGATCATGGGCATGCCCATGTCCATGCCCGTGGCTGTGCCCCTGCCCATGACTGTGGCCGTGCTCGTGCTGGGGCTTTTCGGTGGAATCGTGCGCGTCGTGGGCCATGTGTGACCCTAGTGCTGGTGCATGACGACGAGAAGCCCCAGACCGATCAGGGCCAGACCGAGGATCGCGCCCTCGTACCGCGCCCAGCGCTCCAGCTTCAGGATCGAGGCGCCGGCCCGGGCGAGCGTGGTGAACACCGCCATGCCCAGCACTGTGCCCACGGCCAGCACCATGGTCAGCAGCGCCAGCACCATCAGACCTTCCTCGGCCGACGACAGATAGAGCGGCAGCAGCACCTCACCGGGCGAGGCCGCCATCACCGCCCACCAGCCCCCAGAAGGCCGCCGCCTGCGACACCGTTGGCTCGGGCGTCTCCAGCTCGGGGCCCGAGGCCGGCACCGGCTTCATCAGGGCTGCACGCGTCAGATAGAACAGGCCCAGCAGGAACAGCAGGCCCGCCGATACATAAGGCAGGACCCCGGCGACCCACTGGTCCAGCGCCAGCCCGGCGGCGACGATCAGGCCTCCGACCACGGCGGTGACCGCAATGTGGGCCAACCCTGCGGCCAGCACGGACCACAGGGTGGTGGCCAGACTCCACCGCTGCGCCCGCCCAATCAGCACGAACGGCAGCCAGTGGGTCGGCAGGGCGGCATGCAGGAATGCGGTGACAAAGCCGCCAAGCAGCAGGGACACCAGCAGGGAGGGTTGAAGGTCGGACGGCGACATCGGCACGTCCATAGCGTGTTACTTTATAACGGTCGAGGGGGCCGCTGCTTATTCTGCATAAAGATGCGCTCGATCCATGGGCAGGCCGGAGGGCCCCGCCCGATGCCGCCGCGCCACTGTCTGGTGCACATTGACCGCGCCGCGCTGAAACCCGCGCGCGAACAGGGCGAAATAGACCAGCCACAGCCGGGTCCTGGGCGCTCCGGCCAGCGCCTCAGCCCGCTCCCGGTTGTCGTACAGGCGTTGAGACCAGATCCGCAGGGTCCGCTCAAAGTGCTCGCGGAGGGTCTGGACGTCCAGCACCTCGAACCCGTGCCGGCCCAGCGCCGCCGCGGTCATGCCCAGGGTGTCCAGCTCTCCGCCGGGGAAGATGAAGCGGGTAATGGTGCGCGTCGTCGCGGTCGGCCGGGGCGCGCCATTCCGGTCCGCAGGGCCATGTCCGCGTCGCACCGACGCCTGATGGAAGTAGAGTCCGCCCGGCTTCAGCAGCCGGTGAACGCGCGCGAAATGGGCGTCGTGATTGCGAAAGCCGAGGTGTTCGAACATCTCGACCTGCGAGACGGCGTCATAGACACCCTCTACGTCGATATCGCGATAGTCGACCAATTCAAGGGTCACCTGGTCGCCCAGACCCTGCCGCGCGACCTCGGCCTGTCCGTATTCCAGTTGGGCCGGGGACAGGGTCACGCCGTGCACTGTCACGCCGAAATGCCGCGCCGCATGACAGGCCAGACCGCCCCAGCCGCAGCCGATGTCCAGCAGGCGCTGCCCCGGCTTCAGGTTCAGCTTGCGACAGATCAGGTCCAGCTTGTGCTGCTGGGCCTCATCCAGACCGGCCTTCTCCTGCGGAAAGACGGCGCTGGAATAGATCATGGCCGGGTCGAGGAAGAGGCCGTAGAATTCGTTGCCGACATCATAGTGGAAGCGGATGAAATCGGCGTCGCGCCGCCGGTCATGCCCAGGG
>Ga0209066_10004216_pt1 | contig 15843 bp, 14 predicted proteins | sample All_14_2_FD_187198 | JGI IMG/M metagenome (GOLD analysis project Ga0209066, IMG submission 187198) | Freshwater microbial communities in response to fracking from Pennsylvania, USA - Allegheny Zone_MetaG_DW_15 (SPAdes) (version 2) ...
TGGCCGCCTCAAACTGCCCCTTGATGCTGGCCAGGATGGTGTCCACCTCGGCCTTGATGCGGCTGTTCAGCTCGCCGATCTGCGCGCGCGCCTGCACCATGGTCGGGAACTCGGGCTTGTAGGTGGCCAGGTTCTTGGCGTATTCGGCCTCCAGCTTGGCTCGCTCTTCCTTGTAAGCCTGAATGGCGGCGTTCTCCAGCGCTTGTGGGGCGCTGTCGGGGTTGCGCTTCACCTCGTTGTATTGCGTCTCGGCCTTGATGCGGTCTTGCTGCGCCTTGCCCAGCGCGGCCGAGAAGTCCACAAAGTTCTGTGTGGCGGCGCTGCCCTTGTCGCCCAGGTTCAAGATCTGATTTTTCTTGGCGTAGTCGTTGATCTGGCGTTCGCTCTCTTCGAGCTTGGCCTTGGTCTGCTTGATCTGGTCTTCGAGGAACTGGCGCGCGTACACCGAAGAGTCCACCTTGCGCTCGATGTTGCTGGTTATGAAGGCCTTGGCCAGGGTGTTGGCAATGCGCGCCGCCAGCTCCGGGTCGGCGTTGAGCACCTTGATCTGTACCAGGCGCGAGTTGCGGATCGGCTCCACCGTCACCGAGTTTTCGAATGAGGCTACCGTTGCCGATCGACCGAGCACGCGCTCGTCGTCAGACGAAGGCTTGAACAGCGTTTGCAGGTTGTTGCCCAGTTTTGCCACAAAGCCCGGTTCTTCAGCTTCCGCATCGGCTTCCCCCGGCAGGCGGCCCGGCTCGGCCGCCGGGGCCTCGGGCAGCCCGGTCGGGCTCTCCGGCTTGTAAAGCCCCATCTCGTCGATCACGCGCTCGGCCAGGCTGCGGCTCTTGAGCAGCTCGATCTGCGTGCGCAGCTGCAACTGGTCGGCCGCAGCGCCTTGGTCCACCTCGACCTCGGCGTTGAAGCCCACCACCTTCTGCGCCGCGCGGTCGATCTGCAGCAGTGCCGTGCTTTCGTATTGCGGCGTCACTCGCAGGGTGTAGACCACGGCCGCCAGGGTGCAGAGCGCTGTGGTGCCCACGATGGTCCATTTGTGTTTGAGCAGCGTGCGCAAGATCGCCCTCAGGTCGATCTCATCGTCGGCCTGGGCATCGGCCTCTTGCTGCTGCGCGAGCAGCTGGGTCTGCAGCGCGCCACTCGGGCGCAGGGCCAGCGCGCCCGGGGGCTGGGGCTGCTGGGGCAAGGAAGGCAGGTTTTCGGGTGAAGACATGGGGAGGCAATCGGGTAAGCGGCGGGTTCAGCGGCTGAAAGGGTTGATCGTGTCGACGATGTCGCGGAACAGCGAGTCGCGCAGGGCGGCGCGGCTCGCGTCGCGTTGCACCACGATCACGTCGTCGGAGCTGATGCTCGGGTCTGCCACTTCGCCCGAGCGCACCTTGTCGAGGTCGTAGACAAATTGTTCGCGTGCGCTGCCCGCGCCGTTGCGAAACACCACGATCTGGTTGATGTTGGCGTAGGGCGCGTAGCCGCCCGAGAGCGCCAGCGCGCGCAGCAGCGTAAGCTGCCCCGTCACCGGGTAGATGCCCGGCTTGGCCACCGCGCCTTCGATGGTGATGCGCTGCGTGGTGAACTCCTTGATGAAGAGCGAAACCTGCGGGTTTTGCAGGTATTTTTCTTCGTATCTGGCCGCGATCAGCTTCTCGGCGTCTTGCGCCGTCAGCCCCGCCACCGGCACCGGCCCGATGAGTGGCAGCGAGATCAGGCCCGAAGCGTTCACGCGCACATCGCGCTTCATGTCGGGCACACCGAACACGTCAAATTCAAGCAGGTCGTTCGAGGACATGCGGTAGTCGGAGCCCACCGTGGCCAGCGAGTTGAGCGCCATGGGTTCGCCCGTGGCCGGGTCCACCGCGGTGGCCTGGCCCACCGGCTTGGGGCTCACGGGCGCAGAGCCCACGGGCGATTGAAGTGGGGCTTGCATGGGCGAGGCCTGCAGCGGCGCCGTCTGCGCCTGTGCGGGCAAGGTGGCGGCGCTGGCGGCGCACCAGGCCAGTGCGAGCAAAGCGCCGCCCCAGGCCGGCCGTGTCAAAAAGAGGTTCATGGTGTGGGGCTCCCGGGGGCGCGTGTGGCGTTCAAACATAAGTCCTTGATTTTACTTTTTGCGGGTCATCGCCCGATGTAACGGGCTGTCTCAGGAACATGCCCAGCAAGAAGGCGGCCAGCATGGCGTTGGCCGGTATGCGAAACGGGTAGTCCACCCAGGCGTGCAGCAGCGTGGCCAGCAGGCCCAGCCCGCAGGCCACGGCCAGGCGGTCGGTGCTGCTCCATGTACCGCGCCCGGCGCTGAAAAGTTGCAACGCCCGCCGGCCCATGAGCGCCAGCGCCAGCGCCATGGCCAGCAGCCCGAGGGCCCCCGTCTCCATCAAGATTTGCAGGTAGTCGTTGTGGGCCAGGTCCAGCAGAAAACGGCCCACCTCGGGCGACTGGAAGCGCGGGAACACCCAGGCATAAGACCCGAGGCCCGAGCCCAGCGGCCAATGGGTGAGCGCGCCCTGCCAGGTGGCTTCGCGCGTCAGCGCGCGCAAGGCATCGTCTGCCGCCAGGCGCTCGGCGTCAAAACGCTCCACCCAGTCCAGCCCGCCCATGAAGAGCGCCACCGCCAGCAAACCCAGCGCCAGCGCGGGCAACCCCAGGCGCCGCAACCATGCGCCGCGCCCGCCCGCCGCGCTCTCGCTTGCTGGCGCCAGCAGGCCAAGCGCCAGCAGGGTCACCAGCAGCGCCGTGGCGATACCGGTGCGCGAAGCGCTGGCCAGCGCCGCCGCCAGCAGCGTGAGCAGCGCCAGCACGCCCCACCAGGGGCTGCGGTTCTCGCCGTGGCTACCGCTACAGCGCTGACGGCCAGATGCGCCCCACAGACCCAACACCGCTAGCGGCACCGCCATGGCCAGCAAGTTGGCGTAGGTGTTCTTGCTGGCGTAGAAGCCGATCACGGGTTCCGCGCCGTCCAGTCCGAAGTAAAGCGCCTCAAACCCGCCCAGCTGCAACAGCCCCAGCGCCGCCTGCGCCACCGCCACCCAGAGCCAGAGGCGCAGGAGCGCCTGCACCTGCGCCGCATTTCCGCTGAGCGCCACCATGAAACAAGCCACCACCGGCAGGCCGGCCAGCAGCGCGTGCGCCGTCGCCAGCGGTGTAGCGCTCAGCGCGCCCGGCCAGGGCACCAGCTGCACCGCGGCCAACCAAACCGGCGCCGCAGCCAGCGCCAAGGTCGCCGCGCGCCAGCGCCCTTGGCCCAGCGCAGGAGGCAAGCCCTGGGCGCCCAGCGCCCGCCAGGCCCAGCCCAGCAACACCATCAGCGCCAGCGCCTCCAGCGCCATCAGCGCCACCGAGCGGTTGCCCCCGCGGAACAGCGTGGCCAGCGCCACCATCAGCAGCGCGGTCGCCCAGGCCACCAGGCCCAGACCTTCCTGCGGGTGGGCCCTGGTGCGGCGACGGGGCCCGTTTAAAACAGCAGACGATGTGTTCATGCGGCATGCACCAGATAAGGGGAAACAGGGGCCGAGCCGGGCGCACGCGCCTGCAGCCAGGCCACGTAGGGCTTCACGTGTTCGTGCACCGTGTCCGCGGCCTGCGCCAGCGGCAGCCATTGCCAGTGTCCGTGTTGTTCGCCCACGGGCAAGCGGAGTGCGTTTACCTCGGCCTGGCTCAGGCGGGCCGCATAAGACAGGTTCACGTAGTGCGTGGGCACGGTGGGGGAAAAAGCGGCATCGGGGTAAAAATGGTCCCAGGCACCCATGGGCTCACCGCGCTGCGCCAGCGCGAGCGCCCGTTCTTCAGGCAAACCCAGCTCTTCCGCGGCCACACGCTGCAAGGCCGCCGCCAGCGGCTCGCCTTTGCGGATGCGCCCGCCGGGCGTGAACCAGGCGCCGCGCGCCGGTGCGTTCAGCCGCTGGCCCACCAGCAGTTCACCGGCCGGGTTGGTCAAAACCCAGTCCACCGACACCAGCGGCAGCGCTGCCACCGCTTGCTGAAACTGCGCTTGCGGCAACATACCGCCGGGTGCTTTGGCATCCAATGACGGGAGCCAGCGCAGCCAGACCCCGTGTGCGCCGCCCGCGAGCACAACGCCCACAGCATCGGCGAGCCAGTCGGCCCAGCTGGCATTGAAGTCAGGCAGGAAATGCTGATGTATTTCAACGGCGCCTCCGAGCAGGGCCGTCGCCACAACTAGCAGCACGGGGCGCAATCCTGTTGCCCAGGCCAAAGCCCCATAGACCGCAGCAAACGTCAGGGCATGCGCCAGTTTGTCCCAGTCCTGATAGACCGACCGAAGCGTCGGCACCTGGGACGAGAGGTAGGCCATAAATGCCAAGCCCAGTACGAGTGAGAGGCGAAAGTCTTTCAAGGGTCTCAAACTATGTACGTGTTGATCTGCGGCTCAGCAGCTGTTGGGAGGCATACCAGATGAATAGCGTGTTGGTTACGAAATAGCGCCTCCACAAGCGCCTGGGTTCGCTAGCCAGCCGGTACAGCCATTCCAAGCCATTTTTTTGCATCCAGAGTGGTGCTCTTTGAATCGTGCCGGCGTGATAGTCGAACGCCGCGCCAACACCCACCATCACAGCCTGGATGCGGTTGCGGTGTGCTGCCATCCACTTTTCCTGTTTCGGGCACCCAAGGCTCACTAAAACTAAACCGGCCCCAGACTGGTTGATGACATTCACCACGGTTTCGTCTTCGTCTACGGAGAGGGGCCGGAATGGCGGCGAAAAGAAACCAGCTACGCGTAGGTTGGGAAAACTCTCCAACAAGGCCTTCACCAATAACTCCAGCGTGGATTCGGAGGCGCCGTATAGGTAGAGGGATTCGCCGGTTTCGGCGGCATGCGCGCAGAATTTCCACATCAAGTCCGGGCCATTTATGCGTTCCTGACCCATGGCCCCCAGCATTCGAAGCAGCCAGGCGACTGGTGCCCCGTCCGGCGTGGCCATGTCGGCATCACTGATGACCTGAAAAAATTCCGGGTCCTGCCTCGCTGTGACGACGGAATGCGCATTACAGATACAGACCACGCGGCTTTCACGAGCGGCCGCCCAGTGACTCATGCGCGAAACCGCCTGTTCCCAACCCAGTACGTCGATGGGAGCGCCGATGACGTTCCTGATGATTCTTTTCGAGTGGCTCATTTCTGTCTCTTACGGGCGTTGCTGATGATTGCATCCTTATAGATAGACATCAGTTGTTTGTAATTACTTTCTGGTGTGTAGATCGCCTCGTAACGTGCTCGGGCGGCATTCCCCATTCGGCGCATCTCGTCCGGGTGTTCAAGCGCCCAAACCATCTTCGCGGCGAGGTCGTCCGAACTCCCAGGTTCAAAAAACAAACCCGTTACACCGTCTTCGACCAGCTCGGCCAATGCACCTATGCGGCTGGCGATGACTGGTAATCCATTGGCATAAGCCTCGACCAACACCATTCCAAATGCTTCAGGGCAGATGCTAGGGATAAGTAATGCAATTGCCAGTTGCATTTGATGCCGGACGTCGGCACTATCCAAGATTCCCAGATGATGAAGCCCGCTTTGCCTCACTTGGCTCGCAAGCGGACCGTCGCCCACAAGGCGCACTGCTTTATGTAGGAAAGATGGATTGTGGCCACTACTTTTTGTTGCCTCTAGCAAAACGTTGATTCCCTTTTCAGGAGAAAGACGGCCAACGAAAAGAAGCCCTGAACGGGGCACTACAGGTGAGAGAGGCATGTCGACGAAATTTGGCTTCAATACCAATCGATCGGCTGGAATATTGCCCTCGATGAACTTCTTTCGCCCAAATTCGCTCAACACAATAAAGCGGTCGACTTGCTTGTGCCATGTGCCTAGACGTCTGTGCAGCCATATCATTAGGCACAACAGGAAGGTCCCGGCCAACGAGTCCCGATAAACCTTGTGTCGAAACGCCCACCAAGGACCTTCGCGAAGGCTACGCTCGGTCATCCTTCCGTCATGCATCAACAATGCTGTAGGGCAGACGACACGATAGTTGTGAAGTGTTAAGAGCACAGGCACGCCTTCTGCCTGGCAGGCGTAAAACACCGAGGGTGAAAGCAATGGGAAGAAGTTGTGCACGTGTACAACATCCGGCTGGGTCTCGCGGATAAGCTTGCGCACAGTCCTGTAGCCTGTGATAGAAAACACCACGCCCAATGCAGCGATAAGTTTCCCCCAATAGCCCGAAATGCAGTCGTTCGAGACAATATGCAGCCCAACTAGATTTCCATGATCAGCTAGCAGTCTCGTTTCCATGTGAACGACGGTATCCTCACCGCCATATTTTTGATAGGCGTTGTGAAGCACGAGCACTTTCATGAGCGACAGCGCCATGGCGGCGTATTCAGACAGTTGACAATTCCGTTCGCGAATCGGTGCGTCATGTTTTCAATTGAGTAACGTACAGCGCTGTTCGCACAACCGCTTGCGAGTCTGACGTGTAATGAGTCATTGCGTAAAACCTTCATCACTGCATCGACATAAGCACTCATGTTATTAGGCGTTAATAGTCCGTTATTGCCGTTATCCAAGTAGGAAATTTCAGGGCTATGTAGTCCGCAATCCGTGGTCACCATCGGAACCTGAGAAACGAAAGAATCCAAGATGCCCAATCCAACGAGCCCAGGGTTCAGCATGACGCGGGAAATGGCCAATATCTTTGCCTTCTGCTCGGTATTGACCGGTCCAAAGTAGTGAATCCAAGGTGAGTTTGCACTAAGCGCTTTAACCTTGCTGCTATCAGGTCCTGCCCCAGCGACAAGAAGTTCAAATTCAGGAATTTCAGTGCGAACACGTTGAGCAGCCTCAAGAAGAAAATCGATTCTTTTCTCGCTGTAAAGAGAGCCAATAAATGCCCCGACGCATCGTCCTTTAATTCCTAATTCATGCCGAAGATTTTCGCCCCCCATTTTTTTGGCCATATCAAAACAACTGCTTAATTGAATAGTATCAATGGAGTTTTCAACAATGCTGACCCTTTCAGCAGGAAAACCACTTTGGAGAATCAGTTGGCGGCTCATTTCTGTGTAGCCAAACCACCAGTCCGCTTGGCCGGCAGTGCTTCGCTTGAACCTCTCTCGGAGGCTCGTGTTGTTGCCTTGGAGGTTGGCGCCGTGCCCCCAAAGTGCAACGCGAGATTTCGTCAACAGATATTGAGCCCACAAATTGCAGATCAGTTTGTTTTCGTGTGTCAGGATTGTGAGATCCGAAGCAAGGGCGAGTTCGTTAAATGGCTGCCAACAAATTCGATCACCAAGTATGTAAGAGGTATTGAGTTTATGGGCCCATGACAGACTTCCACTATCTCTCTTGGTTTCTTCTCTATCGGTAGGTGTACCGTGCGCAAGAATTAATTCTATGTGCCTGTCTGCTAGTTCCTTGCGCAATGCTTCAAAAAATCGAATGCGATAGGCCGTGAGCCGACGCTGAACAATTAGCACGCGCTTCATGGATGCGGCTGTAGGCATATTCATTGCTGATGGTCAACCAAAAATCAATAAGCAGTGAAGATTTCGGTGTTCAGATGCTATCGAACTTGGCCAACCTGTTCGACACTCGCGATATGTGATCTCGTAAAATTCGGGCGGCAAAACTGATATAGGGGTAGTAAAAGTAAAGAGGCCATGATGCGTGAGCGTGGCGTTTTACAAAATGACGCCACGATGATGGGGGTAAACACTTTCGATCAACAAACTTCTTCCAGCGAATGCTTGGAGGTAGTGTGGAATCTTGGAACGTCTCTTTTGCACTATTTGCCGCACAACGTCCCTGGAAACCCGACGCTACCAGAATATGAAAACCAGCCGCTCGTGCACGCAAGGCATAGTCAATGTCACCCATAGCATGTTCGAAAGCAGGATCTACAGCCCCCACCGTTTGATAGACGATTTTCGGAATCAGAACGATGTTGCCGTTCATTGCCTCACACTCCTGTGTTGAGTTGGACAGGGGGAGGCGAACGTAGTTGAATCGCCGTATTCGGGATCTAGATCTGAGTCCGCCGTAAGTCAATGTACTGAAGCTAGTGTCAAGGGTTGCGCCGACAACAATAAACAATTTTCCTTTTGAAGCCGTTTCCTGCGTGTAGGTTGTTAGGAGGTTGATCAAGGCGTTCGATTCAAGTTCCGTATCGTCATTTAACCAAAGTAGAAATTCTGGGTTTGAGACAATCGCTATCTGATGGGCCATGTGCATTCCACGATTCCAGAAAAGACTACCATTCCCGCGATGAATATCGACAAGCGGAAACTCCTGCAAAACGGCTTCGGAGGTGCCGTCCGTGCTGCCATCGTCAACCAGAACTACCTGTAGTTGAAATCCTTCAGGCAAGGTGTTGCAGAATAATGCTCGAAGGCAAGCAAGAGTCTTGGCTCTCCGGTTGTAGCAGGTCAGTAGTACGGCGATTTTTTTCACGACTGATAGATTGATTGGCGGGTAAAAGTAGTTCGAATGGTTGAACTAGGTTAGGTAGCCTGTACCTGCCGAAATAAAGTACTTGGATGTTTGACGCGGAAAATGCTCCGAACTTGCGCATTGTTCAGTTGCCTGAAGCTCTTGGATAGGCAAAGTCCGATAATGATCCATATGCAGAAGAAGTTCAAATCCATTCTTGGAATATCTTCGATGAAGAACGTCACCCATTTGAAAAGTAAGAACAATCCAAATGCCTTACACAGATCATTATTGGAACGATTGAAGGCATATAGGGCTGCAATGAACAACATGGCAGCGTACAGGATGACCCCGATGACACCTGAATACAGCAAAGTATTCAAGAAACCGACCTCAGATCCGCCGCGACCATTCGCGCCAACGATCGATTCGCTGAAGTAAATGCTTTCATAGCCCGTTCCCGCACCTTGCCCCATAATGAAGGATGAACCGCGTTTCTTCATCGAAGTAAGCACTTCATCATAAAGGAAGGTGCGCGTATCTGCACTGATGGCGGATTCCCTCGCTACGCCGCCCTCAATAACGGTCACTGCGGCGTCGAAAGTCAATCCGTCGCGAAACAGGTTGTACTTTCCAGAAAGACCAAGTCCTAGGAGCAGCAAAGGAACCAGCAAGGATATCAACCAAGCGGCATTGAGCGCCATGAGGGTCGGACGAAGGCGGAACATAAACAGCATGGCGAGTGATGTTGCCACCATGATTCGCAGGACATTGGTTCGATAACTTAAATCAAGAGCGACCGATATAATTGCAACGAATATCACAAAAAACTTCCAACTTCGGCTGATGAAGGGAAGTGTCAACAACAGCATGAAAACCGGAAGAGTTGCTCGCTGGAATATCTCATTGAATAGTGTTAGTGTGAGCGGTATAGTCAAGAATGCAATCGGCAGGGCCACGAGAAGTATTGTGGAGTATGTCCTCTTAAAATATGCTGAATTTAATCCAATCACAATACCTAATGGCATCAAATACATGAAAAGATGATTGGTTGCCAATGATTTCCATGCCCAATAATCGGTTGCGACCAGCGCTCCCCTGGCTAATGTAATGCAACTCCAGGTCAGTAGTGCTGCCAAAACAAGTCGCGGCAACTTTGGTATTTCATTTTTCCACGCTGTTTTCTTGGCTAACGCCAGCAAAAAACAAGCAGTTATCATGTTCAATGCAAGCACAAGCGCAGTGCTTCCGTTAGATACACCTATAAACGTATTGATAACTACTATAATGTCGGAGGCCAGAATGGCTAGCGGGATGACGGCAGCCAAAGTGGAGTACTTCAGTCTAAGCATATCAATTCACTCCATATCTCAGCATATGCATTGGCGCCAATCTGGGGACTCAGTCGTTCTCTCACCTTGAATGAATTGGTTCGTGCGGCCGCGCGCTGTTGATCACTGTTTTGAAGCATAGTTTGGATCTTGGTTGCTATGTCTTTCGGATCTGTCTTGGTGTAGGTCAAATCCAATTCCAACGCTTCCAGATCAATCAAGCCAGGGGAACGGGCCAGAAGGCAAGGCACGCCAGAGCCGATGGCCTCCAGCGCTGCGATACCTAATCCCTCGTACAGAGAGGGCATCGCATAGATGTCGGCTGCGGCAAGTGCTGGGCGAGGGTCTTGCATCCAGCCGACAAAGTTCACGCGCTCGCTAACACCGAGTTCTGCGGCCAATGCACGTTCTGAGTGGGCTGTGTCTTCTTCGCCCACATGCAGGTACTTTATGTCTGGTAAGTGAACTAACGCTTTCAAAATTGAGGTGTGATTTTTTACCGTTGAACAATTGCCCACCGAGACAATCGCCTTTTCTTCCGGACGCAGTCCAAACCTCGTTCTGGCCTTTACACGTTCTAAGGGTTCGATTGACATAAACCTGTCCACATCGAACCAGTTCCATGCAAGCCGAGGTCGAATGCCAAAACGGGTCTGCTCGTTCTGCAGTACACCCGGAGCAATGGCTATGAAAACAACGCCCAGACTTTGCAGGTGACGGCGTTGGAAGCTTCGACGCAAGCGAAGATTTCCATTGAAATGAAAATTATTATGTACCGTGGTGGCAACCTTTGCCCTTCCAGCAAGGGCAGACAAGCAGAACCAATAGCGCATGCCCTCAACATGCTGATGAACGATGGCATATTCACCGTCTTTGATAAATTGAGAGACCTGGAAGAAATACGCGGGAGTCTTTCGAATGGGTAAGTGATGAATCTTGTAACCAGCACTCGCGAGTGTATTGGCGTAATTTCCAAGAACTTGTCCAGTGGCTAAGATCTCGCATTCAAAACCATTAGCCCGCCAAAAAGGGGCTGCCAAACGCAACATCGTTTCAGCCCCAGAGGGACGAAGTTCGTTCAAGATGTGGAGTATTTTCATACACAGAATGTGCTACCAATAGCAACCATTTTCAACGGACTTTGCTTTTATTGGACTTTCGCTCGTTGATGGACGAACCCAAGCGTCGTTGAACAAGTTAGTATATGGGTACCATAAATACTGTTCCCATCGCGCACCTTTGATGCCGAAAAGCAATTGGGTCACCCCGCCAAGATGGATGGCCTTCTTTCCCAAGCCTTTTACATAAGCAGCCAGAGGAAAGCCATAAGCACCACATCCAAGAATGCAGACATCGAATTCCCGTTTCCTAATTTCTTCCTTCATCCAGTCGAGGGCCTCGAACCAGTCGTCGAATTGTGTTTTTTGCCCAGCAATACTTTGAACAGCCTGAATCACATCCAGCTCAAACTCTGGTAGTAGGTTGTCGTCGAAGAGTTCAGTTCGGCGCGCATACTGGCGCTGTATTGTGTCTGCAAAAGGGTGAACAACTAGCACCCTTTTGCTTTCAAGTGCCGATGTCCATGGGTGTGTTGAAAAGAAAGGTTCTAGGTCTTCAAGAACTACCTTCTTTGAGGACTTTAGTTCTTGGGTAAAGAATGCCTCTTCCTTTAACCAAGATCCGAGAATGTCAACTTTTGGTAGATCTGTGATCATCATTTCGCAGAACTGTTCAAGCTTCTTCTTCTTTGTGGGAAAAAAACCTGCACATTTTCGCATCTGTTCTATGGTTGAATCGTTCCACCACCATGGTGGGCTTTGATTGCAAACATATCGCTTGAGGTTTTTGTGCATTTCTGGATGCTTTACTCCAATGTAGTTCACCATGCATTGAAGCTCATTGGCGCCGAGCCGGGCGATCATCACTGGCTCTGAAGAAAGCAGAGCGCGATGAATCAATCTGGAGGCATATTCCTTATTTGGGAACATTTTCCAGTTTCTACCGAAGGCAGAATTTTCAGGCCGAACAATAGTGTGCGCCTTCTTTAATGCTTTTAAGACGATTTTCATTAAATGGAAATATTGGTCGGATGTTAAATGTAATATACCGGCTGGGTAGTCATTTTTATTAATCCAGATAATCTGCTTTTGTCGTCCGGAGATATGGTACCGTCGTCCGATGCTAAAAACCAGTCATCTTTTTTGGGATATCCGTGCCAAAAACTTTCGGGGCAAACTTTAATGCCGCGAGATAGTAACGCCGGTTTATAGGAAAAAGAGCTTTTGCTTGTTATTAATAAATCTGCATGAATCATATGCAGAAAAGAAGATGGTGCATCCATCTCTAGGCAATATTCGATATCCCCAAGCTTTTCAAAATGCTTGAATTCATCTTGACTTCCTTGAGAGAACAGATAGATTTTGATGCTGCGTTGACAATCAATGCACGCTAAAACATTCGAAAGTAACTTGTAAAAATAGTCTGCATCTTGCCAGCGCATTTGTAGATTGGCATTACGATTGTGGTTCCCCTGGACTATGTCCCCGCGCCTCACGTGAATGGCGATATTGAAGTGGGTTGGTGTATACAAAAGACGATCATTCTTACGGGCGCTAGCGTTAAAAAACAGGGACTGTAATTCATTGGAAACACCGAACTGATCGTGATAGAACTGATCTTGTTCAAGCACAAAAACTACCTTGCGTCCTGTATATGATGAGACTATCTTCTGAATTCGCTTTAGTTCGGTTTCGTTATACTCATCGAACTTTTGTAGAGTGACTCGCTTGTACCCAGCTATCGAAAGCACTGATTCAGCTGAGGTGACCATTTCACCAAACCCTAGCAATTCTTCCCACTTGGTTGATGAAAATGGTGAATGTGCGTGATTTAGGTTGAATTGATTCGCGAACCAACGTCCAGCAATCCAGTTTGCCATCTGGTGGCCTATTCCTGCCTCTGGATTTGGAGTGGCAGTCATCCAACAGCACTGCAGTTCTGTATCCGATCTATCTCCGTAGAACATCGAATGCCACCATGAGAGGTATATGGCAGGGTAGAAGAACCGCGTGCGAGTGAATTTGACAAGGTTTGCCCAAATTTTTCGTATAATTTTTGCTGTCAAAAATCTAAAATTCATGAGAATATTTGTGTTCGGAATTTTGATTCTTTAAATCACTATGCGAGATCAATGTAGCAAAACTCTTTAATCCCTGGTACAGGCACCTGACCTCTGTCAAAATTTTCTGTCCAATGAGGGTAAATTGACATGTTCCGTTGTCAAGATATTTGGGCTTCAGGTTTATTATTTAAGGCTACAAATTTGATGGAAATTCTCTCATTTTTAGTGAAGCCAATAAACCAAATTGAGGCGATGCTTGCAGATAATGAGAGGAAGCAAACTGTTAATAATCTTGTTAGGCCCTGCGTCATGAGCAGGGTTGGAATGATTGCCGAAATGGCGATCGCACAAACTGATAAAATGCACCGTACAATTACATTGAAAATGTAGTCACGGACGGGTAGTTGGCAGACTCTTTTGGCAAAAAAGACCGTCGTACAGAATGTGATACATGAGTAGGCAATGAAGACGGCATATAAAGCTTCTGGTCCAAATCCCCAGAGGAACAAGAGGTAGCTTATTAGTAGGGGTGCTAAAGCAATTGCTGAGTGAATTGTTTGAAACAATCTAATGTCACCAACGGCTGAAATCGAAGACATCAGGGGTATGTAGCATTGCTCAATTAGGTTTCGAATCATCAATAGGTAGCAGAACGCAATGGCATACTCTGGAACTTGATCTAGCCATAGCTTGAAAAGGTAGGGCAACTCTGTCATTACTGGGACGTAGACAATGGTGAGTAGAAAAAATCCCATCTTGCTGCTAAAAATTGAAGCCTTTATCATTAAGTTGCGATTGCCTGCCCCTTCGCTCTTGGCGATCAATGGATTGACTGCGCGTAGCATTACGTTGGCGAGCACCCCTAGTTGACCACTAATTTGTGCAACAAGACCTTGTGCTGCATTGACTTTAGTGCCGAAAAAAGCATTCAACAATGGCGCCTGTCCGTAATTTGCGATCATACTGCTGAAGGTGCCAAGTAGCGACCAGCCAGCAAAAGCTGACATTTCTTTTAGAAGAGGTTTATTAAAATAGCGTCGGAGCGCAATTGTGCATTCAGTATATTTGGAATGGCAGTAGGTGACGCGAATTAGCAGCAGGATGATTGTGGTTCCTGCCATTAGTAGAGCAAAAAGCCTTAATTTATCATTGGGGGTGTCAAATACAATCAGTGCTACTATTAGCTTCAAAATAGATTCTACGACGCCCATAACGGCAAACCAAAGCATGTTTTCTCGTGCATTTATGACTGCGTCATAGGGAACAGTCAATATAGTGAAAAAAGTACTGAGTACTGCAAATTGATATACCAGCCAAGCAGCTTGTTGGCGCTCTGTTTTGATGTTAAAAATTCGATCAAAAAGGAGGTATCCGATTCCTTCTAGTAGCAACAATGTCAGTAAGGCAATTGATGTGTGCAGCACCAGACTAACATTGAATATTTGGTGAAGTCGCTGCTTTTCTCCTTGTCCTAGTGAATACGACATGAATCGCTGCGTTGCACTAGACAGAGATCCATTTAGAAAGGTGAGCATGGCAACGGAACCACCCGCCAAGCTATAAATTCCGAAATCCTCTATTCCCAGTGCCTGTAACACGATTCGTGTCGTATACAAAGAGATAAATACAGTAATTGCCATGCGGACATACAGGATGCCGGTGTTTTTCGCGACACGGCGAGCATGACTCATGTTGTAAAGACCATCGTTTTTCTAGACTGACGTGATGGCGAAAATTCGCTCTTCGGCTTGGATTGATTTTGTTAAAACAATATTCAATTCGCGAAAATTTAGCTTCGTGTACTTAGTTTTCGCGCCCTACTGTGCTGGTGTATCCGTAATGTTTCAGTAGTGCGTGCCGCTTGGCATCTTCCAGATCGCAACCGATCATTTCGGTCACCATTTCCTGGAGGGTGATCTGTGGTACCCAGCCCAGTTCAGCCTTTGCTTTGGCCGGGTCCCCTAGCAGGGTTTCCACCTCTGTCGGGCGGAAGTAGCGTGGGTCCACCTTCACGATCACGTCGCCTACCTTCAGCGCCGGTGCCTTGTCTCCTTCGACGGCCAGCACGATAGCCTGCTCGTCCACTCCCTCGCCATCAAAGCGCAGGGTGACGCCCAGTTCCTTTGCGGCCATTTCGATGAACTGACGCACGCTGTACTGCACGCCGGTGGCGATGACGAAGTCTTGTGGTTTGTCCTGCTGCAACATCATCCATTGCATGCGCACATAGTCTTTGGCGTGGCCCCAGTCGCGCAGGGAGTCCATGTTGCCCATGTAAAGGCAGTCTTCCAGGCCCAGGGCGATGTTGGCCAGGCCGCGGGTGATCTTGCGGGTGACGAAGGTTTCGCCACGGCGGGGCGATTCGTGGTTGAACAGGATGCCGTTGCAGGCGTACATGCCATAGGCCTCGCGGTAGTTCACCACGATCCAGTAGGCGTAGAGCTTGGCCACGGCGTAGGGGCTGCGCGGGTAGAAGGGCGTGGTTTCCTTCTGGGGTATTTCCTGTACCAGGCCATACAGCTCGGATGTGCTGGCCTGGTAGAAGCGGGTCTTTTTCTCCAGCCCGAGGATGCGGATGGCTTCGAGCAGGCGCAGCGTGCCCAGGCCGTCCACGTCGGCGGTGTATTCCGGGCTTTCGAAGCTGACAGCCACATGGCTTTGCGCGCCCAGGTTGTAAATCTCGTCGGGTTGGGTTTCCTGCACGATGCGGATCAGGTTGGTGCTGTCGCTGAGGTCGCCGTAGTGCAGGTGAAAGCGGGCGTTGTCAATGTGCGGGTCCTGGTAGATGTGGTCCACGCGCTGGGTGTTGAACTGGCTGCTGCGGCGCTTGATGCCGTGCACGATGTAGCCCTTTTCCAGCAGCAGCTCGGCGAGGTAAGAGCCGTCCTGGCCGGTGACGCCGGTGATGAGGGCGACTTTGGGTTTGGCTGCGGGGTTGGGGTTGGTGGTCATTGAGCGGTCTCTTTCAGGAAATCTTGGTAGGCCTGGGCCAGGCCGGTGGGGAGGTCGACCTG
>Ga0209066_10004218_pt1 | contig 15838 bp, 21 predicted proteins | sample All_14_2_FD_187198 | JGI IMG/M metagenome (GOLD analysis project Ga0209066, IMG submission 187198) | Freshwater microbial communities in response to fracking from Pennsylvania, USA - Allegheny Zone_MetaG_DW_15 (SPAdes) (version 2) ...
ACCATGGCCAAGCGCTATGCGTCGGGCGAACTGCACGCCCAGTTCGGCGCCACGGCCGGCAAGGTCGCCGCCGAATAGGCTTCTGATCGCGTGCGAGAACAGGGGCCTCCCGGAGCGATCCGGGGGGGCCTTTTCAGTCGGTGAGCGCGAGATCCGCAAGCGGGCGACGGGCGATCAGCTTGAGCCCAGCCGCGCCCAAGGCGCCGCAGGCCAGGACGGCGGCCGTGTACCAGAGCGTGACGAAGAGGAAGGTCGAGCCCAGGCAGTGCAGGCCGTACACGCTGGCCGCTACGCCCCCGCAGAACAGGCCGACAAACAGCCCCGTCAGGCCGGGGCGCGCCAGTTCCACGCCGCGCAGGCCAATCCCGGTGATCAGCAGCATGGGGGCCGACAGGACGGCGACATAGGCCAGGCAGGCGAAGGCTCCGCCCGGATCGAGGGCCTGGGTCAGCATGGCCGCGCTTAGCCCCGGCGCCTCGAAAGCGGCGATGACCGCCATGACGCTGATCAGACCCCCGCCGATCGCCAGGGCGAGTCGCGCCGACGCGCGGGCTTGCGCCGCCGCGACGGCGCCACCGAGGGCGATCGCGGCCAGGGCGGCGGTATAGACACCCTTGATCCAGAAGAACGGCTGGCCGATCGCGCTCCAGAAATCGGGCCGGGCCTCCAGCCAGAGAAGGACCAGCAACACGGCCGCCAGGGCGCCCGCCGCTGCGACCTCCAGAAGACGTGTCCGCAAGGTGGCTGTCGACCACCCCGAGGTGGCCGCCGGCGCCTCGTCGTGAAGGACGAGGGCGTCGTCTATCGTCACGGGCGACCCTCCCCACAAGGCGTCTGAACCGGGCTATGAACGCCGCGCCTGCGTATCGCTCGCAGTTGAGGCGGAGGCACTTGAGGAGCTCGACCCGCCCTTGTCAACCGCCGTTGCGCAACCAAAACACAGGCCTGATCGCGGCGCCCCGCAACCTGGCGACCGGCGCCTACCAGCGCAGCGCGATGCGGCCCAGCACGGCGCCCAGGGCCGCACAGGCCAGGACCCCGAGGCTGTACCAGGCGCCCACGAAGACGAAGGTGCTCTCGGCGCAATGCAGGCCATAGACCGTCGCCGCGACGCCGCCGGCCAGGGCGCCGGTAGCAAAACCCGCCAGGGTCGGCCGGGTCGGCGCCAGGCCTCTCACGACCCACAGGCCCAGCAGGGTGGTGGGGCCTCCGAGCAGGAGGATATTCAGCGAACACCGGGTCCAGGACCCGCCGCGCAACAGGCTCATCGGGTCGTCCGACATCCCGAACTGGACCAGCCCCGCCAGGACAAAGCCGACCAGCACGGTCAGGCCCAGAACCAGGCCACGCCGGGGCGAGCCGGTCGGTCGGGCCAGCCGCTCGACCGCCAGATAACCCGCAAGGCCCAGGGCGCCGGTATAGGCCGCCTTCAACCAGAAGAAGCCGCCGGACATCACGTCCATCAGGTCCGGCCGCACCTTCAGCCAGATCAGCACGCCCGCCAGGGCCACCGCCACGCCCAGGCCAACCAGCAGGGCCAGGCGCCGAGCGGGCGGACCGCCGGGGGCGGGTCCGGCATTGGCGGCCAGGGCGTCGATCAGGTCATCGGTCCGCATGGCGCATCCTTTCAGCCAGAGCCTTCAACGCCCGGTGCAGGGCGACCTTGGCTGCGCCCTCGGAGATGCCGGCCCTGGCGCCGGCCTCGGCCAGACTCAGACCCGCCAGCTTGACGTCGCTGACCAGGATGCGCTGCCGGTCGGGCAGGCTGGCGAGGGCGCGATCCAGCTCCAGGCCAACGCCCGGATCGTGCTCCTCGGCGGCCAGGAACTCGGCATGATCGTCGATGGGCAGGGTCTGGCGGATCTTGCGGCGACGCCAGTGGTCGATCAGCTTGTAGCGCGCCACGGCGTGCGCCCAGGCGGTGAACGACTGGGAGCTGTCCCAGGTCGCCCGCTTGATATGCACGGCCAGCAGCGTCTCCTGCACCATATCCTCCACATCACCGGGCGCGCCGGCCATCCGGCGCGCGAAATAGGCGCGCAAGCGAACGCCCAGCACGGCCAGACACTCGCGATAGGCCGGGGCGTCGCCCTCCAGCCCGCGCAGCATCAGCGCCTTCAGTCGGGTCTCGGTGTCCGTCACGCTATCCCCTATTCGCGCGCCCGCCCCGAATGGTTACACGCCGCGCGCCCGGGCCGAAACCGGCCAGGCGAGAGCCCGGAAAATTTTGTTCGGCGACCGGTGTAACCTTTGATCGCTCCCCGCCGTATTCCCCCTCGACCCACCCAGCCGGGCCGGTCACGGACATCATCCCAAGGAGCCAGACCATGAACCGCACCACCGCCACCGCCGCCCTCGCCGCCGTGTTCGCCCTGTCGGCCGGCGCCGCCCTCGCCGACGACATGAAGGCCAAGAAGCCCGCCATGGAAAAGTGCTACGGCGTCTCGATGGCCGGCAAGAACGACTGCGCCGCCGGCGCCGGCACCTCCTGCGCGGGCACCTCCAAGGTCGATTATCAGGGCAACGCCTGGACCTATGTGGCCAAGGGCACCTGCACCACGATCAAGACCCCCAAGGGCATGGGCTCGCTGACGCCCAAGATGTAATTCGGCTCTGACACTTGCCCCCTCCGGATGCTGCGCATCCTCCTCCCCCTTAGGGGGAAGATGACCAGCCCTGATCCCATCTTCCCCCTACGGGGGAGGACGACCGCGAAGCGGTCAGGAGGGGGCAAGTCCCGACCTTGCGAGAGACTCCCCCATGCTTCCCGCCGCAGGCCTTGGCCTGAAACCCCAGCACTATGACGAGGCCCTGGCCGCCACGGCGCCGGGCCTGTGGTTCGAGGTTCATCCCGAAAACTACATGTCAGCCGGCGGACCCCGCCTGGCGGCCCTGGCGGCGATCCGCGCGCGCCATCCGCTGTCGCTGCACGGGGTGGGCCTGTCCCTGGCCGCCGACGCCGATCCGGATCCCCAGCATCTGCAGGCGCTGAAGACCCTGGTCGATCGCTTCGAGCCCTTCGTGGTGTCCGAACATCTGGCCTGGTCGACCCATCGCGGAATGCACCAGCCCGACCTGCTACCCTTCCCGCGCACCCGAGCCGCCCTTTCCCGCATCGCCGGCAATATCGGCCGCATGCAGGACGCCCTGGGCCGCCAGGTGCTGGTCGAGAATCCCTCGCTCTACATCCCCCTGACCGGGCATGACCTGGATGAGACCGACTTCCTCGCCGCCCTGGTCCGGACGACCGGCTGCGGCCTGCTGGTCGACGTCAACAACGTCTTCGTCAGCGCCCATAACCTCGGCTACGATGCCGCCGCCTATCTCGACGCCCTGCCCGCCGCCGCGATCGGCGAGATCCACCTGGCCGGTCATGGTCACGACGAGGGCGGCTCATCCCTGCTGATCGACACCCATGGCGCGCCGGTCGCCGAGGGAGTCTGGCGCCTGTATCGCCACCTGATCGCCCGCATCGGCGCGCGCCCCACCCTGATCGAGCGCGACGACGACCTGCCGGCCTTCGCCGTCCTGATGGCCGAGCGCGATCGGGCCCAGGCCGAGCTGATGATGCGAGCCCCGGCCGATGTCTGACCTGCTGAAATTCCAGGACGCCTTTGTCGACGCCCTGGCCGGCGCGCCGGCGGCCCTGTCGCCCTGGCTGGCCTCGCGCGAGGCTGGAGAGACGGGCCTGTCGGTCTATCGCAACACCATCGCCAGGGGGTGCGTCGACGCCCTGGCCGCCAATTTTCCCACCGTCGCGGCCCTGGTCGGCGAGGACTGGTTCCGCGCCGCCGCCGCCCTGTTCGCCCGCGAGGCGCCGCCGTCCCACGCGGCCCTGCTGGACTATGGCGAGGATTTCCCGGCCTGGCTGGACCGCTTCCCGCCGGCCCGGGACCTGCCCTATCTGACCGGGATCGCCCATCTGGACCGGCTGTGGACCGAGACCCTGTTCGCCGGCGCGGCGCCGTCCCTGCCCGCAGAAGCCTTCACCGCACTGGCGCCCGAGACCCTGGCCCAGGCCCGCGTGCGGCTGCATCCATCCGTCCGCTTCGCCGCCTTCGACGCGGGCCTGCCCGGCCTGTGGGCCGCCGCGCGGGAGGGCCGCGACGACCTGGAACTTTCCGAAACCGCCCAGGGCCTGCTGCTCAGCCGGCCAGACGCGTCAGTGGCTTACCGCGTCATCGGCCCCGCCGACTGCGCCTTCCTCGCCGCGTGCCGGATGGGTCTTCCCCTCGCCGAGGCCATGGGCCTGGCGGCGGAGGCCGATCGCGACGCGGACCTGCAAATCCTCTTCGCCGCCCTGATCGCTGATGGCGTCTTCAGCGGCCTCGACAATGGACCTCGAAAATGACCATCGCCCTTCTGAAGCCCTTCGACCGCTTTGCCGAAATCGCCGGCAAGGCGCTGCCCGACGATGTCCTGACCCTGGTGGCCCGACTGGGCGTCGCCGGCGTGTTCTGGCTGTCGGGTCGCACCAAGGTCGACGGCGTGCTGACCGTCAGCGACAGCACCTATTCCCTGTTTTCCGACGAGTACGCCCTGCCGTTGATCCCCTCCGACATCGCCGCGCACATGGCGACCTATGCCGAGCACCTGTTCTCGATCCTGCTGGTGCTGGGCCTGTTGACCCGACTTTCGGCGCTGGGCTTCCTGGGCATGACCCTGGTCATCCAGGTCTTTGTCTATCCCGACGCCTGGCCCACCCATCTGAGTTGGGCGGGGCTGCTGCTGTTGATCCTGGCCAAGGGCGGCGGCCAGTTCAGCCTGGATCGCCTTTTGCGCATCGCCTGAGCGCGGCGCCCGCTATGCGACAATACGCCTCAGGGTGTCATTGCCGCAGATAATTCCCGTTAAGCTTGTTTTTATCCGCTGCGCGCCATCCTCCCGTAACATGGTTGGGCGAAGTGGAGCGGCGGCATGGCGGATCCAGCAGCGGAATCGGACCTGACCTTCAACTTCAATGAGGCCAGCGTTCTGATCGTGGATGAGAACGCCGGCTTCATGGACGTCACCACCCTGATGCTGTCCAGCTTCGGCTTCCGCAAGCTTCACCGCTGCCAGAGCCTCGGCGAGAGCCACGCCTTCAGCCAGGACGTCGAGGCCGACCTGATCCTCGTCGATCCGTTTCCCCGGACCGAAGAGGGCCTGGCCCTGATCCGCGACCTGCGACAGCGGCAACAGCCCGCCGACCCGCCTCGGGTGGTCATCGTCCTCACCGGCCACACGCCCCGGGACCTGATCCAGCAGGCCCGGGCCGTGGGCGCCGACTATGTGGTGGCCAAGCCGTTCTCGCCCAGCACCCTGCTCGACAGGATCCTGTGGAGCTCGGCGCCGGCGACGGCGCGCGCGCGCGGCGGTGAGAACCCCGGCGGCGCCGGCCTTGGCCCCCCGGCCGTCGACCCGCTGCGCGAGGCCGCCCGGGCGCTGCTGCAATGAGCCAGTCCAGCCGCCTCACCCGCTTCCTCGACCTGCCCGACGGCATCGCCGCCGGCGAAGCCCTGGCCCGGGCCGGCGAAAGCCTGGAGTCCCATCGCGAAGCCGCCCTCAAGGTGATTGACACCGCAATTGGCGAGCTGGCGACTGCGGGCAGCCAAGCGCCCCATGACGTCCTGGCCCGGCTGTCCGACAGCATTGGCGGCCTGGCGGGCATGTTCCGGCTGGAGGCCCTGGGTCAGGCAGCCAAGCGCCTGGGCGATATCGTGCGCCTGTTCGAAGAGCGCGGCGCCGCCGATCCCGACCTGATCGGGCTGCACATCGCCGCCCTGCGGGCCCTTAGGGTCCAGACCGATCCGCACGGCGCCGCCGAACTCCTCAAGGGACTGGAGCAGATCGCCGCGCGTGTGGCCCAGCGCGCCGGCTGAGCCCTCACCAGCCGCCGTAGATCGGCCTGAACCGGTACTCCAGCTCGCTGACCTCGCGCTCGGCGTCGCGAACGGCCCAGTCGGCGCGGCGGCCATCCTCGATGGCGGCGCGGCGCTCGCTGCGCAGTCGGTTCAGGCGATCGCGCAGCTCGCGCTTCTGCTCGTCATTCAGCGCCGGGTTGCGCAGTTCGTCCTCGACGCCGCGCGCCTCGCGATCGCGCCTTTCGGCGCGCCGGTCGGCGCTGGAGCGATCGGATTCCGCCTGGCTCAGCCGCGCCGCCGCCACATGGATCAGCTTTCCGTCGGCATAGGCCGGCAGGAAGCTGCGGGCCGCGCGTTCAGGGCAGACCCCGGCATAGCTGTGGCCCAGCCGGCCCTCGTGAAAGCCGCGCTCCGGCGTGCAATAGAGTTTCAGCCCCTGGTCGCGGGCCGCGAAATAGGGCGCAGGATCGGGCGCGACGCCGGTCTTGGCGCAAGCCTTGGCGTGATCGTCCAGGCGGCTTTGCGGATGCCCAGCCTCGCCATCCTTGAAACCGATGCCGGCCCAGTCACCCTGCAGGCAGGCCTCTTCACTGATCGTCGCACAGCCGGCCAGCAGCAGGCCGCCGGCCAGAGCGGGTAACACCAAGAACAGACGCATGCCAAACTCCCCAAAGACATTGTCCGGGAGGTAAAGCTTGGCCGCATGAACCGTCAATGAACTGCCCCCGGGAGCTGAGCGCCCGGTGATCGTGATCTAGTGCAGGGTCGGACCCTGCGGTCTCCGCCAGAGCTGGGCGGTCAGGGCGTTGGCCACGCCCAGCCAGCCCAGATCCGGCGCCGTACCGCCGCCCACCTTGCGCGCCTCGATCGCATAGGCGGTGGAGGCCGCCAGCGAGGCGGTCGCCGCCGTGACCTGGCCGCCCAGACGCTTGGCGCCCAGGCCCAGCCACAGGGCGTTGAAGCCCTGGGTCAGGCTCCACAGCGTCAGCGCCCGGGTCCGGGCCGGGCTGGCCGGCGCGTTCCAGGTGCGCAGACCCGACAGGGTCATGGCGATGAACAGCGGTGGCAGGATCAGGCTGGTCAGGGGCTTGGGCTGATGGGCGACGGGCTCGTGCATCTCGGCGAACTCGACCGCGTACATCTCGTCATCCAGAACCGCCTCGTGCCGCCGGCCCATGGCCAGGGCCGCCAGGATGGCGCCGCCGGCCAGCAGGGCGCCCATGGCGATCTGGCTGGCGGGGTGGGGATGCGAGGCGGTGTCGAGCTCGAAGGCCTCGCGCCCGGCGCGGGCATCGGTCCGATGGGGTTTGCCATTCAGGATAGTCATGCCGGACTCCTCGCTATCATCGCTGTCCAACCGCTCAGGAACAGGCTTGGTTCCCTCGCGGATCGGACACTCCCATGATGGGTATGATCACCGCGCAAAGCCAGAGCCGAGCGCATAATGCCGGGATGCGATGACTGGACCGCGCCGCCCTCGCCCGGCAAGCTTGGACCATGACCCCGCTGTTTGGCCCCGCCCGCCTGGACGAGATCGACGCCCTGCGCGCCATCGAGCGCGCCTCTGCCGCGCGCTTCATCGGCCTGATGGACGATCTGGCCGATGATGAGCCGACGCCGGCCACGGTGCTGAGCGCCCGGATCGCCGCCGGCGGCCTGCTGACGGCGCGCCTTACCCAGACCCTGGCGGCCTTCGTGATGTTCCGTCCGGTGGAAGACAGCCTCTATGTCGAGCAGATTGACGTCCTGCCTCAGTTCGCGGGCCAGCGGATCGGCGCCCGCCTGCTGGACGCCGTGTCGGACCGCGCGGGGGCCATCGCCCTGTCGGCCCTGACCCTGTCGACCTTTCGGGACGTGCCCTGGAATGCGCCCTGGTATCGACGGCTGGGCTTTGTGGACATCGAGGACGCCGCCCTGACGCCGGGCTTGCTGGAAATCCGTCAGGCGCATCTGGCGCGCGGACTTGACGAGAGCCAGCGCACCTTCATGCGGCGCGCGCTCTGATCAGCGATTGCGCGGCGTGCGCACCAGGCCGTCGATCAGCGACTCCATGGCCTCGAGATTGAGCAACGCCGCCTGACGGATTTCCTCGCGCTGAAGATGCGCCGAGGTCACGATCACGCCGCCGGCCTCTGTTCGCTGCGCAAACCCCGTCTGGGCCAGCTTCACCACATGGCGGCGCGTGGTCTCGACGGGAATGCCCAACGATCGGGCGAGGGCCGAGACGCTGATCGGTTGCCGCAGGTCGTCCGGGAAGAACTCGCCGGTGACGATATCCAGATAGTCATCCTGGGTGCGAAGATGCTCGGTGCCGGCCTGGGCGGCCGCGATAAACACCAGGGCCAGGACCATGTCACCGTCGAAAACATCCGTGAAAATACGAATCAACCGTAGGGCGTAATCCGCACCCAGGCTCAGATGATGTCGTTTCACGAACGGCGTTCTATGACGCTTCATTATCAGACAAAAGCCTGTTTCCATTGGTGTTTAAAACTAGAGGTCCTACTCATTCTGAGTAGACGTCGTGCCGAGTTTAAACTCCTGTTCATACGCCGGCCCACACCTGAAGCAGGTAAACACGGGGACCTGCGAAATGCGACTGCGGCTGTCTGGAGCCATGAATTTGTTCGGCGCGAGCCTGGCTGGCGGCCTTCTGCTTCTGGCGGCTGTCTCCTGGATCGCCATCGATACGGTGCGCGTGGGTGGCCCCCTGTACAGCAGGATCGTGGCAGGCAAGGACCTGACGGCCGATATCCTGCCCCCGCCGCTCTACATCATCGACGGCTATCTCGACGCCAAGCTGACCTACGCCGCCGCCGGCTCGGCCGATCTGGAAGCGGCGGCCAAGGAACTGGCCAAGCATCGCGCCGAATACGATACGCGCCTGGCCTACTGGCGCGAGGTCGATTTCGACTCCGAAGTTAAGTCGGTGCTGATGGGCGAGTCCAATGACCAGGCCCAGATCGTCTGGACCTCAGCCGACGCCATGCTCAAGGCCCTGGCCGGCGGCGACGTCGCCGCCGCCGCGACGCACGAAGCGGCGTTGACCCAGGCCTTCGAAGCGCATCGCGCGACGGTCGAGCAGATCGTCCCGCTGATCGCCGCCGACAATGCGCGGATCGAGGCCGGAGCGCATGCAACCATGGTTCAGGAATTGGCCCTGATGGCCGGGCTCTGCGTGCTGATGGGCGCGATCATCGCCGGCGGCGTCTGGGCCATGGGGCGCCGCGTGGTGCGTCCGGTCGAGGCGATCACCCGCTATATGGGCGAACTGGCGGCGGGCGACTATGAGCGCGCCGTGCCGTATGCCGGTCGCCAGGACGAGCTGGGCGACATGGCCAAGTCCGTCGCCGTCTTCCGGGAAGGCGTTCTGGAGCGCCGCGCGATGCGCCTGGAGCAGGATGCTGACCGCGTGAAATCCGAGACCGAGCGCCAGTCCAGCGAGGACCAGCGCCGCGCCGCCGAGCAGAAGCGCGACAACGCCATGCGCAGCCTGGCCCAGGCCCTGGACCACCTGTCGGCGGGCGATGTCGCCTACCGGCTGGAAACGGCCTTCGCCCCCGAATACGAGCGCCTGCGCGGCGACTTCAACGCCGCCGCCGAGAAGCTGACCCGAACGCTGAGCCAGATCCAGCAGTCATCGGGCGGGGTGGGATCCGGCGCGGCCGAAATCGCCGAAGCCGCTGACGACCTTTCGCGACGCACCGAGCAGCAGGCCGCCAGCCTGGAACAGACCGCTGCGGCCCTGGACGAGATCACCTCGACCGTCCGCCAGACGGCCGAAGGCGCCCGCAAGGCCAACGAGATCGTCGCCGACACCCGCCGTCAGGCCCAGGCCACCGAAACCGCCGTCGGCGCGGCCGTTCGGGCGGTGGGCGAAATCGAGACCTCCTCGGCCCAGATCAGCCAGATCATCGGGGTGATCGACGAGATCGCCTTCCAGACCAACCTGCTGGCGCTCAATGCCGGGGTCGAGGCGGCGCGCGCCGGCGAGGCGGGTCGGGGCTTTGCGGTGGTGGCGCAGGAAGTCCGCGCCCTGGCCCAACGCTCCGCCGACGCCGCCAAGGAGATCAAGGTGCTGATCGGCACGGCTTCGACCAAGGTCAGCGAAGGCGTGGGGCTGGTGGGTCAGACCGGCGCGTCCCTGGGCAATATCCTGGAGCGCGTGAGCCAGATCGCCGCCCTGGTGTCGGAAATCTCGGCCTCGTCGCAGGAACAGTCGACCGGCCTGAACGAGGTCAATACGGCCATCAACCAGATGGATCAGATGACGCAGCAAAACGCCGCCATGGTCGAGCAGACCACGGCGGCGGCGCATTCGCTGCGAAGCGAGTCGGGACGGCTGGCCGCGCTGGTGGGCCAGTTCAACCTGGAGCCGGCGGCGCGCGCGGCGCGCACCGCCGCCTGAGGCGTCAGCCCGCCGGCAGTTCGCCCATGGCGCTCTGCAGGTAGTTCTGTTCGCCGATCGACTTGACCAGGCCCAGCTGCATTTCGAGGAAGTCGATATGCTCCTCGGTGTCGCTGAGGATCTCGCGCAGCAGCTCGCGGCTGACATAGTCGCGAACCTGCTCGCACTGGATGATGCCCGGGATCAGGGTCTCGCGACCGCCGACTTCCACGGCCAGGTCGCTGGCCAGGCATTCGGGAACCGTCTCGCCGATCTTCAGCTTGTGCAGGTCCTGCAGGTTGGGCAGGCCTTCCAGGAACAGGATGCGGTTGATCAGCTTGTCGGCGTGTTTCATCTCGCCGATCGACTCGTCATAGGTGATCTTGCCCAGGCGCTTGAAGCCCCAGTTGTCGTACATGCGGGCATGCAGGAAATACTGGTTCACGGCGGTCAGCTCGTTGGTGAGCACCGCATTGAGCAGGCGGATAATGCCAGGATCGCCTTGCATGGCGCGCCTCCTTTGAATTGAGTCGGGGCGACCGTGAGGCAAGGCGCTGCGGGCTTCAACCGCTATGTCTGCAAGTGTTTCGCGCTTTCACGGAAATCGTCGCGAGCGCCAATCGTTCTCAGGATCTGATGGATACAGCGGGGCTATTCGGCGGCGTAGGCCATGGCTTCGCGGCTTTCGTCGATCATCTGCCGCATCTCGCAGACGCACTTGGCGCACTGGGCCTGGCAGCCCTTGTGACGGAAGATCTCGGCCGGACGGCTGGCGCCCGCGTCGATGGCGGCGCGCACTTCGCGCTCGCGGATGCCGTTACAGTTGCAGACGTACACGGAAGCAACGCCCCTGCCGAATGAGTGTCATTCTCATTTAGCGAAGGATGCGGGCTTTTGCAACTGACTCTCACTCTGGTTCGCAGCGGCGTGAGGTCGCGGGGCCGAGACGAGATCCTCCCCTTCCGGGGGAGGTGGCCCAGAGGGCCGGAGGGGGCCAGCACGGCCGATGTCCAGCTGACCCCCTCAGTCGCTCCGCGACAGCTCCCCCAGAAGGGGAGCAGCTTATCTCTCGTCCCTCACGGGGAATTGGCGTAATTCCCGCTTCATGACTCTCGATTGCCGCCTCTATCTGATCACCCCGCCGGCCCTGACCGACCTGACCGCCTTCGGCCAGGACCTGACCAAGGCGCTGGAGGGCGGCGACGTGGCCGCGCTGCAGATCCGGCTGAAGGATGTGTCGGACGCCGCCATCGCCGAGGCCGTGGCGGCCCTGGCGCCGATCGCCCGCGCCCACGACGTGGCCGTGATCCTCAATGACCGGCCCGACCTCGCCGCCAGCCTCGACTGCGACGGGGTGCATGTGGGCCAGGGCGACATGCCCTATGCCGCCGCCCGCAAGCTGATGGGCAAGGACCGCATGGTGGGCGTCACCTGTCACGACAGCCGCCACCTGGCGATGGAAGCCGCCGAGGCTGGGGCCGACTATGTGGCCTTCGGAGCCTTCTTCCCGACCACCACGAAAGACGCCCCCACCACCGCCGATCCCGAGATCCTGTCGATCTGGCAGGAGGTGATGGAGACACCCTCCGTAGCCATCGGTGGCATCACGGCCGACAACGCCGCCGGCCTGGCCCAGGCCGGGGCCGATTTCCTGGCCGTTTCAGCCGGGGTCTGGGCCCATCCGCAAGGTCCGGCCGCCGCCGTCGCGGCCCTGAACGCCGCCATCGCCCAGGGCCTGGCCGCGCGCCCTTAAGCGAACGGCGTTATTGCGGGCTGCGCCCGACAGGCATAGCGTCCCCGCAACGACAGGTTCCGGGGGGAGCGCGATGAAGAAGCGGCTGATTCTGGGTTTGCTGAGCGTAGCGGCGGTTTCAGGGGCGACCTATGCCTGGGCCGAAAACTGGAAACCCTCGCCGGGCGAGGCCAGAACCTTCTACGATGAAGACTTCATGCGGGTGGACAACAAGTCCGGCATGGTTCTGGTGCGCATCGCCGACGGCAAGCCCAATGGCCCCTACAGGAACTGGCCCGCCGCCAGCCGGGGGCCGATCCTGCTGTTCGCGCTGGACTGCGCGGCCAACAAATGGATCGACCTGGGCATGGATTTCACCGGCGACCTGGGGATCGGCAAGGGCTGGCGCAACGGGGAGAAGATCGAGGACATCAGCGCGGCGGTCGGCGGCGCGGGTAAGCTGGCCTGCGAGGCCCGGGACAGTCTGCCCAAGGCCGATCTGCCGTAGCGACCTGCGGAAGAGGACCCCTCATCTTGCTTTCGGCGGCCCTGAAGACTAGGTTCCGCGCCCGATCTTTCTGACCGCCGCTCGCATATCCCCCGCCGTCCCGCCCTTTCACAACAGAGAGGGGGACGCTGCGCAGGGGGACCTATGAGGAAAACCCGCCTTGGCCACCCCCTCCGCCCTTCTGAACGTGATGATTGACGCTGCCCGCAAGGCGGCGCGTGGCCTGGCTCGCGACTTTGGCGAAGTCACCGAACTGCAGGTTTCCAAGAAGGGCGCGGCCGACTTCGTCACCAATGCCGATCTCAAGGCCGAGCAGACCATCTTCGAACTGCTGGAAAAGGCCCGCCCCGGCTACAGCTTCCTGGGCGAGGAGCGCGGCCTGATCGAGGGCACCGACAAGACCCACACCTGGATCGTCGACCCGCTGGACGGCACCACCAACTTCATGCACGCCATCCCGCACTTCGCGGTCAATATCGCCCTGCAGCGCGAGGGCGAGGTGGTGGCCGGCGTCACCTACAACCCCATCACCCATGACCTGTTCTGGGCCGAAAAGGGCAAGGGCGCCTTCCTGGGCGCCGAGAAGCGTCTGCGCGTCGCCGCCCGCCGCCATCTGGACGAGGCCGTGCTGGCCACCGGCGTGCCCTTCCTGGGCAAGCCCGGCCATGCCCAGTTCCTGAAGGAGCTGCACCAGATCAGCCAGAAGGTCGCCGGCGTCCGCCGCTTTGGCGCCGCCTCGCTGGACCTGGCCTGGGTCGCGGCCGGTCGTTTCGACGGCTATTGGGAGCGCAATCTGGGCGCCTGGGACGTCTCGGCCGGCGTGCTGATGGTCCAGGAGTCGGGCGGCAAGGTCACGACCATTGAGGAGCACGGCAACCCGGCCGAAGGGGCCTCGATCCTGGCCTGTAACCAGGAGCTGCACCCGCTAGTGCTGGAAAAGCTGCGGCTGGCCTAGGGACTGACGGCAAACGCCGGGCCGCCTCCCCCGTTTCATAGGGGAGGAGAAGAACGCATCTCCTCCCTCGTAGCGAAGCGTGCGGGGGAGGTGGCGCGCTGCAAATATGCAGCGTGACGGAGGGGGCGTCCCGCGCTGGCCCTAGCCAAACCGTCACATCCGCGCGCTAAATCGCCGCCATGACCCTGCTGACCCGTCGCGCCCTGACCACCGCCGCCCTCGCCGGCACCTTCCTGCCGGGCCTGGCCCGCGCCCAAGGCAAGACGCCGCTCGTCATCGCCCACCGGGGCGCTTCGGGCCTGCGGCCGGAGCACACGGCCCTGGCCTATGAGCTGGCGATCGAGCAGGGCTGCGACTTCATCGAGCCCGATCTGGTCCCCACCAAGGACGGCCATCTGGTGGCCCGCCACGAGAACGAGATCGGCGGCACGACCGACGTGGGCGCCCGGCCCGAGTTCGCCGCCCGCAAGGCGACCAAGACCATCGACGGCCAGTCGGTCGAAGGCTGGTTCACCGAAGACTTCACCCTGGCCGAGCTCAAGACCCTGCGGGCCCGCGAGCGGCTGCCGCAGCTGCGCCCGACCAGCGCCGCCTTTGACGGCCAGGCCCAGATCCCGACCTTCGACGAGGTGGTGGCCATCGCCAGGGCCGCCACCGCGCGCACCGGCCGGACCATCGGCGTCTATCCGGAGATGAAGCACCCGGCCTATTTCGCCTCGATCGGCCTGCCGGTCGAAGAGCGGATGCTGGACGCCCTGAAGCGCAACGACCTGAACTCCGCCACCGCCCCGGTGTTCGTGCAGTGCTTCGAGGTCACGCCCCTGAAGACCCTGCGCTCGAAGACCCGCGCCAGGCTGGTGCTGCTGGCCGACGCCGAGGGCGGCCCGCCGGACCTGCCGAACGTGAAATATGCCGACCTGATCACCGCAGAGGGCCTCAAGGGCGTCGCCGCCTATGCCGACGGCCTTGGCCCGCATCAGAATCTGGTCATCCCGCGCGCCGAGGCCCTGCTGCCGGCCACCTCGCTGGTCAGGGACGCCCACGCCGCCGGCCTGCAGGTGCACCCCTGGACCGTGCGCGCCGAGAACTATTTCCTGCCGGCCGCCCTGCGCCGGGGCGACGCCGCGCGAGCCGACTACCTGGCCCTGCCCGGCGACGTGGCGCCGCTGCTGAAGGCCCTCTACGCGGCCGGCGTCGACGGCGTGTTCAGCGACTTCCCGGACCTGGCGGTCGCCGCCCGCTGAGTTTCATTACATTTGGTTCATTTGCCGCCCGCCCCGCGCGGAGGCAGCGTGCGCGCCTCACGTTCGATCGAGGCGCCTCATGATCACCCGTCTGGCCAGTTTGGCCGCCGCCCTCCTGCTCGGGGCCTCCGCGCCCGCCCTCGCCGCTTCGGTGGGCGGTCCCAAGCTGGACGTCATCGCCAGGGACTTCGTGGCCCTGACGCTGGAGGCCGGCGAGCGCGAGCCCGGCTATGTCGACGCCTATTATGGCCCGAAAGAATGGGCCGCAGCCGCCAAGGCTAACCCGCGCGCCGTGCCGGCCCTGAAGGCCGAGGCCATCCGCCTGACCGCCGCGACCAAGGCGGTCGATGACGCCTCGCTGACTCCCGACGAGCGCCGCCGCAAGGCCTTCATGCTGGGCCAGCTGAAAGCCGCCGAAACGCGGCTGGCCATGCTTGAAGGAACCAAATTCAGCTTCCAGGATGAGGCCGAGGGCCTGTTCAGCGTCCGCCCGCCGATCAGGCCGCTGGCAAGCTTCGACCCGATCCTGGCCCGCATCGACAAGCTGGTCCCCGGCGACGGCGATCTGGCCGCCCGCGTCGACGCCTTCCAGAGCAAGTACGTGATCCCGGCCGACAAGCTGGACGCGGTGATGAAGGCCGGGATCGCGGCCTGCAAGGCCAAGACCGAGGCTCACATCAAGCTGCCCAAGGATGAGAAGTTCGACCTGGCCTTCGTCACCGGCAAGCCGTGGAGCGGCTACAACTGGTACAAGGGCGGCGCCCACAGCCTGATCGAGATCAACACCGACCTGCCGGTCGCCATCAGCCGCGCCGTCGACCTGGGCTGCCACGAGGGCTATCCGGGCCACCATGTGCTGAACGCCATGCTGGAAGACAAGCTGACCAACGGCAAGGGCTGGGTCGAGTTCAGCGTCTATCCCCTGTATTCGCCGCAATCGCTGATCGCCGAGGGCTCGGCCAATTACGGCATCGCCCTGGCCTTTCCGGGACCTGAAAAGCTGAAATTCGAGCGCGAACAGCTCTATCCGCTGGCCGGCCTGGATCCGGCCACCGCCGACGCCTATGACGCCCTGATGGCCGCCAAGGCCGATCTGGCCAGCAGCGAAAACACCATCGCCGACGCCTATCTGTCGGGAAAGATGGACAAGCCCACCGCCGTCGCGGCCC
>Ga0209066_10004219_pt1 | contig 15837 bp, 12 predicted proteins | sample All_14_2_FD_187198 | JGI IMG/M metagenome (GOLD analysis project Ga0209066, IMG submission 187198) | Freshwater microbial communities in response to fracking from Pennsylvania, USA - Allegheny Zone_MetaG_DW_15 (SPAdes) (version 2) ...
TCCGGGTACAGTGCGCGAGCTGAGCGATCTCGGCGGCAAGCGACTCGCCACGAGCTATCCGCGACTGGTCGGCGACTTCCTCGCGAGAAACGGCATCACGGCGGAGATCGTGAGGCTCGACGGCGCTGTGGAAGTGTCGAACCGTCTGGGGGTCGCCGACGCGATCGCCGACGTCGTCGAGACCGGTTCGACACTGCGAGCTCAGGGTCTTGAGATCGTCGGTCCGGTGATTCTCGAATCGACCGCGGTGCTCATCAGCGCGCAGCCCGAACGTCAGGGCATCGCAACGCTACAGCGCCGTTTGCAGGGGGTGCTCGTCGCGCGACAGTACGTTCTCATCGACTACGACCTCCCGGCCGAACTCCTCGAGCGCGCGACTGCGGTGACCCCGGGTCTCGAATCACCGACAGTGTCTCCGCTCGCTGATGGCTCGTGGGTCGCTGTACGCGCCATGGTGCCGAGAACCGAGACAAACCACGTCATGGACGAGCTCTACGAGCTCGGTGCACGAGCGATCCTGGTCAGCTCGATTCACGCCGCACGAATCTGATGAGCGTCGCCGTCAGGGTCATTCCGTGCCTCGACGTCGCGGCTGGACGCGTCGTCAAGGGAGTCAACTTCCAGGGTCTGCGCGACGCGGGTGACCCCATAGAGCTCTCTCGGCGCTACTACGAGCAGGGCGCAGACGAGATCACCTTTCTCGATGTCAAGGCCACAGTCGACAACCGCGACACGATGTTCGATCTCGTGCAGGCGACAGCAGAGCAGGTATTCATACCGCTCACCGTCGGTGGCGGAGTGCGCACGCGAGACGACGTTGCGCGGTTGCTGGCGCACGGTGCCGACAAGATCGGGGTCAACAGCGCAGCCATCATGCGCCCCGAGCTCGTAGGCGAGATCGCCGACCGTTTCGGAGCACAGGTCTGCGTTCTCTCGCTCGACGTCACGCGAGACTCCGCGTCGCCCAGCGGCTTCGTTGTCACGACCCACGGAGGGCGTCAACGCACGACTATCGATGCCATCTCCTGGGCGGCTGAAGCGATCGAGCGGGGTGCAGGTGAGCTGCTCGTGAACTCCATCGACGCTGATGGCACGAAGCAGGGTTTCGACGCCGAACTCATTGCCGCGATCGCGGACGTTGCGACCGTGCCTGTCATCGCGTCTGGCGGAGCGGGAGCCCTCGAGCACTTCGCCCCGGCGATCCACGCTGGGGCTCACGCTGTGCTTGCCGCGAGCGTGTTCCACAATGGTGAACTCACGGTCGGAGAGGTCAAGCACGCGCTGCGTGCAGAGGGGATGATCGTCAGATGAGCACCTCGACAGCGGTCGAGTCCGTCATCGAACGGGCGAAGTTCGACGCGAATGGGCTCCTGCCCGCCGTCGTTCAGCAACACGACAGTCGTGAAGTGCTCATGCTCGGGTGGATGGATGCGGAAGCACTGCGGCGCACTCTCACGGAGGGCCGGGTGACCTTCTGGAGTCGTTCTCGACAGGAGTACTGGCGCAAGGGCGACACGAGCGGCCATGTACAACACGTGCGCGGCGCGGCTCTCGACTGCGACGGAGACACGCTCCTCGTGCAGGTCGACCAGACAGGTGTCGCTTGCCACACCGGGGCACGATCGTGCTTCGACGTCGACCCACTCGAACCCGTGACGGAGGTCACCGCATGACGACGACCACGTGGGAGGAGTTCGCTCAGCGTCGCCGCAACGCGCGAGTGGTTCCCGTGATCCGAACCCTGTTCGTGGACGCGCTTACTCCCGTGGGGGTCTACCGTTCGATGGCGGAAGGTCGATCAGGAAGCTTCCTGCTCGAATCGGCCGAGCAAGGCGGTATCTGGTCGCGGTACTCCTTCGTCGGTGTGCGCTCGTTTGGGGTGCTCACCGAGCACGACGGCGCAGCGCACTGGCAGGCGCACAGCCTCGATGCTGAGACCGCTTTCGGGGGCGAGGTGCCCGCGGGAACGCTCGAGGCCCTCGATGCGCTTCACGCGAGGTGGGCCTCGCCCGACGACCCCACTCACCCTCCCCTCACGGGCGGATTCGTCGGCTTCATTGGTTGGGACGCCGTACGTCGTATCGAACACTTGCCGGATGCCCCTCCGCACGATTTCGCGATGCCCGAGCTGGCCATGATCTTCGTCTCCGAGCTCGTTGTGCTCGACCACAAGCAAGGCACGATGTCGCTCATCGCGAGCGTGCTCGATGCCGACCCTTTGACCATCAACGATGAGCAACTCACCGCACAGTGGCATGAAGCCCAGTCACGGCTCGACGCGTTGCAGGCTGCTCTCGCGGCGCCCGTTGCCCCGCCTGTCGGCACGATCGACATGAACGTCTCACCAGATCCGCGCCCACGGTCGACCCCTGACGAGTATCGAGCCACGGTCGAGGCTTCGAAGACCTTCATCCGAGACGGAGACGTCTTCCAGGTCGTCCTCGGGCAGCGCTTCGACCACGAGCTCACCGCGAGTCCGCTTGACGTCTATCGCGTCTTGCGTGCGCTCAATCCTTCGCCGTACATGTACGCGATCGAACTTGACGACCCGTCGGGGCAGCCGTATGCGATCGTCGGTTCCTCCCCAGAAGCGCTCGTCAAGGTCTCACACGGAAAAGTGCAGATGCACCCCATCGCGGGCTCGCGCCCGCGCGGCGACACTGCCGAGCGCGACGTGCAACTCGCCGACGAATTGCTGGCCGACCGCAAGGAGCAGGCTGAGCACCTCATGCTCGTCGACTTGGCGCGCAACGACCTTTCGAAGGTGTGCGTGGCAGGCACCGTTGATGTCACTGAGTTCATGCAGGTCGAGCGGTTCAGCCACATCATGCATCTCGTGTCGTCTGTCGAGGGCGAGCTACGCGAGTCGGCGAGCCCTATCGACGTCTTTCGGGCCACGTTCCCTGCAGGCACTTTGAGCGGAGCGCCCAAGCCGCGCGCGCTTGAGATCATTGATGAACTCGAACCGGCACGACGCGGCATTCACGGGGGAGTAGTGGGTTACTTCGGTCTCGCGGGCGACCTCGACCTCGCGATCGCGATCAGAACTGCATACCTCGCTGACGGCGTCGCGAGAGTGCAGGCCGGGGCGGGTCTCGTGGCTGACTCAGTTGCCGAAACTGAGTATCAAGAGACGATCTCGAAGGCGGCGGCACCGCTTCGGGCTGTCGCGATCGCCAATGCTCTTCGGGATCTCTCGGGATGAGCGCCTCGCGCTGGCGCTTGCTGGGCCTGCTCTCTCCGCTGTTCGCGGCCGCAGTGGCATTTTTGGCGTGGTCTCAACCGTGGGTAGTGGTTCACCTCCTCGACGGTCGCGTGCTGACAGTCGGCGGCGATGTCGCCGCACCAGCGCTTCCTCCGTTCGCTGTCGCGGCTCTTGCCTTGGTCGCTGCGCTCGCACTCGCGGGAGTGTTCTTTCGCGTGGTGCTGGGAGTGCTGCAGTTGCTTCTGGGTTGCGGTGTGGCTGTCTCCGGGCTACTAGCCCAAAGCGACCCCGTCGCCTCGGCGTCTCCTGCAGTCACCGACGTCACCGGTCTCGCGGGAGTCGAGTCTGTTCGCACGGTCGTGGGGCTTGTTGAGGTGACTCCGTGGCCCGGGATTGCCGTTGTGGCCGGAATCTTCGGTGTGCTCGCCGGCATCGTGGTGGTGGTGTCGTCGCGGCGGTGGCCCGAGCGCTCACGTCGATATGACGCCGTGAGACTCGCGACCTCCGGTGCGCACGCTGTCGAGGACAATGAGCCAGTCGACCGTGCCGCTGCGTGGGACTCTCTGAGCGACGGCGACGACCCCACGACCCGATAGACTCGATGCGTATCCGACGACACCCTTGGGAGTGAGAATGAACGAGCAGAACGACCCCGGCCACGGACACTCGCCTGCAGCGTGGACGGCCGTCGTCATCATGCTCGTCGGGTTCACCATCGGCACGATCGCCTTCTTCTTTGAGGTCGCGTGGATCGTGTGGGCGAGCGCAGGTCTGGTGCTGCTCGGCTGGATCGCCGGCGGAGTGTTGGCGAAGCTTGGCTACGGTGTCAAGGGTCCTCGCTACTCTCCGAAGGCGCACTCCTAGGTGCTTGAGTCACTCGTCGCCGGCGCCCTTGACGATGCAGCCCGGCGACGCGAAGCGCGCCCCCTGGCACTCGTGGAGAAGGCCGCGATCGCCGCTCCCGCTGCGATCGATGCGCGCGCTGCTCTCGCACGAGGCTCTGCAATCAAAGTCATTGCCGAGGTGAAGCGAGCGAGCCCGTCTCGCGGCTCCCTCGCCACCATCCCCGATCCTGCCGAGCTCGCGCGGCTGTATGAGATCGGGGGAGCAAGCGCCGTCAGCGTGCTCACGGAGGAGCGTCGTTTTGCTGGCTCACTCGACGATCTTGTTGCGGTGCGCGCGGCAGTCGGCATACCCGTGTTGCGCAAAGACTTCATCGCCGAGCCGTACCAAGTGTTCGAAGCGCGCGCGGCAGGGGCCGACCTGGTGTTGCTCATCGTCGCCGCACTTGATGACGCCGCTCTCACCGAGCTGCACGCCCTCATCATCGAGCTCGGGATGACTCCGTTGGTCGAAACGCACGATGCCGATGAGGTGCGGCGGGCTGTCGACCTCGGCGCCGAGGTGATCGGCGTCAATGCGCGCGACCTCTCGACGTTCGAGCTCGATCGCGATCTGTTCGGTCGACTCGCTCCGAGCATCCCCGACTCGAGCGTTCGCATCGCCGAGTCGGCAGTCAGCGGCATCGCCGATGTTGAGCACTATCGGCGCGCGGGCGCCGACGTTGTGCTCGTCGGTGAGGCCCTCGTCACGGGGGGCGACCCGGTCGCCGCCCTCACAGCATTCAGGAGTGTCTCATGAGCTTGCGCGAGCAGGTCGGTCCCTATTTCGGCAGCTTCGGCGGCCGATTCGTGCCTGAGTCACTCATCGCTGCCCTCGACGAACTCGATGCTGCGTATCAGGCAGCGCGCGTCGATCCAGCCTTCGGCGCTGAGCTTGCCGAGTTGCACCGCAGCTACACGGGTCGGCCGTCGATTCTCACCGAAGCCCGACGCTTCGCCGAGCACGCTGGCGGCGCTCGCATCATCCTCAAGCGCGAAGACCTCAACCACACGGGTAGCCACAAGATCAACAACGTGCTCGGTCAAGCGTTGCTCGCGAAGCGCTTGGGCAAGTCGCGCATCATCGCCGAGACGGGTGCGGGCCAACACGGTGTCGCGAGCGCGACTGCTGCGGCACTCTTCGGGCTCGAGTGTGTCGTCTACATGGGCGAGGTCGACACCGAACGGCAAGCCCTCAACGTCGCGCGCATGAAGCTGCTCGGTGCTGAGGTCGTGCCAGTGACCGTCGGCTCGCGCACACTGAAAGACGCGATCAACGAGGCATTGCGCGACTGGGTCGCCAATGTCGAGACGACTCACTACTTGCTCGGTACCGTCGCAGGTCCGCACCCCTTCCCGGTCATGGTTCGCGACTTTCACGCCGTCATCGGCACTGAAGCGCGCGAGCAAGTGCAGGCGCTCACCGGTCGCCTTCCCGACGCAATCACCGCGTGCGTGGGTGGCGGCAGCAACGCGATCGGCATCTTCCACGCCTTCCTCGATGACCCTGAGGTTCGACTCATTGGCCTTGAGGCCGCCGGTCAAGGCCACGAGACCCCCTTCCACGCTGCGACGATCACGAAGGGCCGCCCCGGCGTGCTCCACGGCGCGCGTAGCCTCATGCTGCAAGACGACGATGGGCAGACCATGGAGTCGCACTCCATCTCGGCGGGCCTGGACTACCCAGGCGTGGGCCCAGAACACGCGTGGCTCGCTGACATCGGGCGGGCCGAGTACCGGCCGGTCACTGACGCGCAAGCGATGGATGCCCTGCGCCTGTTGAGCCGCACCGAGGGCATCATCCCCGCCATCGAGTCCGCGCATGCTCTGCACGGCGCGCTCGAGGTCGGTCGCGAGTTGGGGCCCGAAGGCATTGTGCTCGTGAACCTCAGTGGTCGTGGCGACAAAGACATGGAGACCGCGGCTCGCTACTTCGACCTCATCGACGCCGAGGGAGACGCTCGATGACCCGCAGCCTCGTCGCCGAGGCCATTCGTGCGAGACGTGACGTGGCGTCCGGAGCGCTGATCGGCTATTTGCCCGCAGGCTTCCCTGATCTCGACACGAGCATCGATGCCGCAGTCGCGTTGCTCGAGAACGGTGTCGACGTGCTCGAACTGGGTCTTCCCTACAGTGACCCTGTGATGGACGGCATCGTCATCCAGCGCGCTACGGGCGCAGCGTTGCAGGCGGGCTTCCGGCTGCGGCACGGTTTCGACGCTGTCGAGCGCATCCGCGCCAGGGTCGATGCTCCCGTTCTCGTCATGACCTACTTCAATCCCGTACTGCAGTACGGGGTCGAGCGTTTCGCGGCAGATCTCGCAAACGCTGGCGGCGCAGGGCTCATCACGCCCGATCTCATTCCTGACGAAGCAGGGGAGTGGATTGCCGCTGCCAAGAAGCACGATCTCGACCGTGTGTTTCTCGCAGCTCCGTCGTCAAGCGACGATCGCATGCGCCACGCTGTCGCTTCCAGCCGTGGGTTCGTCTACGCCGTGTCGACCATGGGCATCACCGGTGCCCGCTCCGACGTCGACGCCGCGGCTCGCGGTGTCGTGTCCCGGTTGCGCGAGGCTGGAGCCGAGAACGCGTGCGTTGGGCTCGGCATTTCCACTCCTGAGCAGGTCGCTGACGTGCTCACCTATGCCGACGGCGCGATCGTCGGTTCGCGGCTCGTGTCGGCGCTGGAACAGGGCGGGGTCGCGGCCGTCGCTGCCACGGCGGCCGAGTTGGCGACCGGAACGCGCTGAGCCCGCTCGATTCCGAGTGCACGCGCTCCGGCACTAGGCTGGCCCCCGCCCCCTGAGAAAGGTCCATCGCTGTGATCCTGCCCTTGAGCATCCCGAGCCCGCCCGAAGAGTGGCGCGTCTTCAACCTCGGCCAGTGGTTGCGCGACATCGGGCTGACGTGGTTCGGCTTCGACGTCAACATTCACGCTTACGCCCTCTGCATCCTCGCGGGCATCATCGCTGCCGTGTGGCTCACCAACCGTCGGCTTGTCGCGCGCGGTGCTGAGCCGTGGATCACCCTCGATGTCGTGCTCTTCGCTGTTCCCTTGGGCATCATCGGTGGCCGTCTGTATCACGTGTTCACACACCCGAACGACTACTTCTTTGAGGGCGCCGACCTCTGGGCCATCGCTCGGCTCTGGGAGGGCGGCATGGCGATCTTCGGAGCGCTGATCGGTGGTGCGATCGGCGTGTGGATCGGCTGCCGCATCACCGGCTTGCGTTTCTGGACCTTCGCTGACGCGCTCGCACCTGGTCTCCTGCTCGCGCAGGCCTTCGGCCGGTTGGGCAACTGGTTCAACCAGGAACTCTTCGGCCTTCCCACCGACCTTCCGTGGGGGCTTGAGATCGACCGCCCCAATCCGGCGATCCCGATTGGCCTTCCCGACGACACGCTCTTCCACCCGACATTCCTCTACGAGATCATCTGGAATCTCGCGGGAGTCGCCGTGATGCTGCTGCTGGATGCTCGCATCCGTGTTCAGTGGGGCAAGCTCCTCGGTGTCTACCTGATCTGGTATGGAATCGGTCGCAGTGTCTTCGAGACCATCCGCCTCGACCCCAGTGAGCTCTTCCTCGGAATCCGCGTCAACGTCTGGGCAGCGTGGGCGGCCGCGCTCGTCGGTCTGATCATCATTCTCGTGCAGTCTCGGCGGCACACCGGTCTGGAACCCTCGCCCTACGTGCCGGGTCGGGAGTGGAGTGGCGAGGCTGGGGTAGACTCGCAAGACGTCTACACCGACTCGGACGACGAGGGCAATGGGGCTCCCGCCGTCTCCGGTGCAACCGGCCAGGCCGCCGCCACAAGCGGGTCCAGCGCGGGGTCGTGATCGTCCGGTCGCGATGCTGCTCACGACGGCTTCACCACCGGTCATAGGATCGCCACCACCCCGATCCGTCCGCAGCAGCGCGGTTCGCGCACGCTTCCATTCCTCGGGCCAGCGACGTCCCACACTGTGACAGCAACAACGTGAGGACGGTTTCCCGGATGCCTCCCATCTCTCCGATGCAACGCTTCTCGACCGCGCCCGCGGCGCAGGGCATGTATGACCCGAGCCGTGAGCGTGACGCTTGTGGTCTCGCCATGGTGGCGACGCTGCGCGGCAGCGCAGGGCACGACATCATCGCCCTCGCTCTCGAAGCGTTGCGCAACCTCGAGCACCGCGGCGCGGTCGGCTCTGACGCTGGCACCGGCGACGGCGCGGGCATCGTGACCCAGGTGCCCGACGCTTTCTTGCGCGCAGTCACGTCTTTCGAGTTGCCTGCGGCCGGGCGCTATGCCGTCGGCACTGCCTTCCTTCCCCTCGACGATGACGAGCGAGCGCGCGAGAAGGCGGCGATTGAGGAGATCGCCGCTGCAGAGGGACTCGACGTCATCGGATGGCGCGACGTTCCCACCGAGCCGGGCATCATCGGCAATCTCGCGCGCGAGGCGATGCCCGCCTTCGAGCAACTTTTCGTGCGCTCGCTGCAGAACGACGCTACGGGTGCTCCTCTCGCCGGGATCGCTCTCGATCGTCAGACGTTCCGACTGCGCAAGCGTGCCGAGCGCGAGCTCGGTTCGTACTTCCCCTCGCTGTCGAGCCGCACTCTCGTCTACAAGGGCATGGTGACGACGCTCCAACTCGAGCCGTTCTACCCTGATCTCAGTGACGAGCGCTTCGCCTCAAAGCTTGCTCTCGTGCACTCGCGCTACTCCACGAACACCTTCCCGTCGTGGCCGCTCGCGCAACCCTTCCGCATGATCGCCCACAACGGCGAGATCAATACGGTGCAGGGAAACCGCAACTGGATGCGCGCCAGGCAGTCGCAGCTCAAGAGCGAGCTCTTCGGCGAACTCCGCGACGTCTTCCCGATCGTCACGCCGGGCGCGAGCGACTCGGCATCGTTTGACGAGGTTGTCGAGTTGCTGACCTTGGGCGGCCGCAGCCTCCCACACGCGGTCATGATGATGGTGCCCGAAGCGTGGGAGAACCAGGCAGACATCGACCCAGCACTGCGCGACTTCTACGAGTACCACAGCATGCTCATGGAGCCGTGGGACGGACCTGCTGCGCTCGTGTTCACCGACGGCTCACTCGTCGGCGCCACGCTCGACCGGAATGGCTTGCGTCCCGGCCGTTTCCTCGTGACCGACGACGGGCTCGTGGTGCTCGCGAGCGAGATCGGTGTTCTCGACATTCCTGCGAGCAAGGTCGTGCGCAAGGGGCGTCTGCGCCCGGGCAAGATGTTCCTCGTCGATACCGTCGACGGCAGGCTCATCGAAGACCAAGACATCAAGTCTGAGCTCGCAGCCCAAGAACCGTGGGGGGAGTGGCTCGACGGTCAGCGCATCAACCTCAAAGATCTGCCTGAGCGCGAGCACATCGTTCACACTCCCGCCTCGATCGTGCGTCGCCAGCGCACGTTCGGCTACACCGAAGAAGAAGTGCGCATTCTTCTGACGCCGATGGCCAAGTCGGGGGCGGAACCTCTCGGCGCGATGGGCTCCGACACTCCGATCGCTGTACTTTCTGATCGGCCACGAATTCTCTTCGACTACTTCACGCAGCAGTTCGCGCAAGTCACGAACCCTCCTCTTGATTCCATCCGTGAGGAGGTCGTGACCTCCATGCGGCTCGGGCTCGGGCCGGAGCGTAATCTGCTCGAAGCCACGCCGCGTCACGCTCGCCAGGTCGTGCTCGACTTCCCGATCATCGACAACGATGAGCTCGCGAAGATTCAACACATCGATCCCCGGCCGGGCAGTTCGCTCACTGCGACGATCAAGGGCCTGTACCGCGTCGACAAGGGCCCCAAAGCACTTGAGAAGCGGCTCGCCGCGATTTGCGACGAAGTCGATGACGCTATCGCCGATGGCGCCGAATTCATCGTGCTCAGCGACCGCGACTCGAACGCCGACCTCGCGCCAGTGCCCTCGCTCCTCATGCTCTCCGCCGTGCACCACCACCTCATTCGTACCGAGAAGCGCATGCAGGTCGGACTCATCGTCGAAGCCGGTGATGTGCGTGAGGTACACCACTGCGCCGTCCTCATCGGGTACGGGGCGTCGGCGATCAACCCGTACCTCGCGATGGAGACCGTCGAGAACCTCGTCCGCTCGGGAATGATCACCGGCATCACCCCCGAGAAGGCTGTGCGCAACGTCATCAAGGCGCTGGGCAAGGGCGTGCTCAAGATCATGTCGAAGATGGGAATCTCGACTGTGGGCTCCTACGCGGGGGCTCAAGCGTTCGAGGCAGTGGGTCTCAGCCACGAGCTCGTCGAGCGCTACTTCACGGGCACGACGAGCATCCTCGGCGGAGTTGGCCTGGAGACGCTGGCGGCAGAGAACGCCGCACGCCACGCCCTCGCGTATCCCGAGTCGGCTCCTGCGAACCCGCACGAGCGCTTGCAGAACGGCGGCGAGTATCAGTGGCGGCGAGAGGGCCCTCCGCACCTCTTCAACCCGGAGACGGTCTTCCGGCTGCAGCACGCCACGCGCGAGAAGCGCTATGACATCTTCCGCGACTACACGCGCGCAGTCGATGAGCAGTCAGAGAAGCTCATGACGTTGCGCGGTCTCTTCCGACTCAAGACCGAAGACCGCACCCCCGTGCCGCTCGACGAAGTCGAGTCGATTGAGTCGATCGTGCGCCGCTTCACGACGGGCGCGATGAGCATGGGCGCTATCAGCCCCGAGATGCACGAGACCCTCGCCATCGCCATGAACCGCATCGGCGGGCGGAGCAACACCGGAGAGGGCGGCGAGAGCCCTGAGCGGCTGCTCGACCCCGAGCGTCGCAGCGCCATCAAGCAGGTGGCGTCAGGGCGATTCGGAGTCACGAGCCTGTACCTCACGCACGCCGACGACATCCAGATCAAGATGGCGCAGGGTGCGAAGCCGGGCGAAGGCGGTCAATTGCCCGCGAACAAGGTCTACCCCTGGATCGCACGACTGCGCCACGGCACCCCGGGTGTCGGACTCATCTCGCCTCCGCCCCACCACGACATCTACTCGATTGAAGACCTCAAGCAACTCATCTTCGATCTCAAGCGGTCGAACCCCGAGGCTCGCGTGCACGTCAAGCTCGTGAGCCAATCAGGAATCGGGGCGGTGGCCGCTGGCGTCGCCAAAGCGAAGGCTGATGTCATTCTCATTTCCGGGCACGACGGTGGTACGGGCGCGAGCCCGCTCAACTCGCTCAAGCACGCAGGCACCCCCTGGGAACTGGGTCTCGCCGAGGCGCAGCAGACGCTCATGCTCAATCACATGCGCGGTCGCGTCACGGTGCAGGCCGACGGTCAGATGAAGACAGGCCGTGACGTCATTGTCGCCGCTCTGCTCGGCGCTGAAGAGTTCGGCTTTGCGACGGCACCCATGGTGGTCTCGGGGTGCATTCTGATGCGCGTGTGTCACCTCGACACGTGTCCAGTGGGTGTCGCAACCCAGAACCCCGAGCTGCGCAAGCGCTTCACCGGGACACCGGAATTCGTCATCACCTTCATGGAGTTTCTCGCTCAAGAGGTGCGCGAGTATCTCGCTGCACTCGGATTCCGCACGCTCGAAGAAGCCATCGGTCGTGCCGACCTGCTCGACGTCGATCGTGCCGTTCGTCATTGGAAGGCCGACGGTCTCGACCTCACGCCGATCTTGCACGGGCCGGTGTTTGACGAAAGCGAGCCTCGCACACAGCGCGAGCCTCAAGATCACGAACTCGACGAGCACTTCGACAACCAACTCATTCGGTTGAGTGTCGACGCACTGCAGCACGGTGCACCGGTTCGCATCGACCTGCCTGTGCGCAACACCGAACGCGCGATCGGCACGATGCTTGGCCACCACGTCACCAAGGCTCACGGCGAACACGGTCTGGCTCCCGACACGATCGACGTGACGCTCACGGGCTCGGCAGGCCAGAGTCTGGGCGCGTTCATGCCGCGCGGAATCACGCTGCGCCTGTACGGCGACAGCAATGACTATGTCGGCAAGGGACTCTCCGGCGGACGCATCATCGTGCGTCCCGCGCGAGACGCCGTGTTCCACGCCGAACGCAACGTCATCGCCGGCAATGTCATCGGGTATGGAGCAACGAGCGGCGAGATGTTCATCCGCGGCATCGTGGGTGAGCGTTTCCTCGTTCGCAACTCGGGGGCCACCGCGGTCGTCGAGGGCGTCGGCGACCACGCGCTCGAATACATGACTGGCGGTCTCGCCGTCATCCTCGGTGCGACCGGCCGCAACCTCGGTGCTGGCATGTCGGGCGGTATCGCCTACGTGCACGACTTGAGGCCCGAGCGCGTCAACCGCGACGCGCTCGACGCGGGTGAAGTGTCGCTCGTGCCCCTCGATGCCGACGACCGCGAGACCGTGGCCGCGCTCCTTCGGCGCCACCTCGACGAGACCGAGTCGGCCCTTGCGGCGCGACTCATCGCCGAAGGCGACGTCGCTCTCGACCGATTCGTGAAGGTTCTCCCTCGCGACTACGCGGCGGTGCTGGCAACGCGTCAGACCGCTCTCGACGAAGGCCTCGACCCTGACGGTGACGTCGTGTGGGGCCGCATTCTGGAGGTGACCGGTGGCTGACCCACGCGGATTCATCAAAGTTCCCGAACGCGAACTACCGCCCAGGCGGCCTGTGCCACTGCGGCTCATGGACTGGAAAGAGGTCTACGAGCAGAGCGATCCCGCTGTGTTGCGTCGGCAGGCCGGTCGTTGCATGGACTGCGGTATCGCCTTCTGCCATCAGGGTTGCCCGCTCGGCAATCTCATCCCCGAGTGGAATGACCTCACATGGCGGGGCGAGGGCCGACAGGCGATTGAACGGCTCCACGCCACGAACAACTTCCCGGAGTTCACGGGCAAGCTCTGTCCGGCGCCGTGCGAGTCGTCGTGCGTGCTCGCGATCAATCAGCCCGCCGTGACGATCAAGCAAGTCGAAGCCTCGATCATCGAGCAGGCCTGGGGCAACGGCTGGGTTCAGCCGATGCCACCAGAGCGGCTGACGGGCAAGACGGTGGCCGTCGTCGGGTCTGGCCCTGCCGGACTCGCCGCAGCGCAGCAGCTCACGCGCGTCGGCCACACGGTCGCGGTCTTCGAAAAGGACGACCGTATCGGCGGACTCCTGAGGTACGGCATTCCCGACTTCAAGATGGAGAAGCGGCACCTCGACCAGCGACTCACGCAGATGCAGGCGGAGGGAACCCGGTTCCGGGCCGGAGTGAGCGTCGGTACTGACATCAGTTGGGAAGACCTGCGTGCTCGATACGATGCCGTAGTTGTCGCCATCGGCGCCCCGGTGCCGCGCGACCTGCCCGTGCCGGGCCGCGATGCGCTCGGAGTGCACTTCGCCATGGAGTACCTCACTCAGGCGAACCGGGTGCAAGCTGGCGACACCGTCGACGAGCAGATCACGGCGGAAGGCAAGCACGTCGTGGTTCTCGGCGGCGGCGACACGGGAGCCGACTGCATCGGCACCGCTCACCGCCAGGGCGCGCTGTCGGTGACCAACCTCGCGATCGGCAAGCAGCCGCCCCTCGAGCGCACGCCCGACCAGCCGTGGCCGACTCAGCCGACGCTCTTCGAAGTGCAGAGCGCCCACGAGGAAGGCGGCGAGCGCGTCTACCTCGCGTCAACCGTTGAATTGCTCACCACGGAGGCCGGAGAGGTTCGAGCTCTGCGCGTGGCCGAGACGGAGTACCTCGATGGCCGTCGCGTGCCGAAGGCTGGCACCGAGCGAGAGATCCCTGCCGACCTCGTGCTGTTGGCTCTGGGTTTCACCGGCGCTGAGCGCGAGATCGAAAGCCAACTGGGGCTGCCGTTCGACGCTCGCGGCGCAGTCGCCCGTGAAGCCGACTACTCGACCAACGTGCCCGGTGTCTTTGTCGCAGGCGACGCAGGCCGAGGAGCATCGCTCATCGTGTGGGCAATCGCTGAGGGGCGTGCCGCGGCCGCCGCGGTCGACGCCTATCTGCAAGGCTCGAGTGACCTGCCAGCGCCCGTGCGGGCGACTGACCGAGCGCTCACCGTGTGAGCGGGCATCCTTCACCATCACGTACCACCCCTACCACCACCACCACCACGTGAGGAATTCATGAGACGCGCCAAGATTGTTGCCACCCTCGGGCCGGCGACATCCAGCTACGACAACATCCGGTCCATCATCGAGGCGGGCGTCAACGTCGCTCGCATGAACCTCAGCCACGGCACGTACGACGTCCACGAGGAGGTCTACCGCAACGTGCGGCAAGCCGCAGCCGACGCTGGAGTGCCCGTCGCGGTGCTCGTCGACCTGCAGGGCCCGAAGATTCGCCTCGGCAAGTTCGAGAACGGCCCGCACGAGCTCGCCGAAGGCGACATTTTCACCATCACGACGGAAGACATTCTCGGCACGAAAGAGATCTGTAGCACGACGTTCAAGGGGCTCCCCGATGATGTGAAGCCCGGAGACTTCCTGCTCATCGACGATGGCAAGGTCAAGGTACGCGTCATCGACACCGACGGCGTGCGCGTGCGAACTGAAGTGGTCGTTGCCGGCCCGGTCTCCAACAACAAGGGCATCAACCTGCCGGGCGTCGCCGTCAATGTGCCTGCGCTGTCGGAGAAAGACGAAGAGGACTTGCGCTGGGGTCTCGCACTCGGCGCTGACTACATTGCACTGTCGTTCGTGCGCAACGCCTCCGATGTCACACGAGTACACGAGATCATGCGCGAAGAGGGCCGGTTCATCCCCGTGATCGCGAAAATCGAGAAGCCCCAGGCGGTGGATGCTCTCGAAGAGATCGTCGACGCCTTCGACGGCATCATGGTCGCCCGAGGAGACCTCGGTGTCGAGCTTCCTCTCGAGGCTGTGCCGATCGTGCAGAAGCGCGCGGTCGAGCTCGCTCGTCGGATGGCGAAGCCTGTCATTGTCGCGACGCAAATGCTGGAATCGATGATCGGTAGCCCGATTCCCACTCGCGCTGAGACGAGCGATGTGGCGAACGCTGTACTCGACGGTGCCGACGCCGTCATGCTGAGCGGTGAGACGAGTGTCGGCGAGTTCCCCGTGATCACCGTCGCCACTATGGCGCGCATCGTGGCGTCGACTGAGGAGCACGGTCTCGAGCGCATTCCGCCGCTCGGCACCAAGCCTCGCACCCAGGGTGGTGCGATCACTCTCGCCGCTGCGGAGGTTGCCGATTTCGTCGACGCCAAGTACGTGTGCGTCTTCACTGAGTCAGGCGACTCGGCTCGACGCATGTCGCGACTGAGGTTCCGCATTCCGATGAAGGCATTCACGCCAGCCGAGGGAATTCAGCGGCGGATGTCGCTCACGTGGGGCATCGAGTCGTTCCTCGTCGATCGTGTTACCCACACTGACGCCATGTACAAGCAGGTTGACGAGACACTCCTTGCGCGCGGACTCGCCGAGATCGGTGACAAGGTCGTGGTGATCTCGGGCTCTCCTCCCGGAATCTCGGGGTCGACGAATGACCTGCGCGTGCACGTCATCGGCGATGCGATCAATGCCGCCGCGCCCGTGTGGGAGAGCGGCGAGCACGCCGACTGAAGCATGGGTGCCGGGGAGCCGCAGGCGAGCAGGCCATCTTCTGCGGCTCTCCCGTAACGCAACGATTCAGCGCACAGAGAGCTCTGCTGTCTCGTCTTTCGACGGAGGTAGTGTGATGAGCCGACGGAGATATCGCCGGTAGACGTGGCGGTCGAGAAGCCCGAAGGCCACCCCGACGACGAGCGCTCCCGCTGCGGCGGTTGCCGCAACGA
>Ga0209066_10004220_pt1 | contig 15836 bp, 17 predicted proteins | sample All_14_2_FD_187198 | JGI IMG/M metagenome (GOLD analysis project Ga0209066, IMG submission 187198) | Freshwater microbial communities in response to fracking from Pennsylvania, USA - Allegheny Zone_MetaG_DW_15 (SPAdes) (version 2) ...
TCCCAGCGCGGGGCATGGCCGCTGCGATCCGGAATGATCCAGATCTGGAAAATCTCGGTCGGCTGATCCTCCAGATTATATTCCGAATGCACCACCCCGGTGCCCGCCGACATCACCTGCACGTCGCCCGCCTCGGTACGGCCCTCATTGCCCATATTGTCGCGATGGGTGATGGCGCCCTTGCGCACATAGGTGATGATTTCCATGTCGCGATGCGGATGCGGATCGAAACCCGTGCCCGCCGCGATCCGGTCGTCATTCCAGACGCGCAACGCGCCGACATGCACCCGTTTCGGGTCATGATAGCCGCCGAAGCTGAAATGATGCCGCGCGCTCAGCCATCCGAATTCGGCCCGGCCAAGCGTTTCGAAGAGCCTGAGATCCAACATGGCACTCTCCTTCCATCCTCTGCCCGCCGGCCTATCCGCCGTGCGGGGATGGCAGGTCCCGCATCCCCGTCATCGGCTGATGCGAAACCGCCTGTTACGCCGCCGCCATCCGATCCCGCCCATGCGGGATATCGAAATCGACGATCGGCCCCAACGGCACCACACCGGACGGATTGACCGTCGGATGGCTGCCGTAATAGTGATTCTTAATATGCGTGAAATGCGTCGTGCCCTTCACTTCGGCGCGCTGATACAGATCGCGCGTGTAGCCCCACAACGCCGGGTAGTCCACGATCCGGCGCAGATTGCATTTGAAGTGCCCGACATAGACCGGATCGAAGCGCAGCAGGGTCGGCAGCAGCCGCCAATCCGCCTCGGTCGGCCGATCGCCCAGCAAAAAGCGCTGACGCGTCAGCCGTTCTTCCAGCCCATCGAGCGCTCCGAACAGAGGGATCACCGCCTCCTCATAGGCGTCCTGGCTGGTTGCGAAGCCGGCCCGGTAGACCCCGTTATTCACCCGTTCATAGATATCCGCGTTCAGCGCGTCGATCTCCGCCCGCAGCGCCTTCGGGTAGTAGTCGCCGGCTTTGGCGCCCACCGCGTCGAAGGCCGAATTCAGCATCCGGATGATCTCCGCGCTTTCGTTGGAAACGATCCGACCTGTCTTCCTGTCCCACAGCACCGGCACCGTCACCCGGCCAGTATAGTCCGGATCGGCCGCCGTATAGATCTGGTGCAGAAACTCCGCATGGTTGATCGGGTCCTGCACCACACCGGGACCGTCCTGGAAACTCCAGCCATTCTCGCCCATATGCCAATGCACGACCGATAGCGAGATCGCCTGTTCCAGCCCCTTCAGCGCGCGATAGATCAAGGTGCGATGAGCCCAGGGGCAGGCGTAGGAAACATAGAGATGATAGCGCCCCGCTTCCGCCGCGAAACCACCATCGCCCGTCGGACCCGGCGCGCCATCGGGTGTCACCCAGTTGCGGAAACCGCTCTGGCTGCGTTGAAAGCGGCCGCCATGGGCTTTGGTGTCGTACCAGCGATCCTGCCACTTACCATCCACCAACATGCCCATGACGACCTCCTCCTCGATTTGTTGTTCGTCAGCCCTTCAGCTTGGCCGCGATTCCTGCAACATGCCTGCCCTGGAACTTCGCCAGCGACAGTTCCTTGGTGCTGGGCTGGCGCGATCCATCCGGCCCGGCATAGGTGCCGGCACCATAGGGCGAACCTCCGCGCAGCTCGGAAATATCCGACAGTTCCGGCGCGGCATACGGCAGGCCGACGATGACCATGCCGTGATGGGCCAGCGTCGGCCACAGCCCGGTGATCGTCACTTCCATGCCGCCGCCTACGGCGGTGGAGGTAAACACCGACCCCACCTTACCAACCAGGGCGCCCTTCGCCCACAGCCCGCCGGTCTGGTCCAGGAAATTGCGCATCTGTGCCGCGGCCGCACCGAAGCGGGTCGGTGCGCCCAGGATGATCGCGTCATACTCCGCCAACTCTTCCGGCTTGGCGATCGGCGCGTCCTGATCAAGCTTGATATGGGCGGCTTTCGCCACATCTTCCGGCACGGTTTCAGGCACGCGCTTGATGACGACATCCACGCCGGCTACCTCGGCGGCGCCTTCGGCGACGGATTTGGCCATCGTCTCGATATGCCCGTAGGAGGAGTAGTAAAGCACCAATACCTTCGTCATTGTCATTCCCCAGTTTCGACTCACGCGCCCGGTCGATGCGACCATGGCCTTACAGCCCTATAGATGGCTAAGCTTCGCCTTGAGATAATCGGTCAGATAAGAATATGATTGTTGCGCAGGGAGGGTTAATCTTGACAGACACGTTGACCGGAATGGCCGTATTCGCTTCCGTCGTCGAATTGGGCAGCTTCACGAAGGCCGCGGATCGGCTGGGCATGTCCAAATCCGCCATCTCCAAACAGGTCAGTCGGCTGGAAGACCGTTTGGGTGTGCAGTTGATGACCCGCACAACGCGGCGGCTGAGCCTGACGGAGGCCGGTGAGTCCTTCTACCGCTCCTGCGCGCGGGTTGTGGCCGAGGCGGAAGCGGCGGAGCTGGAAATGTCACACCGGCAGGAGGTTCCCGTCGGCCGCCTGCGCGTCAATGTCCCGGTATCCTTCGGCCTCGCCCATCTAGGGCCAGTGTTGACCGATTTCATGAAAGCCCATCCCGGCATCACGCTGGAGGTCGGCTATCAGGACCGTTTTGTGGATCTGATCGAGGAAGGCTGGGATGTCGCCGTGCGGATCGGCAGCCTGCCCGATTCCAGCCTGCGAGCCCGGCGCATCTGCGAAAGTCGGCGGGTGATCGCGGCGGCCCCGGCCTATTGGAAGCGCCATGGCAAGCCCACCCATCCGGAGGAGCTGCGTGACCATGCCTGCTTCCTCTACGCCTATTCCTCTCATCCGCGCGATTGGAGCTTTCGCGGGCAGGATGGGCAGTTCCGTGTTCGGGTTGACGGCCCGCTATTGGTCAACAATGGAGAATTGGCTGTCGAAGCAGCCATTGCCGGGCTGGGCGTGGTGGATACGCCGATCTTCCTCTGCGAACAGGAAATCCGCACCGGCAAGTTGGAGATAGCACTGGCCGAATACGAGGATGCGCGGATCGGCATTCACGCCGTCTATCCGCCCAGCCGCCATATGTCGGCCAAGGTCCGCGCCTTCATCGATTTTCTGGCGTCGCGCTTCTCGGACCGGAAAGGCTGGGTATAAAGTCCGCCAGGCTCAGGTAACGCCGGTCCGGTATTTTCGTCCCCCCTTTCGAAGCCTGCTGACGCCCGCGCCTCGGGGCGAGGGACAATCGAAAAAGGCCCGCATAGGCTACGAAAGGCCACCCACAACGAGGCGGACACGGGCGTCGCCACAACCCCACACCCTTCGCAAAGCACAGAAGATGCGTCGCGAAAGGGCGGGGTTCACAACACCAGGCCTATCCAGGCAGGACAGATTCTGCGGCATCGTGGGTCACGCGCCGGCCGATGCCTTGGCCGCAGGGCCTTCCAAAGCGATGACCTTGTCATCCACAAGATCATCCTCGCTATCGGTCTCCACCGCGCTTCGGCCCGTGATGACTTCTTCCACCCGACGCTTCTGCCCGGAATCCATCCGACGGCACAGGCCCTGGATATAGGCGCCCGCATCGATGGACAGAGTGTCATGGTTGATGTCGCCGGTGACCTTGGCGCTGGATGTCAGTTCGACATTCATCGCCGTAATCTCGCCATAGACCGCACCGGCTATGCGCACGGTTTCCGCCACGATGGCACCCGTGATCTGCGCTTTCTCGCCAATGGTCAGCTTGCGGGTGAAGACATCCCCCGTGACCGATCCGTCAAGCTGCACATCGCCGACGCTGACCAGATTGCCTTCAATCCGAAGATCGGGCGCCAGCAGGGACGGTTGCGCCGGACGAACCGCAGCGGCCGCTTGTGATTTGGTATTGGACGAAGCGCGGGACTTACCGGAAAACATTACGACCAGCCTCCAGGAATTTGGCGGGATCGACCTCCCGGCCGTTCACCACCACTTCATAATGAACATGCGGCCCGGTGGACCGGCCCGTGGTACCCAATGTACCGATCTCTGCCCGATGGGTCAGGACCTCGCCCGTTTTCACGGTAATCTTGCGCAGATGCGCGTAGCGGGTGACGACGCCACAGCCATGATCGATCTCGACGAACTTGCCATAACCGGTCTTGTTGCCCGCATAGGAAACCCGCCCCGGCGACGTAGCAAGCACGGGCGTCCCGGCCCAGCCGGCCAGATCGATCCCACGATGCATGGCCATCTGCCCTGTGATCGGGTCGCGCCGCTTGCCGAAATTCGATGTCAGCTGGAAGCTGTCGACCGGCGCGATCCAGGGCAGACAACCCGATAGCTGGCGCAGGCTTTCCAACTGGGTGACATTACTTTCCAGGCGCATCACCGACTGGACATAGCCATTGCCCCCCTCGGTCAGCGACACTTCGATCAGGGGCCCGCCCTGGCCGCCGCGCGGGTCGGAAGGCAGCTTGATGTCATCCTCCTTCAGGCCCGCGATTTCCATCAGGGATTCCAGACTCTGGATTTCCGCCACCGATCGCTCGGAAAGGCGGTTCAACAGGGATTTCTGCGAATCCTGCAGGGTGGCGAGGTCCGAAATCAGGCTGCGTGCCCGCACCACCGGATCTGCCTGCACCTGGGCCGGCCCGATCACCGCGTTCGCGGTTCGCAATTCCGCCTTGGCATCCGCCCCGATCAAGTGTTCCAGATCGCTCACCACCGTCGTCAGCGCCGTTTCAACCTGAACGACCCGCGCGCGGGAGGTGGAAAGTTCCTGCAGCACCGACCGACTTTCGCTTTCCAGCGCCTGCAGGGCGGATTGGTCGGATGGGACCATCATGCTGACGCGCCGCGCCGCGGCAAGCTTCGAAGCGACCTCGCCAACACGCTTGGTGGCTTCTTCATTCTCCTGCCTGGCGGCTTCCAGCGCGACGGTCAGGGCCTGGGCGCGGCCCTGCAGCCCGTCACGCGACTCCGCCAGCCGCGTCCGCTCGGATCGGACGGCAGCCAGGGTGGAAGACAGCTGGGAAATACGCCCTTCCAGGTCCAGGCCATGGGTTCGGGATGCGGCAAGCCCGTCTTCCAGCACGCTGACACGGGTCCGCAGGGTCTTGCGCGCCTCCGTCAGCACACGGTTTTCCTGTCGCACCGTATCCAGATCAGCCGAAACGGAAGCAACAGACCGGGTTAGCGCGCTGACTTCCGTATGCGCGCCAGCCAGTTCCATTTCAAGCGCACGGATACGCTCATGCAGCATGTCGCGCGACTTGATGATGCGCTCGCGTTCCGCCTCGCTCATGTCCAGATCGGTGGAAATCTTGGACAGGGCATCGGCCAGATTGCGGCTCAACCCGGCAATATCAGTGATGTGTTCGTTCAGATCGGGGTCGCTGTTCTGGCCGGCGAAGCGATCCGCGATATCGGCCACCTGCCCCTGATAGGCCTTCAACTCGCTGCGCAGATTCTCATAGGTGAGTTTGGCCTCTGCGATTTCCTCGCGCTTGGCGTCGATCTGCACCTGCTGCCATTGGGAAAAAGCGGTCACGCCGATAGCCCAGACCAGGACCGACAGGGCGGCACCGGCTGCCAGCTGCTGTATCCAGGGGCGCAGTCGGAAATAGATGACCGCACCATCGGTGCGGATCAGAATTTCCCGTTCGCGAAAATATTGCGGCTTGCCTGCTTCGCCGGTTCGACGCCGACGAATGCTTTCGTTCCCTCTCCTCACAGACCTGCCCCTGTCCCTTGTTGCAGCACTTACCGACCAAGTGCCTTCGCCAGCGCCCTGCCGCCACCTACCCCCATGGCGAAACAGACCGATACCGCAGGCTGGGGACGCAACCCGCCGGGCTTTCGCACTGGCGCCAAGATCCCCCCTCAAAACCCTTCCCGCGCATGCCTTCCCTCATCACGCGCGCGTGAGGCGATGCTAGCATAGCCACCGTCGCCGGCAAGGGCAAGACCCGCATGAAAAGGGTTGCGGCGCGAACCTTTCGGTATCGCGCCGCTCCCCTCTCTCCGTCCCATCAGGGACCTCCGACAACCGCCGCAAGGCAGCTGAAACCCAAATCTTCAGGCGTCCATATCCGCCAGCGCACGCGCGAGCGAGTCGACATGCTGGGCCGCCCGAAGAAGATCCAGTACCGACAGAACCGCCCCGTCCGCTGTCACGATCTCGGCCGCCTCGCCCCGCTCGGCCAATTCGACGAGGCGCATCACCACAACGCGCCCATTATCCGGAAAGACAAACGCCATGTCGCCGCCAAGCAGTTCGATCTCCGTCTCGCGTGGATCGAAAAACAGGCGCAACTCCCTCCGCGGCTCAGCCATCAGACAAAGTTCGCTGTCAGCGTCCGGGCGAACGACATCAACCCAGCCGCCCGCGCGGATATCAGTTTTTTCGCCCTGTGCGGCAATCGAGTGAGACAGCATTCGTCCTCTCCGATGCAGCACGACCCCCGCCCGCTGCTGGAGAAAACCTTAGCGGAGACGACTTAACAAATTCCTAACGCCGCGCGCGCCGCCCGCGCCAGATACCGGCGATGGGCTTCAGCCAACTCCGGCCGCTCCAGCTCGAAAGACAAGGCCAGTTCGTGCAGGGTACGGCGGACCACCCGGCAGGCGATGCCACTGGCATGGTCCTGTTCGTCCGCGCCCAGCAGATCAATGGTGACCATGGCCTCTTCCTCAAGGTCGCAATCCGCGCCTGCGGCCAGCCGCACCCCACCGGCGCTCAGATCCAGCACCTCGAATTCCCGTCCCTGCGGGTCCAGCGCGATCCAGCCATAGCCGCCTTCGCGCGCAAAGCGACGCCGGACCGCGCCGGCAGGGACCGGATTGCGTTCGGGCTGATCGGTCATGGCATTCATCCTGCGCTGTTGCTGCCATCACGATAGTCCTCATTCCCCACCCTCGCCAAGGACTTGTCGGAACCTGCTCCCCCACCCGGTATCGGCTTGGGAGAAACCGCAGCGCCAATGAAAAAATGCCCACCATGCCGCACCATCGATCTGGACGGATCGCTCGTGCCGCGAAATCCGCCATGGCCGGGGCGGGGGTGGTTTTCGCGACCAGCGGGGAGTTGGCGGCGCAGCGCCTGCCGCTCGCCCTGTTTTGTTTCCGACGTCACACCATAGCGGCGACAGGTTCCTCGCTCCGAATCCGGTCAATGAAAGCTTCGTGATTTGCATTTATGTTTCACGATCTTTATATCCTGAAAGGAAAACGAAAAAGCAATGTGAGGCGTATGATGTCCATGTGCAACATGCGTGTCCTTCACCCCTCAGCGAGATCCCCATCACCCCGCTTTCGTGGCGCCCCCTCAAACAGGGGGAATGTAGTTGATTTGAAAGGTAAAGTATCATGAGCACGGCCATGGCCCAAATTGTTGATGGCCTTCGGACCAAAGGTGGCATCAAGGGTTCCGACCTTGCCAACATCACCGAGGTATCACCGGCGACGGTTTCCCGCTGGGCCAACGGAACCTCCAGCCCGCACCCGAAGACACAGCTTGTGATCTCCGATCTTAAATATATCGTGGACCGATTGGCGGAAATTTACTCCCCTGAGGAAACGAGAATTTGGCTCTATGCCCGCCACCCGCTGCTGCACGGAGCAAGGGCGATTGACTGCATTCACGACGAACGGACGGAAGAAGTCCTGGCCGTGATCGAGAGCCTGCTGGATGGATCCTATAGCTGAACATGCGTAGAACCGGGCGCCGCCACGAGCGGGAACTTCTGGATACCCTTGAAGCCATCGGCAGCAAGCCATTCGAGGGTGAGGTCTGGCGTGCCTGTATTCGCGGCCGCAACCCGCTCCTGGGCTCAACCGCCCCTGGGCGCTGGAATGCCGCCGGCGAGATGGAGGCTCTCTATACCAGCCTGGACCAGAACGGGGCGCTCGCGGAGATAGGCTTTCGTCTGTCGCAGGAGCCGGTCTGGCCAAGCAGGCTGGAGCACGACCTGTATCGGCTCTCGGTTAAAACGGAAAAATCGCTTCACATTGACGGCCTGCCCGCGCTGGCCCGACTTGGCGTGGACGTAGCGCGCTATGCCAGCTTCGACTCCAGCCAAACGCAGGCCATTGCCGCTGCGGCGCGTTTCCTTGAGTTTGACAGCCTGATCGTTCCCAGCGCGAGGTCCCCGGCGACCCATCTTGTGCTCATTCTCGACACATTGGCGGATATCGACGGCCTGCGCGTCCTGGACAGCGCGCCGGTCGACTGGGTCGCCTGGCGCAGCCGCCGCTAAAACACGGGCGTCCCGGGCCAAGGCTTCACGCTAGATCTCGCGCCCTTCGAACGGGTTGCGGCCGCCGGAATCCTCGAACTCAACGACCCAGAGATCGGGATCGCGCCCGCGCGCACGGGCTATATAAGCTTCCGCCTCCTCCTGCCCATACAGGCCGGGGCCAAGGGCCGGCATCCAGGCCAGCCGCCCGTCCAGATCGCGGGTCAGGCTCAGTACCCGGCAGCCTTCCCGCCCGGCATCCAGGATCAGGCAGATCATGCCGGAATCGGGATCGCCCTTGTGCCGCACCGCCGCATAGCGCCCTTCCGCGAACCAGGCGCGCAAGGTGGCCTTGATCCAAAGCTCCGACGGCAGTCTTTCCACCATGATCAGATCCAGTAGCGCCCGGCCGAGCCGAGCACCACAGTGACAACCCCAAGGACCAGATTGACGGTGACGATCAGCCGAATCTGCTTCAGGGCCGCCGCCGCCCGGTCTGGCGCGCCATCGGCCAGGGCAAGGCGGAAGCGGCGCCAGGGCGCGAAATAGAGATGGCCGAACAGCGCCATCATCACCAGCCCGGTCGCCTGCATGGCATGGACGTGCCAGCCCGTTCCGGCAAAACCGCCCTGGAAGCCGAACACCATGGCATAGCCGGTCGCCAGCAGCACCAGGATCGCCAGCCAGACAGCCGGGAAGAAGCGCGCGAACACGCCGCGGAAGACGGCCAGGCGCACCGGTCCTTCCATGTCCGCCAGAACCGGGCGCAGCATGACATGGGCGAAAATCATGCCGCCGACCCAGACGAGAGCGGCGAGAAGGTGAAGCGCAATCAGAATGGGCAGCATGGCTTTGGCTCTTTCCTTGTCGGTCGGGGATCGATAGATAGCCCCTGCGGGGAATGATGGAAACCCAATGCGGGGGAAAGGAATAAGGTTCATGCGGCGCTGGCGTACATTTCTGGCCGGAATCGCGCTGGTGCTGTGGATCGCCGCCTATGCGGTCGGTGCGGTGAGCCTTGGAAATATCCTGTTCGACCCGGATTCTTCGACCCTGCTGCAGACCGCATATTATCTCGTCGCGGGCTTTGGCTGGATTCCCGTCTGCATTCCCATCCTGAAATTCGCCGGGCGCGATCCCAAACCGCGGAGCTGAAACCACCTGCGCGGTCACGGTATTCGTAAAATGCAATCTACTTTTTAGGAATTTGATATATCACGGAACTTTACTTCTCCTGGTACTCTGCGTGTAAATCTTTTAGTCATTTTTCCGGTCATACGATGCGCCAAAAGCGTCGACCAAATAACATGGGGGATCACCAATGAAGCTGCGCGTCAAGGTGCCGCTCTTCGCGGTTATGCTGTGTCTAGTGTCCTGTGCTGTCATCGGCATCCTAGGATATGTGCAAAGCCGCAATGCGCTTTATGAGAACGCGGTCAAGCGCCTGGACTTCGTTGCCCAGATCAAAACCGACCAGTTGACCCGGTCCCTGGCGGCCATCACCGGCCAACTGGAAGGGTTGACCCGCAGCGAGGCCGTCTCCACCGGTGTGGAAAACCTCGTCAGCGCCTATGGTACGGAAAAGCCCGAGGACATCCGGGCGGCCTATGCCAAGCCGGAATGGAACCGCGAGCAGCGCATGGCGGTAACCGGCGAGAACAGCCGCAGCATCTATGGCTGGCGTCATATCGGCCTGCATGGCGCCTTCGTGGCGACCCTGCGCAGCACCGACCTCTCCGACATCTATGTGGTGCAGCCGGACGGTCAGGTCATCTATTCAGTGACCAAGAGTGATGCTTTCCTGGAAAACATCAACAAGATGGGGAACAGCCCGCTGGCCACCGCAGCCGGGCAGGCCATGAAACTGCCGCGCGGGCAATGGGTGTTCCAGGATTTCGCCGCCTATGACAGCGGGGAAGACAAGGCATCGGCCTTCTGGGCCATCCCGGTCTATCCCCTGACCGCCGGCAATGACAATCGCCAGCCCAACGGCGTCGTGATCTTCCGCCTGTCCTCGGACAAGGTCACCAGCCTGCTGTCCAGCACCGAAGCCGACGGCAGCGTGCAGGACAATTTCCTGGCCGGAAACGACGGCGTCATCCGCACCAACCGAACCGCGAGCGCCACTGCGACCGCGCCGGCTCTGTCCTATACGGTCTCGGCCGAAATGCGGCAGGCCTTCTCCGGCGGGCAGCTGGGCGACATGGTCGCCGGCGACGAATTGGCGGGACGCCTCTTCGCCTCCTACCGATCAATCACCATCGCCGATCGGAACTTCTTCGTAGTGGCCGCCCAATCGGAAGCCCGGGCCCTGGCTGCGGTGGATGCTATGGGCAAGGCGATGCTGATCTTGACCGTGGTCGTGGTGGCGGTCATCGCCCTGCTCAGCATCTTCCTGGGCAGCCGCCTGACCGGCCCGATCCAGCAGATGGCCGGCGTGATGCGCCGTCTGGCCGATCGCGAGCTGGATGTGGAGGTGCCGCATCTGAACCGCAAGGACGAGATTTCCGACATCGCTTCGGCCGTGCAGGTCTTCAAGGAGAATGCCCGGCGCATGCAGGAGATGGAAGGCGAACGGACCGAGGCGGAACGACGGGCCGAGGAGGAGAAACGTCGGGCGATGGACCAGCTTGCCACCCGGTTCGAACAATCGGTCGGCAATCTGGTCAAGACCCTGGTGCAGCATGTCGACGGCGTGCGCCATCGCGCCGAGGAAATGAGCAAGGCCACCGACGAGGCGAAATCGCAGGCCGCCCTGGTGGCCGGATCGTCCGAACTGTCCAGCGGCAATGTCCAGGCCGTCTCCGCCGCAGCGGAGGAGTTGGCGGTGACCGTGCGGGAGATTTCCAGCCAGATGTCGCGTGCCGCCTCCATGTCGCGGCAGGCAAGCGAGGAAGCCGCGCGCGGCGATGCCCGGGTCCAGGCCCTGGCCGCCACGGCCCAGCAGATCGGCGACGTGATCACCCTGATCCAGGACATCGCGGAGCAGACCAATCTTCTGGCCCTGAACGCCACCATCGAAGCTGCCCGCGCCGGCGATGCCGGCAAGGGCTTCGCCGTGGTGGCCTCGGAGGTGAAGAATCTGGCCAACCAGACCGCGAACGCGACCAAGGATATCCGCACCCAGATCGAACAGATCCAGTCGGCCAGCCGCGATGCGGTCGACACGATCAAGGCGATCGCCGATGTCGTGCAGTCGCTGGAGCAGATGAACACCGCCGTCGCCTCCGCCGTGGAGGAGCAGGGCGCCACGACGGAAGAAATCGCACGCAACACGCAGGAAGCCGCATCGGGTGCCGGTCAGGTCTCCGACGGTATCGCGCGCGTCTCGGCAGCCTCGGTCCGCACCGGGGAAGAGGCGGGCGAAGTGATGAGCATGTGCGGCGATCTCGCCTCCTCCACCAAGGCGCTGGAGAAGGAAGTGCTGCAATTCGTGGGGTCCATCCGCTCCGGCCAGGGCTGATAACAAAGCCCGGACGGCGATGAAGCGGAGCCCGCAGGCGATCGGTCGCGGACCGGACCCGTAGCTGTGCGGTACCCGATCTTCCAAAAACAGGCGAGGCCGGCAGCGATGCCGGCCTTCGCTTTTGGACAAGCCCTCATCCCGATTTCACGCAAACGAGACGAGACGTCTCGTACAGCTTCCGGTTCAGCACACCGCGGAACGGCCAGACCAACATGGCGAACCGCCCCTGAACAGGCAGGCTGGCCACCGCCCGGTTTCCGCCGCGCCCCATCCGGCGCCTCTCAAACGAGACGAGACGTCTCGTACAGTTTCAGATCAGGCAGAGACTGACCCGGACCGGGCAAGCTGAGCAAACTCCGCAGGCTGGAATGTGTCGTACAGATTGGCGTGAGCCATGCAGACTGGCGAACCACCCCCCCGCCTCAGAACACCAGCGAGCGATGCACCGCCATCGCCGCCATCACCCCATCCGAAGCCGACCAGGTTATGGAATGGGCGCTGCGGGTGATGTCGCCGGCAGCAACGACACCGGAGATGGTGGTCTGCTTCATCGCGTCGGTGGACAGGATCGGTCCCATCATCCCGTCTTCCAGCTGGCAGCCCAGCATATCCGCGATGTCACTGTTCAGCCGGCTGCGCGGACCGACATAAAGCGCCTGGATCGGCACATGTCGCCCATCCGCCAGTTCGACGGAGTCCAGCTCCGCGCCCTGGCCGTGCAGGGCGCGCACCGGCGCAGCTTCGACCGCGACGCCCCGACGGGCCAGTTCGGCAATCGCGTCCGCATCCTCCGCCTCATTGCCATTCAGAAACAGCGTCACCGGCCCCCATTCGGCCACCAGCATGGCCTGATGCAGGGACAGGGGCTGGGCATACAAAACACCCAGCTGGCGGTCGGCGAATTCATAGCCATGGCAATAAGGGCAATGCAGCACCGATTGGCCCCAACGTTCGGCGAGGCCGGGAATATCCGGCAACTCGTCAGAGATGCCGAAGGCAAGTACCAGCCGCCGCGCCTCCAGCGCCTCGCCGGAGTCCAGCACCACCCGGAAATTGTCGGATGTCCCTTCCGCCGCGACGGCCCGGCCAGACATGAAGGTCACGCTGGGATAGGCCGCCACCTGCTCCCGCGCGACGCGCAGAATTTCCGCCGGGCTGCTGCCATCCTGGGTCAGGAAGCCATGCCCATGGGTGGAGAAGCGGTTGCGGGGCAGGCCCGCATCGACCACGCAGATCCGGCGGCGGGCGCGCGCCAGATACAGCGCGCAGGCCAGCCCGGCAAAGCTGCCGCCGATGATGATCGCGTCATAGCGCATGGATTTTCTCCTGATCAAAGCCGGGGCCGCGCCGGGCCATCCGGGCACGGAAATCAGCCGCCAGATCGGCCAGCGTGACCTGGCCCAATCGTTCCAGCAAAAGCGCCTGGGCTGCGCGCAGGCTGTCATCCAGGGCGGCATTCACCGCCTGCTCCACCAGACAGGACGGGTTGTCACTGCGATGGCCGATGGCAAAGGGCGTCGGCGCCCCCAAAGCCTCGTGGATGTCCAGCAGCGTGACCCGCTCCAGATCACAGGCGATGGACCAGCCCCCGCCATGGCCCCGGTCGGAGCGGACATAGCCCCGGGCCCGCAGCCCGGCCATGACACGGCGGACCACGACGGGATTGGTGGACATGGCCATGGCCAGATCCTCCGACGTTACCGGCTCGCCCCGCTGCGTCATATGCATCAGGACGTGCAATACCCCGGAAAGGCGACTATCCATTTTCATGTAACTTTAATAGTTACGAATCGAAGGTTCCGTCAACCCCCCTTTTCGCTTTTCCGCCAAAACGGCTTGACGCAACGCGCATCGTCTCTGTACTGTCCCGCCCATCATGAGGAAATCGATCCGACGCCGACTGCTAGCGCTACGCTGAACCGACCGCCCCAGGGCGTCGGCCATTTTGCGTTTCAGTCTAGATACAGTCCCGGATCAGACCCATGTATTTCTTCCAGTCCCAGACTTCCGCTTTCCCGTCATGGCATCTTCATGCCAAACAGGCCGCATCGCGACTAGGATGCGCCGGGCGGGGCTTGCGGGACCCCAACCGGCCGGCTGCTGCAGACCGCGCGCCCAAACAACGACGATGACGAGATGACGATGCCGCCCATCTGGGCCAAGGCCCCGGCGGCAGACAGAATGAAAGAGACCAAGGCCATGACCGATACCCGCCAGACCCAGAGCTTCATGCCGTTCGAGAAGTACAAAGCCTTCGAGCCGATCCGCCTGACGGACCGGACCTGGCCCGCCCAGGTGATCACCAAGGCGCCAATCTGGTGTTCGGTCGATCTGCGCGACGGCAACCAGGCCCTGATCGAGCCGATGGGGCCGGACCGCAAGCGCCGCATGTTCGAATTGCTGGTCAAGATGGGCTTCAAGGAGATCGAGGTGGGCTTCCCCGCCGCCTCCCAGACAGATTTCGATTTCGTGCGTGAAATCATCGAAAAGGGCATGATCCCCGACGATGTGACCATCCAGGTGCTGGTCCAGGCGCGCGAACATCTGATCGACCGCACCTATGAGGCGCTGAAGGGCGCCAAGCAGGCCATCGTGCATGTCTACAACTCGACCTCCACGATCCAGCGCCGCGTCGTGTTCAATCTGGACCGCAAGGGCATCAAGGATATCGCGGTGCAGGGCGCGAAATGGGTCTATGACAAGGCCCAGGCCTTCCCCGATACCGATTGGCGCTTCCAGTATTCCCCGGAAAGCTTCACCCAGACCGAGCTCGACTACTCGCTGGAAGTCTGCGAGGCGGTGATGGATGTCTGGCAGCCGACGGCGGAGCGGAAATGCATCATGAACCTGCCGGCCACGGTGGAGGTCGCCTCCCCCAATATCTATGCCGACCAGATCGAATGGATGCATCGCAACTTCACCCGGCGCGACAAGATGATCCTGTCGCTGCACCCGCATAATGACCGAGGCACAGGCGTTGCGGCGGCCGAATTCGGCGTGATGGCCGGAGCGGACCGGATCGAAGGCACCCTGTTCGGCAATGGCGAGCGTACCGGCAATGTCGACATCGTCACACTTGGCATGAACATGGTCAGCCAAGGCGTTGATTCCCATCTGGATTTCCGGAACATTCCGGAGATGAAGCAGATCGTGGAATACTGCAACCAGCTGCCGGTGCATCCGCGCCACCCCTATGGCGGCGAACTCGTCTTCACCGCGTTCTCCGGCTCGCATCAGGACGCGATCAAGAAGGGCCTGAGCGCGATGAAGGACAGCAATTCCGGCCAGTGGGACGTGCCCTATCTGCCCATCGACCCGGCCGATGTGGGTGCGACCTATGAGGCGGTGATCCGCGTCAATTCCCAGTCCGGCAAGGGTGGCGTCGCCTATATCATGGAGACCGATCACGGCATCCGCATGCCGCGCCGTCTGCAGATCGAATTCTCGCAGGTGATCCAGAAGATCGCCGACGAGACCGGCAAGGAAATCTCCTCCGACACGATGTGGCAGGCCTTCCAGGGCGAGTATCTGAACAATGTCTCGCCCTATGGCTTCGTCAACCACCGCACCGTGCCGGCCACCCATGCCAGCGAGCTGCGCGACGTGACGGCCGAAGTGACTATCGACGGCAAGCCCGGCTCGCTCAGCGCGCAGGGCAACGGGCCGATTGACGGCTATTTCACCGCACTGTGCGACCATGCCGGGGTTCAGCTGACCTTCTGTGACTATTCCGAACATGCCGTAGGCCAGGGTGCCAATGCCCAGGCGGTCGCCTATGTCGAAGTGCGAATGGAAGATGGCCGCTCGCTGCATGGCGTGGGCCAGGACAAGAACATCGTCACCGCCTCGCTGAAGGCCGTGACCAGCGCGGTCAACCGCGCGGTCGCAGCCCAGGCCAGGCAGGCGGCAGCCTGACACCATGAGCCGCCTGACCGGAGATCCGATCTACGATCTGTTGATCGTATTGGTCTTCGTGATGGCGGCCGTGGCGCTGGTGCGGTCCCGCAGCGCGCGAAAGCGGGACCGGGCAGGCGGAAGTTGGACCGCGCTACGGCGCGAGCGGGAGGCGGAGCTGGCCGCAAGACGCGGCAATGCCCCGCCCCCGTTCGATCCGGAGGCGGTGGAGGATTCCGCACCCCTGGTGCGGCTGGTACGGCGCCGGGCCATTATCGGCGCCG